>Ga0099364_10001874_pt1 | contig 33991 bp, 23 predicted proteins | sample TergutTh196P3_FD_73070 | JGI IMG/M metagenome (GOLD analysis project Ga0099364, IMG submission 73070) | Microcerotermes parvus P3 segment gut microbial communities from Pointe-Noire, Republic of the Congo - Th196 P3 | ecosystem: Host-associated > Arthropoda: Insects > Digestive system > Gut ... | reverse complement strand
ACGAATTTGTGAACTGGACAGACCTCGACGGCACAATCGTCTCTACCGACCCGCTGTACAAGTTTATCGTTGGCGACAACCTGATTTTGTTTGCTAACTTTGAGGTTAAAACATTCCAAATCACCGTATTACCCAATCCGCCAAACGGTGGAACAGTCTCCGGCGGCGGTATCTATGATTGCGGCGGAATCGCCATCGTAAAGGCATTCCCCGAACCCTGCTACACCTTCCTCAACTGGACGCTCAATGGCGTTGTGGTTTCATTGGACGCTTTCTATGCGGTTGACGTAGAAGAATCCTGCACTTTAATTGCGAATTTTGAACTGTCATATTTCGACGTCATCGTGTCGGCAGATCCGGGCGGTACCGCCGGAACAACCGAAATGCACATCGCCTGCGGAACAACCAAAACAGTATTTGCCCAGGCTGACGACGGCTATCATTTTACCCACTGGACGGATGACAATGTTACGGTTTCTACTATTTCTCCGTACTCATTTATAGTAGAAAAATCCTGTGATTTAGTAGCACATTTTGAGAAAAGAACCTACGACATCGTCCTTTTGGCAAACCCGACTCAAGGCGCCACAATGCTTATCGGCGCAGGCACCTACGACGCAGGCGACGATATCATCGTCGAAGCCATCGCCCACCCGTGCTACACCTTTATCGAATGGACGGAAAACGGCGTACCGGTTTGTCTCAACCCGCAATACCCGTTCACCGTAACAAAATCGCGTACTTTGGTTGCAAACTTCGAGATTATACTCTACGACGTCGCCCTGTCGGTAGATCCGCCGGACACCGGCGAAGCCATCGGCGGCGGCACCGGACTCCCCTGCGGCGACAGCATCACCATCACGGCTATCCCCGAGGAATGTTACACTTTCGTCGAATGGACGGAAAACGGCGTTTTCGTCTCCAATGACAATCCTTATAAATTTGAACTCACCGAAGACCGCGATATTGTGGCGCACTTTACTATAAGATATTGCAATATTACGGTATCTGCTGATCCGGCAGTAGGCGACAACGCCGTTTCCGACAACCTTTATGGCATCCTCTGCGGCGAAACCGTTACCGTAACCGCCGTCGCCGACCCGTGTTTCACTTTCCTCTACTGGACAGAAGACGGCGTTATAGTCTCTTACGACGCCGAATATACCTTTGAAGTACTCGAAGACCGCGATTTAGTCGCCAACTTTGCACAGAAAACTTTCGCCATCACCCTGCTGAGAAATCCACCGGCAGGCGGCGACGTCGAGGGCGGCGGCAATCAACTCTGCGATGATATCATCACAGTAACAGCAATCCCCGACGAATGCTACACCTTCATCAACTGGACGGAAGATGGCGTACCGGTTTGCTACACCACTGATTATGAATTTTGGGTAACCGAACCGCGCACCCTCGTCGCCAACTTTGAACGGAAAACTTTCGACGTGACCGTCTTCGCCAATCCGTCGTATGCCGGCACAGCCGAACCAAACTACACCGACGTCCCCTGCGGAGATCCCGTCATGGTCATAGCAACCGCCAATCCCGGCTACCAATTTGTGGATTGGACGGAAAATGGCGTTCCGGTTTGGTTCGATGCGCTCTATCCATTTGACGTAAAATCGTCCCGCGTGTTGGTTGCCAATTTCACCATACAATCGTTCGATATCACCGTCATAGCAGATCCGACGATAGGCGGCGATGTTACCGGCGGCGGTCCCTACAACAACGGCGACGAGGCAACCGTAACGGCAACTCCCAAACCGCACTACATGTTTATCAACTGGACGGAAAACGGCATGCCGGTTTGCGACGATCCCGATTACACCTTTATAGTAACGCAATCCCGTACTTTGGTAGCACATTTCGATAGCATCTTATACACCGTCATCACCGACGTCAACGATCCGGATTACGGCTTTACCGAAGGCGACGGCGTCTATGGGGAAGAGGAAAGCGTAACCGTCGTGGCTACCACCACGAGTTGCTACCGCTTCGCCCATTGGACAATAGACGAAATCATCGTCTCACTCGACCCAATATACACTTTCACCGTTACGGAAGACGTAACCGTCGTCGCCAACTTCTACGCGCTCGACTTCGACACCTACGCACCCACCCTCTGGAACAACACTTTCATGCTCAACCTCAACAAGTTACGCACAGAAGGCTACGTAGTAACCGGCTGTAAATGGTTCAAAAACGGCAACATAGAGCCCACCACACGCACTATAGACGAATTTAGTTACTCGGCAGGTCCTGCCATCACCGACCTCCTTGAACCGGCGCCGACATGGTATATGTTCGAACTGCTCACCAGCAGCCACGGACCACTTTGCTCTACGCATAAGACACTCGACTACAACCCACTCTCCAACCCGCCCAGTGGTGACTTAGTCATCTATCCCAACCCCGTGATTTCGGGCAATACGTTCACCGTCGAAGGTGTCGTAGAAGGATGTACTGTGCAGGTCTTCAACCAGTACGGCATGTGCGTGCGCAGCGTCATCGCTACCAAAAATCCCATCACGCTCACACTCGATAACGTGCAGCCGGGAACTTATGTGATACAGGCGAATGGGAGAGAGGGGAAAGTGGTGATTATTAATTAGTAGTTAAAATTTTAAATTAAATATAAGAATGAAGATGATAAAAAGAGCGAGCGGATTATTCCCGCTAAAAATGATTGCGATACTGTTTGTAATGAGCAGTTTACAGATGTCGGCGAAGACGCCCAGTGAGTTTTCTGTTTTTGGTGGCGGCGGTTATGCTGCCTTTCACTGTCAACCGTCGCTGAGCGGTGCTTCTTCCGGCGGTTTCGCCGGAGACATCGGAGGAGCGTTTACGGGCTTTGTCAGTCCACAAGTAGGGTTTCACATCGGCGCCGGACTTGGATTTTACAACGTCAACGTCAAAGTGAACGAACTGAACACCAAGACTGTCGGTCTGATTGACCAAGTTAATAATAACTTGGAGTTCGACCTTTACACCACGCTGTACGACTACAAAGAATCCCACCGGACGTTCTGCCTGAGCATCCCCATAATGATTCATTTTCAGTCGAATATGGACAATTCGTGGAACAAACGGCAAAGTAGCGACGTCGGATTCTACCTGCTGACCGGCATCAAGGCAAACATTTTGCTCAGCAGAAAATATGACTCGGAAGTGGGCAGCCTCTTCAATGCGGCATATTATCAAGCGTATGACAATTGGGCTGCCACACAGACTTTCGCCGGCTTGGGTCTCTTCACCGAAGGGGCAAAAGCCAGCGGGAGCCTCGACTTCGGTGTCTTAGCGCTGTTTACCCTCGAAACAGGCGCGAAGTGGCGCCTCAACAATAAAATGTTCCTCTACACCGGCGTCTATTTCGACTACGGATTGATAGACCCCAGCAAAAGCAGTCGCGAACCGGTCAAGAACTACCTCTATCAGGAAAAACCCAACAACTCCGCCCTGCCGTCATACGTTAAAGGACTTGACGAACTTACACTCTTAGCGTACACCGACAAGATGAACCTCATGACCATAGGGCTCAAACTGCGATTAGCATTTACACGAACCTCCTCGCCGTTTGACTGTCCGAGAGGGTTTTAAGAAAATTTCGTATCTTTGCCCTCGCAATGAAACGTAATTTTTTTAAAGTCGTTATTACCTCCGGCATCTTCTCAACATTGTTTTTTCTGTTGATTGTTAATGCGTTGGCTCAAACGCAAAGGAACCCTCAGAACGAGGAACAAAATAAGGAACAGTTAGCCAGTCAGTACTATCGCGACCGTCAATGGGAAAAGGCGGCGACGTTGTATTTGGAGTTGTACGAGGGCAAGCCGCAGTCGTACTATTATCGCTACTATTTTTTCTGTATGAGGCAGTTGGGAGAGTTCTCAAAACTCGAAAAGTTTGTCAAGGACATTATTCGAAAAAATCCGTCGAACAGCCTGATGTACGAGGTGGACTTGGGTTACCTTTACAATGTCTCCGGCGATGCCAAAAAGGGGAACAAGAAGTACGATGAAGTCCTTGCGGAATTGTCGAAAAGCCCGATGCAGATACCCAGCGTCGCCTCGGCGTTTTACACGTGGGGCGAGGTGAAATACGCCATCAAAGCCTATACGAAAGGGCGGGAAATCAACAAAGACCCCTACTCCTACGCCTTGGATTTGGCGAATATGTACAGCGCCGAAGGCAACTACCAAGCCATGAGCGAAGAATATGTTAACTACACCATGGCGTATCCCGACCAAATGACCTCCATCAAAAACCGTTTACAGGGCATTTTAGCCAACGACAACGACGGCGAGAAAAGAGATGCACTGAGACGCACTTTTATACGAAATGCACAAAATAACTCCGAAAAAATAGAATTACAGGATGTGTTGATTTGGTTGGCGATACAGGAAAAAGACTTCCCGCTGGCTTACGAGTGGAGTGTCTCTTTGGACAAACGCATGGACGACGGAGGAAAAATGATGATGGAGTTGGGCGATATGGCGCTGTCGAACGAAGACTACGAAACGGCGCTCAAATTCTACCAATATATAGTAAATAAAGGCAAAAATGCGGACATTTATCCTACCGCCAAAATCAATGTGTTGAACGCCCGCTATCTCTCCGTTATCAACATGCCGAATTACAAAAAAAGCGACCTGTCGGCTGTTGAAAAAGATTACCTTTCGCTGTTCGACGAGTTTGGAAAAAACAAATCCACCGTCCTCTTGATGCGGAATTATGCCCATCTGCTGGCGTTTTATCTCGACAGGAAAGAGGAAGCCATCACCATTTTGGAAGAGGCATTAGACATTCCACAGGCGACGCCACAGCATTTGGCGCAGGTGAAGATGGAGTTGGCTGATATTTTTGTCTTCACGGGCGATGTCTGGGATGCGTTACTGCTTTATTCTCAGGTGGATAAGGCGTTTAAAAACAATCCGACAGGCTATGAAGCCAAATTTAAAACGGCGAAATTGTCGTTTTATATGGGTGAGTTTGAATGGGCAAACGCACAGTTGAAAGTGCTGAAAGCAGCGACAGACCGCATGATTTCCAACGACGCTATAGAACTTTCGCTGACCATCTCCGACAATATGGAGATAGATTCGACCTACGAAGGATTGACTCTCTACGCCCGTGCCGACCTCTTAATTGCGCAACGTAAATACGACGAGGCATTGGAAGTTTTGGACAGCATCCCGCGCCTTTCCATCCTCCACTCGCTGAACGACGACGTGGCGATGAAAAAAGCCGAAATAGCGCTGTTGCAACTCGACTATCTGCGTGCTGATTCGCTGTTGGAAAGAGTTGTAGAACGCTTTCCGACCAGCATCTTGGCTGACAACGCCCTGTATATGCGCGCCCAACTGAACGATAAAAAACTGAAACGCCACGACGTAGCACAAGAGTGTTACCGCCGCATTATCACCGAATACGGCAACTCCATGTACGCCGCCGAAGCACGTAAAGAATTGCGGATGCTGCGGGAGGAGTATATAGATTTGGAACAGATGTTTTTTGAGAATCAAAATCGTGAAGATGAATCTGAAGGCGATGATTGGCGTTAATCCCAAAAAACATCTCGGTCAACATTTCCTCGCCGACCCCAATACCGCGAAAAAGATTGCCGAAAGTCTTCTGTATAAAGGAGATGTGTTGGAAATAGGACCGGGGATGGGCATCCTCACCAAGTTTTTGTTGCAGAATAAAGATGTAAACCTTGCCGTCATCGAGATTGACGGGGAATCGGTGGAATACCTGCAACAACATTTTGAAACGTTGAAAATCATCCATCAGGATGTTCTAAAGTGTGATTGGCGGTCGGTTTTTCCGAATCAGTTTGCCGTCATCGGGAATTTTCCTTACAATATCTCCGCTCCCATTCTGTTCCGTTTGTTGGAATATCGAGCATGGATTCCGGAGTTTACCGGAATGTTACAAAAGGAAGTGGCTGAACGGATTACGCAACAGCCCGGCTCCAAAGAATACGGCATCTTGAGCGTATTGCTACAGACTTTCTACGACGCAAAATATCTTTTCACCGTCAACGAAACCGTGTTCAACCCGCCACCGAAGGTGAAGTCGGGCGTCATCCGCCTGCTGCGAAAAGAAAACTTCACGCTCGACTGCAACGAAAAAACCTACTTCCAAGTAGTAAAAACCGCCTTCAACCAGAGACGGAAAACCCTCCGCAACTCGTTAAAAGGCATCGCGGAAAGCGAAAAGATAGACCCCGCCATCCTCCAAAAACGTCCGGAACAACTTCCGTATCAGGATTTTATAACCATAACCCGTCAAATAACCGCTTAATTCATGTTTTATGTTAGCACGTTTATATAAATCGGCGACTTTTGTTCAAAATCTTGTCATCGTCCTTGCAGGAGCGGCGTTGTGGTTTCCGCGATTTTACACGCCTCAAACGATGACGACGGATTATCAACAGCCTCTTTTCGACTTATGTTTCGGTGGACTGTCGCAGTTTCCTTACATCAGCACGGGCATTGCGCTGTTGTTGCTGCTCGTCGCCGCTTTTGTTGAACAGCAATCGTTGCATTTCGACCGGTTACGTATTTCGGGACATAGCTTTCCTGCGCTTTTGTTTGTGGCGCTGTCGGCAACACCGCATGTCGCTCTTTTTTCGCCCGTCATCTTTACTGCGGCGATGCTTGCGGTGGCGCTCTTGCTCATTTTTCGGATTCCCGAAACGCTGCAAAACGACCATCTCATCTTCTTTACGGCATTTTTCTTCGGAATAGCGACCCTCTTTTACCTGCCCGCACTCTTTCTGATGGCGCTCTTTATCGCCTTCTTCTTCGGAGGAGGCTATTTCTCTTCCAAAAAAACAGTCGTCGCCCTGCTCGGATTCCTGCTTCCCGTGATATGGGCTGCTGCAGGACTTTATCTCTCGTCAAATCTCCTGCCTCTGATAGAGCAATGGAAAGAGCATTTTTTCCTCTTTTCCTATCCCCAACCCGATTCCGACATTGCTTCTTTGGTGGTGCTGTCGCTTTTGGTTTTGGTTTATATTTCGATGATTTCCAGAATATTATCAAAACTTCCCGAACGCACGGCTATCATCCGACGACGGATTACCATTTCCGTCTATCTGGCGTTCTTAATCTTTGTGGGCGCATTTTTCTCGTACAACTTCTACGAACATCTGTCGCTCTTATCCGTTCCGATGGTTGCGCTGATTTCGTACTATTATAACGAAGACGCCGAAACCTCATGGGGCGATTATACACTTCTCGGCTGCTTCGTGGCGCTTGTCATCTATTCTTTTCTGCAACTATGAGCCTGAACAGCAACTTTAACACCGGATTGCGGGAAGCCGGCTGCGACGAAGCCGGTCGCGGATGCTTGGCAGGACCCGTCTTTGCCGCCGCCGTCATTTTCCCCTACGACTACAAAAATCCGCTGCTGAACGACAGCAAACAACTCTCCCACCGTCAACGGGAACAACTCAGAGAGCAAATCATCCGCGACGCCCTCGCCTACGGCATCGGCGAAGCGTCGCATCAGGAAATAGACGCTATCAACATCCTAAAAGCCTCATGGCTCGCCATGCAACGGGCAATAGAAAAACTGCAACCACCACCCGAAGTGCTGCTCATTGACGGAAATCGCTTCAAAACCACCCTCCCAATCCCCTTCCACTGCATCGTGAAAGGCGACGCCAAACTGCTCTCCATCGCCGCCGCCTCCATCTTGGCAAAGACATCCCGCGACGACTTTATGTACCAACTCCACCAATCATTCCCACACTACGGCTGGAACAACAACAAAGGCTACCCCACCGAAGAACACCGCTCCGCCATAGCCAAACACGGAATCTCGCCATGGCACCGGAGGTCGTTTCAACTGCTGCCGGAGCAGACGTTGTTTGATAATTGAAACGTTGATTTTACAACACCTCCAACTCTTGTAACCCCTCTATCGTTACCGTGGGCGGCATCTCGTTATTACGTATCTTCTTGATAACGAGTTCGGCGACTTTCATGGCATCCGCCTCCGTGGCAAAGCCCGCATTGCCCGAAAGCCCGGGACGCGACGGCTGATGGATCAAAACAGTATTCATATAATTTGGATTCACTATTCAATGCAGTAGAAGCCGACAATTTAATAGTCGAGGCAAATGTGAATTTTATGAATTACTATTCTAATGCAGGCTTAGTGATTTCCGCAGACGGAACAAAAGATGATTTTTGGGCAGCAACCTATTTTCCGAATAGTATTTCCAAAGATCTATGGCATTATTCTTATGTGAACAAGGTGATTATCAGAGATAAGCACGCATCGGGCGTATTGAAAGTGTATATTTTCAACTTCGGCTCGTTGCTAGTCTATATTGATGACTTTCGGCTTAGTATTAGACACCTTCCCCCGATTTGCAACAAAGTGTTATCTTTGCATTTTGATAAACACGATGTATCACATTTTTAGATTTACAATAATACTGACGCTCGGTGTCTTTTTATCCTGCGGCGGCGCCAAAAACGTACCGTATTACAAGATAAAACTTGTTCATTACGAAGACTATACGTTGAAATACGACAAGATTGTTGACTATCTGTTGCGCTACGATAACGACGCTATGGCGATGTGCAGCATGGTTTTGCGCGACTTGATTGTTTTTGAAGAGGACATTCGGACGGAGATAGACGAGAACGACGCGCTCACCCCGTATCAGTTGGATACCCTTTCCGATATTTTGCAGAAAGTCAGAGGGTTACGCAAATTCACGGACTGCACGGCAAGATGTACCGAACATCCCGTTATTCAGGAGAAAGAGTTGATGATGGCGGCGGAGTTGTTGCAATACCGCACATCCGTTATTGACGAGGTGGCGTGTGCGAAAGTCGTTGAACTCGAAAAAGACCGCTTTCTGTTCTATTTCATAGTCAATAAAACGGACGCTTATCGTAACATCCGATACACTTTCGTCAATTTTCAGGGAGAAACCGATTCGGGACTGCGGCAGTTGCCGGCTCAGTCGGCGGCGGAAATCTTCGGCATCTTCAACAACGACGTTTACAACTGGATTACCATGCGCAGCATACAATGTCAGTGAAAATCAACAATAAACAAGTTACATCAAAATGCAAAAACCGTGAAAATCCTGCAATCATTACAACATCAAATATACGTCGGCAATGGGAGCGTTGGCGTATTGAAAGAGTTGGTAAAAGAGTATCCCGATGATCAAATCGTGGTTCTCGCCGACGAAAACACATACCGTCATTGTTATCCTCTGTTGCCGTTAGGGGTGGGTGGAAAGACAATCATCATTCCGGCAGGGGAAGAGCATAAAAACATTTCCACCGCAACCAAAGTATGGGAGCAGTTGTCGCATCACACAATCAATCGTAGCGGATTGATTATCAACTTGGGTGGCGGCGTTGTCGGCGACTTGGGCGGATTTTGCGCCTCGGTCTGGAAGCGCGGGATAGACTTTATCCAACTCCCTACCTCGCTCTTGGCGATGGTTGACGCTTCCTGCGGAGGCAAGACGGGCGTCAATCAGGACGGAATAAAAAACCAAATCGGAACCTTCACCCCTCCCCTATCGGTGATTGTTGACCCGCTCTTTCTCAACACGTTACCTCAGCGGGAATTTCTATCCGGCATCGCCGAAATGTTGAAACATGCCATCATCTCCGAAGACCCGGATTTGTTCCGCCAACTGTCGGAGATAGAGACGCCGACCGTCGAAAACATCTCGCCACTGATAGAGACATCCGTCGCCATCAAAAACGACATCGTGCTGCAAGACCCGCGAGAGAAAAACCTTCGCCGGATTTTAAACTTCGGACACACCGTCGGACACGCCATAGAGACATGGAGCCAAACCACAGCCAACCCGCTGCTGCACGGAGAAGCCGTCGCCTTAGGCATGTTATATGAAATACAACTCGCACACGAAAAACAGTTGATTTCCCAAACAACCGCAACGCAATATTTAACTTTCGTCCAAAAATTTTTCCGTCATCTTAAAATAGAATCGCCGCCGTCGGATGTCCTCTTCAACATCATGCAACACGACAAGAAAAACGCTTCCGAGACCGTAACTTTTGTCTTTCCTTCAAAAATCAAATAAATTTACTACTTTTGCATTTGTAAAATTATTGCTTATAGAATGAAAATAATAGGCACACCATGAATAAAAGCGCCCATAACTACAAGATAACGATGTGGACTACGTCCAGTGTGATATTCGTGTTGGTTGCGATTTTGGTTGTCATCCAATATTTTTGGATTACGGCAATGGTGGACATGCGGAAATCCATAATGACCGGAAGTATTTTTTTGGCTTTTAACGAATGTGCTTACGAGGTCATTGACATGTACAATGAGATATCAGATGAAGAAGACAGTTATTTTCCCATCGAACAGGAAGTCGTGCCGCCGGAAGATGTGACGATCTATAAAGAAGTGATAAACAACACAATAAAACATTATATGGACAATAACGAAATCAATGTTCCATACTATTGGGCTGTTGTAAAACGAAACGGCTCCAAAGCGCTTATCGAAAATGACCACTCTTACCTGAAAGAGACGAAAACGTCGGCTCAAACATACCGGATTTCGTCACAGCATCACCAATTCCCATACGATTTGATTATTCAGTTTTTCAACTCCGGATGGCAAATCCCGGGTGTGGTCTATTCCACAATTTTTGTATTGGGATTTTGTTTAATGATTTTGATAATAGGCATTATTTATAACACCCAATTGTACTACAAAAAACAGAAAGAGACAGACTTTTGGATGGATTTTATCGGAAATATGGTTCATGAGTTTAAAACGCCGATGTCAACGATCAGTTTGGCATCCGAGATGATGATGAAATCGAATACCGCCGACAACCCCGAACGGATTACCCGATACTCGTCATTGATATACAAAGAAAACAGTCATTTAAAAGAGATGATAGACAAGCTGTTACGGACGGTTTCGTTGGACATGAGCGCCATGTCCATTCTCTTTGTCCCGATAGACATTCACGAAGAAATACGGAAGATAACAGACAGTTTCTCGTTGCGAATTGGAGAAAAAGGCGGGAAACTGACAACCAACCTGAATGCCGAAAATCACATTATTTCAGGAGATAAGATGCACATTTTCAATGTGATAAATAATCTTTTGGAGAATGCGGAAAAATACTCCGACGACGCCCCGCAAATACACGTCGAAACGAAAAATGACCGTAACGGATTATATATTTCGGTAAAAGACAAAGGGATAGGCATTCCCTCGAAACATTTTGGAAAAATCTTTAAGAAATTTTACCGCGTCCGTTCCGACCGCTCATATAGCGATAGCGGATATGGCTTGGGACTTTTTTATGTGAACTATGTCGTGCGCGCCCATCATGGACACATCCGCGTAACAAGCAAAGAAAAAGTCGGAAGCACCTTTGAACTCTATTTCCCGTATAAATGTAATAGTATGTGATAAAAAATAAAAATATATGAAACCTGGGTACAAATTATTATTGGTCGAAGATAACGCCAATTTAAGTGTTATAGTGAAAGATTATCTTGAATATAGCGGCTTTGAAGTCGTTGCTTGCGACAATGGGCAAGACGCCGAAAAAATATTCTACAAACAACGTTTCGACCTGTTGTTGCTGGATATTATGATCCCTTACAAAAACGGTCTTACGCTGGCAGAAGACATCCGGAAAAAAGACCCCAACATCCCCATCATTTTCCTTTCAGCCCGCAGCCTTCACGAAGACCGGATCAAAGGATTTCAGGCAGGAGGCGACGACTACATCACCAAGCCGTTTAACGCCGAAGAGTTGCTACTGCGCATCAATTCGGTCTTAAAACGCTGCAAACAGGCTCCTCCCGTTGTAGCGCCCCGTCCGCAAGGCGTTAAGTATCAGGTTGGAAAATACGCTTTCGACCCCGTAAAAAGAACGCTAATCCATGAAAACGGTAATGAGCGCATCTTGACAGGAAAAGAATGCGCTTTATTGGAGATGCTTTGCAATGACATTGACGAAGTAGTGATGCGAGACGAAGCCCTGATGACCATTTGGGGCGAAAACAACTATTTCGTAGGACGAAGCATGGATGTCTTCATCACCAAATTGCGGAAATATTTGAGCGACGACCCCGACATCAAAATCACCAACCTGCACGGAGCAGGCTTTAAGTTGGAAGTTGACTAAACCGGAACATAGTTTTATGGCAAAATTTGAACACCCCGAATTACTGCAGGAGATGATAGACCAAAGGTTTATCAACGTCCAGAAACACCCGCACTTTCCGCTGTGGCTCTACAACTACAACAAACGAACGCAGCAAAAAGATATGTGGAACGAGGCAACGAGTGCCTGTCGAGGTTTGATAATGGATGCAGAACGCAACATCGTGAGCCGTCCCTTCTCTCGATTTCTCAACCATTGGGACGCCACGCCTGCCGATATTCCCGACGAACCGTTTACCGTAACCGAAAAAATGGACGGCTCGTTAGGAATCAGTTACTGCTACGATGGCGTTTGGTATATTGCCACACGCGGCAGTTTCGACAGCCGACACGTCGTGCGTGCCAACCAAATCCTTCATCAAAAATACGCCTCGTGTCTGAAAAAAATGAAACCCGAATATACCTATCTCTTTGAAGTAATCTATCCCGAAAACCGTATCATCGTAAACTACGGCGACCGAGAAGAACTTGTCCTGCTTGCCATTATAAATACCGAAACAGGCAAAGAAATCACTGATTTTGAAGACCTTACTTTTTCCAAATTGAAAACCATCGAAGGTATTACTTCATTCGACGATGTCTTGAAACTCAACGACGACCATTCCGAAGGTGTGGTAGTGCGTTTTGCCGGCGGTAGCCGACTGAAGGTGAAATTTGAAAAATATAAACAGCAACACAGCCTGATGCTGAGTTTAACGGATACGAAAGTGTGGAAATACCTCGCTCACAAGCGCGACATCGAACGTCTATACGACTATGCCGGCGAAGAATACCGTGGCTGGGTAACGGCGACAATAGAAAAAATCCAATCGGCATACAACGCTTTAAATGAGAAAGTTATGGAAGATTTTCACGCCTTGCCGCCCTTCAACTCACCGGAAGAAATCGAAAACTATCTCGCAGACAAAGAACACGCCGACATTCTGCGCTGCTTGCTCAACGGCGAATCGGTAGAAAAACTGCTGTGGCAATGCGTAAAACCCGACGAGAAGGCGTCATGGTTTGCGGGGAGGGGGTAAAGTTTTTACAGATATTTTTTCAAAACAGCGTCTTTCTCTTTCGGAATTTTGCTTATTTGTTGTTCCAATTCGGTAATTTGTTCTTCAATTTTTTCAATTTCGGAAACGATTCTTTGCTGTTCGGAAAGCGGGGGAAGAGGGATTTTTAGATTTAAAAAATCTTCAATTTTAATTCTTGGCAAACTGACGCCTTTCATTAAATCAGTCGTTTGCGTAACCAATTCTTCCGATAATAATACATATTTTAAAATTTGTGGGACGTCTGTTTTTAACACCAAAATATCGGTTGAACATATCCCCTCTTTTTTTGCAATAACAGCTTTATTCAGATATGGTCTTAATTTACCATACAAAACATCGTTTTTATGAAAAACATTTTTAGTGGATAAAATGTTTAATCCTCTTTCAAAATTATCGTTGTACGTTCCTGTATCGCTTTCAATATGTTCAAGTCCTAAATACAAGTACTCTTTTTCCGGATTATCTTGCGGATTACATTTTTCATCTGAAATATGGCATAAATCCGAAATATTTCCTTTTGAAAAATTTGCTAATAGTGAAAATATTTGTTTTTTTCCTTTTCCTATCTTCTCTTTTTCTTCCGCCTCTTTCTTTGCCAATGCTTCTATTTCCGTTACAATTTTTTCTTGTATTTCTTTGGGAGGGAGAGGGATTTGAAATTCTTTTATTTTTTCTGCATTCAAATTTGGTTGAGTTACCGCAATGCTATTTATCTCAACTTGATTCCAATACATTTGAGTTGTGGTAAAACAAAAAAGATAGTCCGGCAAAATTTTATCTTCGATTATTTGTAAACGAATAAGATATGAAGCAAAGATCATGTCGTCATACTTGTCTTTTTTGAAAATAGCAGATTTACCAACACTTCCGCTTCGAGCAATTACAATATCATTATTTTTTAATAAAAATTGCTGTTTTATTTCTTCGGTTGGATTGATATATTTTTTCTCTTTTTCTAAATTTATACTTCCGTCATCATTTAAATCTGTTATCCGTAAATATCTAACCTCGCCGTTGTCAATTGCTTTGTCGGTAAAACCGTATTGAGTTGTAACAACTTGTCCAATTCTAACAATATTCCACTTTGTTTCAACCCTCACTTTTTTTTTAACCGCCGTAGAAATATTTTTTGCAAAAGTTGCCCTGTCAAAAGTGAGCATATCCGCTAAACGAACTCGTGAAATATTATTTTTCAAACTTTCGTGAATTGGGATTTCATCATTGCCTGAAAATGCTTTGTAAATGTAGGAACTGGCTTTTTCTTCGTTGTCGAATCGTTCTTCGTCAAAGAGTTTTGTGCATGTGTCAATGGTTTTACCGCGCTGTATCGGGTGTATGCCTTCATTGCCTCTGCGATTGGAAAACTCATATCCGAGAAAACGTTTTTCGGCATCTTTCTCGCCTGTTTTTACTAAAACCACATTTTTTTGCGGATATGCCAAAATGAAATAGAGCAGTTTCTCTTTTTCGGTCTCTACAAATTTCTGCCAAAACTCTTTTTCGGTTTTAAATTTCAATTTTTTGCGATATTCTTTGTATAATTCGCTCTTTGCTTGAATAAAACCGGAAGGGTTATTTTTTAACAAACTTAAATAATCGTCCCACGAAAGTCCATCCCAAACATGGCTGACATATTTACTGAAAGGTTTTTCGATCCCGTTCAATGTAACATCTTGAAAATTGACAAAAAAACGTTCAATGGACTCTTTTAAATTGATACTGTCGTAACTGTTTCTTCTTCTTAAAAACAGAACAACGGTATTTGTACCTGTTGCCATAAAAGTATTGCTGCCTAATTCGGTAATGGCAACGATTTCAAAGTTTTGCAAAATGATTTCGCGTGCTTTGGTATAAATTCCTTCGTTGCTGAGAATAGAACTTGGCAAAATAATACCTGCCACGCCGCCGTCTTTCAAAAGTTGTTTGGCGCGTTCCACAAAAAGACATTCGATTTCGGAACTGTTGTCGGTTAAGTTGTCATACAGTTCAAAATCGTTTTCTGTGTAATAATTACGTGTGGTTTGTCTAAATGCAGAAACGGAATACGGAGGGTTGCTCAGCAAAATATCAAATTGCTGATTCTCTTTTGAGGCGTCTTTGGCGTCTTTTTTCAACTTACCTCTGTAATCCTTACATTGACTAAAATTAGCAAGTCCATCGCTCAATATTACGTTTGCCAAGCCGTCTCCGTGAAGATAACATCCGACTTTTCCGACTTTAACCAAACGATAGTCTTTCTCAATACCATAGACATAGTGCGTTGCCCAATCAAAATGGTCATCTCGCCAATTTTTAATTTTCTTGGCAGTAGAATCAATATATTTTTCAGGTTCGCTTTGATTGATCAATCTTTGCACTTCGTGCATATATTCTGTGATAAAGTGACCACTCCCTGCGGCATAATCTATCATATACGGCAGTATCTCTCCGTCTTTTTGTTTCAGTTTATCAGAAACGATTGTATCAAGAGGCAAACTTTTAATAATAAACTGAGCAATAGGAACAGGTGTGAAAAATTGACCTGCTTCTTGTTTTAAGCCGGTAGTCAGTAGTCGTTCAAAAAAATCAGACAGATACTGCTGTCTTTTATTGTAGCGGATTTTGTACCCTTGAATAAGTTCTACGACCTCTTTTACCACTTTTGCGTTTTCTTCAAAAGACTGTGTATCATAAACTTCCTTTATGGCAAATTCATTGTTTTTTTCCAATCTAAGTTTATTGACCTCCCGAAGTAAAAATTTTTTCGCTTCGTCATGAAGGTTTTTACATTGCTTATGGAAGTCTTCTTCATTAAAATCACTGACGGTGCGATCTAAAAATTTTTTCATTCCTTTGCTGTAAAGGTCTGTTAGACGCAACTGAAAATCAACGTGATTATCAACGCCTTCTCTCCATTGGAATTGCAACTCTTCACCGTCTAACGTGGATGTTTCATCATACACTTTACATAAAAATAGAGTAAAAATTTTATTAAAAGCATTACCTTTGTCAGAAACAACATTATGGCGAAGTATTTCCAAAAAACGATTGAAAATGAAACTTGAGTCTGCGTAACCAATCTCTTTAAGTTGTTCTTTTGTTATCGCCTTACTTTGAAAGTTGTATGGTTTTGTCCAAATGTCAAAAACGCCATTATCTTTGGTCAGTTTGTTCCATTTTTCGTAAAAATCTTTCACATCGCCCGTGCGGTAATCGTCTTCTATTTTTACAATTTCATTGCGATAGGCAATTTCTTTCCCTTTGAGATATGAGGCATAAAGCATGATCACATCGGCTTTATTGCTGAATTTGAAATAGGTAAAAAGTTGTCCGCCGTCTTTTTTCATTCGGGAAAATTCCTTATCAAATTCTTTTCCGTGTGTTTTACATTCAATTAGCAGATATTCCGAGCCGTCGTCGCGCGTTACGCAAACATCTAATCGTCCCGAAGCGCCGTGTCCGGCACCCCAAGTTTTTTCTAAAATAATATGTTCAGGCTTGTACCCTTTTTCGAGCAAACGGTTGACACACTCCAATACCACAAAATTTTCGGATTGTGAAAAATTCAGCGTGGTTTTACTGTCAGATTGGATTTTTTCCCCGTAATCAATAGTCTGTTTATCAAAATCTATTTCAAGACAATATTCATCTGCTTGTCGGTATTTCTTTGAAAAAATACCGGCGGAATTCTCTTTTGGACTGAAACCCAATGCAATAAGAAAACTTTTATAATCCATAGACTGAATGTTGTGCTTATTTCGTTGCAAAGGTAAGAATAAATATTGAATTAAAAGCGTACCTTTGCCGAAAATGCTATTGCTTATAAATAATAGGATATGGAACACAAACTTGCACAAAAATCATCCGACAACATGCGCATCCTGATGGCTGCGATGGTCGAAAAAGCGAAGTCGGGACATCCGGGCGGCTCGATGGGCGGCGCCGACTTTATGAACACGCTCTACGCCGATTTTCTGAATTGGGACCCCGACGACATGACATGGTTCAACCGCGACCGCTTTTTCCTTGACCCCGGTCACCAGTCGCCCATGCTCTACGCCATGCTGACGCTCACCGGCGTCTTTTCCGTTGACGAACTGAAAACCTTCCGGCAATGGGGAAGTGTACTCTCCGGTCATCCCGAAATTAACCCGAAATATGGCGTGGAGAACACATCCGGACCGTTAGGACAAGGTCATGTGATGGGCGTCGGAGCCGCTATTGCGGAGAAGTTTCTCCGTAATAAATTCGGCGAATGGATGGAACATCATACCTATGCTTTCATCTCCGACGGCGGCATTCAGGAAGAAATCAGCCAGGGAGCGGGACGTATTGCCGGACATTTGAAGTTAGGAAATCTCATCATGTTTTACGACGCTAACAACGTACAACTTTCCACCAAAGTTGACGAAGTTACCACCGAGGACACGGCGAAGAAATACGAAGCATGGGGTTGGCACGTTCAAACCATCAACGGCAATGACGCCGAAGCCATTGCGCAAGCGCTGAAAAATGCCAAAGCCGAAAAAGGACGTCCGTCGCTGATTATCGGTCATACCATCATGGGAAAGGGCTGCGTCGGCGCTAACGGTGAAAACATGGAAGGCTTGGTTTCAACGCACGGACAGCCATTGAGCAAAGCCGGCGTGGACGTCGCCAAAACCATTACCGGAATGGGCGGAAATCCCGATAATCCGTTTGTCGTTTTCGATGAAGTGAAACACGCCTGGAATCAGATTTTAGACGACAAAAGAGGTTATGCGCAGCAAAAGAAAGCGGAGCAGCAACAATGGGAAAAAGAAAATCCCGAACTTGCCCGGAAATATCACAGTTTTATCTCCGGAAAGTTGCCGGAGATAGACTTTTTGAACATTGCCCAGTCCGACGACGCGCCCACGCGCAATGCCTCCGCCAATGTCCTCTCCGTTTTAGCCGAGAAGTTAGAGAACATGATTGTCGCCAGCGCCGACCTCGCCAACAGCGACAAAACCGATGGATTCCTGAAAAAGACCAAGGCCATCCTTCCGGACGACTTTTCCGGTCGTTTCCTGCAGCCCGGCGTGGCGGAGCTTACCATGTCGGCGCTCATCAACGGGATATTGATTCACGGCGGGATGTACGCCGCCTGTGGGACGTTTTTTGTCTTTTCCGACTACCAAAAACCTGCGCTGCGCATGTCGGCGCTGCAAAAACTTCCGGCGTTATTTATATGGTCGCACGACTCGTACCGCGTGGGCGAAGACGGTCCCACGCATCAACCGGTCGAGCAATATGTCGGCTTGGCGCTCATGGAACAGTTGAAAAATCACGACGGCAACCCTGCTTTGTTGTTGCTTCGTCCGGCGGACGGCGCAGAGGTGAACATGGCGTATAAATTAGCGATGGAAAACCGTAAAACCCCGTCAGCCATCGTTTTAAGTCGCCAAAACGTAAAAGCGCTCCCTGCAAAACCAGGAAGCACACGCGCTCAAGATGTTAAAGACGCCGTCCACGGCGGATACATCGTCTATGACGACGGCAAAACGCCCGACCTCATCCTTTTGGGACACGGCTCGGAAGTAAGAACCCTCTACGACGCCGCCATGCTGCTCAAAGAGAAACGAAATATCTCCATCCGCATCATTTCCATGATGTCGTTGGGATTGTTTGACTTGCAAACGGAAACGTATAAAAAGCAAATTTTCACCGAAGGCGTTCCTGTCTTTGCCTTGACTGCCGGCTTGCCATCGCTGTTTGAAAAATATGTCGGGACAAATGGAAAAGTCTTCGGACTGAACCATTTCGGATACTCCGCTCCGGCAGAGGTGTTAGATGAGAAATTTAGGTTTACGGCGGAGGGTGTTTGCGGGGAGATTGGGCGGATTTGGGGGACTAAGGAGTTATAATTAATAATAAAAATACACTCTTTCCTTCTACTCGTGAGGCTTTTCGTTGGAAATAATCCACCCGTTTTTTTGAGAGGGGTCTGCTCCTCCTGCATTTTCTGGGGACAGTTTGCGCCTTTGCGGTTAATAATTTTTGACTTTTGAGACAGTCTCTATCGAACCACTTATACCCCCGATTTGAAACAAAATGTTATCTTTGCATCTCAATAAACTCAATGTATCACAAAAAAATAGACGGACATGTTTGAAAGAAATATCATTACGGAATTGGAACGATGGGCAGCGAAAAAACATCGTGAATCATGAAAAATATTTTAACGACCATCGGAACATCTATACTGTTCCTCATTTTTTTAATCTCGTGCAACAGTACGGGCAATCAAAACCATTTTTTGACCGACGCCGCTTACCGACGGGAGGTGCATCAACAGTTTTTAGCACGGCAACAGATGGCGGCTCATCGGGCAGAAGCGCTGTTTACAGTGTTCGATGACGACGATCTCTCTTTGGAGACGCGCGAGGCATTGGAGTTTTTATACGCTTACATGCCGTTGTGCGACCTGGCGGATTACGACGGCTGTTTTTTCAAAAAACAGGTGGAGACAGCCTTTGCCGCACGCGATTTTTTCCATTGGGGAAAAACGGTTCCCGAAGACATCTTTCGCCATTTTGTCTTGGTTTACCGCGTGAATAACGAGTATTTGGATACGGCGCGTTTGCTCTTTTTCAATGCGTTGAAAGAGCGGGTAAAAGGGCTTTCGATGGCGGAGGCGGCGTTGGAGGTCAATCACTGGTGTCATGAACAAGTAAACTATCGCGCCACCGACGGGCGTACTTCTGCGCCGTTGGCGTTGATGCGGACGTCGTGGGGGCGTTGCGGCGAGGAGTCCACCTTCACCGTTACAGCTCTGCGTGCTGTCGGGATTCCTGCCCGTCAGTGCTACACGCCGCGCTGGGTGCATACCGACGACAACCACGCCTGGGTCGAGGTGTGGATTGACGGGAAATGGCATTACATGGGCGCCTGCGAGCCGGAACCGAAGTTGGACATGGCGTGGTTTACCGCCCCCGCAAAACGTACCATGATGGTACACACCAACGTCTTCGGCTTGTACAAAGGTCCCGAAGAGAAAAACCTCGAAAAGCCGTTGTATTCCATCATCAACCTCTTGGACAACTACGCCGACACACGGCAGGTGAAGGTGAAAGTGATTGACAGACAAGGTGCTCCGGTAGAGGGCGCCAAGGTGAAGTTCAAAGTATATAACTACGCCGAACTCTATCCCGTATGTGAAAACATTACCGGAAAAGAGGGAACAACCTCTATCATCTCCGGCAAGGGCGACCTGATGATATGGGCAAGCATGGACAACCGTTACGGTTATGAAAAATCTTCCACACAGGACGAAGTGGTTACCGTTGTTTTAAACCGCGTTGCAGGCGAAATCTATACGGAAGCGTTTACCATGAATGTCCCGCCCGAACAGAACATTACACCGGTTTCTTCCGAAAAAGTCGCCGAAAACGAGCGCCGGTTGGCGTATGAAGACTCCATCAGAAATGCCTATATGAGCACTTTTCCCACCGAAACGTATGCTTACGAAGTGGCTACAACGGCACAGTTAGAACGGAAAAACGTTTGGAAATATTTACATGCGGCACAAGGGAATTGGAAAGAGATAGAACAGTTTATGTTGAACAACAGGGACAAGCCCCGCCTGTTTCCCTTTTTGGCAACCTTATCGGAAAAAGATTTGAGAGACACGCCCGAAGCATATTTGAGCGATCATTTTCGGGATAAAAACGTTTCGGAAATGGTGCATAATGTAACGGAAAAAATGTTTGTGCAATATGTCCTCTCCCCGCGCATCGCGTTGGAACTGATTAAGCCATGGCGGAGTTTTTTCCAACAAAAAGAGATCATGGAGGATATTGTCGGTGCCAATCCTTCTGCCGCCACCGTCATGGATTACATCCAAAAAAACATCGTCATCAACGACGCCGAAAATTACTATAACTGTCTGTTGACGCCTCAGAGTGTTTACGAACTGAAAATAGCCAATCAGCGCTCTTGTAACGTCTTTTTTGTGGCTGTCTGTCGCAGTTTGGGCATTCCGGCACAGATAGAGACGGCAACAGGACAACCGCACTATTTTGAAGATGGAAAATGGAACGAAGCCCGTTTTACCGAAGACGAAACCGACGCCAAAGCCATGTCACCGAAAGCAACGCTCACACTCATCAATACCCCATCCAACAACATCAAACCGGAATATTACACCCACTACACCGTCGCTGCATTTAAGGATGGCGATTTTCAAACGTTGGATTATGAAGACGATCCGGCAGTGAGCGACTTTCCTTATACGCTCTCTTTGGATGCGGGGTATTACCGTTTGATGTCGGGCAGCCGCGCCAACGATGGCTCCGTCGTCGTACAGGTGGAATATTTTGAATTGAAAGCCGACGAACATACGGAAATCTCAATAACATTACCCAAAATCACCGCCAAACTCTTAGTACACGGCACCATAGACCTGAACACGCTTACCACAACAGCCGACGGCAGCAAAAAATTTCTCAAAACCTTCGACAACAACAAAGGCTTGATGCTCTGCTTTCTCGACCCTGGAAAAGAGCCATCAAAGCACATCCTGCAAGACTTTCCGGCGCAACAGCAAGATTTGGAAACATGGGGCGGCGGCGTCTTGTTGATAATCCCCGACGACAAACACAACGTAGCCTTTGACCCCACCGTATTCAAAAACCTGCCGCAGCAAACCACGTGGGCAACTGACCACGACCGCTCTCTACTGAAAACCATCGTAACGGCATTGCAAATAGATTTCCACGACAACTTCCCACTGACCGTTTATCTCTCCACCGGTGGCGAAATATTCTATTACTCACAGGGTTATAAAATCGGAATCAGCGAGGAGGTTTTGAAAATTATGTTCGAACTTTCAATTCTCAACTAATGAACCACCACTTTCCCCGTCCTACTTCCCGACCGGATGATATTGCCCCAAAAACTATTAAAATAGGAGCTCCTGACGCTAACGCAACGCAGGATATGATAACTCCTGTAGCTTTTAATAGTGAAGCCCCAAATATCGCCCGTTCTCTACTGTTTTGAGGCAAATAGTCAAAGCCTCTGCTCTTGTTGCTATCTCTATTCCAATTAGTTAATAATTCTTCAATATCTGATTGAAGTCCCCAAAGATATTGTACTTTACCATTATACTCAATAGCGACATCAAAAGTGTTGCCTGAAAAATTGCCAAAATAAATTGCACAATCTTTACTTTTTAGAACTTGAGGATAAAATAAGTGCGAATTCTTCACGCACGAAGCGTTGAATTTTCACAATCTTATTCCTCTCTACTTTGAAACTTGGTAGACTTCGATTTTCAAGAGAACATAAGCTACATGCTCTAATTTTTATGTTTTATACATATCTTATTGATTTTTAATTATTTAACACTACTATGTTAGAAGTTTTTTCATTGCTATAAAATTTTACTCTTTCGGGTTTTGCACAACCTCTTTCAGATAACCGTTATCAACAAATTGTTTAGCGAATTTTTGGATGGATTCGACGCTGATTTTATCAACGAAAGATGTGTAATCTTTATATTCATTCAGTCCGAAAAGGATGTATTGGCTAAATATCTCTTGCCAATACTTGTTCTCTTCGAGGTCTTCGGCATATTTTTTCAATAGATTCTCTTTTACCTTGCTCACGTCGGTTTCACGGGGTCCGTTGACGGCTAATTCGGTTATTTCGTCTTTGGCGATGCCGATGAGTTTGTCGTAAACATCGGGGTTGGTTTGGAAGAAAATCTGGAAGGTAAAGGCTTCTTTCGGATATTTGGCGAGTTGTCCGCGCACGCTGACGCCGTAGGTTCCACCTTCGTCTTCGCGGATTTTTTCGGTGTACACGAGGTTGAGGATGTCCGCCATGACGCTCAGCATCATTTTACTTTCAAGCGAATAGGTCAGGTCGCCCGAATAGACTAAAAGGATGGTCGTTGTCGGGATTTCCATTTTTTTGTCATAACGACGGACAACGTTGGTCTCCGGAATCTTCAACCCGTCGTCTTTCCACGATTTTTTCTCTTTTCCGGCAGGGATACCGCCAAGATATTGCAGGATATACGGACGAATGGTCTCAACATCGAAATTTCCAACGAAAGTGAAAGTGAAATTTTCAACGCTGCCGAACAGGTTTTTATAGATGGACATCGCTTTGGTGTAGTCCACCTTGTCCATGTCGGATGCTTTCATGCGGGTTGCCGTCGGGAAGTTGTCGTACAGCACGGAACTGATGGAGTCTTGGAAAGTAACCAACGGATGCGCTTCCTGTGCTTCCAACATTGTTTTTTGACGACTAAAAAACGATTGATACGCCTCGTCGTCGTTTCGCGGTTGGGTGAAATAGAGGTAGGCGAGTTGCATCATGGTTTCAAAGTCTTTCGGGGAGCAGGAGCCGGAGAGACGGTCTGTCAAACGTCCTGAAGAGGGCGTAACCGATGCTTTTTTGCCAGCCAGCACTTTCGGTAAGTCAACGGCGCTGAAGTTGCCGACGCCTCCAACGGTATAGAGGTCGTTCAGCATCTGGATGGTCGCCGCATCGGCAATGTCCAATGACGACGTTCCGCCCCAACTGAACCCTTCCATCAAAACTTCGTCTTCTTTAAACTTGGTGGGCTTGAGGATTACTTTTACACCGTTAGACAGCGTCCATTCCGTTACGTCGAGATCGGCTAATTTCGTTTCGGACTTGATGCTTCCCGCTTGGGGTTCTTTGGTAATCAACGGCTCGTCGGATACGGTATCCTCGTAAGCCGTGATTTCCGATGCCTTCGCCTGTTGTATGATGTTGAGAACTGCCTCTTTGGAAGGATACACCAAACCTTCTTTTTCGGGACCGGTTATCGTTACGACCAAATTGTCGTCGCTAATCATCTCTGCCATAAATTCATTGACGGCTGAAACAGGAATCATGGGCGCTAATTGATTGTAGAGCATATATTCCATCTCAATGCCCGGAATGGGATCCGCATCGGCAAAATTCCGTACATATTCTCTCGAATAGGACTCATTTTTCTGTGTTTCGCGGTTTTCGTACTGGCTCTCTACTTGTTTGAGAAAATCGGCTTTGGCGCGTTCGTATTCCGACTCGGTGAATCCGAACTTCTTAGCGCGCTCGTTTTCAATGATGATGGCGTTCAGGCTCTCTTCCACGCCGCCTTCCTTAGTAACGACGAATACCATCCAGGCGTCTTTTGTCTTGGCAACGAAGAAGTCGCCGTACTCCTGGGCTGCGTAGTTGAACGGCGGATTGGGCTTTTGCATGAGTTCGTTCAAACGCTGATTCATCATGGCAGCAGCCACATCACTAATAAATTTAATTGCAAAAAACGTAGGCGTATTTTTATGTTCGCTGGGCAAGGGATCCTGTTTGTAGAACAATGAAACAGCCGTATAGGGCAATTCGGGGTCGGTGGCAAAGGCAATGATAGGTTCTGCATTGTCGCCTACTTCGTAATAGATGCGCTCGGCAGGGTCTGTCGGCGCAGGAATGTCGGCGAACATGGTTTTGATTTTCGCTTCAATTTGGTCAACGTCAATATCGCCAACAACGATGATTGCCTGTAAATCAGGACGATACCATTTTTCGTAATAGTCTCTCAACACCTGATATTCGAAGTTGTCAACCACGTCCATCAGTCCGATGGGGAAACGGTGGGCATACTGACTTCCTTCATAAATAATGGGGAATAACTGCTCCCAAACGCGCAGGTTGGCATCACTTCGTGAACGCCACTCTTCGTGGATGACGCCGCGTTCTTTGTCAATCTCTTCGTCTTCTAAACTGAGAAAGTTCGACCAGTCGTGAAGCACCAATAGCGCCGAATCAATGATGCCCTCGCGCACAACAGGCACGTTGGAAAGGTTGTAAACCGTCTCATCGAAGGCGGTGTAGGCGTTGATGTTGTAACCAAACTTTACGCCAACGGACTCTAAATAATCCAGCAACCCTCTTTTCGGGAAGTTTTCGGTTCCGTTGAACGCCATGTGTTCCAAAAAGTGGGCTAAGCCGCGTTGACTGTCTTCTTCCAAGATAGAGCCTACTTTCTGTGCAATGTAAAAGTCTGCCCGCTCTTTGGGAAGTTCGTTATGACGGATGTAATACGTCAATCCGTTGTCCAACTTTCCGGTACGTACTTTCGGATCAACGGGAAGGTTCATGGTTTGGGCAAATAGTGTTACTGCGAACAATCCCAAACATACAGTGGCAAAAAGCCGTTTGCTTATTTTCTTCATTTATCTAAAAATTAAGTTATTTGAAAATTTTTTGGCAAAGGTACGAAAAATACAAAGAAGAAGTTGCATGTAATTCAAAAAAAACATGTATCTTTGCACCCTCAAAATTTCGGCGAGGTAGCTCAGTTGGTTAGAGCGTCGGATTCATAACCCGGAGGTCACGAGTTCAATTCTCGTCCTCGCTACAAAACGTTTTATTAAAACCTTTCTTATTATATTGCGTTTTCCCAGAAAAAACGCATTATACTTCATGAAGATGTTCCATAGTGAAAAATTTCCGGCTATTTTTTTCTTGATAAATAATTCGCGATTGTATCCAATCAGTTCGTGTAACGGGATTTTCACGGGACAATGCTGCGCCGGCTTTTTACTTAACGTGGAGGCGTAGAGCAAATGGCGATACGAGCGCATATCTTTCATCAAAGGTGTCAAAACGGAGCCGATGGGTCCGGTGTAAGGCGTCTGATAGGTTTTCTCGCCGATGGTGTTCCAAACGGAACAATAGCGTTTACACGCGCCGCAACGGATACAGTGAAGCGCTTTCTGCTGCTGTTTGTGTCTCAACACGGCGTCGCGTCCGTTGTTGATGATGATGACATACATATTTTCGGGTCCGTCGTCTTCATACGAGGCGCGGGGTCCGAAAATCAGGCTGTTGTACGCCGTCAACAGCGTTCCGTCGCCCGACGAGGCAAATAGCGTCCAAAGCGTTTCGACGTCGTTGATGGAGGGAATGATTTTATCATATCCGGCGACGACAATGTGCGTCTTGGCGAAAGCGCAGGCGCGACAGATATTGCCCTCGTTCTCGCTCAACGCCACGCCACCAACATCGGAAACAAGAAAATTGGCGCCCGTGATGACCGCATCGGCGTCGAAAAAATGATTGCGCATCTTCTTAGTTACAAATTGTACCATCGGCTTTGAACCAAGTTCAAGCGGGGACTGAAACGTTTCGGAGAGATGGTCTGCCATCTCTTTATGGGGCGTGCGCAAAAGGTCTATCTCCTCATTATCAGTTACTTGGTTGACAAACTCCTGAAATGCGGTTTCAACAAATGTAACATCTTGTGGCAGTTGTTCTTTCAAAAAGAGTTCATTGACGGCGGCGGAACGGGAAGCGACAATTTTTTTAACGTCGTGTTTATGAAGGAGTTGCAATATCGTTGTAACAGCGTCTTTTTCGTCAAGCGCCCACAACACCTTCGCTTTGGGTTTCGAGAAGTTTAGTTCAAAGTCTTTAAGGTAGGTTTCGGCATTGGCGATGGCTTTGGAACGGGTGTATAACGCCCTGTCGCGCGCCAATTCCAAGTTGCTGTAATAGGCGCACGTATCACTCCGGCGACGCTTGTAGAGCGCGGTGGCTTCTGCCATTATTTGGTAGCCCGTGATATCCGAAGCGGCTTTGTCTGCATGACTTAGAAAAGAGTGTTTGAAATCCGACATGCGCTGTTATTCTTTATTTTTAGTATCTATGACGATGGTTACCGGACCATCGTTTATCAATTCAACGTCCATCATGGCTCCGAATTGTCCTGTCTCAATTTTTTTCCCGACCTCGCCCTCCAAAACCGCAATAAACCGCTCATACATCGGAACCGCGAAGTCGGGTTTTGAAGCGCGGATATACGACGGACGATTTCCTTTCTTTGTTGAAGCAAACAGGGTAAACTGACTGATAACCAATATTTCGCCGTCAACGTCTATAACGGAATTATTCATCACTCCGTCGGCGTCATCAAAGATGCGAAGCCGCGCAATTTTGGCGCACAGCCATTGGATATCTTCTTCCGTGTCGCTATCTTCAATACCCAACAAAATCAACATCCCGGCGGAAATTTTTCCGACAACTTGCTGCTCAACAGTAACGGAGGCTTTTCTTACTCTTTGAATAACGACTTTCATTTTTATAATGGTTTCATAATAAGTTATTTATACTTTATTTAATCCTCCTGTTCCATAATAAGATTGCAGCCATAATCCGAAGAAACGGTCATAAACCGAATAAACGGTTTCGTTGCGTGTAAAAATTTCTTTTTCAAGTAGTTGTCTGGCTGCGGTTTGGGTTGAAGCGGAAGAGAGGAGGGCGTGTTTTTTTACAAACTTGCCGGAAGTAATATTATGTGCTTTGCCCTCCTTTGCTACTGCGCAAAGCACTTCCTTTTGTCTTTCGGGTAAAAGGTTTAAAATTTCCGAAAATAAGGTTTCATAAGAAAAAATACGATTTTGTACCGTTTCTGCAAAGATTTTATCGGTGCAATTTTCGTTCTCATCAAGTTCTGAAAACAGTTGATTCATAATTGCTTGCACATAAAAAGTATGTCCTTCAAACAAATCGTAACAACGTTCAATAAAAGAAACATCAACCTTTTTTCCTGTTCTGCGAAAATGTCTGTCCGCAAAATTAATGTATTCCTTTTTATCAATAGCATTAAGTGTTTGTAATACAGCGCTTTGATAAAACGGACGAGAGGCAGAAAAGAACATATTATGCAGAATGTGCCTTTGGCTTCCGGAAAAAATGAAAGTCGTTTTTGAGGTTTTCTGAACATGGGTACGGAGGATTGCCTCAATATTTTTTTCGGGATACTTCGCGATTTGCTGAAACTCGTCAATTGCTACAATGCAGGGTTTATCGGATGTGTTGAGATATTTAAAAATCTCTTCCAAAGTGATTTCCGCGGAGCGAATTTCTCCAATTCCAATATCGAAAACCGGCGTTCCGGTAGCCTCGTCAAGTTTAAAAGCAGGTCGCAACGAAGAAATAATAGAGAAAAATCTTTCCACAAATTTTTTCCCTCGCGGTTTTAAACGTTCAAAGATCTCTTTACCAAGTTTATATACAAACTCCTGCAAATTGCGCGTGGCATAAATATCTATAAAAAAAGTATGGTAATTCGTCGAAATTTCATTTTGACGAAAACAATGTTCTATAAGACCGGTCTTTCCCATCCTGCGGGGTGAAACAAGTACAACGTTGTTGTCATTTGTAATAAAACGTGTGAGGTCTGTGGTCTCTTTTTTGCGGTCGCAAAAATACTCCGCAGATAAATAGCCCTTTAGCAAAAACGGATTTTTCATGCCTTAAAAATTTTCTGCAAAGATAAATATTATTTTTTAATTATCAAATTTTGATTACACATCAATTTTTGATTACATTTTCTCTAATGCGCTTCTAACCAATTATTTCCCCCGCTTATATCAACTACTAATGGAACTGAAAGCGACAACGCCGTTTCCATTTTTTGGCGGACGATATTCGTTACTGTCTCCTCTTCGGATTTGGGGATGTCGAACACCAATTCGTCGTGGACTTGAAGAACCATTTTTCCGGTCAGTTGCTGTTTTTGAAATTCGTCCCAAATCCGTATCATGGCGATTTTGATGAGGTCGGCGGCGGAGCCTTGGATGGGGGCGTTGATGGCGTTTCTTTCAGCGAAGGAGCGCATGTTCATATTGCGGGCTTCGATGTCGGGAAGATAACGACGGCGTCCCATCAACGTTTCCACGTAACCGTGTTGACGGGCGAAGGCGATTTGGTTTTCCATGTATGTCCGGATGCCGGAGTATTTTTCGAGATACTGTTCGATGATGCCGCCGGCTTCTTTGCGTCCGATGCCGAGGCGTTCCGAAAGTCCGAAAGCCGAGATGCCGTAGATGATGCCGAAATTGACGACTTTTGCCATGCGGCGCTGTTCCCGACTCACCTGGTCCAACGCGACGTTGAACACCCGCGATGCCGTGGCGGTGTGAATATCTATCCCGTTGATAAAATCTTCCTTCATGGCGGCGTCGCCGCTGATGTGCGCGATGATACGTAACTCTATCTGGGAATAGTCGGCGGCGAGCAGGGTGAAGTCATCGTTGCGCGGGATGAACGCCTTGCGGATTTCGCGACCCAATTCCGTGCGGACGGGGATGTTTTGGAGGTTCGGATTGGTCGAACTCAACCGTCCTGTGGCGGTTACCGTTTGGTTGTAGGAGGTGTGGACTCGTCCGTCGTGCGGATTGATCAGTTCGGGGAGTGCGTCGGCGTAGGTGGATTTTAGTTTGGAGAGCGAGCGGTAATCCAAAATCTTCTCGACGATGGGATGGGAATGTTGCAATTTTATCAGGATATCTTCACCGGTAGCATACTGTCCTGTCTTCGTTTTCTTGACATTGGACGAAATCTTTAAATCTTTGAATAAAACATCACCTAACTGTTTGGGTGACGCGATGTTAAAGGATTTGCCCGCCAAATTGTAAATGTCGCTTTCAAATTGCAAAATCTCATCAGAAAGTTTTGTAGAGAATTGATTTAGAGCGATTTCGTCAATGTGAACTCCATCGGTTTCCATCGAAGCCAAAACATTGACCAACGGCATTTCAATGTCGGAAAAGAGCGGCATAAATCCGGCTTTTTCGAGCAATGGCAGAAAGATGTTTTTCAGTTGAATGGTAACATCGGTGTCCTCGCAGGCATACTCTTTCACCCGCTCCGGATTTTGCCGAAATGCGACGCGCATAGACAACTGATTCTTCCCTTGTTTCCCGATGAGGTCTTCAATCGGCACGGGCGAATAGCCCAAATACTGCTCTGCCAGCAAGTTCATGTTGTGCCGCGTGTCGGGCTGCAACAGATAATGGGCAATCATGGTATCGAACATGGCGCCCCGAGCATGAACATCATATCCTTTCAAAATGGAAATATCAAATTTTATGTTCTGCCCGATTTTCATAATGGTTTCGTTTTCAAGTACTTTCTTGAAAACTGCCGCCATCTCCATCGCCTCTTTTTTGTTTTCGGGAAACGCCACAAACCACGCTTCTCCGACGTCAACGGCAAAAGAGATTCCCACCAATTCGGATGTGAGGGCATCAAGTCCCGTCGTCTCCGTGTCGAAACAAACCTCAGGACATGTTGCCAACTTTTCAGCCAACTTTTCGGCTTCGTTTTTATCGGTTATCAAATGGTATTTCGGCGCACCGTCTTTGATGTTCTTGAATGATGACGATGTTTGACTGAATAAATCGGGCTGAGGAACAGCGGGAACTTCGTAATGACCGAAAAGATCCATTTGACCTTCGGCGGGTTGCTTCCCGAAAAGTTGTCCTTCGGCAGGTTGTTTCTCAAAAGATTGTCTTTCTTCCGGACTCTTTTTCAGACTTAAATCAGTGAATATCCGTTTTGCCAACTGCCGAAATTCCAACTCTTCCAAGACTGCTTTCAACGCCTGTTCGTCCGGCGATTTCATGCGCAACTGTTCTTCGTCAAAAGGGACGGGGACATCGGTAATGATGGTTGCTAACTGTTTGGAAAAGAGCGCTTGGTCGGCAAACTGTTTGACCTTCTCTTGCAGGCGCGGATTTTTGATTTCGTCGGCGCGGGCAACCAACTCTTCAACGGTCGGAAATTGGCGTAACAGGTCGCGGGCGGTCTTTTCGCCCACGCCCGGTATTCCGGGGATATTATCGGAAGCGTCGCCCCAAAGTCCCAATAAATCAATGATTTGTCTGGGTTCTCCGACGCCAAATTTTTCGCAGATTTCCTTTTTACCAAAAACCTCCGCCACATCGCCCATCTTTCCGGGGCGATACATCAAAATGTTGTCGGTGATTAACTGTCCCAAATCCTTGTCGGACGACATCATATAGACCGTAAAACCTTTCTTTTCAGCCTCTTTCGACAGTGTTCCGATGATGTCGTCCGCCTCGTAGCCGTCCATCATCAGTTTTGGGATGCGCATGGCTTCCAAAATCCTGTCAATCCACGGCAGGGAAGCCGCAATCTCGTCGGGCATTGCCTGACGGTTCGCCTTATATTGTTCATAATCAAGATGTCTCACCGTCGGCGCCTGCGAATCGGATGCGACGGCAATATGTGTCGGATTTTCCGTCGTGATGACCGACCAAAGCGAATTGGTAAAACCCAAAATGGCGGAGGTGTTCAGACCTTTAGCGTTCACACGCGGATTTTTGTTCAACGCATAAAACGCTCTGTAAATCAACGCCATGGCGTCTAAGAGGAAGAGGGTGGGTGGGGGTTTCATGTTGGTTTTATTTGAAAAGGTCAGCATGAGAGCCTGTACGCTTTAGTTTTACTAATTTCCGACCTTTATCTATTTCATACAGTAACAGCCAGTCGGGTTGTATATGGCAATCCCATGTTTCGGGAAACACATTTTGAAGTTTATGGTTTTTATATTTATCGGGCAAGGGTTCTCCGTTTTCCAATAATTGAAGGAGTATAGCCAATGCAGACATCTCTTTGCCTCGTTTCTTAGCCCGAATAAGGTCTTTTTCAAATCGGGAGGTTGTTAAGATTTCATACATTTATTCCCAAGTTTTTGAACATTTCGGAACTGTTTTTATAAACATTACATCGTTCGCTTGTTTCTGCTTCTCTTATGGCTTTCATAGTCTCGCTATTTGGGATAAGCATGTCATTTGCCAGGACTACGTTCTTTTTAGATTGAATTCTTAATCCGGGAATGGCTTTCAGTAAAGCCATTGTTTTGATAATGATATTATCATTCCCCTCTATTGTAACAGTAATACTCATATCTTTTTTATTATATGTTTTTAACGCTGCAAAAGTACATAAATTTTCTGAATTACAATGAATAAATACAGTTGAAAACAGCGTCCCCTTTGCGAAAAACCTTTGCGCCCTTGCGTTTTTTTACCGCAGAGACGCAAAGGGTGCCACAATGGTCGCAAGGAGATTTCTCTGTGGTTCTCCGTGCCTCCTCTGTGTAATTTTTATCTCACTCGCAAACACAGCGAACGGATAGCCCATTAGCCATCGTTCCAATATTGTTGCTATTCCAAACCTATAAATCGGTGGTTTGCTTTTATCGGTTTTACCTCCACTTCCCTTTTTTTTCCATTCTCACCTTTAATTGTAAAGATCAGAGGTTCTGAGCCGCGAGAGATTTTCACATAAACATTTTTTTCCATCTCGTAACAACTCATGTAAGTAGATTCTAACGGAGACTTAGAACCGCCTGTCGGCTGCAGGCTAGCTGAACGATATAATGCAAAACCGTCAGGTAGCCCTCTGAAGTACCCATTCGTAAACCCAGCTTCCTCCACTTCATCAAAAGATTTTTTAAATATAGCGTTTGATCCCCAAGAACTGCTTTTAATCATATCACCCGGTTTTATTCCGGCTTTGTCGGCAGGTGAATCGGGGACTACTCCGGTTACTTTGCCGGCTGCGGCGCCGTCATAAATAATACCGGTGTACCAATAGTCTTGAGTGTTTAGGTTTTGGATTTTAAAAGGAAAAGCCCCTAACATTAGCCAGCCTATATGACTGGCAAATTGTTTATGGTCAGCCTTTTGTCTATATATAACTTCATAGTCAGCCTCCCATATTTTGGCTTTGTCCATTTCGCCTTTTGACATCTTTTTTGCATCTGCCATTGAGATAGACAATTTTGATAAATAGTCTATTTTCGTGTAATTTCCGCTTTGTGATGATTCTACATATTGACGGACTTCCATTTTTTTTGTCCAAACATTGTAGGCGCTACCGTAGCGAGTACTCAATTCTTGTGTTGGCGGCACATATTGCTCACGACGGTCGGAAAAAAAATCAATAAACACAAGTATATCGGGGTTCTCTTTATCGCGTTTCAATCCCCTTGCCGTTAAATATTCTTCCAACGAAGGCGCAATTTCTTTTTGTTGCATAATGTTTTGTCCGGTAAACTCAAAATCGAAAGACGTATATTGAAAAAAGTCTATATCGGGGTCAGACATAATATTAATGGGGTTGTCATCAATTTTCAGTGTACCAAAGAACGCTGTACCGGTACCACCTACATATTCTCGTTCTAAAACACGATTATTTGACAAGCAAGGGACTCCGGCTATCTCTAAAGTCTCTTTCTGATTTCCAAATCGTTGAATAGATAGATTTATTTTTGATTTTGAATCTATCTCATCAAATACTTTTTTACTTACCGGTTGACCATCAATGGCAACAATCACATCATTTTCCTGTAGCCCGGCTGCTTGCGCAGGTAAATACTTAACAACATTATTAGCAATAGCACATTCGGTTTGCTTTCCATCAATCAATACTGTTTCAAAATCATAATCAAAGCCGTATTCAAAAGTTGTTTGTGAAAAAGCGCTTTGCATTGTACACAATACCAAGAGCGCCAGCGCTGCCAAATAATTTTTTCCGGGTGTTACTCTTCCCGAATTAGCGGTTTCGGTCTCTGACCTCAACTCCGTTCTCATTTTTAAATTTCTGTTAGATGTCATAAATTCCTCCTTTTTATTTTTTAATTATTCTTTGGATTGCTTCGTCGTTGCTCTCTGACCTCCTCGCAATGCGATGCATTGAGCCTGTCGAAATGACGGGACACACCGATTGCAAATCAACACGAGCGGTAGCATGTCTCACATCGCACATCCTCTCCTTCGGGAGGCTAAAACGATGTAACTCATTGATTATCAGAGAGTTGGGGGGGGGGGGGGGGAGAGTTTTTATATTTAATGTTTTTGGAAAAAAAGGGGGGGGGGGGGGGGGGGGTGGGGTGTTTTCACGCTCCC
>Ga0099364_10001873_pt1 | contig 34003 bp, 36 predicted proteins | sample TergutTh196P3_FD_73070 | JGI IMG/M metagenome (GOLD analysis project Ga0099364, IMG submission 73070) | Microcerotermes parvus P3 segment gut microbial communities from Pointe-Noire, Republic of the Congo - Th196 P3 | ecosystem: Host-associated > Arthropoda: Insects > Digestive system > Gut ... | reverse complement strand
GTTGTTGGGTAGAATGTTAAGTCCCGATAATTATGTAACAAATCCGCTGTATAGCCAAGATTATAATCGGTATACATACGCCAGAAATAACCCGCTGAAATATATTGACCCTGATGGAAATAATCCATTAGTAGTGGGCATTGTCATTGGTGCTGTTGTTGGTGGTTATACTGGCTATAAAATTGCTGATGCAAAAGGCTACGATTTTAACGACAAACAAATGTATAGCTATATCATTGGCGGTGGCATTATTGGTGGCTTATCAGGTTTGGCAGGAGGAGGTATCAGTTCAGCAGGTGGTACAGCTTGGTGGTCAAGTGCGACTGCTGGTGCTATCAGCGGTGCAGGATTTAGCGGACTTGCAACGGGCTGGAACGGTAGTGAAATGTTTAGGGGATTCTTGTTCGGAGGCATATCGGGTTTGGTAGGTGGATATGCAGGTTCTGCATTTGGTGGGGGACTTGGTGCATTTGTAGGTGGAACAACTTCAAATCTAACAAGCCAATTGTTATATAGTGACGGAGATTTTAGCAAAATCAATTGGGCATCAGTAGGATTTAGTGGAGGATTTTCTTATGGAATGTATCACGCACAATCTTTCTATAATTGGAGATTTGGCGGTGGACGAGATTTAGCAGATGGAACTCGACTAAAATATGGTGCATACAATAAACTTAATGCAACTGTTACAAGGTCAAGATTTTTGCATGAGGAACGCGGAGGTTGGATTACTTCTGATGGGAAGTTTGTTAAATTCAAAAATGCGGATTATGGCTTTGACCGTATAAATCTCACTAACGAAAATGCTCCCGAAAATGCAAAATATTTAGTGCATACTCATTGGCATAGTCCTAATAAATCTTACAGACATAATGGCAATATGTGGTCTTACCCAGAAGCACATCAACCATCTACTCACGATTATAATGCTATTTCAAAATTTAACGTGAATGGAATAATTCTTACTAATAAAAGTTTAATGTATCATTATCAGAACAATACATATAATAATGTTTGGAGTTATCCACAACATAGATATTTCTTATTTCCATTTTTACCTTAAAAACTAATCGAAATGAAAAAGACAGGTTATGTTATTGTAGTATTATTTATATTTCAATTGCCTATTGTAGCTCAAAAAATTGAAATAAATTTTATGCCATCTTTCTTTAATCATAGTAGATTTATTATTACAAATAAAGATACTTTATGTAAGGTGCAATTAGACATTTTTGAGGGAAGAGAAAAAATTATTCATTCAGAAACGATTTATGTCTCATTATCATTTTTAGACTCATTTAATTCTTTTTTTTCTGTTGAAACAGACACTATTACAAATGACATTTTGGGACTTGATGGCACAAGTATTAAAGGTAAATATGAAAATGAAAGAGTAGTTAAATATTTTGATTTTTGGTCGCCTAAAAGAAACTCCAAAGAATATATTTTATTTAGAGAATCTATTGATTACATAAGGCGCGAAATGAATAGTAAAGAAAGTAAAAAATATCTTGGTAAATTAAATGCTCTATTACGCGAAAAATCAAAAGTTGGAAAAATAATATATCCATTTTTTCCGTTTTTCTAATTTAAACAAGAGCAGATAAGATTAAAAACCACGCTCGGCACAAGTTTAACAAAGTGCACCTTGTGCCGAGTGGGTTATCAATCAATAATTTTAAAAAAACTACAAATAAAATGAAAAATAATATTTTAAAAATATGTGCAATTACCCGTCGGGGCGGACATGTTGTCCGTATGGGAATTCGCCACAAGCACCGGCAATCAAACTACTGCCAAGCTGGGCGGAACAATGGATATAACCAAAACATATGGTAACTATGGTTATCTGTCGAACCAAAAAACGCAAAAAGGCAACAACATAATTCACAATATGGGTTACGCTTTTGATCCTGTAACCGGTAATTTGGATGCTCGTGCAGGCATGTTTGATGAAACGGAATTTTTCGATTATGATAATGTAGACAGGCTTAGGTATATATATGACGGAGAAAATATCGAAGAGGCATTGCTTACAAGCTACCAACCCGATGGCAATATTACCTTTAAAACCGGAATCGGAAAATACTATTACGATAATAAACCTCACGCTGTAACAGGCATTGACAATGACGATGATTTGGTTTCCGACGAAAGGCAGTTTATTACTTACAACGCCTTTAACAAAGTGTCAACAATAGAAGAAGGCGAATATAAATTAGAGATTATATACGGACCTGACCAACAACGCTGGAAAACCATATTAAAAAGGAACGACGAACCTGTAAAAACAACTATCTTTGCTCCCGGTTACGAGCGCGTAACAGAAAACGGCACAACAAAACATTTTTACTATATTTATGGCGGCGACGGATTGGCTGCTGTGGCTGTGCGCGAAGGAACGGTAAACAAAATCTATTATGCTCATACCGACCACCTCGGCAGTATTATGAAACTGACCGACCAAGACGGAAACTCGGTTTTTGAAGCAAGGTATGATGCGTGGGGCAACCAAACCATAAACGACGAATATACTTTTGCTTTCCACAGAGGATACACAGGACATGAACATCTGCCCGAGTTTGGACTTATCAATATGAACGGCAGAATGTACGACCCGTTGTTGGGTAGAATGTTAAGTCCCGATAATTATGTAACAAATCCGCTGTATAGTCAAGATTATAATCGTTATACATATGCCAGAAATAACCCGCTGAAATATATTGACCCGACAGGAGATAATCCGGTAGCAGTGATTGTTGCAATAGGAATTTTGGGGTTTAAATTTTATCAAGACGGGAAAAAAGCAAACGGTGGAGAGTCGAATCCGTTTAAATGGAACCCAAATAATATGAATTTCTCTGCCGGATGGAGTACTCAAGGAGGTTTCCATGCGGGAATAGGCTGGAATAACGATTTTGGGCTGATAGCAGGATACAGCCCTGATAAAGGACTCAGCGGTGGATATATGAACAACGGAAATATCAATATGTATCATTTCAGCTTTAATTATAATGCACCTGAACAGGCAGCGAATAGGGCGATAAATGATGCAAGAGGAAAGCAGTTTGCAAATCAGGCGTATCAGAAGCAGTTTGATGCTACGACCGCTGTTGGACTTACAGATTTTGGTTATAATGGGATGTTGGATGCATACCCTAATGCTCCAAGATTTGCAAAAGGTGCTGGAGGAGGATTGTCTGGCTTATCCTTTGCGTTAGATGGTTTAAAGGTTTATCACCAGTATGAAACAGATAGACATATTAATCCTTTTGATGTAGCCAGTTTTGGTGTTGGCGGAGTAGGTGTAACATCCAGTCTTTTATCATGGTTTGGAATAGGAGGGAATGTTGCGCCTGCCCTTGCAAGAGGAAGTGGCTGGGCTGGTATGGGACTTTTAAGTATTGAAGTATGGGCACTTCAATACATGAATCTAAATTATTTAATAAACTATGCACCACCTTCCCTTGATCTCAATAGAAATCCTGTTTGGCAAGAATCCTGCCCTCAAGATTTTTGGATGGATATTTGGAGAGGTGATAATTTTCATCATTATTAGACTATGAAACGAGCATTATTTAACAATCACACGAATAAATAATTAATATGAGAGCTCCATCTGATCTTAATGAAAAAAATATGAATATATATTATAAAATTTGGGTTGACTGCCTTGTGAGAATGAGGTCGCAAGAAATCAATAAAGACTCTTGGAAAAGAAAAAGTATGATAGCGATGACTATAGCAATGACTTACAATGGTATGTTTTTTATGGCGATTTTACAGAGAGATATATTAGGTTTTTCTTTTTATTGGATTGATTTCCCTTCTTTACCAGATAGAGAGGATTCTCTTATAAACATCTTTATTTTGTTTGTATTGCCGATATTCATTATAAATTATTTATTAATATTCCGAAAAAAAAGATATGAGAAGCTGATAGAAAAATATCCTTCCTATAACGGAAAACTTGCAATACCATATATTGTAATATCAATAATGCTACCTACTGTTTTACTGCTTATATTTGTTTTTATAATACAATGAGTATAAGTGGAATGCTACTTACTCGTTAAAAATGAGCGGGCAATAGTAAAACGTTTTTAATGTTTATAATTTGGTAAAAAATAAAAATAATTGAAAAAAACAAATATAACTCCGCTCAGTTTTGAGCGATTTAAACAAATTTATTTTCGTATGAAATATAGTATAAAAGGTATTTTACTCATAGGAATTCTAAGCATTTCCATAGAATCAATGGCTCAATCAGATAATTATGATTGGAGTTTTAAACTTGGAAGTACGATTTTTTCAAATATCGTAAATACAGGAACAACTTATGGTTGGTATGGAAATGCTATGGGACCCGAATTTTTTTTAGAAATAGGATATAACAACTACATCTTAAACACATCATTGCGATATTTCAATAATCCAACAAAGAAAAATCTTCCATATGATAATACATATTACTATCTTCCTGAAGGTGCAAACATTAATATGGTATTTTGGAATATAGGTCTTTCATACGAAAAAGAAATCATTAAAAGACTTTTCTTTGAACCGAATGTAGGATTTTTGAGAAATTTTATATCTTCAAATATTATAGGTTTTGATGGGAAAGAATTTGACATAAAAGATTTGTCCGGATTAACATTGGGAGTAAACATAATACAATACATAAAATTTACAGACGGATATTATCTTGGACTTTATGTTAGCGGTAATTATAATTTCATTAATTATCGGAAACTGAATTATTATTTGAATAATAACTCATTCGGATATGCTATTGGATGTATTTTGAAATTCACTGATATAAAAAAGAAAAAACCGGTGAAATGGATTCCCGTCGAAGCGGATATGCTGTTTATCCCCCTAAAATAACAAAGAGAACATATTATTGTCTGATATAATAAAAATATTATCGGACTACAAGTCCTTTTGAATAAATAAGCTCCACTATCGCGCGAATCCTTTTTAGAATCTAAACGAGTGGGCAATAGTAAAACGTTTTCAACGTTTATAACTTAGTAAAAAATAATTTCAATAATGCTACCTACCGTTTTATTGATTGTGTTTTTTCTTATAATACAATAATGGGATATATTTACGCGGATTTTAAAAAAAATGTAATATGAAGAATGTAATTTGTGGTTTATTATTCCTTTTATTAGCTCCGATGTATAGCGCACTGTATGGAGTTGGTGACGGCTTCTCAAAATTTTATTTTCCGAGATATAATTATGGTGCACCGGAACAAGCAGCGAATAGGGAGGTTAGTCAAATAAGATTTAATCATCAGCAAAACTCTACTAATTCTTTTTATGGTGAAGTGGGTTTTTATAAAGTAAATGGATTAATACATGATCATATTGGGGATAGAAAATTCAACATTATCAATGAAACCAATCGTCCTCTTTTCTATTCATTTTCTTCCGATGGTATTGAAGATTGTTTTAATCCATATTTCCACCCTTTTATGGAAAATATGTCAAGCTCCGATACCACGTGGTGGATAGAAAGCGAATGTTTCATTAAACCGTACGGAACACGAGATTTACAGATTCTTTTTGACAGTCAAATCTATATCTTTATTTTTGAGGCAGATACTTTAAAAAAATATGATTGGGAAGATGTTAAGAAAAACAACAGGTATTTTAGGAAGTATCGGTTCACGGTAGAAGACTTGCAGGAATTGGATTGGAAAGTAAGAATAACAGAGGAGTCTGAGAATAATTAATACTTATGGGAAGGGTTTTATCAAGATTATTCCCGTCGGGGCGGAGATAGCGAAGTGCTTTAGAGCGCAAATATATGATTTTTATATGACTGGAGATAAATATGAAAAAACATATCATAATTGGCATGATAATACCCGTCGGGGCGGACATGCTGTCCGTCCCCCTAAAATAACAAAGAGGACATGTTGTCCGATGTAATAAAAAAATAATGAATATCGCCAATAAAATAACAGAAGAAATATACTTTGTAACAGACACAGTAGTAGATTGGATAGATATATTTACAAGACCAAGATATAAACATATTGTAATAGAATCTTTACAATATTGCCAACAACACAAAGGGTTGGTTATTTACGCTTGGGTATTGATGAGTAATCATTTGCATGCCATTGTAGGCTCGCAAGGAGAAAAGATGCTATCCGATATTTGGAGAGATTTTAAAACATATACAAGCAAGCAAGTAATATCAAGATTGGAGCAAGATATAGAAGAAAGCCGTAGAGAGTGGATGTTGAATCGTTTTGAATATGCCGGTAAAAGCGACAAAAAAATAAAAAATTATCGTTTTTGGCAAGTAGGGAATCATGCACAAGAAATCTTTTTGGCAGATTATTTCGAGCAAAAATTAAATTATATACATGAAAATCCTGTGAAATCGGAAATCGTGAATCGTGCAGAAGATTACCGATACAGTTCAGCGATTGATTATGCAGAAGGGAAAGGATTATTGGAGGTAGTTGTTGCGAGATGATACGAACTACAAGTCCAACTAGATAAATAAAGGGACGGACAACATGTCCGTCCCAACAAGCAATAGTATTAGAAAATTATTATAAATCAATGGTTACATATTTTTATAGCTTTATTTTATTAATATAATTTCTTATAATTGATATTTTGTTTATTTTTACAATTAAATTTTAAAAAATATAAATATGAAAAAAATTTCTACATTAATTATTGCAATTGTAGTTACAATGGCTACAAGTAGTGCTTCAGCACAATTTCGTTTAGGAGTAACAGCGGGAATGGAAATTTCCACTCTGTTTGACAAAGACGATTATGACAATTATAGTTCAATATATAGTCCAAAAATAGGATTAAAATTAGGATTAATAACAGAGTTTTCTATTACCAATAATTTTGCAATAGTCCCCGAATTGGTTTTTGCACAGAGAGGATTCACAATAAATATGTCTGATGTAGTATATATGATGGGAGGTTATTACGATGGCGATGCAAAGGTAAAAACAACTATAAATTATTTTCAATTACCGATTAATGCCGTCATAGGAATATTTCAGGTGAATGATAACTGTAAAATTTCATTATTTACGGGACCATATTTTGCTTATGCCATATCGGGAAAAATATTTTATACTAACCTTACTCACGAGGAAAGATTGTTTTTTCAATACAACGGCGCTTCATTAGAAGAAAAACTGAGTTTTGGATCGGATAAAGATATGGACCATTTGAAAGCGTTTGACTTCGGTTGGAATTTTGGTGCAGGAATTGAATTACATTCTTTCTTTTTCAAAGCTCAATATAATTTAGGATTATCGAATCTTTCTTTGGATATGATGAATAGCAATGCCATAGAGAAAAATCGAAATATTGGATTATCTATCGGCTATATGTTCAATATTAATAAAGATTGAAAATCCCGCTCGACAGAGAAAAACAAATATAACTTGTAACAGATAAAAAATAAAAGTAATATTTATCTGCAAAAAACATACAAATGAAAACACTATTATTTTTAAACCTTGGTGCACAAGAAATTATAATCATAGCGCTTGTTGTATTACTATTTTTTGGCGGTAAAAAAATTCCCGAACTAATGAAAGGCTTGGGTAAAGGCGTAAAAGGCTTTAAAGACGGAATAAATGGTATAAATGAAGAAATTGAGAAAAAATAATTACATCGTTCGGTGTAAATGTTGGTACTTTTCGGAAAAACAATGCAAATAAAGTCAACATTTTATTTTTATTGATTACTTGCTAAAATTATCTTTGTCCAATCTGCCAAAAATACAGGAATATTGAGCAGATTTCCATCTTTTCTCAAATTATTAAACGAGTAACGAATACGCAGTTTGGGCGAATATTTTTCGGTATACACATGCAGACTTTTTCCCGCAACACTGTTTGCTGACTTTACTTCTATTGGGATAATTTCCAATCCGTTCTGAAGAATAAAATCTACTTCGGCTTTACCATCGGAAGTCCAATAGCGTGGCATAACTTCAAATTGCGTAACCAACGATTGCAATACATAATTTTCGGTCATAGCACCTTTAAATTCAGTATATAGCGGACTGTTATTAAGAATAATTTCGGGAGGAAGTTTTGCCAGCTTACGCAACAATCCAATATCAGAAAGATAAATTTTAAAAGCAGTCAAATCATCATAAGCACTGATGGGCAAAGCAGGTTTTGTGTTGGCAAACACGCGATAAACAAGTCCTGCATGTTGAAGCCAAAGCAAAGCATCTTCATATTCACGTGCCCGCGCACCGGGTTTTACCAATTTGTAAAGAAACTTGCGATTTTCGCGCGATAGTTGCGAGGGAATTGACCGCCAAATTTCAGTAATTTTTGGAATATCTTTGTTTGCAACATGTTTCAAAAAATCGAGTGAATATGCATTTAAAATATTCTGTAAAATTTCGTCTACACGTTCCATTCCTTTGTTATCCAGAAAATTGGCAGTTGCTTCCGGCATTCCACCTGTAACTTGATAACGACGAAAAGATTCTGTCAATCGATTAAACAATATCAACGGAATTTCGTCTATTTTATCCAATTTTTCAACAAAACTGTAAAGTTCCGGTGCATCAACAGCTAAAAACTCCCTAAAAGTGAGCGGATACATTTGTAAAAAATCGACTTTTCCCACAGGAAAACTGTCGCCTTTCGACATTGATACGCCTAACAGTGAACCTGCTGCAACAATAACGTATTCAGGTGTTTCTTCGCAGAAATATTTTAAAGAGTTTAATGCCTTGTTGCACTCTTGAATTTCATCGAAAATAATCAACGTCTTTTGTGGTTCAATAGCGGCAGAAGTATATGTTGCCAACTGGCCAAGCAAACGTCTCGGGTCTTTTGTGCTTTCAAAAAGTTGGAAAAGTTCATCGTTTCTTTCAAAACTAAAATAAGCCGTATGTTCAAAATACTGCTCACCAAAGTCTTTCATAACCCAAGTTTTGCCAATTTGTCTTGCACCTTGAAGGATAAGCGGTTTTCGGTTTTCTCCGATTTTCCACACCACTAATTGTTGCAATATATTCCTTTCTATTTTCACAATATCACTTTTTTCGTTCCAATTATGTGATAAAAATCACATTTTTATAATAAAACTTGTGCAAAAATAGAAAATAATTATTTTGTACGCAAATAATTTCTAAATTTTTCTTTTTTTGAAGCAAAGCCATAAAGTTTTTTGCCCCATTTTACGACAATCAAATATCATCTCTTTTTCCGAAAAAATTCCCTTACAATTTCACCACATTCATTTTCCATAACACCCGAAACAACTTCTGTTTTCGGGTGCAACGCTTTGGGTGCAAAAAACGAATAACCTCTTTTTTCATCTTTGGCGCCATACACTACTTTGCCGATTTGCGCCCAACCCAATGCACCCGCGCACATTACGCAAGGCTCAAGCGTTACATACAAAGTACAATCTTTCAAGTACTTTCCGCCAATGTAGCTCGATGCAGAAGTAATTGCCTGCATTTCGGCGTGAGCAGTCGCGTCGATGAGTTGCTCCGTAAGGTTATGTCCGCGTGCTATGATTTGACCATTACACACAATAACCGCGCCAATCGGCACTTCGTCTTTTGCCAAGGCTTTTTGCGCTTCGGCAAGCGCTTGTTTCATAAAATATCCGTCGTTCATAATCAACAAACCGGCGTCGTAATCTCCACATTGCGCCCCAAAGCAGAAATGATTCGGTAAAATGTAGCTACGCTCGGCGTAATAATTCCTTTTTCTATGCGAGAAATATAGGACTTATCAGTTCCAATTTTCCTTGCAAGTTCCAATTGAGTTAATCTTGCCTCTTTGCGAGTGTCGCGCAATATTTGACTTGTATAAAAAGCATACGCCTCTTCATCAAACTTTGCTCTTTCGGGCGTACCGTGCGCTCCATATTCTTTTGCAAGTTGTTCACTTATGTTTGTTATCAAATGATTGTTTGTGTCCATAATATTCATTTTTTAATTTTAATGCTTTTTCTATTTCTCCCAACGGTGTTTTTTGTGTTTTTTTCTGAAATCCATTGAATAATACTACAATTTTATCTCCATCGAAAATAAAAAATATACGGAAAATATTACCATTGTATTCCATTCTCAACTCAAATAATCCATCTCTTTGAGTTTCATAAACTTTACAGGCATACGGTCGCTTGTTTCGAGCAACGACAAAATATATTTGAGTTTTTGTTTTTCTTTTCATTCAAGCTGTTTATAAATTCATTATAATAGCTTTTGTAGGCAATAATTTCTCTTTTCATTCTGCAAATATAAACAAAATTGTAATATTATACAACTTTTGTGTTTCTGTTTATTCCAATGTTGAAAACTTATTAAAAATGTATGACAAATTTTGAAAGTTTGGTGTTGCATTTTTCAAACTTCACGTTGCTTATATTTTGTTTTCAAATTCATCAACTAATTAATCTTTTTTTATGGAAAAGAAATCAGTCGTTTTTATACAAAATAAACAGGTTGATAACCCAAAAATGTTTTAACTTTGTGCATTATTCACAGCCTGTTGATAACCATTTCAATTGCTTGATTTATAATGAAAAGAAATATTGACAACTTATTCATTTCCGCTTATTGATGTTTAATAATTTATTATGCAAGTGAAATCGGAAAAAGTTATCAAGCGTTTCAACACCTCATCATAATCATCATTTTTTTATTTAAAATTTAAAAATAAGAAATATAATATAAATATGAATACAAATTCTGTTGAAAAAGGTTTCATTGACGAAATAAACCGTTTGCGGAAAGAGAAAAATGCCGTTGTAATGGCTCATTACTACCAAATGGGAGAAATACAAGATATTGCCGATTTTGTTGGCGACAGTTTGGCGTTGGCACAATGGGCATCGAAAACTTCGGCAAATATTATTGTACTTTGTGGCGTTCATTTTATGGGCGAAACAGCAAAAATCCTTTGTCCCGACAAAAAAGTATTGGTTCCCGATTTAGATGCCGGTTGTTCACTTGCCGACAGTTGTCCTGCCGATGAATTTGAAAAATTTGTCAAAGAACATCCCGATCACAAAGTTATTTCGTATGTAAATACAACAGCTGCAGTAAAAGCGTTGACCGATGTTGTGGTAACCTCAACAAATGCAAAACAAATTGTGGAAAGTTTCGACAAAGATGCGAAATTAATTTTTGGACCCGATAGAAATTTAGGAAATTATATCAACAGTGTTACCAACAGAAATATGTTACTTTGGAACGGCGCTTGCCATGTTCACGAGCAATTTTCGTTAGAGAAAATATTAGAACTAAAAAAGCAAAATCCAGATGCGTTGATTTTGGCGCATCCCGAATGTAAAGCTGTGATTTTAAACATTTCGGACTTTATCGGTTCCACAGCTGCTTTACTAAAATTTGCTACTGAAAGTAAAAATAAAACATTTATTGTAGCTACCGAAAGCGGCATTTTACACGAAATGCAAAAGAAAAATCCAACTAAAATATTTATTCCGGCACCACCAAACGACAGTACTTGCGCTTGTAATGAATGCAGTTTTATGCGGTTAAATACGTTGGAAAAATTGTATAATTGTTTAAAATTTGAACAACCTGAAATTTTGATTGGCGAAGAATTAAGAAAAAAAGCTGTAGAACCTATTTTAAAAATGTTGGAGATTTCGGAGAAATTGGGATTGTAAAAAATATTATACAATAATGGAAACGAAAAAATACGAAAAAGTGACATAAACGCTTTGATTACATAGTTTTTTGTCTTTATTTTTGCACAGAAAAAATAAAAATGTTACTTTTGAACACTTCAAAAAAGTTTTACTAAATATATAACTATTTGGTTTACAAATTATTATTATGGCACTAAATGCAACTGCTTTAGCTAATTATTTTGTGGATTTAGCAAAAAAAAATAACGCTTCCATTACACAATTTGGGTTAATGAAAAGAGTTTATATAACCCATGGTTTTTGCTTAGCAATATTAAATAGGTCTGTTATTAATCCTCGTTTTGATAATGTAGAAGCTTGGAAATATGGACCTGTTATACCTTCTGTTTACCATTCTTTTAAACACAATCAATGTAATCCTATTACAGAAAAATCTGTTTGTGTTAAAGAAATAAAAGATGGCAAATATGAATTTTTTGCGCCGGAGCTTCAAGATGATGAAGTTAAGAGAATAGCAAATTTTGTGTGGGAAAGGTATATAAAATTTGATGATAAAAAAATTATAGCATTAACTCATAATTCAGGAACACCTTGGGCTTATTGTTATGAAGAAGGTATGAATAAAGAAATTCCTGATTTACTAACCAAAGCGTATTATAGTAAATTAATAAAAAGATGAGTAAGGAACATTTAGAAGAATTATTGGCATTAATAAAGCCAATAAATAAAGAAAAAGAAGCTAAACTTACTACATCTGATATTGAGCGTGAAGTTCAACTAACAGACTTAGAATTAAGAAGAGAAGAATTTGAAGGAAATAAGCAAGACAGAATACAAAGAAAAGAATTTGCAACCAGAATATTTTGGCTATTAGCTGTTTTTATTGCTATAGTATTAGTTATAATAATTTTAGTTGGAAGTTGCGTTTTAGAATTAGACAAAACTGTGCAGATAACATTGCTTTCTACAATGTCGGCAAATGTAATAGGAATTTTTATATATGTAGTTAAATATCTATTTAAATCGAATATTTGTCCTAAATGTGGTTTAAAAATTACTCAAAATCAAACCATAGAGTCATAATTGTTAATAATTTCAGGTTTTTTCACTGACTATCTTTCACTTCCTTTGACTCAACCCATTTATATAATTTATCCGAAGGGCGAATTTTTTGTTCCAACGGAATAGAAAACGATTGACCTTTCACAGCTTTTTGTGCCGATTTGCAATCCACTTGCATTTCGGTAATGGTTGTTTCGATAACGCCTGTGGTTGGACCCATAATTACAATGTTGTCCCCTACTCTAACCGACTGCGTTTCGACCAAAAATTCAGCTACACCAATATTTGAAAAATATTTTATTCCTTTGGCTACGTACATTTTTTTGTGAGTAGCTTCAGAACCGTAATTGGCAGACCATTCGCCCAATCGTTGACCAAGATAATAACCGTTCCAAAATCCACGATTGAATACTTTTTTCAATCTGTTATCCCAAGTTGAAATTTTCTCGTCTGTAAAGGTGCTATCGATATATGAATTGATTGCTTCACTATAGCATTCGCAGGTAGTTTTTACATATTCGGCGCTTCGAGCGCGACCTTCAATTTTGAAAACACGAACACCCGAATCAATCATTTTATTTAGGAAATGAATCGTTTTCAAATCCTTTGGTGACATGATATATTGATTTTCGACTTCCAATTCAATTCCAAGTTCATTGTCGGTAACCGTGTAACCACGACGGCAAATCTGCATACACGCGCCACGATTCGCCGATGCATTCATTTCGTGCAGACTCAAATAACATTTTCCCGAAACAGCCATACACAGCGCACCGTGGCAAAACATTTCAATACGAATTTGTTCGCCTTTTGGTCCACGGATGTTTTGTTCGGTAATTTGTTTGTAGATTTCTGCTACCTGATATAAATTCAGTTCACGAGCCAGCACAACAACATCTGCAAATTGAGCGTAAAATTTCAGTGCCTCAATGTTAGTAATATTTAATTGAGTAGAAAGATGTACTTCCACTCCTACTCTATTGGCATATGTCATAACGGCTACATCGGACGCAATAATTGCCGAAATTCCGCTTTCTTTTGCCGTATCAACAATTTCTTTCATCAACTCAATATCTTCGTCGTAAACAATAACATTAAGCGTAAGGTAACTTTTTATGTTGTTTTCGTTGCAAATAGAAACGATGTTTTTTAAATCTTCAATGGTAAAATTATTGGAAGAACGACTGCGCATATTCAGTTTTTCGATGCCGAAATAAACCGAATCCGCTCTACCTTGTATAGCTGACATCAGCGATTCGTAAGAACCAACAGGCGCCATTATTTCAAAATCTTTTCTTGTCATTTTTCAATCTTTTTAAAAATAAATTTGTTTCAACCACGCTTTAAACATAGGATCTTGCAATTCTATTTCGTTTTTAGAAGTTACATCAATTATTTCGCGTTCGAGCAAACTTTTTCGTAAACGTGGTATAGCGGCTGACGTACCCAAATTAAATTTTGCTAACGTATATTGTGAACTCAGTTGTTTTTCGCCGGCTAATACAGCTTTTATTAAACTAAGTTGCGAAGTAGAAAGACTTTCAACAATATTTATAAAGAGTAAACTTAGTTGATTAATAATATTTTGTTTAGCATTTACAATATCATTTTCCGTACATTCTTTGTTACATAATAACCAACTTTGTTGTGCGAGTTGCTGTACATAATAAGGATGATTTTCCGCTAAATCGGCTATTAATTTAGCATTTTCACGGTTTATTTTTTTATTAGTTTCTTCAAAACGCTTTGTTATAAAATCTTGCCAAACAGAAGTTTTTATTTTTTCTAAAAACATCATATCGCCAAATTTATAAAAAGGCATAGAATAATCGGCAAAAATATCTAATAACATGTGCCGTTTACTGCCATAAATGCAATAACTTACGTGCGAATGTTTTTGCCAGTTTGAGCGTAATTTTCGCTGAAAAGCCAATGGATCTTTAAATTCCGAAATAGTTTGAAATTCGTCGATACAGATAATGATAGAAATGTTTTTTTTGATGGCAATTTGTTCAGCCAAATTAAGCATATCATCAACATTTTTTTTCATTTCAGCCCATTCCAAACCAAAAGATATTTCACTATTATTATCATTCGAAAAAGATATTTTTGGAACTAAATGAGAAAGAAACTGTTTAGCATTTTCGACCATTTCTTCCCATTTAGAAGCAGTTGCATCTAAAACTGCTTTTACTAATGACAAGTAAAATTCTTCTTCATTTCGCACGTTAAATATATCAACAAAAGCTACTTTTATGTTTTTATTTTCGGCTGTTACCATTTGGGCAACTTTGTTTACCAGCGACGTTTTTCCCCATCTGCGTGGCGATATAATGGTAGTGTTTGTGAGCGAAATAAAGTTATTTTTTAATCGCTCAGCCTCTTTTTCCCTATCGGTAAAGTTGCTGTTTTCAGCTATTTTTCCGAATACAAATGGTACATTTTTCATATTGTATAACAATTTTGCAACAAAAATAACTAACATTTTTGTAACTAACAAAAATGCAACTAACAATTTTGCAACAAAAATAACTAACAAAAATGTAACATGATATATTTCATAATCCGTCATTAAAAATTCTTCATTAAAAACAACTATCTTTGTGCAATAAAATCAGTATTTTACTCGTGATAATAAAAAACATTCAATTCGGAAAATATCCTCTCTTTCTTGCGCCGATGGAAGACGTAACCGATCCTGCGTTCCGTCAATTTTGCAAAAGATATGGCGCCGATATGGTTTATACCGAATTTATTTCTGCCGATGCACTTATCAGAAATGTTGCTCGCACGGAGCGAAAACTGACAATTTATGACGAAGAGCGCCCTGTCGCCATTCAACTTTACGGTCGCGAACCCGAAGCAATGGCAGAAGCAGCCAAGATAGCCGAAACTGCAAAACCCGAAATTATAGATATAAATTTTGGCTGTCCCGTAAAAAAAGTAGCGGGAAAAGGTGCCGGTGCAGGAATGTTGCGAGATATTCCTAAAATGTTGAAAATAACATCGGAAGTAGTAAAAGCTGTGAAAACGCCTGTTACCGTTAAAACGCGTTTGGGTTGGGACGAAAGTAGTAAAATTATTACCGAAATTGCCGAGCCATTGCAAGATTGCGGTATTGCGGCATTGGCAATTCACGGCAGAACGCGCTCACAAATGTACAAAGGCGAAGCTGATTGGCAGTTGATTGGTGAAGTGAAAAATAATCCTCGCATTCATATTCCAATTATCGGAAACGGCGATGTAACAACACCCGAAGGCGCCAAAGAATGTTTTGAAAAATACGGCGTTGATGCTGTTATGATTGGTCGCGGTTCGATTGGGAAACCTTGGATTTTTAAGGAAATCAAACATTATTTGGAAACGGGCGAACAGCTTCCTGAACTTTCTTTTGATTGGCAGTTATCTGTTTTGAAAGAATATATTGAAGAAAGCATAAAATGGCTCGAAGACGAACGAAAAGGAATTATTCACGTTCGTCGGCATTTGGCTGTTGCGCCGATTTTTAAAGGTATTTCTCATTTCAAGGAAACGCGCATTGCGATGTTGCGAGCCAACACAAAGCAAGAGCTTTTTGATATTTTTGAATACACAAAAACGCTAAACCCCTAAATCCCCTTTAGGGGATTTAGGGGTTGAAAATAATTTTTATGAAAAAAAGAATAATTTTAATCATTTTATTATCAATAGTATTGCTTATTGGTGGATATTTGTTTATCCGTCATTACGATAAAATTTTCAAACCAAAATGGGAAATAGTAGATGAACTGGACGGCAATATTTTTCCTTCGATAGTAGTGTCGTTGGCAAGCACAAATCATCTTATTATTGAGCCTGTTAGTCCCGAAGCATTGGGAAACAGAAAATCTACTTTTGCTATAAAAATCGAAAATCCGGCAGAAAATTCAAAAGTACGCATTCAGCTCAACAGAAGTAATTTTTACAACTCAACAACAACAGAATTTGAGCTGAAAAAAAAGGGAAAAACGTATTATCTTTATCCGAACATTGTTTGGCGGTACGATAATTTGCTTACAAACGAACAACCGATTCCGTTAGATGTTTCGTTTCAAGTGTTTGTAAATAATGAAGATTTTGGTTCTGATTCGCGTACTTTTTCTGTTCGAGGAATTAATGAGTGCTTACTTGGATACAAGGATAATAACGGAAAATATCACGATACAGGCATATTTTTTGCTGCGTATGTAAACGAAGACCATCCCGATATTGATAAAATCCTTCGCGAAGCATTGGATACGAGAATTGTGAGATTGTTTCACGGTTATCAAGGCAAAAATCCGGAAGATGTGAAAAATCAAGTGTATGCCATTTGGAACGCGTTGCAGAAAAGAAATTTTAAGTACAGTTCTATTTCCAAAACAAGTTTGGCGTCGGATAAGCTTTTCAGCCAGCGTGTCAGAACGGTTGGCAATTCGCTGGAATCTTCGCAGATAAATTGTTTAGATGGTTCTGTGTTGTTTGCGTCTTTTCTTCGGGCGATAAATATCGACCCGATTATTGTGCGTATTCCAGGACACGTTTTTGTTGGTTTTTATTTGGATAAAAATCATACCGAAAGAGTGTTTTTAGAAACAACATTTATCGGGCAAGTTAATTTGGAAGATTATTTGTCGCAAGAGCAAGTTGAAGAAGCGCTTATTTACGAAGAATTGCCAAACAATTCGGAAGAAAACGAAGACGTTGAGGTTGAAGAAATTACGATTGTTTCTAATACAACAGCAACCGTAAAAAAGCACTTAACGCAAAACGAAATTTCTAAAAAAACATTTGATTTGGCTATCGAATATGCTACCGAAAAATTTGAAGAGCACAAAGATTTTTTTGGAACGCATAAGCCGAATTATATGTATCTGCAAATAAACAATGATACGCGAAAAATCATTCAACCGATAGGAAAGTAATGAAAATCAGGTGATTGAAACATAAGCATTAGAAATTACAACATAAATTAAAAAGTGGATATGTTATTTAAACATTTTATTTTAACAAGGTTTAATGTGGTTGGCGAACGGCTGTTCGATGTTTCATACGACTATGTAAATAGTGACGAATATTTATCTCAACGATTTCATTTGTTTGATACGTATTGCTTTCCATCTATAAGCAAGCAAAGCAACAGCAATTTTACTTGGCTGTTGCTTTTCAATGAACAATTACCCGAAAAATGGCGCGAAAAGCTGAAAAAATACAAAGAGAAGTGTCCGAATATGGAAATTTGTTATATGAATGCGACATCAAACACAAAATGGCAATATGATTTGAATCAATTAATTACACAAAAAATAAAGGTGCTGAACACAGAACCGAAATTTATTCTCACTACGCGAATAGATAATGATGATATGTTTCATTTATCGCTTGTTGATGCTGTACAAAAATATTTTTTAGAACACCGAGAAGAGGCAAATATTAACTATATCAATGGGTTGCAATATATTCCGAAATATAATATTCTGAAAAATCTTACTTTTGCTGATTCGCATTTTGGTACATTGATTGAAAAAAATACGGAAAATTTGCGGACTGTGCTGTCGTTTTCTCACGTCAAGCCGTTGGAATCTTTTAAAGTTGTTTATTTGAAAGATAAAACGCAAATGTGGATTGAAATTGCTCATTCTACAAATGTTCTGAATGCCGTTCTTTTTCAAGCAAAAAATCTCATTAATGATTTATTTTTCATTGGTTTCAAATACAAAAATTTGAATGATTTCGGAGTAAAACAAACCATTCCGCGCTTTAATTTTTACACTTGGATAATATTTTTTGAATGGTTTTTTGGAAAATTTAAAGAGAAAATAATCAATAAATTTACACGCAAGTGAGAGACAAATTGCAACATATAAAATCGTTGTGGAGCAACAACTCAAAGGTCGCCGAAAACTATCTTTTTATGACTTCGTTGCAAGTTGCCGTTATTTTGATAAATCTGCTTTTATATCCGTATTTAATCCGCACGCTTGGCAAAGAAAGTTATGGAACATACATTTTTATTTTAGCGAATGTTCAACTTTTTGTTTTGTTTTTTGCTTCGGGTTTTTCTTTTCCTGCCATAAAAAAAATATCACTTAATGCCGACAAGCTACAAATAAAAAACCAAACCATTTCGGAAGTTTTTACCGCAAAATTCATTTTGTTTGGTTTTTGTGCCGTTGCGCTTGCCGTCTGTATTTTTTTCGTTCCTTTTGTACGAGAAAATATGTTGATTTACATTCTCATATTTGCAACATCGGCGTTGGGCGATACGCTGTTTCCGTTGTGGTATTTTCAAGGAATGCAAAAAATGAGTTTTGTAACTTACGTTAATCTGGCTTGGCGCATTGCCTCTATTCCATTGATTTTTATTTTTGTAAAATCGCCTGTCGATTTACTTGTTTATGTGATAATTGCTTCTGTATTACCATTTTGCGGTAATCTGTTTTCATTTTTTTATTTAAGAATGAAAGAAAAAATCAATGTAAAATTTGTTGCTGTAAAAACATTGAAACCCGTTTTCAAAGATACAGTTCCGTTTTATTGGACATCCGCTTTCAGTCGGTTGAAAAACGAAGGCGTGCAATTTATTATCGGTATTTTTTGGGGAATGAACAATGTTGCTATTTATGATTTGGCGCACAAAATCATCAGCATTGCAGGCATTTTTACAAACAGCATTAATACAGCGGTTTTCCCGAAAGCTATACAAAATTTGAGTCCGAAAAAAATTAAACAAATATTCCGCTACGAAACTATTATTGGGCTGACAGTTACGGCATTGATTATTCTGTTTGGTTATTGGGCAGTGCTGTTATTGGGTGGAAAAGAGATGTTGACGGCTTATCCGTTGACGATAATTTTGAGTTTCACAATCTATTTTTCACTGATGGTTGGCTGTTATGTGAATTACATTTTTGTGCCACAAAACCACTATTATTTTGTATCAAAAAATCAACTGGTTTCGTTTGTGTCATTTTGTGTATTTACATTGATTGGTTTTGCGTTTTATGTGAATATAATTACGTTGGTTGTGGCAATCACCTTATCGCAATTTTTTGAAATGCTTTATTGCAATTATTTAACCCGAAAACACAAACTAATGAGTTCGGAATAATTTTTCGTAAATCTCCAACAACTTAGGCTCCTCATTTGCCCAAATATATTTTTCCCGTGTTAATGTCATTACTTCGGCACTTCTTTTTTTATAAAAATCGTTGTGCAATAATTCTAATACAGCCGAAGTTATATTTTCCGGATTATGCGGGTCAACACAAATTCCGGCACCATTTTCTTCTATAATTTTTTTTGTTTGCCCAAAATTAGAGCCAATAATAGGAAGCCCAAATGCCATATATTCAAATAATTTAATGGCAATACAAAGCTGATGACTGTTATTGTTGGCAAGAAGACAAAGTCCTATTTTGCTATTTTTATAATGGTTTGCAACTTCTTCAATCGGTACATTTCCTGTAAAAATGATGTTTTTGTGCAGACTTTCTTTTTCTATTATTGCTTTTACCTTGGCTTCTGTTTCCAATGAAGTAAACCCGCCAACCATTATAATTTTCAATTCCTTGCCTTTTTTCTTCGCGTTTATAATGGTTTCCAAGATTTCAAACACACCTCTTTGTTCGGAAATTCCGCCGCAATAAATCGCGTCATATTCTTTTTCTTCACTTGATAAAGACTCTTCGGGATAGAAAAAAGAGTAATTATAAATAACCGCAGTATTTGGATTTTTCTTCTGAAAACGAGAACCTACATTTTCTTCCGTAGCAATAAGATAATCTATTTTGTTAAGGATTCTTTTCTCCGCCAATATTGCTGGAATATCATTCAACAAAATCTTAAACCATGAACGCCCGCGCCAATAATCCATTAATTTTTCAAGATAAGGCTCGTGCGCATCGTATATTACTTTGGGACGTTGCGGAAGTTTTTTTAGTTTAAGTGCTATTCTGCATAGCTCAACATCTTGCAAATGATATACATCTGCCTGCACATTTTTTGCCGCTTCAAAAATATCAGTCAAAAATGATTGTTTCAACATGCGCCATTTTCGATATTTTTTCAACTGAATAATGCGAATATTATCTTCTGTGATGTAATCTTTCGCCTCATCGCCATAACCAATATGAATAATTTCGTATCCATTTTTAGCGAGCGTAAGTGCCTCTTTTTTGTAAATGCGGTCGTCGAGCAAACCATGCTGAAAAGAGAGCATACAGACTTTTTTATTTTTTATCAAAATTGCCATTTAGTTTTTAAGTTTTTTGTAATCTAATACACTCTATTCCACCGATTTTACCCGATATAGTAGAAAAAGAAGACCAATACGAACCGTATATCATAGAAGTTTTTGATAGAGCAAACATATCAACAACAGCATCTTGTATTCCTTCCAAAGAATCTCTATTCAGATTTTTTTGTTCAACAATTATTTTGCCCGGATATAATTTTTGCAATAAATCTTCTGTGTCTTTATCGTCTGTAGCAAGAAAAAAACCTGCATTATCATTGTCTTTTATTTTATTTTCTATTTCATTTATAAATAATTCTATCGGGCTATTCGCTATTGCTATTGCATTGTCTGTTCTTCTTATATGTAATCCTACAACTTCACTGTACCGGCTAAACTTACTGTAGATAGATTCGATTCTCTCCATTATGGCTCTTTTGGGACGAAAAACACTGTTGAAATGTTCGGTATCCCAATTATAATCAATGTTATAAGAACGCAGATAAATCGCACCTTTATTGTTTTTTACTATATCATAAAGTATATTTGTATCTACTAATCTATGAACATCTTTTGCCCTTATGCAATGATTAAATCCCAAAATTTTATTACTGATTTTTGCCAATAATCGAACAATAAAATTGGGGTGAAAATCAGGAAGCAACACCTTCATTTTTTTTGATTTTGGTATGAAATTCAAGCCGTCAACATCTTCAAACAATTTATTGAATGGTGCATTTAATTCTGAATTTTCACTCCAAATACAAAAAACTTCACAACCAAACTGTTTTTTAAATTCAAGTGCCGAAGCAATTACTCTCATTCTGTTAGCCAATCCGCATAGTGGTTCTATGAATAACCGGTTCATTTTTTTATAATTATTATTTTTCTACAACTAATTAATTTTGCATGTGATAAGTTTCGTGAAATTCAATCAATGCGCTTCAAACCAGTTCTCCCCTACTCCACAATCAGCAATCACAGGCACAGCCAATTTCAACGCGTTTTCCATTTCTTGAATCACTAATTTTTTTACCTTTTCCAATTCATCATTTGGAACCGTAAAGTTTAGCTCATCATGTACCTGCATCGTCATTTTAGCGTTGATATTTTCCTTTTCAAAACGATTTTGAATGTGCACCATTGCAATTTTGATAATATCGGCTGCCGTGCCTTGAATTGGTGCGTTAATAGCATTTCGTTCGGCAAAACCACGCACAATGCTGTTGGCAGAATTGATGTCAGACAAATAACGTTTCCGTCCAAGCAGCGTTTCCACATAGCCGTTTTCTTTCGCCAGTGCAATGCTTCTATCCATATATTCCTTTACCTTCGGATACGTTTCAAAATAGCCATCAATAAGCTCTTTTGCCTCGCTTCGCGGAATGTTGAGGCGTTCGGAAAGCCCGAAAATAGAAATGCCGTAAATAATACCGAAATTAGCCGTTTTAGCTTTTCGGCGCATATCGCTTGTAACTTTGTCAATTGGCACTTTGTAAATTTTAGAGGCTGTTGAGGCGTGAATATCGTTTCCGCTGTTAAATGCTTCGAGCATGTTTTCGTCGCCGCTCAGATGCGCCATAATGCGCAGTTCGATTTGCGAATAGTCGCAACTCATAAACAGACTATTTTCGTCGGCAATAAATGCTTTGCGGATTTCTTTTCCTTGTTCATCTCGCACTGGAATATTTTGTAAGTTTGGATTGCTCGAACTCAATCGACCTGTCGATGTAACCGTTTGATTATAAGATGTGTGAACACGTTTTGTTTTGGGATTAATAAGTTGTGGAAGCGCATCAATGTAAGTACTCAACAATTTTTTCAATCCGCGATAATCCAATATTTTTCCAATAATCGGGTGTTTATTTCTAATTTTTTCCAACACTTCTTCCGAAGTAGAATATTGTCCCGTTTTTGTTTTTTTCATTTTTTCGTCAATTTTCATTCGGTCGAAAAGAACCTCGCCCACTTGTTTCGGCGAGCTGACATTGAACTCAAAATTTGCCATTTCAAAAATTTCTTGTTCAATTTTTTTCATTGTTTCGGAAAGAATTAGCGAACTTTGTTTCAATGTTTCCACATTTATCCGCACGCCGTTCAACTCCATAATCGCCAGCACGCGCATCAACGGCATTTCTATTTCGTAAAATAGTTTTTCCAACTCGTTCTTTTTCAACTCTTTTTCCAAAATTTCTTTGAGTTGAAAAGTAATGTCGGCATCTTCGCAAGCATAATCGCAAACCTTACTTACATTAACGCTTCTGATATTAGCTTGATTTTTGCCTTTTGCGCCCACCAAATCGTCGTAATGAATTGTTTTATATTCTAAGTAAATAGTTGCCAAATAATCCATTCCGTGACGTAATTCGGGCTGAATAAGATAATGGGCAATCATCGTGTCAAATAGTTGACCGCGCACTTCGATGTCGTACATTTTCAGCATCAAGAAATCGAATTTTATATTTTGTCCGATTTTTTCGATGGTTGAGTTCTCGAAAAACGGTTTGAATTGGCTGACAATTTCTTTTATTTCGGCTTCGTTTTCGGGCAGACTGACATAATATGCTTCGCCCTTTTTCCAGCAAAACGACATTCCGACTAATTGCGAAGTAAAAACATCAATTCCTGTAGTCTCTGTATCAAAACATACTTCTTTTTGAGTGTTTAGTTTTTGAATTAATTGATTTCTTTGTTCTTGAGTATCAATCAAATAATAATTGTGTTTTGTGTCGTCAATTGTTTTTAAAGATGAAAAAACACTATTACCACCGTCATTGCGTTCTGAACTTGATTCAGAATCTCCCGCAATCTTTTCCGTTTCATCAAACATATCAAACAGAGACATTTGATTCGGATTGCTTGCTTTTGGTTTTGGCTTTGCGGTTGGTGCTGAAACATCGGAGTTCTTGCTCATTTTTGCAATCAAATTCCGAAATTCCAATTCATTAAAAAGAGTAAACAATTTTTCTTCGTTCGGTTTTTCCAATATCAATTTATCTTCTTCAAAATCAATTGGCACATCGGTTCTGATGGTTGCCAAAAAACGTGAAAATTCTATTTTTTCTTTGTTTTCTTCAATTTTTGTTTTTAGCGCACCTTTTATTTTGTCAGTGTTTTTCAGTAAGTTATCAATGCTGTCGAATTCATTCAGCAGTTTAATAGCTGTCTTCTCTCCTACTCCGGGACAACCCGGAATATTGTCCGACGAATCGCCCATTAATCCCAATAAATCAATTACTTGCTCTTGCGATTTCAACTCATATTTTTCCGTAATTTCTGTTGGACCAAGCGTTTCAAATCCGCCCGAAAATTTCGGTCTGTACATAAAAATATGGTCGGAAACCAATTGTCCGTAGTCTTTGTCGGAAGTAAGCATAAAAGTATCAAAACCTTCTTTTTCAGCCTTTTTCGCTATCGTTCCAATCACATCGTCAGCCTCAAAACCTTGAACTTCCAACACCGGAATGTTATATGCTTGAACAATTTCTTTGATAATTGGCACCGCTTTTCTGATGTCTTCGGGCGTAGCTTCACGTTGCGCTTTGTAGTGCTCAAAAGCTTCGTGCCGAAAAGTCGGTCCCGAAGGATCAAAAGCTACCGCAATATGCGTTGGTTTTTCTCTTTTCAACACGTCTTCCAATATGTTCACAAAACCAAAAATTGCCGATGTATTCAAACCTCTTGAATTAATGCGCGGATTTTTGATAAAAGCGTAATACGAACGGTAAATGCTCGCGTAAGCATCAATGAGAAATAGTCGTTTCATAAAATTTTGATAAATATTCCGTAAAAGTAGGAAAAATTGCTAAATTCTTCGTTCTTCGTTCTTCATTCTTCATTTAAAAAGTTTAATTTTGCACTTCGTAATAAATTTATGACAAAAATAGAGGACATAAAGCAACCCATCATTTCGGAATTTCAACTTTTTGAACAACAATTTAAAGCTGTTTTTCAAACGGATAATGTGTTGTTGCAATCTGTTTTTGAGCATATTTTTAAAGGAAACGGAAAACAAATTCGCCCTATTTTGGTGCTGTTGTCGGCAAAACTTTGTGACGAGGTTAATAATCAAACTATTGATTCTGCCATTGCATTAGAACTTTTACACACAGCAACGTTGTTGCATGATGACGTGGTTGATGAAACATACGAACGTCGTGGTAATCCGTCTGTAAATGCTAAATGGGACAACAAAGTTTCGGTTTTGGCAGGCGATTATATGCTTTCTAATTCGTTGTTTACGGCTGTAAGAACGGGCAATTTGGAGATTTTGAATCTCATTTCGTCTATTGGAAAAGACTTGGCAGACGGCGAATTACTGCAGTTATCCCAAACTAAGAAATCGATGTTGTGCGAAGAAGATTATTATCAAATTATTCGTAAAAAAACAGCGTTGTTGTTTTCGGTTTGTACCGGTTCGGGCGCAATTTCGGTTGGTGCCAACGAAGAAAAAAAACAATCTCTCTGCCATTTTGGTGAATATTTGGGAATGTGTTTCCAGATGCAAGACGATATTTTTGATTATTCGGAAAATGCAAAAATCGGCAAACCTGTTGGCAACGATATCCGCGAAGGAAAAATTACGCTTCCGCTTATTCTCGCATTGAAAACCGGAGTAGGAGAGGAGAAAAACGAAATATCTGCCATTATTGATAATAAGGATTTTATACCCGAAAATGTGGATAAAATATTGCAATTTACACGCAGAAATAATGGCATAACGTTGGCGCAAGCCAATATGGAAGTGTATAAAAATAAAGCTGTTGAACAACTCAACAGCTTTGAAAATAATGATGTTAAAACGGCATTATTAGGCGTTTTGGAATATACGATTAAGAGGAATAAGTAAATAAAAATCGACACAAAATATATAAATTGAATGCAAAATTGTTTTTGTGTTCAATTTTTTTTATTTTTGTATCAATGAATACACAAATTTTTGAAAATATTCGCACGCTGAAACGTCAATTGTTACCAAACGACCGTATGATTTTATTCGGTTCGCAGGCGAGAGGAGACGCCCGATCTGATTCGGATTGGGATTTATTGCTTTTGCTCAATAAGCCCGAAAAAGAAAAATCGGACGAAGATAAAGCATATAAATTTGTGTTAATGGGCTGGGATTATGGAACTTATTTGAGTATCAAATCGTACACAAAAAACGAATGGGAAAAAAGAAAATATTCTCCTTTTTATGAAAATATTGTTAACGATGGAATAGAAATAGTATGACATTGCAAGACGAAAATAAAAATGATTTAATAAAGTTAAGGTTTCAAAAAGCAGAAGAAACATTCGCCGAAATTGAAAATCTTATGCAACTTGGTTATTGGCGCACAGCTGTAAACCGTTTGTATTATGCTTGTTACTATGCAGTTAGTGCATTGCTTATAAAAAATGATATTAAAGCACACACACATTCGGGCGTAATAAATCAATTTGGGCTTAATTTTGTTAGAACAGATGTTTTTTCACAAGAAGAAGGAAGATTGTTCAAAAATTTATTTGAATTACGACAAGATGGTGATTACGACGATTGGATTATTATAAGCGAAGACGACATTGCGCCATTAGTTGAACCTGTAAAGGATTTTATAGAAAAAATAGAACGATTAATTTTCAACAAATAAATATGAAATAAATCATGCTATCAAGCACAAAAACAGACATAACAAGAGCCGAAATTAATTTTCGGCTCTTATTGTTCTTGAGGCTTTTAAAAATACTTTACTTCTTTCCCTTCAATTTCACTTAGCAACACATTTGCCAATCTACTTGCACCAACTCTAAAAAACTCTTTATTCAAGAATTCTTTTCCGAGTAGTTCTTCAACTAATGTGTAATATTCAACAGAGTTTTGAATGGTTACTACTCCGCCGGCAACTTTGATACCGATTTTTGTGTTGTTTTTTTCTTCAAACTCTTTAATGACTTTGCACATAATGTAGGCGGCTTCGAGCGTTGCGTTTACTTCTACTTTTCCGGTCGAAGTTTTGATAAAATCGGCACCCGAAGCAATGGAAAGCAACGATGCTTTGGCGATATTTTCAACTGTTTTCAGCGTGCCTGTTTCTAATATTACTTTTAGTTTTGCATCTCGGCATGCCGTTTTTATTTCCATTATTTCTTCCGAAAGTTCTTGGTAGTTTTTTTCCAAGAATTTGTCAATCGGAAAAACCATATCAATTTCGTTAGCGCCTTCCATCACAGCCATCGCTGTTTCAGCTATTTTTATCTCTAAAAATGTTTGAGGAGCAGGAAATCCCGCAGCAACAGATGCAATGTCTATATGTTGTGCAGATAATGTGTTTTTTACGGTTGAAACCATTGACGGATACACGCAGATAGCAGCTACGTTAGGCGTTTTTCCGAAGTTGCCGGAAAAGTTATTTACCTTTTCCGTCATTGCTTTTATGTGGCTTTCGGTATCGGTATTGTTTAACGAAGTAAGGTCGATAAGCCCAAAAATAGTTTTGTAAACCTCAATAGTTTTGTTTTTATCAACATTCTTGCTGATTATTTTCTCCACTTCTTCTTTTACCTGCTTGTCGGTAATGGCACAGCTTTTGTACTGACTGAATAAATCGGTGTATTTGTCCATAATAACTGATTAATTGAATAATTGATTAACTGAATTAAATCCTTGTTTCCTTGTCCACTCGTTTCCTCATAAACAAAGTTTTTCATTATTTTTATGTCTTTCTTTATCTCTTAATGTCTTTTTTTCGATGTTTTTGGCGAAAGCTTCTTCCAAGTTTACGCCTGTTTGATTTGCCAAACAAAGCAGCACCCAAAGCACATCAGCCATTTCGTCGGCAATATCTTTGTCTTTGTCCGACGATTTAAAAGACTGTTCGCCATACGTTCGGGCAATGATGCTTGCCAATTCTCCGACTTCTTCGGTAAGAATAGCCATATTGGTCAATTCGTTGAAATAACGAATTCCATACGTTTTTATCCAATTATCTACTTGTTGTTGAGCTTCTTGCAACGTCATTGGTTGTTTGCTTTTATGCAAAGGTAATAAAAAAAGCGGAATAAAATTTATTCCGCTCATTTGTATAATAGATGTTCTTTTTATTTTCTGTTTCCGGCAGTGGCTGTGGTTACAGGTCTTCCATCTTTGTACTCAATTCTGTTTTTTCCGTCTCTGGAAATAAATTCACCGTTCATGAATCTGTTGTTCACAAACTCGCCGATTTGTTGACTTCCGTTGCTGGTTGTAAATACACCTTGTCCATTTCTAACACCATTAGCCCATTCTCCTTCAAATTTTCCACCGGCTTTGTAGGTCATTGTTCCTTGTCCATCTTGAAGTCCATTTCTCCAATTTCCGGTATAAACATTGCCCGAATTCCATGTGTATGTTCCTTCACCGTGGAATTTGTTTTCTCTGTAATTTCCTTCAAATTTGTCGCCATTAGCAAAAATAAAGGTACCGAACCCATCTTTTTTTCCTGCTCTGAAATTTCCGGAGAAACTACTGCCTGTTACCCAAACAAACACACCTTTTCCGTCAAATTTTCCATCAAGAAACGAACCATTGTAGGTGTCGCCTCTCGAAGTTTTAAACGAACCAATGCCATTTAAGTCTCCGTCTCTAAAACTTCCTTGGTACACATCACCATTTGCCCAAACATAAGTGCCAATACCATCGAAACAGTTTCCATCGGTACATTTTTGAGCAAAAGCGCTTGCTATAAATGCAAAAGCGGCAAATAAAAATAATATTTTTTTCATACTATATAAATTTTGTTATCAATTAAATTTTTACAAAAATACAAAAAGTCGTTAAATGTAGTAATATTTTTTGGAATAACAAAATATCATTAATTGGAAAAATAATGACAATATTTATAACTAGCTCATATTGAGGCTATTCCTTGTTTTTGCTGTCCATTAAAATTGTTACGGGACCATCGTTTCTTAAGTCTACTTTCATATCTGCGCCAAAGATTCCTGTTTTTACTGACTTATTGATTTTTTCGGAAAGGTTGGCGCAAAATATTGAGTACATCGGAAGTGAAATTTCGGGTTTCGCCGATTTTATATAAGACGGTCGATTTCCTTTTTTGGTTTGCGCGTGAAGCGTAAATTGACTAATCGCTAAAATTTCTCCGTCGATTTCCAAAACGCTTTTATTCATCACACCATTTTCGTCGTCAAAAATTCGGAGCTGTGAAATTTTTTTTGTCAAATATTCAATGTCGTCTTGGTTGTCGTCATTTTCGATGCCGACTAAAATGAGTAATCCGGTTTTTATTTCCTCAACTATTTTTTGATTGATTTCAACAGATGCTTTGCTGACTCTTTGAATAACTACACGCATTGTCTTTCGTTTATTTTCGGACAAAGATACACGAAAAAAGAAATATTAAAATCTCAACGAATGAAATTTTATGTAAACAATTAAAAATTAGATTTTTATATGCTGATTTTGTTCTTCTGTTTTTACTCAAAAAAAAATAAAAACGAGAAATTTTTTTCATAAAACAAAATAAATACTTATCTTTGCCGTTAGTAACGTAAGGCGTAATTAATAAAAGGCAGTGATAATTTCATTTAGAGACAAGGAAGTGGAAAAAATTTGGAACGGAATAGTTTCGAGCAAATTGCCTTTTGAAATTCAACAAACAGCTCGACGAAAGTTGCGAATGATAAATAATTCGCAAAACATAAATGACCTGCGAATTCCGCCTGCCAACAGATTAGAAAAATTGCAAGGTGATTTGAAAAACAAATATAGTATTCGCATAAACGACCAATGGCGGATAATTTTTAGTTGGGAAAATGACAATGCTTTGGAGGTAGAAATAGTTGATTATCATTAAAATACAAACAAAATGGAAAAATTACAAAACATAACGCCAGGCGAAATTTTGCAAGAAGAATTTTTAATTCCGATGGATATTTCGCAATACCGTCTTGCCAAAGAATTGTGTATTCCGCAAACGCGGATTTCGGGTATTATCAACGGTAGCAGGCGCATTACCGCCGATACTGCATTGCGTTTAAGTTTGTTTTTTGGCAATTCGGCAAAATTTTGGCTCGGACTGCAAGATGATTTTGATATTGAAAATGCAAAAAATGTTCATTCGCCTGTATATCAGCAAATTAAAATGACAGATTACGCAAGAAGAAGACAAAGAGAATTTGCTTAACTAATTTTGCTGTTTTTCTTTATAAAAATCAAAAATTATCTTCCCTTTTGCCATTCCGATTTCTTTTTCGAGTTCTTCGAGCGAAGTTTCGCTAATCCGTTTTACGCTTTTGAATTTTCGGAGTAATTGCTCTTTTGTTTTTTCGCCGATGCCCGAAATTTCATCCAACGAAGATTTTATTTGCGCTTTGCTTCTTTTTCGTTTATGGAACGAAATGGCAAATCGGTGCGCTTCGTCTTGTATTGACGCAAGCAATTTAAAAAGTTCATCGTTCGGTCGCAAGCCGATTGCTTTGGGCGGAAATCCGAAAAGTAGTTCGCGTGTTCTATGTTTTTTGTCTTTTACTAATCCGGCAATCGGAATATTTAGATGAAGTTCGTTTTCGATTACTTGTCTCACGACTTCCATTTGACCGCGACCGCCGTCGGTAATTATCAAATCGGGTAGGGGAGAAGCTTCTTCAATCATTCGAGAATATCGGCGAAATACAACTTCTTTCATCGACGCGTAGTCGTCGGGACCAACGACAGATTTGATATTAAAAAGTCGGTAATCTTTTTTACTCGGTTTGGCTTTTTTGAAAACAACACAAGAAGCAACGGCGTTAGAACCCGAAATATTTGAATTGTCGAAACACTCAATATGCAACGGAAGTTTTTCCAACTGCAATGCTGTCTGAATGGCTTTGAGTATACGTGTTGCGCGTTGTTCGGGATTCAATTTTTCGGCGTATTTTAATTTGTCAAGCTTGTATTGTGCCACATTTTGCATCGACAAATCGAGCAACTTCTTTTTATCGCCAAGTTTTGGAATGCTGAAATTTATGCCTTTCAATTCCATTTCAAGCGGAAAGGGAATGATTATTTCCTTGGAATTACTGCCCAATTTTTTCCGCAGTTCCACAATCGCCAACGACAGCAATTCTTCTTTTTCTTCGTCAAGTTTCTTTTTGTATTCTATCGTGTAGCCTTGAATAATACAGCCGTTGGAAATTCGCAATACATTGATATATGCCGAATTTTCATCTTCATCGTAAGCAAAAACATCGGTATCGACCATTTTTGTATTCGTAATAATTGATTTCGATTTGAAGTTTTCGAGCAAATCGTATTTTTGTTTCAATTCGTGCGCTTCTTCAAATTTGTATTCACCAGCCGATTTTTTCATTTTTTCCAACAAAATATGGCTGATATGGCTCACATTTCCTTTGAGAATTTGTGTGATTTCGTCGATATTTTTGTTGTAATCTTCTTCCGACTGAAATCCAACGCACGGCGCTTGACAGTTTTTTATGTGATATTCGAGGCAGACATTAAATTTTTTCTTCCGAATGTTTTCTGTGGTCAAATCCAACTTGCAAGTTCGAAGTTGATACAAACCTTTTATCAGTTCCAACATCGAGTTAAGCATTGGCACCGAGCTGTAAGGACCAAAATACCGTGAGCCGTCTTTTTCAATTTTCCGTGTTTTCAGCACGCGCGGAAAAGGCTCGTTATTAATACAGATGCTCGGATAACTTTTGTCGTCTTTCAACATCGCATTGTATCGCGGTTGAAGTTCTTTTATCAAATTATTTTCCAGCAAAAGTGCGTCTTCTTCCGAATCAACAACGATGTATTTCAAATGATGAATCTGCCGTACCAACACATTTATTTTGGGATAATCGTGCACTTTATTGAAGTAAGAAGCAACTCTTTTCTTCAAATTTTTGGCTTTTCCAACGTAAATAATTTCGTTTTTTGCATTGAAATATTGATACACTCCGGGAAGTTCGGGGAGTGAATGTATGGTAGATTTTAGGTCTGTTAATATTTCGTTGTTGTTTTCCATAAAAACAATTAAAAATGCAAAAGCGATTCAATTTCCAAATCTTCTTCTATCATTTTTCTTCCTTCCAAAAAATCCAATTCAACAAGAAAGTTTACATAAATTTGTTTCACGTGGAACATTTTTACTAAATCAAGAGTCGCTTTTAATGTTCCGCCTGTTGCCAATAAATCATCGTGAATTAGCACAACGTCGTTTTCATTTAATGCATCTTTGTGAATTTCTATGCAGGCAGAGCCATATTCAAGGTCGTAAGACATTTCGTAGCAGTCGGCAGGAAGTTTGCCTTTTTTGCGCACGGGCACAAATCCCGCATCAATTTTTTCCGCCAAGCTTGCACCCATAATAAATCCGCGCGATTCGATGCCAAGTACTTTTGTAATTCCTTTGTCTTTGTACAAATCTACCAAACTGTCGGAAATGAATTTCAAGCATTTTGGGTCTTTGAATGCTGTTGTGAGGTCGTAAAACAAAATGCCTTCTTTTGGAAAATGGGGCACTTCTCGAATACTGTTTTTGAAATAGTCTTTGTTCATAATTTTATGTTTGCGTTCCACGTGGAACAATTTGTGTTTTTTGCTCAAAGGCTGAAAGCCTTTCATCTTTTAGCATGGGGCAACGCCCTATGGATTAATGCGTTTATTTGATTTCACCCTTTTGGGGCTTTGTTTTTGTTTTGATATGTTTGTTTTCGTAGGGCGTTGCCCTACGCTATGTTGTTTAAGGCTTTCAGCCTTTGTTATTTCAAAAAATCCTTAATAACTTCATAAAGTTTCGGACTATGTGCCACATAACTACTATGATTCTCGTTTGGCAAAATTCTTAATTCTCCATTTTTTATATTGTCCGCAATAAACCGAGTGTCCGTTTCTTTTACAATGTCTTTTTCTCCTGCCAATATTAATGTTGGTATTTCAATTTTGTTCAACTCGTTTTTTGTGATATTCGGTTCGCGCATCATTAGTTTTGTTTTTGCCGAGCGTGTAAAAAAATAATGAATACGAAACCAAACTTGCCAATACCAAATCAACGCTTTCGGATTGCTGTTTGCGCCACTTATAATTAATTTAGAAAGTAGAGTAGAATAGTGGCAAGCAATGAGCAAGCCAATAATTCCACCATCACTGAATCCGTATAATATTGGTTTTTCAATTTGATTTATTTTGATGAACTTCACAATGTCATCTGCCATTAACAAATAGCTTAATTCGTCGATTTGCGTGCTTTTGCCGTGTCCTCTGCTGTCGATGGCATAAACGTTGAATTTGTTTTCCGATAATTGTTTTGTCAACACATCAAATATGCGATGGTCTTCACCATTGCCGTGCAACAAAATAATTGGCTGTCCTTGTCCGCTTACTTCGTAATTTAGTGTTATGTTATTAATTTTTGTTCGCATGTTTAATTTTGAGCAATCTCATATTCTTTCCGAATTCATCGGTTGTTTTTTATGTTCCACGTGGAACATTCTTTAAATTTATCTTCCCAATAGCACTAACAAAATATTAATATCACTTGGTGAAATACCTGGAATTCGAGTTGCCTGTCCAATCGTTTCGGGGTCTATTTTTGTTAGCTTTTGTTTTGCCTCTGTCGAAATTGATTTTATATCGTTATAATTTAATCGCCCTTTTATTTTAATATGTTCCAAGCGTTGAATTTTTTCGGCAATACCTTTTTCTCTTTCAATGTATCCTTCGTATTTCAACAGAATTTGAGAAGCTTCAATAATTTCTTCTTTTCGGTTTGTAATGCTGTCACAAATTTCTTTCAAAGGCGGAATATGCTCGATTAAATCGTCGATATTTATTTGTGGACGCAGAATAATATCCAACAATTTTACGCCTTGCTTTATTGGATTTGTTCCTAAATTTTCTAATACAGAATTAATATCTTGCGGTTTTATCGAGTAATTTCTAATGAAATCAATAATTTCGTTTTTGTGCGTTAATTTTTCTTGCAACAAATTATTTCGTTCTTCGGTCGCTAATCCAAGTTCGTATGCTTTTGGCGTGAGGCGCACATCGCAATCATCTTGACGAAGTAAAATTCGATATTCGGCT
>Ga0099364_10001872_pt1 | contig 34010 bp, 29 predicted proteins | sample TergutTh196P3_FD_73070 | JGI IMG/M metagenome (GOLD analysis project Ga0099364, IMG submission 73070) | Microcerotermes parvus P3 segment gut microbial communities from Pointe-Noire, Republic of the Congo - Th196 P3 | ecosystem: Host-associated > Arthropoda: Insects > Digestive system > Gut ... | reverse complement strand
GGCCAAGGCCTTTGACAAACCCATTTCGTATCGCGAACATACCAGCCGCTTATTATTCACCGCTCGGACATCTCGCCAGAAACTTAACCAAGCCGGATGATCCATAGCGTAACGATCCGCCCATAAAAAATAACTCTGCAAAGTCTGCGATGTGCGGGCATTGGTCAGTCCCCAAAACACGTGGCCGTTGGCCTGCATTTGAGCAATGATAGGCTTAAGGGGAAACAACGGACCGAAGACGCTGTCATTGGCCAAAAGAACGCTTTCATAATTTTTGGCGTTCACGGTAAAATCAAGGCCTAGTTTCCAAGCCGAGAAATCCGGACAAATGTTGTCCTTTTCCGCCACGATCCGGCAGAACCCGGACAGCCGCTCCAAATCTTTCCCGCATATCGGCGAGGCAGAAAAAAAAGCCAAGTCCATTCCGTTGGCCGCCAACTCGTCAAGGTACCGCCAAACGTATCCTCCGATCACTCCATTGTAGGAATATGAAGAAAACAGGCATAACCGGGTATGCCTGGCCTTACCCGCGTCAAAAACTATTCGCATCAAGCCCGGCGTAATCGGCGGCCAGGGTGTCAACGCGGCTTTCCAATGGTTGAATTTCCTTCTCCAGGCCGACCAGGAAAGCGAGGTTAATAACCGCTGTTTTAGAAGCGCAGGGTTTAAAAATCCCATTTCGGCCGCCCTCGCTCAGCGTACACTTGTTCAAAAATATCCAGGATAGCCCCGGTTATCTTTTCTTGGCTCAGTTCCTTCTCCACTTTTAGCCGCCCCTGCCGGCCCATTTCCCGCCGGGCCTCAGGAGCCTGATAAAGGAATTTAATCGCATCGGCCAGCGCCGCCGCATTACGGACCGGGACCAACAAACCAGCTTCTGTCTCGTTCAGCACATCGCGACAGCCGGGCCAATCAGTGGTGACGACAGCCCGACCGCAGGCCAGGGCCTCAACCAAGACTCTGGGGAAGCCTTCACGATAATAACTGGGCAGGCACACCACATGGCAGGAAGCCAAGAGTTTCGGCATATAGTCACAATGGCCAATCCAGGAAACGGAACCCGAGGCAGACCATTCCCGTAACTGTCCTTCTCCAATGCTTTCCGGATTACCGGTATCTGGGCGACCGGCCAGAATGAATTCCGCCTCAGGAATCTCTCTTTTCGCTATTGCGGCCGCTACGACAAACTCGGCCACGCCCTTATCCCACAACATCCTGGCCGGCAAAACCACCCTGAACCCGGAGGCCGGCTCGGGCGTGAAAGCAAACTCTGCCGTATCCACCCCGGGAATCGGCACAATATGCATCCGCTCCCGGGCTGTAACCCGGAGTTTTAGAAATACATCCCGATCAGCCGTGTTAGAAAAAAGCAATGTATGCCTTCTCTTCCGCAAAAAAAGGGTCAATGCCGTCAAAGTCAACGCACGAAGGATCATCCGCCCAATCGTGTTGCCGGTGAACAAATAACCCAGGCCGGTTATTGAAGCGACAACGCCGCACGAAAGGCCGGTCGCCGCCATCAGCGCCACTAGAGCGCTTTTCAGTGCGATCGGATTGATAAGATCGGGGTTAACCGTTTTCACGATCCGTCGGAGTTCCCAAGCTTCGTTCAGCACTTGAAACGGGTTGACGCTTTTGCGGGTCAGGTTCAGGCTATGCACCCGAACCCCCCTGTCTTCGACAATTTTCCTGTCGCTTTCATCGTCCAGGGCCAGTGCGGCGTGAGTTTGGAAGTCCCTTCCCGTAGCCGCCAGATGAAGGTGGTGGTTGATGAAATAGGCGCTGGATGCGCAGACATACAAGACGGTCTTCAGCATACCTATAGCGGGCATAAATATCGTATAGCCGGCTGGGCTGGGGAGAGAAAAAAAGAAAACCCCGGGCGCGGAGAGGAAGCCTTGCGCGCGGGCGCGAAGAAAATATAGGTTATTTTTTTGAAAATAACGCTGAAATTATTATATTTTTTTGCTAGAGAGCTAAGATGCGCGAGAAAAAGCAAAAATCATACCAATATCGCAATATTGGTAAAATAATTCTCGGAAACTACTAAGGTATCTGCCCATTTGCTCAAACCTGCTATTTTCTCGCTCAAACCGTCTGAGTTTCAGCCATTATATTCCCTGGGGAACCAAAGTCAAGAACAAAAAAATTCCCTCAGGGGCCCGGGGCTGCCAAAACAAGTCTTTAGTTGACCAAAGTAAGCGTTTTGGCTAACATTGAAAAACCCGAAGGTCTTTTGGGACAAGCGGGCGAAAGCATTTCCACGGTATTCTCCCAGACAGCCATGGGTCACGGTAAGCTATTTTTGGTCAAGGCCGGCTTTGGCGCTCAGGAGAATGCCGATGGGTTTCAGGAAATCAATGTTGTCGCAGGTGAATTTGACCATGACCATGGCCGGCACGGCTATGATCATGCCCACCACCCCCCAGAGCCAGCCCCAGAGAAAGAGGGCCAGGAGCGAGGCGGTGGGGGAGAGGTTTATGTTCCTTTCCAGGACCAGGGGTTCCAGGAAGTTGCCGATCAAAGTCTGCACCACGGTCAGGGAGGCGGTCAGGGCCAGGGCGGCGGACAGGCCGCCGAAGTCCGGCTGCACCAGGGCCATGGCCGCCGGAGGCAGGACGGTCAGGATGGCCCCTATATTGGGCACGAAGTTTAAGGCCGCCCCGAAGACGCCCCAGGTGACGGCGAAATCCAGGCCGAAAAACAGGCAGATCATTGTCACGCACAGGCCGGTGAGTAGGCTGGTGGCCACCTTGGTCCGGAGGTAGTTCTGCACCTGGCGGCTGATGACTTCGAAGGCCTGGCACAATACCAGCCCCCGCTCGTCGGGGAAGGCCAGCCTGATGCGGCCGGGAATGGCGGGGTAGGCCGCCAGAAAATACACCAGGAAGACTAGGGCGGCCAACAGGTAGCCCAGGCCGGTGAAAAAGGAATTCAGAACCTCGCCCACCAGGGCGGCCAGGGATATCTCGCTTATGGCGCTCTGGAAATGTTCAACGGTGAGGAAGGGGAAGTTGTCGGTCAGGTCCCGGGCCTGGCCGATAAGGTCGGCCAGGCGTTCCTCGCATTTGGGGAAACCGTCCCTGAAGGCCAGGAAGCTGCCCGCGATGTAGCGGCTGGCCAGCCAGGCCAGAGCCGCGGCGGCGGCCAGGGTGATGATGATGGCCAAGGGGCGCGGCAGGCCGAGGCGGTGCAGCCTTTCCACCGGGGGGCTGAGGAGAAAGGCCCCGAAGAAGGCCAGGAGCAAGGGAAGAAAAATGAATTTCAGGTTGACCAGTAGCCAGCCTATCATCAGGGCCAGGGCCAGGAAGATGAAAACCGTGCGGGCCCGATCGGCGGCGGCGTCTTTCTGAGAGCTGGCCTTAAAGGGCGGCATGTCATTTACCCCGGTTTCATGTGTTTGTGGTAAAATCAAACCATGTTTGGAGCGACCGCTCCGGCCGGCCGGCGGCCAAGCACCACTTCGGCCGCCTGGCCCGGCCGAAGGGCCGGCCCCGGGCCGGGAAAGACCTTCCGGCCCATCCCGCCGAGCCGCCATTATATAACAGTTTTCCCTGGCGGACAAACCATGGATGCTCTTGAGCTTCTGCCCCGCGTCAAGCTTCTGCCGGATCAGCTCATAAACCGCATCGCCGCCGGCGAGGTGGTGGAGCGGCCCAGCGCCGTCCTGAAGGAATTGGTGGAAAACAGCCTGGATGCCGGGGCCGACCGCCTGGATATTGAGGTGTCCGATGGCGGCAAGAAGCTCATCATGGTTCGGGACAACGGGCACGGCATGGATGAAGACAACCTGTTGATGTGCCTGGAACGCCACGCCACCAGCAAGATAGGCGGCGAGGCCGACCTGGGGCGCATACAGACTTTGGGCTTTCGCGGCGAGGCCCTGCCCTCCATCGGCGCGGTGTCCGACCTGGCCATCACCAGCGCGGTCGAGGGAGGCGAGGGGCATAAGGTCACCCTGGCCGCCGGCCGGCTCCTGGGCCTGGCCCCGGTCGCCTCCAACCGCGGCACCACGGTCGAGGTGCGCAACCTGTTTTACAATGTGCCGGCTCGGCGCAAATTTTTGAAATCGGACCGCACCGAAAGCGCCCATCTTCTGGAGGTGGCCCAGAGCTATGCCCTGTCCCGGGAGGGCCTTCGGCTGACCTTCCGGGAAAACGGCCGGGAAGTCTTGGCCGTGGAAGGCCGGCATGATTTCCAGACCCGGGTCTTCAAGGTGCTGGGGCGGGGGGTGGCCGAGGGTTTGACTCCCCTGGCCTGGGAGCGGGAAGGATTGAGCGTTTCAGGCTGGCTGGGGGCCCCCGACCGCCCCCTGGCCTCCCCGGCCCGCCTCTTCGTCTATGTTCTGGGGCGCCCGGTGCGGGACCGCCTTTTGAACCGGGCCCTGGCGGAGGGCTACGGCCGTCTCCTGCCCCGGGGGACCTGGCCGGCGGCCATCATTTTCCTGGACCTGGACCCGGCGGAAGTCGATGTCAACGTCCATCCGGCCAAGGCCGAGGTTCGCTTTCGTCGGCCGTCGGCCATCTTCTCGGCCCTGGCCGATGCCGTGGCCGGCGCCGTGGGGCGGGCCCCCCAGCCCGCCTCGCCCTGGGCGGCCCGGCCGCCGGACGAGGCGGCGCGACCGCCCTGGCTGGACTATCCCAAGTCCGAGCCAAAGTCCGGGCCCGAGCCGGAGGCGGGTAATCCGCCAGGGCCTGACGAGGCGGACCGGGCTCCTTCCAATACACGAGAAATTTCGCCGGCAGCCCCGCCCGGGCCGGCCCCACTAGCGGAGACGGCCCCCAGTACGAATTTTGAGCCCCTACGGCCCCTGGCCCAGCTATATAACAGCTACATCCTGGCCGAAGGTTCCCGGGGGCTCTACCTGGTGGACCAGCACGCGGCCCACGAACGCGTCTTGTTCAACAAGCTGAAACAGGAACTGGCCCGCAGCGGCCTCGCCAGCCAGACCCTCCTGCTCCCGGAGCCCCTGGATCTGCCGCCCCGCCAGGCCCGGGCCGCTGAAAAAATGCGTCCCCACTTGGCCCGCCTGGGTTTTGAACTGGAACCCTTCGGCGAGGGGGGCGACTTTCTTCTGCGCGGCGTACCGGCCATTTTAGGGCACGAAGACCCCCTGCCGCCCTTGATGGAAATTCTGGGGGCCGGGCAGGACCATGCGGCCGCCCTGGACGGCGCCGGTCTAAAAGAGGCCTTGGAGGCCCTGGCCGACAGTTGGCTCTACAGCCTGGCCTGCCGGGCCGCGATAAAGGCCGGAGAGAAGATGGACCTGAAAGCCATGGGCCGGCTGCTTGAAGACATGGCTCAAGAACCCCGCGGGGCCTACTGCCCCCACGGCCGCCCGGCCATTCAACTCATTGAACGCGTGACCATTGAGCGCCGCTTCGCCCGCAAACCGTAGCGCGCCAGGCTATTTCTCAAGGTTCGCTATTCGGTCCAGGCGGTCGAAAATGCCCCAAAGCAGGCAAGTTCCCCGAGTTGGGGCTTCATCAGCCTCCTGGGGCTCAAGTGAACCGGCGAACCAGGCGCACTCTTTTCTGCATTTGAGGTAAATGGTGTTCCCCTCAGAATCCATTCTTGGGCTCATAATGGGGCAAATCATGGGGCTTTCCTCACAGTTTTATGCTCCCTGATAAACTCCTGATAAATCAAGCTGAAAATCATTCTGCCCCCGGCCTATCCCTTTGTCAATAGAAAAGTCCCCCTCTTTATTTTGATTGACTTTGGGCCGGCGCTGACTTAGATTAATATATTTATCTTTGTTTGGGAAAACCAATGGAACTGTCGCTGGTCATACCGGTCTTCAACGAGGAAGCAAGCCTTACGGAGCTGATTCGGCGCTGCCTCTCGGCAGGCCGGGGCCGGGAGTTTGAAATCATTTTAGTGGACGATGGCAGCCGCGATTCCTCGAGGGCCATAATTGAGGCCGAGTGCGCGGCCCACCCGGAATTGACCGGAATTTTCCTCAACCGCAACTACGGCCAGCACGCGGCGGTCATGGCCGGCTTAGCCAGGGCCCGGGGCGAGGTGGTGGTGACCTTGGACGCCGACCTCCAGAACCCGCCGGAAGAAATTCCCCGCCTCCTGGCCAAGATCGAGGAAGGCCACGATGTGGTCGGCACTATTCGCCGGAGGCGCAAGGACACGATTTTTCGTAAAACCGCCTCCCGCTGGGTCAACGGCATGGTCCGAACGGCCACCGGGGTTGCTATGCACGACTACGGCTGCATGCTCCGCGCCTACCGCCGCCCCATTGTCCAGGCCCTTTTGGACTGCCGGGAATCGACGCGCTTCATTCCCGTTCTGGCCAACTCCTTTGCCATCAATCCGGCTGAAATTGAGGTGGACCATGCCCCGCGCGACGCCGGGGCCTCAAAATACAATGTCTTTCGCCTCATAAACCTCTACCTGGACCTTTTGACCTGCATGTCCACTTTCCCCTTGCGCCTGGCCAGCGTGATGGGCATAATCCTGAGCCTGGTGGGGCTGTCCGCAGGCCTGGTCATCTTCGCCGGCCGCCTCATCTACGGCTCGGCCTGGGCGGTGGACGGCACCTTCACCCTCTTCTCCCTGGCCTTCGTATTGCTAGGGGGCCTCTACCTGGGCATAGGCATAGTGGGCGAATACCTGGCCCGGCTCTACAACACGGCCCGCAGCCGGCCCCTGTATTGCATCAGCCGGGTAATCGGCGGTGAGAGGGACGGCTCATGAGAGCCGTGGTTTTCGCCTACCACAATATCGGCCGGGCCGCCCTGGCCGCCCTTTTGTCCGGCGGCGTGGAAGTGGCCGCGGTCTTCACCCACCCCGACGCGCCCGGTGAAAACATCTGGTTCGACTCAGTGGCCGAACTGGCCGCCGCGGAAGGTCTTACGGTCCACGCCCCAGAAGACCCGAACCACCCATTGTGGGTGGAACGCATAAGGGCTCTTCGGCCCGGGGCCATCTTTTCCTTCTATTACCGCCTCCTTCTGGGGGAGCCCCTCCTGGGCCTGGCGCCCTTGGGGGCCTACAACCTTCACGGTTCCCTACTCCCCCGCTACCGGGGCCGCTGCCCCATCAACTGGGTCCTGATAAACGGGGAAGCGGAAACGGGGCTTACCCTCCACCTCATGACCAGAAAAGCGGATGCCGGCGACATAGTCGGGCAAGCCCGGGTGGCCATAGCCCCCACGGACACGGCCAAGACCCTCAATGAAAAGCTCACCGCCGCCGTGCCGGGGCTTCTGGAGCCCTTATTGCCTCTAATCGCCCGGGGGCGGCCCCCTCGGACCCCGCAGAACGAAGCCCTGGCCACCCGCTTCAGCGGCCGCGGCCCCGAAGACGGGCGGCTGGACTGGACCGAACCCGCGGAAAAGATGGCCAACCTGGTCCGGGCCGTCACCCGGCCCTATCCCGGGGCCTTCACCGAGGCCGGCGGCCGCCGGCTCATTATCTGGGAGGCCTCGGCCCTGGACGGGGGCGAGGGCGCCGCGCCCGGCACGATTCTAGCCTCAGACCCCTTTGAAGTGGCGGCCGGGCGCGGGGTTCTGCGCCTTGACCTGGGGCAGCCCGAAGGCGGCGTGCCCGTAAGCGGCCCCCAACTGGCCCGCGACCTAAACCTTACGCCCGGCCTGCGCTTTAAGGCCCCCGTCCCCGCGGCCAGACGGACCAGGGTTCTGATTCTGGGGGTCAACGGCTTCATCGGCAATGCCTTGAGCGAGAAACTCCTCGCCGATGGAGGCTTCGAGGTCCACGGCCTGGACAACCAGACCGACCAGGTGACCCGCTTTGAGGATTGCCCGAATTTTCACTTCATTGAAGGCGACATCACCATTCACCGCGAGACCATCCGCTATGAAATCAGCAAGGCCGATGTGGTCCTGCCCCTGGTGGCCATCGCCACGCCCATCGAATACGTCCGCAACCCCCTAAAAGTCTTTGAACTGGATTTTGAGGAAAACTTAAGGGTGCTGCGCTATTGCGTCGATTGCCATAAGCGCGTCGTCTTCCCCTCAACTTCCGAAGTTTACGGCATGTGCGACGATGCGGAATTTGACGAGGACAATTCCCGCCTCATAGTCGGCCCCATCCGCAACCAGCGCTGGATCTATTCCGCCTCCAAGCAGCTTCTGGACCGGGTCATCTGGGCCTACGGCCAAAATAAGGGACTTAGGTTCACCCTTTTCCGGCCCTTCAACTGGATAGGCCCCCGCCTGGACCGGCTGGATTCGGCCCGCATCGGCAGTTCCCGGGCCATCACCCAGATGATCCTGAACCTGGTGGAAGGCACGCCCATCCTCCTCATTGACGGCGGGAGCCAGAAGCGCTGTTTCACCGCCGTGGGCGATGGAATCGAGGCCCTTTACCGCATCATCCAAAACCCTGGCGGCGTCTGCGACGGGGCCATATTGAACATCGGCAACCCCGAGGGGGAGATGAGCATCCGGGAGTTGGCCGAAATTCTGGCGGCCGCCTTCGAGACCCACCCCTTGAGGGAAAATTTTCCGCCCTTTGCCGGGTTCCGGGAAATGGAAGGCGCCTCCTATTACGGACAGGGCTATGAGGATGTGCTCCACCGCCGCCCGGCCATAGCCAAGGCCGCGCGCCTCCTGGGCTGGCGGCCCCGCATCGACCCCCGCCTCGCTGTGGCCGACACCTTGGATTTTTTCCTCAGGGACCACCTGGAGCGTTCATGCCGGCCGGGCTGAGAGTGGATGTGGACACTCTCAGGGGGGCCGGCCGGGGAACGCCCCGGCTCTTGGCCAGCCTGGAAAAATTCGGCCATAAAGCCACCTTCTTCTTTTCCGTCGGGCCGGACAACATGGGCCGCCACCTGTGGCGCCTCCTGAAACCGGCCTTTCTCTCAAAAATGCTCCGCACCAAGGCCCCCGCCCTCTACGGCTGGGACATTCTCCGCTGCGGCCTTATAGGCTCCGGGCCGGATATAGGCCGGGCGGCCGGGGAGGTTATGCGGCAAACCCTGGACGCGGGCCACGAAGTCGGGCTCCACGCCTGGGACCACCATCGATGGCAGGTAATGGACCTGGAAAAACCAGGGGCCGCGGCCGGGGACCTGGCCCTGGGCTTTACGCGCCTGACTGAAATCCTGGGCCGGCCGCCGACGGCCTCGGCCGCTCCGGCCTGGCGGATCACCCCGGCGGCCCTGGCCGCCAAGGCCGCCTTCCCTTTCGCCTACAACAGTGATTGCCGGGGAACCGACTGCTTCAAGCTCAATGACGATTGGCCCCCCCAGGTGCCCGTGACCCTGCCCACCTATGATGAAATGATAGGCCGCGACGGAGTCTCCGACGCCAACTACAACCGCCGCCTCCTGGACCTGTTCCGTCCCGAAAGCCTCAATGTCCTGTGCATCCACGCCGAAGTGGAAGGTTTGGCCCGGGCCGCCCTCTTTGAAGATTTTCTCGTCCAGGCCCGAGACCGGGGCCTCAACTTCACCCGGCTGGACGAGATACTGGCCGCCCGGAAGAACCTTCCCGCTTCCCGCCTGATCCAGCGGGCCGTCCCCGGCCGGGAAGGCCTTTTGGCCTTTCAGGAAGCAGTGAATTGACATGGCCCGGTTTTGCTTCGCCATCCTGGGCTTCTTTATTCTGGCCTATATAGCGCCCCTGAATTACCGGCCCCTGATTGAACCGGACGAAACCCGCTATGCCGAAATACCAAGGGGCATGGCCGATGGCGGCAACTGGCTGGAACTGCGCCTGGTGGGCCTCTCCTACTATGAAAAACCCCCCTTGGGCTACTGGCTGGGCGCGGCCTCCATCTCGGCCCTGGGGCACCACCCCCTAGCTGTCCGGCTGCCCATGGCCCTGGCCGCCGGAGGCACGGCCCTGACCATCTTTCTTTTGGTGCGCGCCCAGCGCCGCCGGACGGACCTTGCCCTGGGCGCCGCGGCCATCTATTTGACTTTTCTGGAAGTTTACGGCCTGGGCACCTTCGCCACCCTGGACTCGGCCTTCACCTTCTTCGTCACCCTCTCTATGGCCTCCTTCTTTCAGGCCACGGCGGCGGGGCGACGACGCCTGGCCTGGCTGGTCTTCTCCGGCCTGGCCGCCGCCGGGGCCTTTCTGACCAAGGGCTTCACCGCCCTGGTCCTCCCCGTCCTGATCCTGGCGGCTTGGCTGCCCTGGCGGAGGCTGGTGAAAAAACATTTCCTGGACTGCCTCATCCCGGTTTTGGTCATGGCCCTGGCCTTGCTTCCGGCGGCCTTGGCCCTCCACCAAGCCAACCCGGACTTCTGGCGATACTTTTTCTGGGTCGAGCATGTCCAGCGCTTCCTGGACCCCGCGCCCGGCCAGCATGAAAGCCCCTTCTGGTTCTACCTGCCCTACATCCTGGGCGGGGCCCTGCCCTGGACCTTCTTTCTGCCCCTGGCCTGGGGGCACCTCCGGGCCAAGGTCAAGGCCGGAGACGCTCTGACCACTTTCTGCCTGGCTTGGCTGCTCCTGCCCTTCCTCTTTTTTTCCGCCTGCGGGGGCAAGCTCCCGACCTATATTCTCCCCTGCTTCGCCCCCCTGGCCATAATGCTGGCCGAGGCCATTATTGAATCCCCCAAAAATTTCAGCCCGGGCCTTCGGGCCTCCAGCGCCCTCTTCCTGGCCCTGGCCCCGGGGGCGGTCGCCTGGCTGATTTTTTTCGCCCCTCCGGGCCTCCAGAGCGCCCTTTGGCCCGATCCCCGCACTTGGTTCCTGCCCCTGGCCCTGGTTCTCACCGCCGCCGGCCTTTTGGCCAACGCGAACAGCTTCAAAAAGCCCGCCACCCGGCTGAAGGGCCTTATTTTGGCCCCCTGGGCCGCCTTGCCCCTCTTTTTGGCCTATTCCTTCTGCCTGCCCGAGGCCTTCCTGGCCCGCCGGGCCCCCTCCATACTTTTAGCCCAAGTCCTGACCCCGCCCGAAGCCGTTATCTTCACCGACCGCAAGGTGCTCTACGCCGCCGCCTGGCACCATCGCCGGAACGACTTGATTTTCGCCTTTGAACAGGGTGAGATGGCCTATGGCTTAAGACGGCCCGAAGGGCGGGGCCGCTATATTGGCGGTGCGGCCGAACTGGGCGGCCGGATTCGCCGGGAGCTGGACGCCGGCCGGCCGGTCGCGGTCATTGCCTCCCAGAGGCACGAGAAGGACTTGATTCAGGCCCTGGGCGGCCTGGAGCCGGAAGGGTTCCTCAAGCGGGGTGATTTCACCTGGCGGCTTTACAGAGCGTCACACAAGCATTTTTTCAATGGCGGCTAGAGCCCGGCGGCGGATATCCCCGGAAACCCTTACTTCCGGAGTCAGGGTTTCCACCGCCCGCAGAAGGCCGGCCAGGGTGTTCTTCTTCATATTGGGGCAGAGCATATCGGGAAAGTGAAAAAGCTTCTCCGGGTTGTCCAAGGCCAGCCGGCGGCCCACTCCTATTTCGGTGAGCACTATGAACTCTTGGGAGGAGGCCGCCCGGGCCTCCTTTATGATGGCGCTGGTGGAGCCGATAAAATCGGCCAGGTCCAGAACCTCGGAACGGCACTCGGGGTGAGCCAGCACCAGGGCTTGGGGGTGGTCGGCCTTAAGTTTCCGCACGGTCTCCAGCTTCAGGTCATGGTGAATGGGGCAGCAGCCATCCCAGAACAAGACTTTTTTCTCAGGAACCATTTTTTGGGCGTAAGCGGCCAGGTTCCAGTCCGGGGTCATGAGCACGGTGTCAGACTTCATGGCCCTTAAGGCGGCCACCACGTTGGCCGAGGTGCAGCATGCATCGCTCAAGGCCTTGACCTCGGCCGGGGAATTGACGTAGGTCAGCACCTCCACTCCAGGCAGCTCGGCCTTGCGGGCCGCCAGGTCCGCGGCCGTGATCATGTCGGCCATGGGGCAGCCGGCCTCAGGGTGCACCAGAACCACTTTTTTGTCCGGGCACAAGATGCTGGCTGTTTCCGCCATGAAATGGACCCCGGCGAAAATAATTACTTCGGCCGGAGTTTCAGCGGCGGCCTGGGCCAGGCCCAGGGAGTCGCCCACATAGTCCGCCGCCTCCTGAACCTCGTCCGGGCAATAGTAGTGGGCCAGAATGACGGCCCGGCGATCCCGGGCCAGGCTTCTGATCTCCTGGATTTCAATTCGGGCCATTCTCCACATCCCTCCCCGACTTTAACATACACGGTGGTCATGGGTGTATATGTTAATGTTGTCTTCCCGCACAAAGCCCAACAGCGTGATTCCCTTCTCTTGGGCCAGATTCACTGCCGCCGCGGTCGGCGCGCCAGGGGCGATGAGCAGCTTTACGTCCGTCGCGCAAACTTTTCGCAGCATATCCAGGGCCAGCCGGCCGCTGAAAATCAATGCCTTGTTCGAGGCGGGCATTTCCCTTAGAACCATCTCGCCTATCACCTTGTCCAGCGCGTTATGCCGCGCCACATCTTCAATAAATACGAGAAGGCCGTCCCTGTCGGCCAGTGCCACGCCGTGAACCGCGCCGGTTTTGCGGAACAAATCCGAGCGTTCGTTAAACTCCCTCTGCAGCCGGTGGATCTCGGAGGCGGACAGGCTTATGTCGTCTTCATCAAGGGGGCGGACCGAGGAATTGGGCGGATTCAATTTCACGTCAATTTTTTTAGCTTCCTTATCTATATCCATTTTTATGATTTCATCGGCCCGGCGCAGCCCGCCCAGGCTGAATAAATGCCCCACGGCCAACTGTTCCAGATGGAAGGGCAGGCAGCGCAGTATGGCTAATCCTTCGCCGTTGGCCATAATGCTCCACTCTTCTTCGCATACCAAAAAATCTTCCGCCGGGCCCCGAAAATTCGGCGTGATTCGCGTTATGGGTACGACTGTTACCTTATCATGGATTTTTACGAAAGGGCACATCTAAAAATTAGTTCAGCAGTCTAAATTTCTGTCAGATTGAGAATAATTCGCAAAAATCGCAACAAATCCTATCTGTTTCATGTTTCTATTTTATCACTTCTTCACTACTTCTGCTCAAGTTTTTAGAGGTGCCCAAAACTTAAATTTTTCAACGAGCTATACAGACAAGTGAAACTTACGCCCCACTATGCGGAGAGAGCCCGAACCAGAGCCGGGTGCGGCCTGGCGATGACCACGGAACTGACCAGGTTCCCCTCCTGCCCCAGTCGGTCCCGGGCGGCCCGGCCGGCCGCCTCCACCGATCCCAGTTCCCCGGTGAAGAAGACCAGGCCCTTTCCCCCCAGGCCCCGGGCCAGGCGGATTTCCATCAGCCGGACCTGGGCCGACTTGACCACCAGATCACCGGCCAGGACCGCGGCCACGGCGGCGACGGTCTCAATTACCCCCAAGGCCTCCAGCCGCTCCGCCCCGCCGACCCCGGACAAGGCCGGCGGCACTTCTTCGGATATATTGGCAATGACGTGCCCGTCAGCCACGAAGACGCCGCCTGCCGCCGTCCCCCGCCGGATTGCGGTGGTCACATTGGCCACCTCGCCCTGGATGATGGTTATGTATTTGCCGGGGCAGACCGGGCTCCCCAGCACCAGTTCCACTTCTGCCGCCTTGAGCATCTCGTCCGTGGCCGCCACAGCCACCGGCACGGTGTTGAATTCCAGAAGTCCCAGGGCTGTACTCATGCTTGACCGTCCTTCGTGATTACCAGGGATGACTCATCCAGGGCCGAAACCCGGCCGGAGAGGCTGGCGTGGATATTGGCCCCCAAAACCCCGGCCTCAGGAGCGGCCACCAACTGGCCCCGGACCACCGCCTGGCCCGGGCTCACACAGGGGCGTACCGGCGGGCCGAGGTGCTGCTTTAAAGGCAGGCGCACGGCGCTTACCAGCCCCGGATAGTCCCGGAGGGGCGCCTCGCCATACTCGTAGAGGCCGGTAAGGCGCATGAGCTTGGCAATGGGGTAGCGGCGCCAGGGGCGGAAGGGATGGACCGTCTCCGGTGCGGCCCGGTGCGGGTTTTTCACCCCGCGGGCCAAGAGGCGTTTTTTCAGCTCGCCGTTGAGGCGCCAGGGCTGGAGCCCCATGACGCAGGCCAGCTCGCAGAGGCCGCATTCGCAGCAGAGAAAGGCCCCCGTGGCGGCGCCTATATTTTCAAAGTCGTAGGCGGCCAGGCGCATCAGCTTGTCCGGGTGAAGGCCATGCCCCAATAGGTGGCGCGGACAAAGATCAGTACAGAGCCGGCAGTGGCAGCAGGCTATGCGGGCCAGGCGCATCATCTCCCGGAAAGTTCTGGACTTGGCCCTGGCCCAGGGGTGGTCGCGCCCCAGGACTATGATACCCTTGGTGGTCTTGGTCACGGGAACCTGGAAATCGCTCTCCAGCCGGCCCATCATGGGGCCGCCCATGAGGAAGACCGGGTCCTTCACAGCGGCCCCCCCGGCTGCGGCCGCCAGTTCGCCGCAGGCGAGGCCCAAGGGGACCTTGAAGGTGGCGGGCGCCCGTACCGCGCCGGTCACGGTGACATATTTTTCCATGACCGGACGCTCCTCGGCCAGGGCCAGCCCCACATTCAGAAGGCTCTCGACATTTATGACCAGCGCCCCGCGGACCGTGGGCAGACCGCCCTCGGGCACGATGCGGTTCAAAACCTCATAGACCAGAACCTGCTCGTCGCCCAAGGGGTAGAAGTCGCCTAAGGGAGCCAGTCGCAGATTCCCAAAGGCCGGCAGTTCCCGGGTCAAGGCGGCCACGGCCCCTTCATAGTGGGCCTTGACGGCCAAGAGGCCCTCCCTGGCCCCCACGCCTTCGACCAGGGCGGACAGGGAGCTTAGAAGGAACCGGGCCTGGCCCTCCATGAGGGCCTGGTCAACCTTCAAGAGGGGTTCGCACTCGGCCCCGTTGACCAGTATATATTCCGGCGCCGCCTCCAGCTTGACGGCGGTGGGGAAGCCCGCCCCCCCGGCCCCGACCACGCCGGCCGCCCGGACCCGGTTCAGAATTTCCGCCTTATCCATCAAGACACCTATAATTACTACCAAAAAGAAGGGTTTTTACCACCACCGGCACCACCCGGCCGCCGGCCAGGGGCAGACCGATATCTATATAATCGCCGTTTTCCACCCGGACCGTGTCCAGGGAAACAATTTTTTTGCCGGGCAGGGCGTTGATCAGGCCGTGGCCCAGGCTCTTGGCCAAATCCCGGCCGGCCAGGACCACCACCAGGTCATTGGTGCGAAGATAGTCGTCCAGCCCCGAGAGCAAGTGGTCGCGCAGCCTCATTATTTGCGCGAAGGAAGGGTTCTGCGGCCCCCGAAAGGCCACGGCCAGATCCTGGTAACGGCCTTCTTCCCGGAACCAGCCGATTTTCCCCCCCAAACGGGAACCGAAATAGCGGTAATCGTCGCCCTCGTCCTCCTCGGTCAGCTTTAAAATGGGCAGGTTCTTCAGGGGCAAGACGGCCGGGTGGCTGATGGCGATGGTCGAGCCGGTGATTTCGACCGTGTTGGCCCCGGCCCCCACCACCGTGGCCCGGATGGTTTCCAGGGGTTTTAAAATTTCCACCCGGCCGAAGGCCGGGCAGTCGCGAACCGCGCGCCCCAGAATGGCACCGATATCGCCGTGGGGGCAGAGTTCTTCCGCCGCCGCCGGGGCATATATATAGTCGGCCACGCCGCCGGAGAAAGTAAGGCCGGATATCTCCCAGCGTCTTTTGAGGGGGTGGGCGGTGTAAAAGAGCCTCAAATCCTCTTCCGGTCCAAAGTCGTCCAGTCCAAGGGCCTGGGCCATTATTTCAGCCAGGCGGCGGCAGAGGGCGGCCAGGTCCTCCGGCGCGGCCCGGCCACCCTCCCGGAGGGGCAGGTTCAGGCGGGCGGCCAGCGCGGCCGTTTTGGGGGCCACATAGGCCAGGATTTCGCCGGCCAGTATTACCTGGCGTCCGCCTATGTCCAGGGAGGTGGTGTCCTCCGGCCGGCCGTCGACAAAGACGGCCGCATTGGCCGTGCCCCCGCCGATATCCAGGTTGGCCAAGGGTCGGCCGGGCCGCTCCCGGCTCAATAGGTCCGTCCCCGCCCCCCGGCCGGCGATGATCGATTCCAGGTCGCTGCCGGCGGCGGCCACCACAAAGTCTCCGGCCAGGCCGCTCAAGGTCCTAAGCACCGTCTCGCTATTTTCTTTTCTGGCCGTCTCCCCGGTAATGATGACCGCGCCGGCGGCCAGGTCCTCCGGCTTTAAGCCCGCCCTATGGTATTCGGCCTCCACCAGCCCGCGAACCGCCGGAGCGTCGATTGTCGAACGGGACAAAAGAGGGGTGAAGTGAATCTCGCCGCAGTGGATTATCTCCTTGTCAACTATCTGGAGCCGGGGAATGGAGGCGGGCGAGGCGGTGTTTTCCACTTTCAGGCGGCTGAAAACGACTTGGGTGGTGGTGGTGCCCAAGTCTATGCCCACGCTTAAAAGGTCTTGTTCCATACCAGGTAAAAAAGCCGGAAGCGAAGGGCAGGTTCAGATGCCCGCCCCCTCCGGCTGGAAATTTTCAGGCAAATAGCTGTAGGTCATGATGTAAAAGAGGCTGGAGAGGCGGTTTAGAGCCAGGATGAGGCCATGGTTTTGGGCGGCGACCGCCGCGGTCTCCACTTCCCGTATTCCGGCCCGGAGGGCGTTCAAGGCCACCGGCAGAGGCCCCATTTTATAGCTCATGAGCATGTGGGGGCGGCCGAAAAACCTGGCCGGGTTATGGCTGCGCTCCCTTAAATCCCGGGGGCTGAGGCCCAGGAGATGAAAATCCTCCACCTCCAGGCCCTGGAACTCGGACTTGAGAAGGCGGCGGCAGAAATCCAGAACTTCCTCCAGCTCCTCGGCCAAGTCCGGGCGGCCCTCCTTCACAGCCAAGACCTGGACCTCCAGAAGGCGGGCGCAGAAGGCGTCCAGCCGGCCGCGCCAGACAATGATCGGGTGGTCCTTCCTGACCAGCCGCCGCCCCCGCAGGTGGGTCAGGTCTTCCGGCTTAAACTCAAAGTGGCCGCCATCGGGCCCCACGAAGGCCAGAGGTTCGGCCGGAGGTTCGGGCGCCGGAGGGGCCGTGATTTCGGTCAAAACCCGGCGCACCATTTTTTCCAGATCCTGACGGCTTAAATCGCCCATGCTGAAACCTCACCTCAAAATGCTTTCATCCACTTCCAGGGAATCGATGATGCCCACCACCACGGCGTCGATGGGCGTCTCCTTTTCCCGAAGGGAATTTCGGGCCACGCTGCCCTTGGAGACCAGCACATCGTCGCCGATTCCGGCGCCTATGATATCCGCGGCCACAAATGTTTCGGCCTCGCCGCCGCCGGAGTTGCGCACCACCAGGAGCTTGTGCCCGCAAAGTTTTTCGTCTTTCTTGGTGGCCCAGACATTGCCCAGAACTTTGCAGATGATCATAAGGCCCCTTCTTTCAGCCGAAGCTGACATCTATTTTCCGGTTCTGGATATAATCCCGGGCCAGGGGGGTCAAAATATCGCCGGGGGCCAGGCTCAGGGTCTGGCCGGGCCCGCCGCCGGCCGGGCAGGCGGCCCGGACCTCGGCCTCGGTCAATACCCGCCTCCGGCCGCGGGCGGGAGGATGGAATTCTCCCGGGGCGGCCGGGGGCGTCTCCGGCGCCAGCCGGCGCCATAGTTCCGCGGTGATTTTTTCCACCAGTTCATCGGTTATTTCCATGCCCGTCTCCTTGGTTGTCTTTGAAAGCGACGAGGGCTATGATGGGACGGGCCGGCGCCTCTTCCTCCCCCATCACGGCTCGCCTCGATTTTCCAGTTTCGGCAGAATACTTTCCACTTCCGAGTGGGGCCGGGGAATGACATGGACGCTCAGAAGCTCACCCACCCGCCCCGCGGCCGCGGCCCCGGCGTCGGTGGCGGCCTTGACCGCACCCACATCGCCGCGGACCATTACGGTCACCAGGCCGCCGCCCACGTGTTCCTTGCCGATCAAGGCGACGTTGGCGGCCTTGACCATGGCGTCGGCGGCCTCAATGGCGCCGACCAGACCTTTGGTTTCAATCAGGCCGAGGGCCTGCTGGGATGTTGCCATTTTTTTCCTCCAGTCGTTACATATGGATTACGGAATCTTTGAGCTTGGCCATGACCCGGCGCGCCAGGTCCTCCAAGAGGGCCTCGTCGTCCGCCGGAAGGGACATGGGAGAGAGCCCGGCCTGGCCGGCCCCCAGCCGGATATCTTCTATTTCCTTGAGACCATGGGCCACCCGGCGGATGTTGATGAGATTTAAGGGGCCCACATTGTCGGAAGTCGAATTGCGCCCCACCGCGCCGCAGCCCAAGGTGAGAGAGGGGGCGAGGCCGGTGGCGGCCCCGATGGCGGCCAGGGCGGCGGGGGCATTGACTATGAGACGGGAAACCGGCTTTTTCAGCCCGAACTCCCTGATTATGCGCGAATCCCGGGAATGGATGCACATGGTGTGGCCGGCGCCCTCCAGGGCCAGAATCTCCAGGCAGCGCAGGCAGGCTTTTTCCCAATCGTCTTCCACGAAAAACCCCAGGACCGGCATGAGTTTTTCCCGGGAATAGGGATGTTTTTCCCCCACCCGGCACTCCTCGCCCAACAGCACCCGGACGCCCCGGGGTATGACCACCCCGGCCGCCTCGGCTATGACTTCAGCCGGGCGGCCCACCAGCCCGGGGTTCATGGTCCCCCCCGGACCCATGAGCACCTTTTCCACCTTCTCCGAATCGCCCGGGGGCAGAAAATAACCGCCCTGCCCGGCGATTTCGCCCATGACCTTTTCCCGGATGGATCTTTCCGTGACTATGGACTGTTCCGAAGCGCAGATGGTCCCGTGGTCGAAGGTCTTGGAATCGAAAATCCGCTTGACGGCCAGGGGGATGTCGGCGCTTTTTTCGATGAAGGCCGGGCCGTTGCCGGGCCCCACCCCTATGGCCGGAGTGCCGGAACTGTAGGCCGCATGGACCATGGCGTTGCCGCCGGTGGCCAGAATGAGGTTCATCCTGGGGTGGGACATGAGGGTATCGACGGCTTCCTTGGTGGGCATGGAGAGCGCCGTGACCAGGTCCGGCGGGAAACCGGCCCCGGCCAAGGCCCCCCGGATGACTTCGACCGTGGCCAGGATGGAGTTTTTCGCCCCGGGATGGGGTGAAAAGATGATGGCGCAGCCCGCCTTAAGGGAGATCAGGGATTTGAAGATGACCGTGGATGTCGGGTTGGTGGAGGGGATCAGGGCCGTAACCAGGCCCACGGGCACGCCCACTTCAGAGATGCGGTTGATCTTGTCTTCATTGATCAGTCCCACGGTTTTCAGGGGTTTTATATGTTCATGGACCATACGCGAGGCGAAGATGTTTTTCAGAACCTTGTCCGGCCACTTGCCGAAGCCGGTTTCCTCGTGGGCCATTTTCGCCAGGCGGACCGCCTGGGCCTCGGCGGCTTCGGCGGCCGCCGCGGCCGCAAGGTCCACCTCGGCCTGACCCAGTTCCCTGAAACCCTCCCGGGCCGCCTCGGCCCGCCGGACCAGGTTGCGGGCCTCCTGTATGGAAATCAGGTCCCTATCCTTAACTTCCACGGTCACCACATCTCCTCCAATTAGTAGTGGGTGGGGTTGTCGGCCACGTATTCCACGGCCGCGCCGAAGGCATCGCAGGCGGCCTTGCAGGCGGACTGGCTGCCGGTGAGCAGTCCCCCGCCGAAGTTGGTTTCGGAAGGCGGGCCGTAGAAGGACGCCAGGCGCACATCGGCGGCCTTGATGGCCATATCCAGGGCATACATGGCTTCCAGGGGCGGGGCTATGAGATAGGCCAGGGATTCGCCCTCGGCCACCCCGGCCGCCTTGGAGAGATAGGCGCCGGAGCGGGAGATGCAGTGGGCGTAATAGCAGATGCTGTCGTCGTCGTTGGCCGAGACGAACCAGGCCTCCTCGGCCATAAAGGTCTTTATGGCGTTGAGGCCGCTGCGTATTTCGGCCGGGTTGGGGCCGGCGATAATGCCTATGATTTCGCCGGCCAGCCTGGTGTTGGCGTTGGAGGCCCCGCCATAGAAGCTTCTGGCGTAAACCACCTGGACATCGGCCATCTTGGTGGCCTCGTCCAGGGCGGTATAGGTTATGTCGTCATTGTCCGTGGTCACCAGGCCCAGGCTTTTCTGGCCGGGGGTCAGATTCAGATCCCGGGCCATATCCGGGCTGAGGTTGGGAATTATCTTAGCGGCCAGGATAGTGGCCTTCAAGGGATCGTTCTTGGCCATGGGGCTGTCCTTTCCTATGCTTTCAGGTCCAGACCGCTGGCCTGGCGATCCAGCATGGTCTTGATGAGATCGGCGATGAAGGCGCCGGCCTCCACGGCGGGGGTTCCGTGCTGATGGATGTTGGAAACCACGGTCCTTTTGGCCTCGGGCATATCCTTTTTGGCCTTGTAAGCCAGGTAGGCGCTGAGACTTTCCGCGGTGATGAGGCCGGGCCGTTCGCCGATGAGGACGCAGACGACTTCAGCCCCCACGGCTTCGGCCACGGCGTCCTCGGCGCCCACCCGGCCGTATTGCACGAAGAAGGGGGGGGACGGCGAAAGTCCGTGCCGGGCCAGGCCGTCGGCTATGGCCTGGTAGGCGTCCAGGGCGTTGACTAAGACGGCCGTGGTGGAGAGGCCGTCGGCCACAAAGACTACCACCCGGCCGGCGGCGCCGACATGGGCCTTGATTTTTTTTAGTTCATCATCCTCAAAGACGCGGCCCAGGTCCGGACGGGTCAGGTAGATGTCCTTGTTTTCGCACTTGGTCTTGAAGCGCGGCAGATTGTTGGCCCGGAGCCATTCCTCGGCCACCTCGGTGAAGACGGCGTCCATGGCCACGGCGTGATCGGCCCGGAACCGAAGAAGGGTCTCCGTCAGGTAGCGGGGCCCCGTCCGCCAGACCCCCAGGCGGGCCGGAGTGCGTCTTTTAACGGCCTTCAAGGCCTCCGGGTTGTGGGGCCGGGGCACATTTATTACCGCCTGGCGGTCCATGGCCAGAATATCGGGCAATATGCCCTCTTCACCGCTGCCGGTCGCCGGCCGCCGGGCTTGTTCCGGCCGCCGGCCGCCCATTTCCCTTAAGATGGCTTCAACGGCCGTTCTGAGTTCCTGTTCCGTTACCATATTTTCCCCCTCATACCGCCTGGCCGGCCATATCAATAGAAAATGGAAGGGTCGCCGGCCCTGGCGGTCAGGCGGCCCTTTTCATCCATCAGGTCCAATTTTTTCATCCATTCAAAGAATTCCGGGGCCGGGGTCCGGCCCAGAAGTTCCCGGAGGGCGGCATCGTCATGATAGCTGGTGTCCTGGTAGGCCAGCATGATGTCGTCGCCCACCGGCACGCCCATGTAATAATTGGCCCCGGCCAGGCCCAGGAGCAGGGTGGCCATTTCCTGGTCGTCCTGGTTTATCTTGGTGTGGTTGGTATAGCAGGGGGCCATGCCCATGGGCAGACCCAGGAGCTTGCCCATGAAATGGTCTTCCAGGCTGGCCCGGATTATCTGGCGCCCGTCATAGAGAGTTTCGGGACCGATGAAGCCGGAGACGTTGTTGACCATGAAAGGCTTGAAGATGCGGGCATAGCCGTAGCAGCGGGCTTCCAGGGTCATGAGGTCCACCCCGCGGTCGGCCCCGATGGATTGCTCGGAGCCCTGGCCGGTCTCGAAATACAAAAGATTGGGCCCCGGGGCCTGGCCAAGCTGGTGGATGAGGTCGTAGGCCTCTTTCAGGAGGGCCGTGCTGACTCCGAAGCCTTCGTTGGCCGCCTCGGTGCCGGCGATGCTCTGGAAGAGGCAGGAGACCGCCGCCCCTTTTCGCACCGCCTCCATCTGGGTGGTGATGTGGGCCAGGACGCAGTTTTGGGAGGGGATATTCCACTTGACCATGAATTCCCAGAGCATATCCATAATGGCCCGGGTGTTGTCCACGGTGTCCTCGACCGGGTTGACGCCCAGGACGGCGTCGCCGGAACCGTAGGAGAGCCCTTCGGCAAGCGAGGCCTTTATGCCCTCCAGTTCATCGGTCGGATGGTTGGGCTGGCAGCGGAAGGAGAGGGTGCCCGGGAGCCCGATGGTCGTGGCGCAGGTGGCGGCGACATTGATTTTGGAGGCGGCGTAAACCAGGTCCATGACCGTCATCAGCTTGGCCGCCGCGGCGGCGGCTTCGGCCTCCAGCCCCCGGGACAGGCGGAGTATGTCCCGGCCGGTATTTTCGTGGTTCAGCAGCCAGTCGCGCAATTCGCCTATGGTCCAGTTTTTAATCCGCTCGTAGATGCCGAGGCTGAGGTCTTCTTTTAAGTCCCGGGAGACCGCGTCCTTTTCCGGCGGCAGGACCGGGTTTTCGTAAAAATCAGCCAATTTCAGGTTGGCCAGGACTATCTTGGCGGCCGTGCGTTCGGTGGCCGACCGCGCCCCCCGGCCCAGGAGGACATCGCCGGATTTTTCGTCATTGGCCTTGGCCAGAACTTCCGTCAGGTTTTCAAAGGCGTAAACCTTGCCGCCCAGCATGGTCTTCAATATCACGACGGGCCTCCCTGTCATTCATACCAGACAGCGTCGCCGGCCGGCAGATTCGGGATATGCTCCCGCACCCTCTTGTCCAGTTCGGCGGCGAAGGCGTTGGGGTTGGGCCTGGTTAAAATCCTCCGGGCCAGAGCCGCGGCTTGGCCGGCCGCCGTGGGCCGGCCCTCGCCCAGCCACTTGCTGCGGAACCCCCGCACCCCTATGGCGGGATAGTGGGTGATCCTGCGCATGTTCTTGGCCGTATGGGGCTGGTCCATATAGTTGCCGGCCGGGCCCAGCTTGTGGATGAGGTCGAGGCAGAGATCCCTTTCCTCGTAGGGTATGCCCCGACGCAGATGCTTGAGGTTCATGGCGATTTCGTTGTCGATGACCGCCTTGGCGAAGTCAAAGGCCATGAGGCCCCCCAAAAGTCCGCCCATATTGAACAGGTCGGCTCCGCCCAAAAGGGCGGCCGTGGTGTTCAGGGCCGTCTCATAGCCGTTCTGGACATCGTTGGACTGGGAATTGGTCAGGCCGATATAGCCGCCGGAAGGCACGTTGTAGAAACGGGCCATTTCCGAGTGGCCCATCTGGAGTATGCCGGTTTCCATGGCCCCGGGGGCGTAGTCGCCGGTCCTCATGTCGGCCACGGTGGAGAGGACGGCGTAAATGACCCCGGCCCCGGGACGGACGGCCTGGGTGAGAAAGCACAGGGAGAGGAATTCGGCGTTGCCCAGGGCCAGGGCGCCCAAAAGGCTCATGGGCGCGGTCATGCCCGCGTTGGGCACGATGGTGCCGTAAACCGGAAGGTTCCGCCGGAGCAGGTATATGACCGACTCGGTGGATTCCACATCGTAGGTAAGGGGCGAAATGACCGGGCAGTAGTGGTGGTTGATGAAGGGTCGGGCCTTGTAGGCCGCCTCGCCGCCGGCTATGGCATAGCCCATGTCCAAAACCTTTTCCAGGTCGGGAATGGTGGGCGTGTTGGAGCGCACCGGCTTTTGGCAATTTTTCAAGGCCGGGTAGAAACGATAAAGGGAACGCATTTCCGGCGGCGCGTCATCGGCCAGGATGGAGATGGAAAAGACATCGAAACCCGGCAGTTCGTTGATGAGGTAGGCTATGTTGGCCACGTCCCGGCTGGTTCCGCGCCGTTCCTCGCCGGTGATCGGATCAACTACGTTGGGGGCCGAGGACCCGGTGACTATGACCGGCCTGTCCCGGGGCAGGGTTACATCCAATTCCGGATTTTGGGCCGTAAAGGTGTAGGTCGAAGGGACCGAGGCCATCTTTTCGTCAACCAGCCGGCGGGGAAACTTGACCGTCCGTCCGTCCGCCCGGCACCCGTGCTTCTTGAAAATTTCCGCCGCCTCCGGGTTCTTGACCAGCATGCCGGTCTCTTCCAGGATGCTCAGTGAAGCCTGGTGGATACTTCTCTTCTGTTCATCGGTGAAGAAGTTGTAAAAATTCATAAAAACCTCCTCAAAGACGGATCAGTTTTGCCAATGCTTGGGCAGGAACCTGATCCGCTTGCGTCCTTCGTCGGTGAGGCAATACTTGTACCGGGCCTCGCCGGTTTCGTCGATGTAGGGCTCACAGCCTTCAATCAGGGCCGTGGCTTTGACGGCCATGAGGTGTTCCTCCATTTTTTTCAGGCTGAACTGCCCTTCGCCCTGGTAGTCGCCGACCAGCGCGTCATAAATGTCTTTGGTGGCCATTGCCTGCCCGCCGGACTTGTTGAGGACATATAAAATCTTGAAACGCAGAGGCAGCGTCGTCATGGGGGTTCTCCTCCCTGTGGTCAATCACGCAGCTTGAAAAGCTCTCTGGGGTTGATGGAAACCAAAATGGCGCCGATGCTGATTACGATGGCGCCGACCCAGGCATTGCCGGTGATGCCGGTCTCCCGGCCCATGATGATGGACATGAGGTAGCCGAAGAAAACGCCCCAGAAGGCATAGGTCACGTTGAAGGCCATGGCCCGGGCCACCCCGGTGCTGTGCAGGGCGCGATACCAGGCCACATAGGAAAAACCTCCGAAAAAGCCGCCTAGAACGCAAAGCCAGATGGCCGGGCTTTTTATGTTGGCGAAAGCGGCCGCCACCAGGGCCCAGCCGGAGACGACCTCACCCTGGAAAACAGCCTCCTGGGAGCCGATATACAGGCCGATACAGGGCAGCACGACCAGGCCCAGGACCAGGGCGCTGAAGCCCTCACGAATGCCCAGGGCCACATCGGGATCCAGCATGTCCATGCCGTAGGTGGAAATAAGGCCCTCGGTAGCCCAGCCGATGCAGGCCAGGGTGGCCAGGGCCAAGCCGAGCTTGAAGTTGGGCGCGGTGCCGGGGTCGCCCCAGGCGATGACCAGGGAGCCGCAGATACAGGCTGCCACCCCGATCCAAACCCGGAGAGGATTGCGTTCCTTAAGGAAAATGGTCGCCAATACGGCCGCCAAGGCCGGGTAGGAGGCCGTTATGGGCAGTGAATACACCGCGCCGGCAAAGGTGACTCCCAAAAGGTAGCCGCTCATGCCGATGGGACCGCCGAAAATGGCCGCCACGCAGACCATCTTGCCCGGGGTGGTGGAGAGGCTGCGGGCATATTCCTTGAACTTGCCCTTCATGGCGTTGAAACCGCCGACCCACAGGCTCGCGAAGAAGTCATGCATGAAGGCCAGGGCCAGGCCGGCGGACACATAGAAGAAAAGCACCATGTAGTCATATCGGGCCGCGGCCGCTTCGATGGAGGCGCCGGCCGCCGCCAATTTAAGGTCTTCCGGGGGCAGGAGGGTCGTGAAGGGGGCGAAGTTCAGAGCCTCCCAGAGCACGGTGCCCGAGGCCCCCCACAGCATACCGGAGACGATGCCCGTTAAGATTCCTATCTTGGCCAGTTTGAGCTGTTTAGCTTCCAATAATTGCAAGGCATTGGAACCAGACATTTTAACCCACCTTCCGTCAGCGCGCCTTGGGCCAGCGGCCCCAAGGCGCGCATTATTTAAGAATTACACATCTTTGATTACAGCGGCCAGGTCGGCCTTGTGGGCCTCGGTCCAATCCATCAGGCGGGTGATGTGAAGGAGGTAGTAAAGGGCTTCGTAATCATTGACCAGGTCCGGGTCTTCATAGAAATACAGGGCCGTGCACCAGTTGATGAGATACTGGACCGCCGCAGCCATCATGGTCGGGAAATGCTCCCTCTCCGCGGCGTTCAACTGTTCCAGCCGGTTGAGCTCTTTGAGCTGGCGGTTGTAGCCCTCCAGGAAATATCGGCAGTCGGCCAGGCGCAGAATGCCGTCATTTTCCGGACGCCAGGAGGAACAGCAGTAGACGAGGGCGAAGGCGATGTCGAAGAGCCGGACATCTATCTTGGACCAGTCGAAGTCGAAAATGCCGGTGCAGTCATCCCCCTTCCACTTGACGTTGCCGGCGTGGAGGTCGCTGTGAATGGGGGTTTCGGGCATCTTGGCAAAGGCCGCATCGGGTATCTGATTCTGCTTGATGTTGGCGATGATGTCGGGCAGCCGGGAGTTGAAGTAGGCATGAAAGACCGAGCCGGGCACATCGCGGCCGGCCAGCCGGGTGAAGAGTCCGACAAAGGTGGGGAGAAGATGCTGGATCTTGGGCTCGGCCTTGGCCAGCTTGCCGGGGTCGAAGCCGACGCCGAAATTGTGGAAGCGGGCCTGGAGGGCGCCCAGGTTCCGAAATTCGGCGGGGGTGTTTTCATTCTGAACCCAGGTGTAGCGATCCTCGCCGGGGAGGTAGTCATAGAGGGCGAAATAGCGCTTGAGGTCCTTGCCGTTTTCGTCCTGGTCCACCAGGCTGACCATGGTGGTGCCGTTTTTGGACTGGTGGACCCTGGCCGCCTCCTTAAGGCCGTTGGAAAGGCAGTAGTTGATGAGGTTGTGTTCATAAAGGATGTCGCTGGGGTTGGCCTCGCTGTTGAACTTGGCCTTGTACTTGCGTACGAAGTATTCCTCCGTCCGTCCGTCTTTTTCGCAGACCACGCCGAAGCTGCGGTTGACGTAACCGCCGAAGATTTCGTAGACCTCCAGCACCCGGCCCAGGTTATAGCTGGTTTCCACCACTTCCTTGATCTGGGCGCGGATGAAGGTCATGTCGCAGGATTCATAGACGGCCTTGGCCTTTTTCAAGAGCTGGGCGGCGTCGATGTACTGCGCGTTGCCCAGCGGCGAATCCGGGGCTTTGAAAAGCAGCATCAGAGAAGTGTCCATCTTGGTCATCAGTCCTTCCTCCTTCCGAGGGCCCGGGGGGGCGCCGGCGGCCGTCATTCGACCCAGACCGGGTTGCCCCAGGCGCCGAGATCCTTGCTGTCCGCCACCACCAGGGAGAACCAATCCCCTTTGGCCGGCGAGTCAATCTTAAAAGAAACCCGGGCCTCCGGGCCTTCCAGGTTCCTGACATCAATCTCCCGCCCCTGGCCGATCAAGGCGGCTCGCTTGAGCCCGTTGACGCTCTTGAGGTCGAAGGTCAGGGTCAGGGGCCGGCCGGCCGGAACGGAGGAGCCGAACATTATCTCCGGCACGATCAAAGGCCCGCGGCTGACAAAGCTGCGCCCGGCCAGAAGGCCGTCAATAAACCCGTCCACCGAGACAGGGCCGTCGAGGTGGACGAAGGCGCGGGTGGCCCCGGAAATTTCCCGCCATACGTTATGGCTGTCGGTGCCGCCGGTCAGCCAGTACCTGGCCCCGTCGTTCCAATAATCCCAGAACAGGGGGATATCCTTGGAGAAATTAGCGCTCTCATTGATTTCCATGAGGTTGAAGCCGCCATGATAACCTCCGGGAATGGCGCCGGCGTCCCTGGACGTGAAATAGCCGTATTCAATGGTGGGGTGGTTGACGGCAATTATTCTGGCCCCGGCCTTTCTGGCGGCCGCGAACAGTTCCGCCGCCGTGGCCTGAGCCGGTTCGATGTCCAGTCCCCGGCCCAGAGGCAGGGGATAGACGTTGAAATGGGCCCAGGAGGGTGAGATTTCCAGGCCGGGTATGAAATCAAGGCCGGCTTTCCGGGCAAACTCCGCTATGGCCTGGTGGTTGGCCACCGTGTCGTGATCGCTGATGAAGATGAAATCCAGCCCGTCCGCGGCCTGGGCCCGCACCAGGTATTCCGGGGGCGTATCGGCGTCCAGGAGGTTGGAATGGTGATGAAGATCGCCGCTGTACCAGCCATCGGGCCTGAGATCGAATTTCACCTCCAAGGGCGCCTGGATTTGGGCGGCCTGGCCGGAGGCCACTTCCACTTCAAAGCTTTTGGGTTTTGTAAAAAAGGAAGGGCCGTGGGAGGCCAGGAAGGTGTAATGGCCGGGCGCCAGGGGCGCGGTTACCTCGCCTTTATTCTCCAAGGTGGTGAACAGGGTCTTGACCCCCAGGAAGCTGACGGCCTGGGCCACGCCTTTTTCCAGGGTCAGGCGGGCGGAGAGGGGCCGCCCCTTTTGGTCGGCCACCTTGAAAGTAACCTGACCCGGAGCGGCCAGGCCCGAAAAATTGACCTCGGGATTGTTGGCCCCGGCCTTGACCTTTACTTTTTGCTTGCCGCTGGGGGCATGGTTGAGGGCCGAGGCATAGACCTCGTAATCCCCCGCGGGCAGGGTCAACTCGTATCGGCCGTCCCGGCCCAAGGTCCAGGTGATGAGATGCCCGTCTTTTTCGGCAATGACGGCCGGGCGGGCTATGGTCTTATGATCGGCGGCCGTCACCCGGCCTTTTATGGTTCCAAGCTCCTTTTTTTCAGCTTTCGCCTCGGCGGCCGCGGCCGGGGAAATATCGCCCGAGGGCAGGACGGACATCCAGCCGTCGAAAGTCCGGCTCTCCTTGGGATTTAAGGTATGGAGCCTGTAAAGGTCCTTCCCTTCATAGCTGGAACGGTTGAAGAAGGGCCCGTAAAGGCACAAGGCCCATTCCTCCTCGTAGGCGCAAGTGGTCTTGGTCAGGGGGGCGTCGACTTCGGCCAGCTCCTTGCGGCCTTTCCGCACTTTTTCCGCTCCGGCCGGTTCCTGGAGAGCCCCGGCCAAGGCCCACAGGCCATAGCCGGTCAACAGGCCGCTCATGGGTTCGGCCCCCTCGTTGGTCATGACGGTCTGGAAATGAATCCGGTCTTCGCCGTCATTTAAAGTGTAGGTTGTGACCAGGGCGGCTTCGCGCCAGCGGCGCTCCACCCGGACCACGGCCCGCTGGTCGCCCTCTTCCAACACCCGGACCCCGGCCTCGGTGGAAGCCCACTCCGACCACTGGTGGGGGAGGAAATCCATAAGGGTCAGGCGGTTCATGTCCCAGGCGCCGTCTTTTTTGGCGGCCGCGTCAATCAGGCCGCCCTGGGCCACGCCCCAGGGGGCCGGGGTGCCCACGGCCAAACTGACCGCTATCCGGTCGTTGTGGAGGGTGATATCGTCCTTGTGAACGGCATCCCCCCCGGGGATGGGCGTGGGGCCGATATGCACGGTTACCTTTGCCGCGGCCAGCGGCCCTAAGAGAAACAGAAAAAGAAAAAGGACGAAGGAAGTGACGGACGTTTTCTTCAAACCTTTTAAAAGCATAACTTCTCCTTGCTTACAGGAAACCTTGGCTGGGGTTGAAATCCGGGTTGCTTATGGGCGTCCCCAGCTCCATCTCGGCTTCCTCGATGAATTTGCGCAGATCCTGGGTCACGGAAGCGGAGAGGGGTTCGACCTTGTGGGTCACGAGGAGTTCCTTGGCCTTTTCCAGGGCCGACCGGTAGCAGTCGGGCGAGCCGGCCTTCTTCCAGGCTTCCGCGTTCATGCGGTCGAAAAACTTGGGGCGACTCTGGGATTTCATGTACTTGCGGGTCAAAGGGGTCACCATGTAGTTGCCATGGGGCCCGATTTTGTGGATTTCCTTCAGGCCCAGAGTCTCCTCGTTCACTTCCTCGCCTTGAAGAAGGAAGAGGATCATCCGAAGCATGTCGGAATCCAGAAGCAGTTGCCCGTAATCCATCGTCATGCCGCACTCCAGCATACCCGCTCCGTAGATGACGTTGGACCCTGCCAAGCCAGCCATCAGAGCCGTCAGAGTTTTCTCATGACCGGCCTGGGCGCCGCCCGGAATCTTGGAATCCGTCTATGTTCCGCCGGTCCAGGAGGGCACGCCGTGGAATTGGGCGATCTGGGCGTTCATGACCGCCATCATGGCCATTTCCGGGGATCCCACCGAGGCGTCGCCCTTTTTCATGTCCAATTGGGTGGAGGCGCCGCTGCGGAAGATGGGCGCGCCCTTATTGACGGCCTGGCTCAAGGTGGCGCAGGCCATGAATTCGGCGTTCTGCACGGCCATGGTGCCGCACATGGTGATGGGGCTGGTGCTGCCCGAAAGCGCCATGGTAGTAAAGCGCACCGGGATGCGGTGACGGGCGCCGGCCATGGCTATTTCACAGCATTCGCTCACCAGGCGCAGCGGACTGACCGGGCAGGTGCTGATGACCATGAAGGGCTCCAGGTTCAAAGAATCGCGGTCGCCCCGGACCATGGCCGCCATCTGGATCATCTTGTCCACCAGAAAGCCGTTGCCTCCGCCCAGGGAGATGGGCTTGGTGGTGTTGTGGACCATGGCCTCGAAATTGTGGAGCGGGTAGGAGGAGGTATGCACATCCTGGGAAGCCACGGCCCGGTGAACAATGTCGAACTCTTCCGCCCAGTCGCACAGCCGGGTTATGGCCGCCAAATCCATTTTCCGGGAATCGCGCTGCCGGCCGGTATAAGGGTCATTGACCCGGACTCCTTCGCCGAAAGGCGTATAGCTGACTCTTTTTCCGCCGACTACCAAACTTTTGTTGATATCGCGCCCGCGGATTATGAATTGGGAGGGGGCGCTGTCGAGCGCGGCCTCGACTAAGTGGGCCGGAATACGGACGCGCTTGGCCGCCTTGTCCACCACGCAGCCTATGGAATGGAAGATTTCCAAAGCTTGGTCCGATTCCGCGAAAACGCCGGTTTTGGCTAGAATTTCCAGGCCGGCGTAGTGGGTCTCCCGGACTTCGTCTTCTGTCAGGAGAGTCAATCCGCAGCCTCGTTGCATAAGCATGCCTGTTTGGACAGCTCTTTTCATAAATGCTCCTTGCCTGAATTGAGAGTGGATAAGGGGGTTTTGAGGGAGGCCCGAAAGAGAGGAACCTGCCTATCTAGAAAAAAATTTGTATTTTTTGTATTTTTAAACATTATAAAAACAAATTTAATATGTTTTATATCCCTCGCAATTTTACCTGGCCTCAAGACGGCGACCAGCAAAGAAAGTTGATAAAAAATAAAATTAATAATTAAATCAAAATATCTTTGCATTTTATCCCGAACGGTTTTACTCCAAGTTTTATTTGTAATAAGTGGAATATTATTTGTCATTAAACCCTCACTTTCTAAGATGACACTCTTACATATGTCATCTAGTTTGTCAAGGTCTTGCGCTATTTTTATTTTGAGTTATAATCCAAATAATTATTGCCGGCCGGTCTTTTGGGTAGATTGGACACTTAACGAAGATGATGGGCAGGCTTGGAGTTTTTCAGTATCAGCTCAATTTCCCGCAAACCCGGCCGGGCTTCGAAGACGGCCGCGCCGTCCTGGTCCGTCCGCCAGATTTCCGCGCCGGAAGCCAGGGCACGGTCCAGGGCCTCAGGGGCGGGCAGGCCGTAGGAGTTGTGCCGCCCAACGCTGAAGACCACCCAACGCGGCCGGACCGCTTCTAAAAATTCCGGGGTCAGGCTGGTCCTGGATCCGTGATGGGGGGCCTGAAGCACCGCGGACCGGAGCGCCGGGCCGTACCGCTTCACCAGGGCCCGTTCCACCTTGGGCCCTATATCCCCGGTAATGAGAAAGCTGGCCTCGCCCCAGGCCAGGCGCCAAACCAGGCTCAGGTCGTTGGTCTGCGGGGTTTCCAGCCAGTGGTCCAAATCCGGCCATAAGAGTTCCACCCTGGCCGGGCCGAAAGACCTGGGGCGGCGCAGTTCCTCCCAATTCGGCCGGAGGCTGGCCGGGGAAGCCGCGGCCAGGCGCTCGGTCAAGGGCGAAAGATTTGCCTGGCCGGGGGCCTGCCAGATTTCCCGGGGTTTGAAATCCTCCGTTGCCGTGATCAGGCCCTTCAGATGGTCCTGGTCGGGGTGGGTCAGGGCGGCCACGTCCAGCCTGGTCAGGCCCTGGCGCAAGAGATAGGGGCGGATGATGGAAGCCCCGGGGTCAAAGTCATGGCCGCCGCCGCCGTCCACCAGCATTTGCCGGCCGTCCGGGAGGGAGGCGTGGATGGCCAGGCCCTGGCCCACATCCAGGACTGTCAAGCGCATCTGGCCTGGCCGGTCCGGCGGACCGGCCAGGAGTCCCGGCAAAAGGGCCAGGGCAAAAATGAGTCCGGCCCAGCCCAGCCTTCGCCGGAGCCCCCCTTCGCTGCGGCAAAGCATCCAGCCGGCCCCATACCAGCCCAAGAGAAACAGAGGGCCGGGGGCGGGCCAGAGGCGGCCGGGGCCGGCCGCCTCGGCCAGTTTCGCCATAAGGGGCGCCAGGCCGGCCAGCACTCCGCCAGCCAGGCTCACCAGGGCGCCCGACAGGCCGGGCGCCAGGGGCATGAGGGCCAGGGCCAGAAGGCCGGGCAGGAGGGCGAAAAAGGACAGGACTGGGGTAAAAACGAGGTTGGCCGGGATTCCGGCCCAGGGCAAAAAACCGAAGTGCTGGACCACCAGGGGCGCGGAGCCCAGGCTACCGGCCAGGGCGGCCTTGAAGGTACTTATGAGAAAAACCGGCCGCTTGAATTTTTCCCTCAGGTCAGGTCGGTGCGGAAAGGGAATGACCCGGTTCCAGAATCTTGGCGCGGGAGGGCGGGGCTCCGCCGCCCCCCCCGGTCGGGGAATGAAGACGGCCAGCATGGCGGCCGTGGCCGCGAAACTCAGCTGGAAAGAGACGGTGAAGAGGCGGTAGGGCTCGGCCAGCAGAATGACCCAGGCGGCGCCGGCCAGAAGGTTCCAGGCATCGGCCCGGCGGCCGATGGCCCGGGCCAGGGTCAGGGCCAGGATCATCACCCCCGCGCGCCAGACCGGCGAGGCCGAACCGGCCATGGCGGCGTAACAGAGGGCCGGCCACACGGCCAGAAAGGCGGCGACCGGCCCGGCCGCGCCTCTTTCGCTCAAAAACCTCACCGGGCGCAGGGCCAGGCGGAACAGCCAGAAGCACAGGCCGTACCAGAGCCCCAGGTGGAGGCCGGAGACCGTGAGGATATGGCTGAGGCCTAAGCGCCGGAAAACTTCCTCATTCTCTTCCGGCACCGCCCCTCGTTCACCCAGGAGCTGGGCGGCCAGCAAACCCGCCGCCGGTTCCGGGGCGCGGGCGGAGATGAGCTCCCTTCCGGCCCGGCGCAGCCAGGCCAGGGGGCCCGGGTCCCCGGGCCAGGAGGCCGCCAGGCGCGGCGATTTGACGGAGCCGCTCACCCGGATCCCCCGGGCCGCCCAGATCTTTTCCGCCCCCTCCAGCCCGGGGTTTTGAAAGCTTTTGAAGCGCCTCAGCCAGACCGGCAGCCGCAGGTAGTCGCCGGGGGCCACTTCCGAGATTTTTTCCCTCAAACTCAAGCGGACCAGGCCGCAAACCCCTTGGGTCGAGGCCGGCCCGTCCGCCCCGGGCCGTATTATTTCCCGGGCTTCCAGGATCAGGCTCTGGCCCCCCCGGGTCTCGGCCAGTTCCCGAACCAAGCCGCCCAGGATGACCGGGTCGGCAATGGCGTTTTCAGGGACGAAATTGAGAATGTGGGCCGGGTCTCCCGGCGGCTCAAGGCTTTGGAGGGTCAAGCCCCAGCCCAGGGCGAAGACGGCCGGGGCCAGGAAGAGGCGCTTGAACCCGGCGCGCCGGAAGAGGAAGCAGGCGGGGCCGGCCGCCAGGGCGCCGGCCAGAAACCAGGCCGCCACGCCTCCCCCGGCCCAGCCCTGGCGGATTCCGGCCAGGTAGAAGGGCAGGAGCCAGATGAGGGGGCGGTCGTAGAGGGCGGCTATTTTGACGGCCAATCTTGGCATGCTATTTGCCTTTAAAGCGGCAGGCAATTTAAAAGCCAGCCCAGGCTGGATTTTGGGAGGTAATTATGAACCCAATTCATATCTTAAGTCAATTTCCAGCCGGGCCCCGTTTTTCAGGGCGCCCGGAGCAAAACACCGCCCTGGGGCCGGGGGGCCCTGATTTTGGAGGCATGCTGGCCGCCGCCGCGGCCGCCGATGAAGCCGGGGACCCGGGGGACGCCCGGAACCTGGCCCGGCTGAAGGCCGCGGACGTCTATAATGATATGCTGACCAACCTGATAAACCTGGACGGGGGCGGAGAAAACCGGGGCGCCGGCTTGGTCCAGCGGGCCAACTTCGAGGCCCTCTTAAGTTCCGGCCGCTTCGGCAACCTTTTGGGCGGGGCGGGATTACCAGGCCCGGATATGGGCAAGCTGATGAGCGCGAGGGATCTGAATTCCTGGCGCCAGAAAAACGGCCCCTTGGGCCTGGGCCGTCCGGCCCCGGCTGAAGGGACGGAGCGCCCCGGCCCCAGCCAGGCCTACCTGGTCCGGCCGCCCCAGCGGAAGAACCTGGCCGAAGGGCGGGCGGCCACGCCCGACCCGCCCCCCGCGGCCCAGC
>Ga0099364_10001871_pt1 | contig 34012 bp, 32 predicted proteins | sample TergutTh196P3_FD_73070 | JGI IMG/M metagenome (GOLD analysis project Ga0099364, IMG submission 73070) | Microcerotermes parvus P3 segment gut microbial communities from Pointe-Noire, Republic of the Congo - Th196 P3 | ecosystem: Host-associated > Arthropoda: Insects > Digestive system > Gut ... | reverse complement strand
TGCCTGTTTTCCATATTGGCTTTCACCGCCGCTTCATCGAATGCCGCCGCCTCGCGCTCCTCAAAATTAATTGCCCCTGTCGGGCATACCGGCAGACAATTCCCAAGCCCGTCGCAGTAATCGTCGCGCAACAGCGTCGCCTTTCCTCCGACGATTCCGATTGCTCCTTCGTGACAAGCGGTTTCACACAAACCGCAACCATTACATTTTTCTTCATCAATTCTGATTATTTTTCTTATCATAACCTAACCTCCCTTGAATTTCGGACCTCATTGTATGGGGAAAGTTTACCATGCCCTATAATCGTTGGTTTGATATAATTTCCGATAAAGGCAGGTGTTTATCATGAACGCTGGGGCTAGAGAAGAGACATTATTCGGATCGGAGGCCGTGTGATGACTGCCAACCACGATGAAAAATATTTGATCGGCCTTGTGAATGAGCTCAGGAATCTCCCCAGAGAGACGGAATGGGTGGAATTTAAGCTTAACAACGCCTCGGAAGAGGAAATCGGCGAATACATCTCCGCTCTGGCGAACTCGGCCGCGTTTTTCGGCAAAGTGGAAGCGTATTTGATTTGGGGTATTGACGACGAAAGCCACAATATCACAGGCACTCGGTTCGACCCGGCTTCGGTTATGATCGGTAATGAAGAGTTGGAGAATTGGCTGCTCAGATTGCTGGAACCCAAAATTAATTTTCTTTTTCACAAAATAACGATTAATGACAAACCTGTCGTGCTGTTGGAAATTGGGGCAGCTTTCAGGCATCCCGTTCAGTTCAAACGTCAGGAATTCATCAGGGTCGGATCTTACAAGAAGAAGCTGAAAGAATTCCCCGAAAAAGAACGGGCCTTATGGAGAATATTTGATCGGATTCCTTTTGAAAGAGGCGTCGCGGCGGAACATATCGACTGTGCCGAAGTATTGAAGCTGCTCGACTACCCCGCTTATTTCGATATGTTGAATTTGCCGCTGCCTGACGGAAAAGCCGCTATTCTCGACGCGCTTTCAAAGGACGACCTGATCAGGGTATGCGGCGCGGGCGGCTGGAATATAACGAACCTCGGCGCGATTTTATTCGCAAAAGATATTGATCGTTTCGCCGGCGTGAAACGCAAGGCAATGAGGGTTATACAATACAGCGGCCGAGGGAGAATCGATACATTAAAAGAACACGTCGCAAGGAAAGGCTATGCCTGCGGTTTTGAGGAATTCGTCACGTATATCATGGCTTTGATTCCCGCCAATGAAGTGATAGAAAAAGCGCTCCGTAAAACTGTGCCGATGTTTCCCGAGATTGCCGTCAGGGAATTAACGGCAAACGCGCTTATCCATCAGGACTTATTTGAAACCGGAACCGGTCCTATGGTCGAAATCTTCGACGACAGGATGGAGATAACCAATCCCGGCGAGCCGCTGGTCGATGCGCTCAGGTTCGTTGACACGCCGCCCAAATCCCGCAATGAGGGAATGGCTTCGTTGATGCGCCGTTTTAGGATTTGCGAGGAACGCGGCAGCGGTATCGACAAAGTTGTGGCGGAAATAGAGGCATATCAACTACCCGCGCCGTACTTTGAAGTACCTGAAGGATTTACCAGAACTGTGCTTTTTGCCCATAAGTCCCTGAATGAAATGGATAAGGCGGAAAGGGTGAGGGCCTGTTACCTTCATGCCTGTTTAAAATGGGTCATGAGAGACTATCTGACGAACGGTTCACTGAGGGAACGTTTAGGCGTGAAGGAGAGGAACAAATCCTCGGTTTCGAGGTATATCCGCGAAGCGGTCCTTGACGGTAAGATTCACCCATTCGACGACAGCGCTTCCGATAAGCTGATGAAGTATGTTCCATTCTGGGCTTGAATTTCGTTGATGGGTAGTTGACGGAAAGCTGTTATTTTATCGGCGCGAAGACGCTGAACCCTGAATGAAAGCGGGTTTAGCGGAAATATATTTCGTTGATGGGTAGTTGATCGAAATCAATACGGCAATGATGAAAAACGCGTCTTAAAAACATTTGTGCATTCTTAAATAAGTTTGAATTTCAATCTCATATCGGCCATTTTTCAAAAAGTCGCTGAACTTTCTTTTTCAGTGCTCTTTTTGGCTGTTAAAACCTGGTTTTTGACCCACTTTATATAAGTAGAGGGGTATGTTTTTTTGGGGGGAATTCGAACCCCCAACGGCCCCCAAAAAAAAATTTATATGGAGGGATAGCCATGTCATATCGTGAAAAAATTAGCTGCCGGGTCGCAATCCAAATGTGTATCGGACATTTCCCGGACGGACGAGAGCGTCACCGGACGTTCTCGCTCTGGAACGTCAGGCCGGACGCGTCGCCCGAGGCAATTATGAAGATCGTCCGCGTACTCGAACCGCTCTTAGCGTTCCCCATAACGAGGGTTCGCAAGATCGTAAAGACGACGCGGGTGTTGTTCTCGGAAGAGCAGCCTGTAACGCCCGCGTTTCCGGCGGATAATCGAAGCGGCAGGGAAACAGCCGCGCCGGTTCCGGCCGTGGCCGCGATTACGCCCGCGCCAGTAAGACCCGAAATCATTCCCTTCCGGGTTCTCGAATCGCAGGTTGACGTGTTTCCGGCGGCGCCGTATATATCGGCCTCAGGCGAATTCCTGCGAAGAAAAATCGCGGGGGCGGCATACCGCAAAGCGATATAGACGATATAGACAAATTCCGGCCAATTAAGTCCGCTGCCGCCGTGCGCGCGTCCATGCCCGTTCGCGCGCTGATGGCCGTCTGCGCATATGCGGCCGTTCTTTGTAATTTGTTGTAGGGTCGGGCTTCCATGCCCGACCGTCTGGGGCGCAGAAATTCCGCGAGGTTTATTTATTGTAACAGAACTGATTAAAAAAGCTTCACAACTTACAAAAATAGTTGTATTATGGCGAAAAGTCCCATCGGGACGAAGATTCTTTAATTAAATTCATTGAGAGGAAGGGACGAAATCGATGATGATAACTAAAAGTAAGCGGGGGGGGGCGCTGTATACATTTATTGGTGCTCGCTTTTTGTATACTAGCGGTAACGGCCTCGGCCGCCTGGGCTGCGGTGTGTGCTGACTGCACAACCTATTTTACTGGTAAGGCCGGCGATGATAATGGTACCGGCATCCAGACAGACCCTTTCAATATTTTCATCCTTGATGATTTGAAGCAACTGCAAACTTGTGTGAACGACAACAACAACAATGCCGGCACATACTTCAAAATGATGGACAACATCACGCTCCCAGAATCAGAAGTTTGGGAGCCAATCGGCAAGTGGGTCGCAAATGGCGATTCCGGAAACAGACCGTTCAGCGGCACCTTCGATGGCAACAACGAAATAATCTCCGGGCTGAACGTGAGCTACACCGACTCCCTCAATCGTTCTTTAGGCTTGTTCGGCTACGTCGGAGAGAACGGCACTGTGGAAAACCTCCACGTTCAAGGCACAGTTTTCCGTTTGCACCCCGACGGCCTGAGCGACAATACCGGTACCGGCGGCGTTGTGGGACGAAACGAGGGGACTGTGCAGGGCTGTTCCTTCTCGGGCACTGTTACGGGTCGGGGTAGTGTGGGCGGCGTGGCGGGACGTAACCAGGGAGCCTACGCCAAGGTGAAACAGTGCTACAACACCGGCGACATTATCGCCTCTCAGAGTTCTGCCGGCGGCGTGGTGGGATACAACGATGCCGGCGGCGAGGTGTCGGAGTGCTACAACACCGGATTTGTAAATGGGGTGCAAAATGCCGGCGGCGTGGCGGGAATTTCTAGTAGCGCTTCAACTGTAAAAAACTGCTACAACATCGGCAATATTAGCGAAACCGAAGCAGGCGGCATAATCTCGCGCGGCGGCTTGGTGGGAATTAACAACGGCAAGCTCGAAAACAGCTACAGCCAATGCGAAATCTCCGGCTCTATAAACTCCGGCGGCGCGGTGGGACAGATTCAGTTGAGTGGTATTGGGGGCGTATCAGGCTGCGTATCGCTGACCTGGAAGGTGCAAGGCACCGCCAATAATGCGAGTGTCGTGACAAACGTGGGCCGCGTTGTGGGCTATATTTCATCAAGCTCACCCCCAACTCTCACCAACAACAAAGCGCGCGCGGATATGGAGCTTCTCATAGGCGCGGCGGGAGCGAACCACGCGACCCGCCTCACAGGGGCTGATAAACAAGGAAACACTAGGCACGGCGAGGATGTGAGTACCGGCTATTCCGCCGACGGAAAGCCGATCCCCCCCGATCATCAGAGCGATGTGTTTGAAGACTGGACTGAAATAACAAACGATGAGGGGGAGAAGGTTTGGGATGTTGAAAACAGTTTATTGGAAAAGGGCGTGAGACTGCCGATTCTGATAAACTTGAATGATAATAATAAAAGATTCCTGGTTCAAGATCCAAGGCTGCCCGCGCACCCTCGTCCTCCGGGTCAGACCGACGACGGCGGCGGTTGCGGCTGCGACGCCGGCGGATTCACGGCGCCGGGCCTGCTCGCTCTCGCGTTCATGATGGGAATAAAACGCCTCCGCCGCCCGCGCGGATAACGCCGGTTACGGCAATTTGACATAACAAATACTTGTACAACGGACGCGCACCGCGCGTCCGTTGTTTTCAGATACATTAAATCAAATTGCTATAAGTAGGAAGGGCTGGGGTTGTTATGCGTAAAAAAAATAAATTGCCGGACTTTTATTCGTATATGGCGATATTGGAGAAAGAATCGGAGGATTTTTGGTTTGTTGACTTTCCGGATTTAGAAGGCTGCGCCACTAACGCCGCAACTTTTGAAGAGGCGGTTATACAAGCGCAGAATATCTTGGAGGATTATCTTGCGATCTGTGAAAAAGACGGCGTCAATATTCCATCACCAATGCCGATTGAAGAGGCGGTGATACCTGAGGGCGCTATAGCGCAGCGTGTCGTTGTTTCTATGAAAGGCGCTCGAAAGCGCTGGGAAGATAGAGCTGTAAACCGCATGGTTACGCTTCCGGCGTGGATGGATGAGAAAGGGCGCGCGTCCAATCTCAACTTTTCACAGCTTTTGCAGACGGCAGTAATGAAAGAGTTGAATATTTAAGCGACTAATTAGTTGTCTCTAGACGGTGCGGAACGCGGGGGATAGATTCAGGAAGTGTAATCATTTGATTCAAGCCGCGTCATTGACAGATAATATAAAAGGCCCTATTCTCCCTGATGTATAAGGAACATCATTTTTCATGATTCATCCCATTTCGCCTTTTCGTGCCGGAGGGCTTCCATGAGAGTTTATCTTGATAACTGTTGTTATAATCGGCCGTTTGACGATCAATCGCAGGTCAGGATTGCCTTGGAATCACAAGCTAAACTTTATGTTCAGCGCCTTATATCAGAAGGAAGGTTAGATCTCGTTGTTTCTTACATATCGCGGTTCGAGAACGCAGCTAATCCGTATATTACAAGGAAAAGTGCCATAGACGCCTTTTTCCGAAAAGCGGAATTCTACGTCGATTATTCTTATGTCGAGAGTGTAGAGAAAAACGCAAGGGATATAATGAGATCAGGCGTCAAGGAAAAAGACGCGTTGCATATTGCGTGTGCAATTGAGGGTACGTGCAGGTACTTTATTACTACGGACAGACGTGTTTTGAAATATTTTTCGCCTCAAATAAAAATATGTGACCCAATCGATTTTTTACGTGAATTGGAGGGGATAACAGATGCGTAGTACCGCTGTAATCATGTCTGAGGGTGTAAACTGCCTCCTGAATCATTTGGGTTCCTTTGAAACGGAAATTTTCATATCCAATCTCCTGAAAGACTCGTTTGATTATACAGAGTGGCAGCGTGAGCACTTTGCAGGTATTTCCATGGAAGCGTTCAACAGGCAAGCGGCACAGTATGACAAGGAGCATCCTTTTTCATGATCGTCACGCGCTCGCCTTTGCCCCCCAATCTTACGCGCCGGAGGCGTAATCATCACTGTCAGGTTGTCACCGGATTGCGCCACGAATTATCCTTGCGTTTTACAACCTTATCAGATAATCAAACGCGCCCAGCGCCGCTGTCGCGCCCGATCCCATTGAAATGATGATCTGCTTGTAAGCGCTGTCCGTGCAGTCGCCGGCCGCGAATACGCCTTCTATGTTTGTCGCGCCGTGTCTGTCCACGATTATTTCGCCTATTTGCGTTCGATTGACGGTATCGACCAGCCACTCCGTGTTCGGCACGAGGCCGATTAGAATAAATACCCCCTGCGCCCGGATCGTCGTTTCCTTCCCGCTTTCCCTGTCCGCGTAACTTAAACTTTCAACCTTATCGGAACCGGCGATCTCTTTTGTTTGCGCGTTTGTCACGATGGCGGCGTTTTTTAACGAGCGCAGCCGTTCCTGCAATATCATATCCGCTTTCAATTCCGGCAAAAACTCGATGAGCGTCACGTGGTTTACGATGCCCGCCAAATCAATGGCGGCTTCGACTCCGGAGTTCCCGCCGCCGATTACGACGACGTCCTTTCCGGCAAATAAAGGCCCGTCGCAATGGGGGCAATAGGCGATGCCTCTATTTTTGAATTCCCGCTCTCCTTTGACGCCGATGCTCCGCCACTTGGCGCCCGTCGCGACGATGACGGATTTGGATTTCAACACCGCGCCGCTTTCCAAAACCAGTTCTATAAGCTCTTTCTTTTCCAGCCTGACTGCCCTTTGGCCTGAAATAATATCAACGGGGTATTCCCTGACATGATCGGCGACCTCCGCCATGAACTTAGGGCCTTCCGTATATTTTACGCCGATAATATTTTCTATCCCAAGGGTTTCCAGCACCTGGCCGCCCAATGTCTCAGCAACCATCCCCGTGCGTATGCCCTTCCTCGCGGCGTAAACAGCCGCAGCGGCGCCCGCCGGCCCGCCTCCGACTACAAGCGCGTCGTAAGGTTTCTTATTACTCAGCTCGGATATATCGACAGACGCCCCCAGCTTTGTGAGTATCTGTTCGAGATTCATGCGGCCGCTCGCAAACTCTTCGCCGTTTAAGTAAACCGTGGGGACGGCCATGACCCCTTTGGCTTCCGCCTCATCCTTAAAGCTTCCTCCGTCCACCATTGTGTGCCGTATGCCGGGGTTTAATACAGCCATTATATTCAGGGCTTGCACAACATCCGGGCAGTTATGGCAACTGAGGCTGACGTATGAGACGAAATCCATTTTTTTATTTATTTTTTTTATCTGCTCTGTCAGCTTGTCGTCGATTTTCGGCTTGCGTCCGCTTACTTGCAGAAGCGCCATCACAAAGGATGTAAATTCATGCCCCAGGGGCAAACCGGCGAAAACTATTCCGCTCGTTTCCCCAATTTTGTCTATGGCGAAAGACGGGGTTCTTTCCAACCGAGTTTTTTCAAGGGAAATTTTGTCCGACAGCGCCGCGACTTCCTCGGCAAATTCGAGCATATTTTCTGAAATCTCATCTGCCCCGGCGGAAAGGCGCAGCACAACATTCCGCTCTATATAGTCCAAGTAAGGAATGAGTTGAGATATGATCTCCTTATCCAATGCCATATACCGAGACCTCCGTCAATTTTATTACACGGGTAAAGCGCGCTGATAACGGAGCGCTCTACCCGTGCCGCGCTATGCCGTTAGATTTTGCCCACAAGGTCCAGGCTTGGCTTCAAGGTTTCGCCGCCTTCCTGCCATTTTGCCGGACAAACTTCGCCTGTGTTTTTCCTGATGTATTGTGCCGCTTTAATCTTATTGACCAGAACGCTTGCGTCACGCCCAATGCCTGTGGCATTGATTTCAGCCATCTGTATCACGCCGTCCGGGTCTATGATAAATGTTCCGCGGCAGGCCAGCCCGGCATCCTCAATCAGCACATCGAATATGCGTGAAATTTTGTGGGACGGGTCGCCGATCATGATGTATTCCACTTTTCCGATAGCGGCGGAATGATCGTGCCAAGCTTTGTGCGTATAGTGAGTATCCGTTGATATGGAGTACACCTCCACGCCCAGCGCCTTTAATGTCGCATACTGATTTTGCAGGTCTTCCAACTCCGTGGGGCAAACAAAAGTAAAGTCCGCCGGATAGAAGCAAATGACGCTCCATTGCCCCGCGAAATCTTTTTCCGAAGAAACCTTGAAAAACTCCTTGCCTTTTTGGAAAGCGTCACCTTCAAAGGGCTCCACTTTTTTGCCTATCAATCCCATAACATTCATCCTTTCCGGTTTTCATTTATTAGGAACAAAAGTATTTTGTACTTTTTTTATAATAAACTTCCCATCGGTATTGTATGTTATATAGGATATGTTGTTATGCGTCAATACTGAAATATGTCCCCTTGCAGGTCTACGGTTTTGCGTTCTCATCAAGCAGCCGCTTGATAGCCATGAACGTATCCTCGCTTAAGACGTGTTCCATTAGGCAGGCGTCCATCGCGGCGACTTCCCTCCTTATGCCGATGCTCACCAGCCATTCATACAGCTTCGAGTGCCGCTCGTAGATCTGTTGGGCGGCCTGTTCGCCTCTTTCGGTCAGTGTGATGTATCCGTCCTCGTCCATGATGATCATATCGCTCTCGCGCAGTTTTTTCATGGCCACGCTGACGCTCGGTTTCGAAAGGCCCATATCGGTCACGATGTCGATGGAGCGCACGGCTCCGTTTTTTTTCGACAGCAGGAGTATCGTTTCCAGATAATCCTCTGCGGACGTTCGTATCTGCACCGACTAATCTCCTTTTCCGATCCCTTTGGGCGGGATGCGTTCCCTCATTCTTCTCAACACGCCGGGCGGGACGAATTCGTGGATCCCTCCGCCCAATTGGAATACCTCCTTCACGGTGCGGCTCGACAGATATGAATATTTGGCGTCGGTCACCAGGAAGAACGTCTCCATCTCGGGGGCAAGATGCTTGTTCATCTGGGCCAGCTGGAATTCGTACTCGAAATCGGTGAGGGCGCGGAGGCCGCGAAGGATCACCCTGCTCCGTTCCCGGCGCACGAAGTCCACCAACAGGCCGTCGAACGACAGCACCTTGACGTTGGGGATGTGGTTTGCCGCCTCGCGAGCCATAATAACCCGCTCCTCCATGCTGAACATCGATTGCTTGCCGGCGTTCACCAGCACGGCGACTATAAGCTCGCCGAATATCGCCGCGCCGCGCTCGGTCACATCCAAATGCCCGTTGGTGAAAGGATCGAACGACCCCGGGTATACGGCTCTGTTCACTGATGCCTTCCTTCTTCCGAATCCCGCTTCCAGAAAAATGACAATACCGTTTCTCCGTAGACTCTATCGTCCTTCGGAACCGATATTTCAGCAGGCTCCTCCCTCGACGAACGCTCGAACACGAACGCGCCCCCCGGTGACACGAGCCCCCAATTTTCCTCCATCAGTTTGGGTAATATTTTCCCCCACCCCATTCCATACGGAGGGTCAGCGAAAACCACTCCGAATTCCAGGCGTTCCCTCGCGAGTTTTGGGATCGCGCGCCGCGCATCCATGCAAAGACACTCGGCACAGGCGTTCCCGCCGTCCTGTTCCGCCGTGAGGGACGAAATATATTCCGACAGGCGCGCCGATATACTCTTCGCGCGAACGGCGTCGGATTCAACGCAGACCACCTTTTTCGAGCCCTGTTTCAAGGCGCGGACCGCCGCTTCTCCGGTGCCCGCGAACAGGTCAAGAAAATCCGAATTCTCAAGCGACGCCGAGCGAAGGATACTGAACAGCGCCGCTATCACCTTGCCCGACGTCGGGCGCATCCTATCCGCCGCTCTCTTCGTCACGACGCCCCGCGCCGTTTGTCCATACCCCCGATTTTTCGAGCCTGTCCGCAATCTTGTCGTAGTCGAGGCTCCTCGCCGTTAGGGCGATCCATTCCGTCAATTCCTCGTGGTCGCTGCTTGTAAAACGGTTTAACGCGGAAACAGTTTTTTCCATGCTGTCCTCGTCGTATTTTTTGCATATCTCCACGAGTATGACGTCGAATGGGGTACGAATATCGTGGCTCATGGCGGCAAGGAACGCGGTGCGCGCCCGCGAGGCGTCTTCCGCCATCGCTTTTGCCCTGACGAGGTCCGTCACGTCGGAGATCCAAACGAACAGCGAGGGCATGTCCTCGTACATGAGCGGGTGTACCGAGAGCAAAACATCCAATGCCCTGCCGTCCGCGCCGGTCATTTTCGCCGGGCGGTCCTTCATTGTTTCGCCGCTCTCGATGAGGTTGATTATTTTCTCGTTCCTGCCGTTTTCCGCGAAAACCTCGTATGCGTTATCGTCCAATCGCAATCCGAACAGCTCCGTGCCTCTTTCGTTCACCAGGCGGACTTCTCCGCCCCGGATCAATATCATCGCCGTCGGGCTCAGATCCAGCAGGTATTTATACGCCTGATGCAGCTCCTCTGTGCGGGCCGCTATCAGGATTTCAAGCCTGGCGTTCTGCATGTCTAGCTGGCGTGTAGCGGTCATCGCCTCGCGTTCACAGCGGGTGGCCGTCGCCTTAGCGGTGTCCAGTTGGTCGATTATCACGTTGAACGCTTCAAATATCACGCCCAACTCGTCCCGCCCGGTATTGAGCTTTCCGGATAGAGCGCCCGACACGACCGATTCGGCGAAGCGGGCTCCCTTCTCCAGCCTGGGGAGCACCGTATTGGCGAGCACGGCGGCGAACAGCGCCCCGCCCGCGAAGATGGCGAGATAGACGAGTAAACGTGACCATTCGAACATAAAAAGAAGGGCGGATACGTCCAGTCCGGTGGATCCCGCCGGGCTGTACTTGAAAAAAACGAAATCGAAGACGATGGTGCAGGCGACGCATAGAAAAATCGTGAGTGCCACGACAAGATAATATCTTGTCCTTATCTTCATTTTGAGAACCTCCGTGAGCTGTTTTGCTTCTATCAATTAGCTATATTAGCATATTTTTGTCCTTAAATTGACCGGCCGAATATTTGCCGTAATTACGCGAGCTTTTTTGCGGCGTGCCTCAACGAAGCGCGCACGCCGGGCGTCTTGTAAGGATGCCCGACCGTATCTGCCGTTACTCGCAGGTGTTCGCCGTTTTTCGCGATCTTCAGGTAATAATGCTGTTCAAAACCTTCGTCCACGGAGATAACTTTCACGAGCGCGCCCTCCTTCCCATCGGAGTAAGCGTCGCGAAAGAAGACCCTATACCCCGGGCCTTCAATTTCGCCGCCGCTCAATTCCGCGACGCGCTCAGTGAAGCCGCGCGTTTCCGTCTGTTCGATTCGTTCGATAATTTCCGGTTCGTTCATCTGCGTTTCGTCGTCCTCTTTCGAATCTGCTTTCAAGTCCGGTTTCGTGCCCTCCGGATTCCATACGCCGTTTCTGCGCGCCTTAAACTCAAATATATCACGTCCCATCCCGCGCCACTTTCGCTCGTACTTGGTCGCGTAATCCCGCTTGGGGTTTTTAGTAACCTGCGACGCCTCGAATGCGGGGTGTCTCGAAAAAATGTCCGCCGTCGCCTCCGCGTACCAATCGACATCCGTCGCGATCGTGAACTCGCCGCCCGATACGAGGCCGAACGCCAGCAGGTCCGCGAAATCCCCGCGCGCCACCCTTCTTTCGGTATGTCGTCGTTTCGGCCACGGACATGGGAAGTTCATGAAAATCTCACTTACGCTTGAAGGCGCGAACGCGTATTTAAGAAGATGCCTCGCGTCCCCGCATAATATCCGGACGTTGCGCAAACCGTTCGAGAGGGCGCGCCTGGCCGCTTTTGTCGCGCACCACTGCGATACCTCTATGCCTATCGCCAGCGAATCCGGCCTCGACGACGCGAGGTATTGCAGGTACTCCCCGTTCCCGAAACCGATCTCGACGGATAAGGGGCGCTCGTCCCCGTCGAAGCGGCGAGCGCCGGGCTTGACGATTATGTTTTCGAAGTTCCAGTACATCGCTCCACCTCAATAAAAAATGACACAGCTTTATAGATTATTCCCGATTAATTTCGAGTTTACTCATATCCTTGCCTGCCGTGAAGAACCGCAGCCCAATCCCGTCTTCCATAGAGGAATCTCTCAATCACGACAGTTTTTCTCTCTTTCCGGACGATATAAAAAACAAGGTAATTGCGCACTGTGAAAAAACGGAATCCTTGGCCGGCTAGAACCTCCGCTTTACGTATATCCTGCTCTGCGTACTCTGTGATATTGACGTGATACACTATTTATCCAATCCTTTACGAATATCCGCCATCGCTTCACGGAACGGACGGACGCGTCCGGCTTTTTCCGCTTCCAATCCCTCATATAAAAGGCGGGAGAGCTCAAGCCGACCGCAGAGCATCTCATAGGCATCTATGCTCAAAACAGCAAGATCGCCCTTCCCGTTTTTTGTGATGAAAACAGGCTCGGAATGTTGGTGACAGAACATCGATATTTCGTTGTAATTGTTTCGAAGATCGGCGCTTGGCCTGATTTCAGGCATTAGAAAACACCTCCCACTTAATAAGATATACAAATTATATCAATATCCCGCTATGTCTTAAAGATACCTGTGCCTTTGAGCCCATTGTCCTTCCGCCCACGGCGGAGTCAAGGCAATTACGAGTGGCAACACGAATTTTTCCTTTCAAGCAAGGGACTTACAAAAAATTCTCATCGGAGTGCAGCGCAAGCCAGTTGTCCAGCGACAGTTCCTCCGGGCGGGACATTTCGCCCATTCCGTGCCGTGAAAGTATCTCCGCGCACAGCTCGCGCGGCATGTTGAACGACGCTTTCCAGTTGTTCGCGAGGGTCTTTCTCCTCGCGGCGAACGAACCGGACAGCTATGCTCATAAAATCTTTTATATTTCGCGTGACAAGTATTAAACGGCGAGTCAGGGCAGTCGCGGCCAATAGGCTGTCAATGGCAGGGAGCGTTCTATACACAGGTATCCCGAAGGTATCTCAAAGGTCAAATTCCCACGCTCTTGAACGGTCGCGTTCTATTTCAATTTCAAAATCCATAAACGGCGCGCTTTGCATGAGCTCGAGAAATTACGGCTTTGGTTTCGCGAGTTTCAGGTATTCCCGCTGCGAAATTATCACCGCGGCCGGACGTCCGCGCATGGTCACGACCTGCGGCTTGGATTCTGCCATTCTAACCACCTCGCTGAACTTTGCTTTGGCTTCCTGAAGCTGCCATATACCCATAGATTTTCATTCTCCAAACCAGTTAGACCGGTCATTATATTATTTGATTTCATATACCGCTGTCAACAGTTCGCTGGTCGGCCAGCCACCGCTGTCGCCGTTTCCGACCCGGCGGTTTCATGATATTCCTGACCCGCGAGGAAGCGGAGGGTTTGCGCGTCATCAGTTGACGCAGGCGCGCCTGCGTTCCGAAAAAACGGCCGGAGGGCGTCGCCGCCTCCGGCCGTTTTTTCGGAACCTGCTCCGTTATTCCGTAAATAACCGGTTACTTCGCCTTCCTGCCGCGATTTACAGCGAACGCCGCGAACGCGAACAGCAAGCCCGCGAAGCCGAAGCCCGAGCTGCAACCGCCGTCTCTGTCGCCGCGGCTCCTGTGCTCAACGCTGCCGTCGGAGAATATCCTGATCCTTGAGTTACCCGGCAGGTTCGACGCATTGGTTTTGGAGGAGCCCGCGGGGTATGTAATAGACGCGCCGCTCGCTCCCGTAGTGATTGTCGTGGTGGCGCCGCCGCTCTGCGCGCCCGACGACACGGATCCGGCCTTGGTATGCGCTATCACCGTGCCGGCCGGGAGATTTTTAATTTCCGTGCCGTTGATGGTGATCGCGCCGGCTGTCCCGCCGGCCGGCAGCGTCAGCGTGCCTTTGGTTTTGTTGAAGATGACGCCGGACGGAAGATCGAACACAGAGCCGTCTTCATCAAGCGTAACTTCGCCCCTGCCGCCGCTGCCGTAGAAAGTTACCGCGCCGTTGGAGGCTATTTCAAAGCCGGTTCCGAACGTTATCTTGGTGTCTCCGGCCGGTAGTCTGCCTCCCCCTTCGTACTTTTCCGTGGTTGCTATACTATGTACGGTGGCAGCAAGAGCCGATTCCTTCATCCCTATTTCGAATACGTACTTGCCTACTTGAACGTTGGCGACCGGTGTGTAATTGATTATTTCACCCGACGAGACCAAAAGATTTATAGAATCGCCCACCGCCAGATTCGGAAGCGAGCCGTCAATACCGACTTTCACGGTGACGCCGGACAAATTGACGTTCTCTCCGACGCCGAGCACGTTAACTCCATTCGTAGTTCTGGGGGACAGATGGAAATTGAGATTCGCGAAATTAGACAACTTTGCTGCGGGTAAGAGAACTGTGGCGTCCGAAACACTTACTCCTCTGAACTCGGAAGTGTACAAGTTCAGCGTATTGCCGGTTATCCAATCGCCGTAGCCGCCAAAGAGAGCAGGGGGACTGATTTCTTTCGCTTCGTCAAGAAAGGTCGGATTACCGCTGATATTGATAGTATTGTATGTCGTACTGCCGGAAAAGCTAAAGCCGCCATGAATATTGGCGGAGCTTATCACAGCGTCGCCTCCGATGTTGACCGTGTTGCGCGTGGTGTTACGATCACTTCCGCCGCCTGCTATACCTGTACCCGGAGTGGAACTGCTGATGATTAACTCGCCGCCGGTGATGTTGACGGTGTTGTCTGCACTGTCGTATCCCGAACCGCCGCCAGATATCCACCACTCACTTCCGCTTATCTTACCGCCCGTGATGTTGACGGTATTGCGTGTAGAGTTACCATTGCTTCCGCCGCCTTCTATAAACACAAAGCTCATCTCACCGCCGGAGATGTTGATGGTGTTCCCCGTGGAGTTGCCGGAGTTACTATCACTTCCGCCGCCTGCTATTTCCACTTCGCTTATCAAACCGCCGGAGATGTTGACGGTGTTGCTCACGGCGTTACCACTCAGGCTTCCGCCGCCTGTTATCATCGCTTCGGAGTGGTTGCCGCCGCTTACATTGACGACATTACCGGTGGCATTGCCCTGACCGCCGCCGCCGAAAATGGCCCGGATCTTACTGCCGTCTCTGACGTTGACCGTGTTGTTGTTTACTGCGGCTTGGTCAACATAGTTGCCCCCTCCCAGGACGAAATAAACACTTTCCTCGGAGTCGCTGTTCAAATTGACCACGTTGCCGGAGAGGCTCCCGGTTTTCTTAAATGGGTCATCCTCTGTTCCCTCGCCCCCGGTGCCTTTAGGAGCCAAGACACCTGTTGCCGCGCCGCCCTCGAGCGGATTGACAAAGATTTGTAAAGCAGCGTCCGGATATTCGACAATCTCCGCAAACGCCGCACCCGCCGCCGACAAGCACATCGCCGCTATCAGCAACACCGTCAAACAAAATTTCTTCTTCATATTGAATCTCCCCTCATAATAGTGATTTCGGTTTAGATAATGCTTCAAAGAGCTGTGCGCATGAATAGAACGCATCGGATTTCTTCGCTTTGACCACCGCCTCCCGGAAGGATTTTTTGAAACTTCGCAATAACGCGCAAAAAAACGGCGAACCACCTCTCATCATTATTTTCACAGATATTCAATCGGCAATTATACAATATATTATAAATAATAACGCATTATTTCAGATTATGCTACCGGGATATTCTTATTTATCAGCCTTAAGCGGAACATTTTCCTCGATAAATGCAATCAATATTACAATTATATCACTATAAATAGAGAAAAATAAATTTAATCTTCACTATTGCCTACCACGCAAATCATTCTTTTGGCGATTGTATTTCATGCGCAAAAATGTAGATAATGAAGCGACGGAGGAGGGAACCGCTCATGGATATTGCGGGAAGAATTAAGAGAGCAAGAGAATCCTGTGGAATCTCGCAAGAAACCCTCGCCGCGATGTTAGGTGTGGACAAAAATACCGTCTGGCGTTGGGAAAAGGGACGTTCCGACCCGCGCGCAACAGACATGGAAAAAATCGCCGTGGCCCTGGATATGCCGATCGAAAAATTTTACTCAGATTCAATGCCGGCGGATTCAGAATTTACGTCGAAAAAGCAGGAAGACGGAACAGACGGTCAAATTCCGGGAAATTCCGATTTTTCAGAAACGCAAACGCACGCGTCTCGGGGGATAATCATTAAGTACAGTAAAGGTAACGAAAAAGTAGAGCTGATAATTCCTCCCGGTACGCCGATAGAAGAAATAAACGCAACGATATCGGGAACAGTCCGCGCCATTTCAGGCGAAGTCCCACTCGACGATACGCCGGAGTGAATAGGCGCGGCATTGCGCGGGATTTTAAGCTTTTGGAAACTACTTCTACCTCAACTAGCGGTTCGTTTCATATAAAAATTTTTTCACGGCATTTATGACCTTAACCGCATTATCTATTTGTATCCGGGCGTCTTCGTTTGAAACGGAATAATAATCCTCATAATCGCTGTCGTTGCGAACAGCAAACGCATCGCGGACAAAATCCGAAATCTCGCTTTCGAATATCCCCGTCTTGATATATTGTTTCTGAAAATACGAGATAACTCCCGAGTGTTTCTTAAAATCGACACTCTCAATTGCGAGAACAGCCCGAAGGCTGTTGAATATTGCGTAATAGGCGCGCGCGGCGCTGGTGTTAAATTTCCCGTTAGCAAACAGCAATTCAGCGTCCTCAAGATCGCTTTCGGCACGCTCGATCCGGTATGCGGAGAGATCATCCAGCGATTTTTTATCAAGCATTAATCGGTTTCCCTTCCTTAATGACATTTTTATAGAAGGGCAAAGAATCCTTCCATCGTTCGAAGGTGGCTTTGTCTTTCAGTGTAATGGAATGAAAAACTCCGTAAGTTAGATCGAGCTCCGTACCGAAATGCGAGAATCTGAGCCTGTACGGCGTAAGATTATTCGCTTCGATGTCGGCGACGACCAAGATATCGACGTCAGATTCGTCGTCATAATCACCTCGCGCGTATGAGCCGAATAGAATAACAGCCTCTAGTTTTTTGCCGAAAAGAGATTCCGAAAAATTTCTGACTTTTGCCAGAGACTCTTTAAGAAGTCCGCTGTTCGTCATTTCGAATCCTCACCTGCCTGTACGACTATTTTACAGCATTCCGATACTCTCTGAAATCGCCGGCCGGTTCGTTAAAATCGCCGGCAAAACGAATTTTTCCTTTCAAGCAAGGGACTTACAAAAAATCCTCATCGGAGTGCAGCGCGAGCCAGTTGTCCAGCGACAGTTCCTCCGGGCGGGACATTTCGCCCATCCCGTGCCGCGAAAGTATCTCCGCGCACAGCTCGCGCGGCATGTTGAACGACGCTTTCCAATTGTTCGCGAGGGTCTTCCTCCTCGCGGCGAACGAACCGGACAGCAGCCGCCGCCAGAATTCGTCGCGCGGTAGCGCGAGACGCTCGGCCGGCGCGTCGATAATTATCTCGGCAATGGCCGAGTTAACGCGTGGCGCCGGGCGGAACGCGGTTCTGGGCACCTTGCGGACGACGGAGGCGCGCCCCGTCGCCGCGATAGTTATCGACAAGGGGTTCGAGTTTCGCGCGCCCGCGCCGCAGGAAAGCCGCGCGGCGGCCTCTTCCTGTGTCATGACAAGCATGTACCGCGCGCCCGCGGTGACGCAACTCTCGAACAGGCGCCATATTACCGGCGTGGTGATGTGGTAGGGCAGATTCGATATAACGTGAGCGGGAGCGCCGCCAAGCGCCGAGTAGTCGAACCTGACCGCGTCGGCCCAGTGCAGCTTGAGGCGGGAGTCGGAGGCGGCGATGGGTTCAAGGTATTCTTTGAGTCTCGTGTCGATCTCTATCGCGTCGAGCCTATCGCATCCCGCTTCCAATATCCTTCTCGTCAGGATGCCGAAGCCGGGGCCGATTTCCAACACGCGATCCGCCGCGGAGATTTTTGCCCGCGCCGTCATCCATTCCGCCACCGACCTGTCGGTGAGAAAATTTTGGCCGATGTTCGTGTTGTGTCTGAAAATCAATTTTCCACGGCGTGTTCCGCCGCGTACTCCTCCGTGAAGGGTCTCCATCCTCCGCCGAGTGACTTAAACGTCCTGATCACGTTGCCCGTCATCTGGCCGTCGCTTACGGTCAGTGCGTCCTCCAGGGACAACAGCGCCGTTTGCGCAACGATCACATTGTAATAATCCGAGAGCCCGTTTATATACCGGTCGTTTGCAATTTCCAGAGCAGCGCGGGCCGCGTCAATACCGGCGCGGAGTGACCTGTTCCTTTCGGCTTCCTGCACGTTTGCCACCAACGCGTTTCTTACCTCGGCCACGGCCGCTAAGACCGTGCCCTCGTAAGCCGCCAACAGTTGTTCCTCGCGCGCGGTCTGCACCTCAATGTTTCTTCTGATCGCTCCGCCGTGGAATATGGGGAGAGATAAACGCGGGCCGAAGGCGTAACCGAGGCTGTTTCCCGTAAACAGGTTTGGCCCCAGCGTCTCCAGGCCGATGGAACCGAATAGGAAAAACCTCGGGAGCAGATCGCGTTCGGCCGCTCTTCGCAAGGCTATCTGAGAGGCAAGGGCGCGTTCCGCCGCCCGGACGTCGGGCCTTTGGAGAAGCGTGTAGGCCGGGATATTGGAGAACTCATCCTCACCGAAGGGCCTCGGGAGGTCATGGCGCTCCAGGAGGAAGTATTCCAGGCTTCCCGGAACATCGCCGGTAAGAATGGCGAGCGCGTTCAGCGCGTTCTCCATGCCGGCCCTTATCGGCGGTATGGAGGCGCGCGTCTGTTCGATTGTGTAGCGCGCTTGATTTAGCGCGAGTGAATCAGTCAACCCCGCCTCGTACTGCGAGTTGAGCAGAAACATCGACTCCTCCTGCAACGCGAGATTACGAGTGGCGATATTGAGCCTCTCGCGAAGCGTGCAATATGAAACGTAGCTCAACGCGGTCTCAGCCGACAGCGTCACCCACACCGCGTGCAGCGCCGCGTAGCTGGTTTCGAGATTGGCCTCCGCCGCCTCTGTCCTGAGAGCAAGGCCGCCGAATATGTCTATCTCCCATGACGCGTCGATCCCGAGCTTCGTTGTCTCGGTCTGTATGCCCCGCTGCGCTGAGTTATCGGATGCCTGGTAGTAGGTCCATGTATTCGTGCTGTCGAGCATCGGCAGCGGCGCAGTCCTGCTGATGCCTAATGCCGCTCGGGCCTCCAGCACCCTCGCCCTTGCCGCGGCGAGATCCCTGTTGTTCACGAATGCGCGCAACACAAGCGCCGAAAGCGTGTCGCTTTCCATTTGGTTGAACCAGTCGGCGAGCATATCCAGTGACAGCTCGTCGTCGCTTCCGTCGTCCGCTCTCGCGAACTCGTTATCATATTTGTTTACTAAGCCGAGCCAATCGCCTTCCTGTATCGCTTCCTCGTCCGACACAGGTATGGGGCGAACCTCCGCTCGCGCCGGATCGTACTTGCGTAAGAGCGCTTCCCACGCTTCGGCGTCATCAGATCGGGTATCCGCCGCGTAAGCGCAGGTTATTCCCGCAAACGATACCGACAGCGCGGCCGCGAACAGCGCCAGTAACGCGGCTTTAATCAACGGTCTCATCGGTTCCAGCTTCCTCCGGTTTATCTTCGCCGGTTTCGGTTTCGTTGATTTGGGCTTCTTCGGATTCAACTTCGACGGCCTCCTTTTTGCGCGAGAATATCATGCCGAGAATGCGTTTCGCCCTCTCCCTGTTTGTCTGCAATATCGCGTAAAGTCCCGGAATCAGGAATAAGCCGCACGCCGTAGCCAAGCTCATGCCGAAGAACATCGTAGTGCCGACGTGCAATCTGCTCGCCGCGCCCGCCCCTTCGGCAAAGAGCATTGGGGCCACCCCGATCACTGCGGTGAGGGCCGTCATCAGGACCGAGCGGAAACGCTCGCGCCCTGCTTCGGCCGCCGCGTCCAGTATCGAAAGGCCGTGCACCTCGTGCTGCTCCTTCGCGAATTCTATGATGAGTATCGCGTTCTTCGCCGCCAATCCAATAAGGAGCAATATTCCCAACTGGGTATATATGGAGAGCGACAGCTTCATTATGTGAATCCCGGCAAGAGCTCCCAGCAAAGCCACCGGCAGCGAGAGGATAACTCCCACGGGCACGGTCCAGCTCTCGTACTGCGCAACGAGGAACAGATACGCGAAAAGCAGGGCCATGATCAATATCTGCATTGTCTGTCCGCTCGCTTCCTGTTCCTGATACGTCATCCCGGTCCACTCGTGCATGTAGCCCTCCGGCAGTTCACTCACAAACTGCTCCACGAGGGCGATGCCATGCCCCGACGTGAGCCCCGGCATCATCAGCGCCGTTATATCCGCGGCCGGGTACAGGTTGTACCTGCTGACAGACCTCGGCGCGAGAGTGCGGCTCACCATCGCGAATGTCTCTATCGGGACGAGGGCTCCGGACGCGTTCCTCACGTGTACGTTATCCAGGCTGTCCCATCTGTCGCGGAACATCCAGTCGCCCTGCATAAGAACCCGGTTCACCTGCGAGCCGATGTTTATGTCGTTGATATACGCGGTGCCGAAGTAAGCCTGAAGGGTGCTGTAAACGCTGCTCATGGAGAGCCCCATCATCTCCGCTTTCTCCCTGTCTATGTCGATGAACATGTGCGGCGTATTCGCCGTGAATGAGCTGAAAGCGAACATAAATTCCGGCGCTTGCATTATTCTCATGAGAAGGGAGCGCATCACCTGTTCCAGCTCCACCGGGTCGTTTTCGACCCGCGACTCCAATTCCAATTGAAGCCCGCTGGCTATGCCCAGTCCCGATATAGCGGGCGGCGATATTACGTTTACCTGCGCTTCCGGAATTCCGGCGGCGATGCGGCGCAGTTGCTGCATTATCGCGACGTGGCTTTTGTCGGGTTCCCTTCGCAGGCTCCAGTTATCCAACGACAAAACTATCATGCCGACATTTTCCCCCGACGCGCCTATCATCGAGAATCCCTCGACGGACATCACGTAATTCACTCCCGGCAATGCGATAGCCTGCGGAACTATCTTGTCCATCGCCTCGCGCGTCCTGCTCTGCGACGCGCCCTCCGGGAGCTGGATCATGGCCATTACAACACCCTGGTCCTCATCGGGCAGGAACTCTGTCGGGGTGCGGACGTACAAATAATAAGCCGAGAAGACGAACGCCGCAAAGAGCAGCAGCGTGAGCACAGAGTAGCGCGCTATAACCATCGCGATCCTGACGTAGCCCTTCATGGTGAGTGTTACGCCTTTGTTGAACCACGCCAACGGCCCCCGCCGTTTCGGTTTGAGATTAGTCAGCATGTGCGCGCACATCGCCGGGCTCAGAGTGAGCGCCACCAACAGCGAGAACATGACGGAGAAGGATATTGTCACCGCGAACTGGCGGTAGATAACTCCGGTAATACCCTGCATGAAGGTGACCGGCACGAAGATCGCGAGAAACACCAGCGTTACCGCAGCCATCGGGCCGCTTATGTCCTTCATGGCCTGTATCGTGGCGTTGACCGAACTCAACTTGTCGCGCTCCATGATGTAGATGACGCGCTCGACGACTATAATAGCGTCATCCACGACTGTGCCGATAACCAGCACCAACCCGAATAGCGTCAGTATATTGATGTTGAAACCCAGCGCGGACAGTCCGATGAATGTCGCCAGTAGCGAGACCGGGATTGCCACAATCGGCACCAGCGTGACGCGAAGGTCTTGCAGGAAGAGGTAACAGACCAACACGACGAGGGAGAATGTCAGTCCCAGTGTAATGATTATTTCCCAAATGGTGGCGCGGACAAACTCGGTCGAGTCATACGCGAGGACGAACGCTACGTCGCTGGGCAGGCTGCGTTCCAAATCAGCCAGAGTGTCGCTGACCCCCTGCATCACGGAGAGAGCATTGGCGTCGGCCGACTGTGAGAGAAGCATCATTGCGCTGGGCGTACCGTTCAGGGCGGCATTCATACTGTAACTCTCCGTGCCCAGCTCTATGCGGGCCACGTCTTTGAGCTTTACCTGCCCGCCCTGGGCGGTCGTCCTTATCACCATTTCCTCGAAATCGCGCACGTTGGAGAGCCTTCCCCTCGTGGTGAGGGTATAGACGATAGCTGTCTGGGAATCGGTGCTTCCCATGCCGGCTCCTATTGACCCGAGCGACGCCTGCCTGTTTTGGTCGGAAATCGCGGCGGCGACGTCCGACACGGCGAGCCCGAGTGAAGCGATCCTGTCGGGGTCGAGCCATATCCTTAAACTGTAGCGCGATCCGAACACCTGCACCTCACCCAGGCCGGATATTCGTTTCAGGATATTCGTCACATTGTTGTAGGCATAGTCGAGCAGGTAGGTTTGGTCGCGCGTGCCGTTCGGAGAAACGATCGCGATGAAGCCGAGCATGTCCGAGAAGCTCTTAAGCGTGGTGATGCCGCGCGCCGTTACCTCGCTCGGCAGCATAGGGGCTACCTGCTGTATTCTGTTCTGCACGTTCACGAGCGCCATATCGGAGTCCGTTCCGGTCCGGAAGGTTATTGTCAGGCGGTAGGTGCCCGTGTTGTCTGACGTGGAACTCATGTATATCATGTTCTCGACGCCGTTTAAGACCTCCTCCAGCGGAGCGGCCAAGGTGTTGGCCACCGTGAGGGCGTCGGCGCCGGGGTATGTGGCGTTTACCATTATCGTCGGCGGCGCCACTTCGGGATATTGTGTGATAGGCAGCGAGAAAGCCGCAATGCCGCCCACAATCATCAGCACTGCCGCGATGACCATCGCGAATCGCGGTCTTTTTATGAAAAAACTCGAAAACATGCGTCAGTTATTCCTTTCCGCCGCACCCACCGCGGGAAGGTCGAAGCCCGACTCGCGGGCCTGCTCGGCCGGACTCAAAGCTGCTCCCGAATCGGGGAAATACGGATTCACAGGCATCTGCGGGCGCACATTCTGTGTGCCGCGCATTACTATTTTCTCGCCCGGTTCAAGACCGGAGACGATCTCGCGCGATATTCCGACCTGCACTCCAAGCTGGATGTCGCGCCTGTTCGCCATGTTGCCGTCGTCTATCACGTATACAAAGTCTCCGCGCGTGTCGGAAATAATCGCCTCCTGGGGCACGACCGGGGCAACCCGCTCGCGCATGGGCTTTGTTATCACGCGCACCACAGAACCCGGCAACAGCGCGCCGTTTTCATTCCTGAACCTGAGATACACCGTCAAGGTGCCGGTCATGGGATCCATCGTGTTCGCCTCGAAGTCGCGCTCTCCCGGCGAGGGATAGCCGGAGCCGTCGGCCAGAACCAGCGCCGAGTCGTAGACGTCGCCGGACTCCTGAAACGCGCCCAACTGATCGATGAAGTTCCTGTCGGGCAGCGCGTAGGACACCCTGATCGGATCTATCTGCACTATAGTTGCGAGATACCCTCCCCCCGGAGTGACGTAGTTGCCCTTCGTCACCTCCGCCCGTCCTATGCGTCCGGAGATCGGGGCGGTTATTTTCACGAAGCCCAGATCAATCTGCGCGAGGCGCAGCGACGCCTTTGCCTGTTCGACAGCGGCGCGGCTCTGCGCGACGTCGCTTGCCGCCATGTCCAAGTCATTCGCGGATATGCTGCGCGAGTCGGCGGACGTCAGCCTTTCATGGAATTTAACCGCCCTGGTTAGGTTTGCCTCGGCCCTTTCGAGGTCGGCCCTCCTTAATTGGACCGTCGCCTGATATTGGGCGCTGTCCAGCGTGAAGAGCACGTCGCCTTCGCTGACCATCGAACCCTCCGTAAAATGCACAGTCTCGATCTGGCCCGCGACCCTCGGCCTTATGAGGACGGTCTGTATTGGCTCCACGCGACCGATATACTCGCGCCTTAAGGCGAGATCCGCCCTCTCAACCACGTACCCAACCACGGGTATAGCTTGGGGCGCGGGAGGGGCCGCTGGAGTGGCTTGTTCTGTGGATGCTTGCGCGGTTGCCGTCGGCGGAGGCATGGAACGAATCCCTTCGTCCACCCAACCCTCGAATCGGGAGCTGGAAAAATATGCAATCATCAACATAAGCAACAGCGCCGCGATTGATTTCAGCACGTTGGCGTTTGTTCCTCCGTATTGTTTTCTGTGTTTCATCTTGCATGTTTTTTTCATCCCTGGCTCACACCTTTCTGCGCATTAACCACGATTCTATTATACAACAATGCTATAAAGGAATTTATGAAAGTATCGTGAAGTAATAAAAAGAAAAATGGTCAAAAAAATTATAAGCTTATATCGCGCCATATTGAGTTTTATATGGACTTGACAATCCGGTCAAACGTAGGTAGACTTTCCCGTGAGATTTAGCACTCGTTTCGAGTGAGTGCTAACACAAGGAGCGAAAAATACAAAAGGAGGTTGCAGTGAAATGAAGCTAAAACCATTGGGTGATCGTGTTGTTGTAAAGGCGGCTCCCCACGAGGAAAAGACGAAGGGCGGGCTTGTCCTTCCCGACACCGTGAAGGAGAAGCCGATCGAGGGCATCGTCGTCGCGGTAGGCCCCGGCAAACTGAATGACGACGGCACGAGGACGCCGATAGACCTCAAGCCTGACGACAGGGTCATCTACAGCAAGTATTCGGGCACCGAAGTCAAACTCGACGGCGAGGATGAGTATCTGGTCATCTCCGAGCGCGATATTTTGGCGGTTGTTGAGCACTAGAATTTTACGAACATTTTTCGATTTATAAGGAGGAGATTTTAAATGGCAAAGATACTGGTCTTCAAAGAGGACGCCCGCCGCGCTATGGAACGCGGTGTAAATAAGGTGGCCGATACCGTCGGAATTACGCTCGGACCCAAGGGGCGCAACGTGGTCCTTGAGAAGAAGTTCGGTTCGCCGACCATCACCAATGACGGCGTGACCATCGCGAAGGAGATAGAACTCGAAGATCCGTTCGAGAACATGGGAGCGCAGCTTCTCAAGGAAGTCGCATCCAAAACGAACGATATTGCCGGCGACGGCACAACGACCGCTACCGTTCTCGCCCGCGCGATGATCCGCGAGGGCATCAAGAATGTGGCGGCCGGCGCGAATGGGTTGCTGCTCAGGCGCGGCATAGAGAAGGGGATCGACCTGGTGGTGGACGGTTTGAAAGAACAGGCCGTGAAGGTGAAAGAGCACGAGATGATAGCTCAGGTCGCCGCCATCTCCGCGAATGACAAAGCCGTCGGCGAACTTATCGCGCAGGCAATGGAAAAGGTAGGGGAGGACGGAGTAATCACCGTCGAGGACAGCCAGAGCGTCGGCACCGCCCTTGAGATGGTCGAGGGGCTCCAGTTCGACAAAGGCTATATCAGCCCCTACATGATCACCAACCCCGACCGTATGGAAGCCTCGCTTGAGGACGCGAACATCCTGATCGTCGAGGGAAAGATTTCCAATGTGAAGGACATGCTCCCGGTGCTGGAAAAGGTTGTGCAGACCGGCAAGCCTCTACTCATAATAGCCGAAGACGTCGAGGGCGAAGCCCTTGCGACTCTGGTGGTCAATAAGCTGCGCGGCATACTCCAGGTGGCGGCTGTGAAGGCCCCCGGATTCGGCGACCGCCGCAAGGCGATGCTCCAGGATATAGCGACTGTCGTCGGCGCTAGAGTTATCAGCGAGGACATCGGCCTCAAGCTTGAGAACGCCGACCTCTCCATGGTAGGTAAGGCCAAGAGAGTGCGCGTGGGCAAGGAAGAGACCACCATCGTCGAGGGCGCCGGCGAACCGCAGGCCATAAAGGACCGCGCCGCCCAGATACGCAAAGAGCTCGAAGATTCCACATCCGAATACGATAAGGAGAAGCTTCAGGAGCGCCTCGCGAAGTTGGTCGGCGGAGTTGCCGTCATCCAGGTCGGCGCCGCAACCGAGACCGAGCAGAAGGAACTCAAGCATCGCATCGAGGACGCGCTCAACGCGACCCGCGCCGGCGTCGAAGAGGGTATCGTCGCGGGCGGCGGAGTTGCTCTCGTGCAGTGCCTCGGAGAACTCGACAAGTTAATCGGCGGCATCGAGGGCGACGCGAAGACCGGGGCCTCGATAGTCCGAAAGGCGCTCACCGAGCCCCTGCACCTCATAGCTTCCAACGCGGGCTTCCAGGGCGACGTCGTCGTCGAGAAGGTAATGACCCTTACTAAGGGCGAGGGCCTCGACGCGATAAACGGCGATTATACCGACATGATCAAAGCCGGTATAATCGACCCGGTTAAAGTGACCAGGAGCGCCGTGCAGAACGCCGGCTCCATCGCAGCCATGATACTCACCACCGACGTCCTTGTAGCCGACAAGCCGGAGAAGAAAGACGCTCCCGGAATGCCCGGCGGCGGTATGGGCGGAATGGGTGGAATGGGCGACTTCGATTAAACTGACGGTTGATTCGTCCGGACAATACAAATTGCGCCCTTCGCGGGCGCAATTTTAATTATAAAAATGTCGTAAAAATTATTGACAAAATATGCGTAAATGACGGATAATCCTGATTGAAAAAAGGGTAGCATTTGGTTGGAGAAGTACCACCCCACAAGCACCACCCCGCACAAAAAGCGCGATCTTCCCCGGATCGCGCTTTTTGTTGACCGCAATTTGTGTTGGTTTTGCTTAGAAAATATGATAAAGTTTACTCGTAAAACAACGAGGGTTCGTCTGAAATAGCCATGAATAAAAAGGAGTTTCGCAAATGAGCGGACATTATTGCGGGAAATGCGGCACTCCCGCCGGAACAGAGGATGTTTTCTGTCACAAGTGCGGTACGGAGTTAAACGTGCGGACGGTTTCCGAAACCGAATATGCTGTAAGCCGGCGGAAAATCTGTCCGCAATGTGGTGAGCCGGTGCCGATGGGCGACAGGTTCTGCGGCAATTGCGGTGTAGCGCAGGCCCCGCCGGAAATCAACCCCCAAATCCACACGAAAAAACACGCAATACCCTCACCAGGCGTAACTTCGCATCGGCGCAAACGGGGTTTTTTGTTCAGGCTGGTATCGGCTCTGCTCTTTTGGGGCGTGGTGGCGGGCGCGTTCTACACCGTCTACAGATTTCTGGGAAGGGACATTCTCTGGTCTGAGGTATTCGCGGTGGTGGCCGGCTCCGGCAGACAGCGGCAAACCGCCGACGTCGCGCCGATTCCCCCGACAGAGGAGGCTTACGTTCGATCCGAGGTTTTGCCCCCCATAGTTCCCGAGACGACGGACAGGGGCGATCCGCCCATAGTTCCCGAACCCGTTCAAGCCGAACAGGTTCCGCAGCGCGGGCCGGAATGGGGGGAACAGGACGCGAACGGTTACAGCGCCGTAACGCTGCCGGGGCGGAACAATCCGGAACAGGGCGGTGTTTCTTCAATGAGGGGAACGGTGACCGGCAACCGGGTGAATCTGCGTTCGGAACCGAACACAAGGTCGCAGGTACGGGGCCAGTTCACTTCGGGCAGGGAGGTCGAAATTACGAGGCGCTACTGGTCCGGTGATGAAAGGTTCTTTTGGTACGAGGTGAATTCTCGGGGAGACAGCGGTTGGATGTACGGAGAATACTTACGCATAACGGAGGAAGCAGAGGAATAACAATGGACAACGTGTCGTGCAATATTTGCGGAGCGCCAATACACGAGAGTGACGTATTCTGCCGCAAATGCGGCACAAAGAGAAAACTCGCCGCCGTGAAGAAAGAGATCTTTTTATGCCCGAATTGCGGAAGTATGCCACGCGCGGGCGCAAGGTTCTGCGATATGTGCGGCGTGGACTTTAACGAGCCGGAACAGGGCGAAGCGCGCCCTCGCGCCGATGGCAAGAGGAAGAAGAAGGGTTGTTTAAGGGTATTGCTTCCCCTGATATTGCTTCTGGGAATCGCGGGAGCGGTGATAACCAATTGGGATAAGGTGAAACCGATTATCGCCGATTTTCGGGATTATATAATGAGCCGCGAATTTGTCGCGAGGTATTTTGGAACGTTTCAACCGGCCGAGTCGCCGGAGGATATAAGCTCTGCGGAACAGTTGCCCGTCGTTTCGCCGGATCCGGATGAGGAGATACTCTCACCCGCGGATGAAGGCGGCGTAGAAGATTCGGGCGGTATCCTTCCGGATATTGCGGAAGATACCGAAGAGCCTATTATTATTATTGCGGTTCCAGTGCCAGTGGAGCCGGATGATGATTTGCCCGATTCATTCGTATCCCCTGATTCGGCGGATTCACCCGATTCGCCCGAACCCTCCGGCGATTTGCCTGAACCGATCGAACCCCCTGATGATTCGCCCGAATCAATCGAACCCTCTGATGATTCGCCCGTATCCCCCGATTCGGCGGATTCTCCGGACTTACCGGAGGCTCAAGCGGAAGCTGAAGCCCTTCCTACGGCGCCGGAAGTGGTATGGACAGAGCGCGACCAGGACGGTTACAGCTTCCTGTCGCGGGGAAACCGATTTACGCCGGATGATGAGACGCTGTCGATACCGGGCGTTGTGAGCGCGGATCGTGTCCGCGTGCGAAATATGCCTAGCACCGAGCGGGGACGTATTCTGCGGCAGTTGAATACCGGGGTTCAGGTCGATGTTACGAGGCGTTTCGCGTCAGGCGGCGAGAGGTATTACTGGTTCCAGATTCTGCACGCGGGGGAAATTGGCTGGGTATACGGGGAATTTTTACGGGTGGAGTCCACCGACAATGAAGTCGGCGAAATAACTTTACAAAACGAATAAATCCACAAGCCGTGTTGGCTTGAAAGAGGAATGTGGCATGGCAATACAGGGTAGGCTCGAAGGAAAGATCGCGGTAATAACCGGAGCGTCATCCGGCATCGGGAGACGGACGGCGGCTCTCTTTGCGGAGGAGGGCGCGCGCGTGACGGTGTTGGATTTGGACGAAGACGGGGCCAGGGGGTTGATCGCCGACGCCGGCCCCTCCGTGCGGTTTTTCAGGACGGACATAACCTCCGAGGAAGAAGTGAGGGAGCGTATGGATATGGTTGTAAATTTGTCCGGTTCGCTCGACATACTCGTCAACTGCGCGGGGATATTCGAAGAAGGCGGCGTCGCGTCCGCCGCACTCGCCGGCTGGCACAGGATCATGGAGGTAAATCTGACCGGAACGTTTTTGTGCATGAAGCACGCAATTCCCCACATGCTGGCCCGTAAGGACGGCAGCATCATAAACATCGCCTCGGAGGCGGGCATAAGGGCGGTACCCAACCAAGCGGCATACAACGCCTCGAAGGCCGCCGTCGTCATGCTGACCAAAAGCGCGGCGTTGGATTACGCGTTTGCCGGGATAAGAGTGAATTGCGTATGCCCCGGCAGGGTACTTACCCCGCTTGTGCAGCGCGTCATCGACGAATCTGAAAATCCTGACGGCACGCTTGAGGAATTATCGTTCGACAGGCCCGTCATGAGAATGGGAACCACTCTCGACATAGCCCGCGCTTGCCTTGTCTTCGCCTCAGACGACCTGAAATACGCCACCGGAAGCGTGCTGTCGGTGGACGGCGGTTATACGCTGTAAAAAACTATAACAGCATCTCCGCGATCTGCACCGCGTTAAGGGCGGCTCCCTTTCTCAGGTTATCAGCCACTACCCACATCGACAGGGCGTTCGTCCGTCCCAGGTCCTTGCGTATTCTGCCGACGAATACCGGGTCCTTGCCCTCGCTGTAGCGCGGCCTCGGGTAGATCGAGTTTGTCGGTTCATCCTGCACTACCACGCCGGGGGCGGTTTTCAATATTTCGCGCGCCTCGTCCGGGGTGACGGGGTTGTCGAATTTCGCGATTATCGATTCGCCGTGCCCTCTGAACACGGGGACACGAACAGCGGTGCAACTGACTTTCAATTCGGGCAGGTGCATTATCTTCTGGGTTTCGCGCACCATCTTCCACTCTTCGTCCGTCGTGCCGTCGCTGTCAAAGGCGCCGATGTGCGGCAGCAGGTCGAACGCTATCGGGTGAGGGTACGTTATTTGCGTAGCGGGCGCGCGCCCGTCGAGTATTGAACGGCTTCCCGATTCGAGGGTCTGCAGCGCTTCGACGCCGGTCCCCGATACGGATTGATAGGTCGTGAAAGCCGCGTAGTTCAGGCCGAATTTAAGATGAAGCGGGTTTAAGGCCACCACGGACTGTATGGTCGAACAGTTCGGGTTCGCGATTATACCGTTGTGCAGCTTGATGTCTTCCGGGTTCACTTCAGGCACCACGAGCGGCACCTTGGGGTCTATGCGCCATGCGGAACTGTTGTCTACGACCACTGCCCCGGCGGCCGAGGCGACCGGAGCCCATCGCTTCGAAGCGCCGCCGCCCGCCGAGAACAGCGCTATCTCAATCCCTTTGAAGGAGTCGTCATTCACGGCATTTACGACGTGTTCGGCGTTCCGGAACGCGACTGTTCTGCCCGCGGACCGCTCGGAAGCGAGAGCGACAAATTCCGTGACCGGAAAGTTTCTCTGCTCCAATATCTTGATCATCTCACGGCCCACCAGGCCGGTGGCGCCCAGCACAGCGACTTTCATCTAAACCGCCTCCTCCTCGATAAAATGTTCGTGAAGCGCGCGCACGGCATCGTCCGCGCGCATAGAAGCTACCACGCAGGTGACGGCTAAAGCCGTCGATGAAATCATGTCTATGTTAATCCCCTCTTTTGCAAGCGTCGTGAACATACGCGAAGGTATGTCCGGGTGATTGGCGATGCCGGCGCCCACTATCGAAACGCGCGCTATTTCCGTGTTGAATGACACTCCCTGGGCCTCCGCTTCGCCGCTGAAAGTCCGGCATACGTCTATCGTTACGTCGAGATTTTCCTTCTTTACAAGGAAGCCTATATCGTTCAGCCCGCCCCTCATGTTGTTCTGTATTATCATCTCCGCCCCCACTCCCCGTTCCGCGAGGCTCGCGAAAAGACGCCCGGCTACTCCGGGGATGTCCGGCACTCCCATCAATACCACCTTCGCCGCTTTTTGGTCGTGCACGACCGCTTTGATTATCAGCCCTTCACTGACCGGAATACTTTTCACTATCCAGGTTCCCTCCTCCTTCGTGAAGCTCGAAGCAACATACAGAGGCACGTCGTACCGCGCCGCCACCTCGACGCTGCGGGCTTGAAGCATTTTCGCGCCCAACGCCGAGAGTTCCATGCACTCCTGATACGAAAGATGATCCAGTTTTACCGGAGATTGCACCACCCTGGGGTCCGCCGACATCACGCCGCGAACGTCTTTCAGTATATGACACTCCCCGCCCAGCGCGGCCGCGAGAGCCACCGCCGAGAGGTCCGAGCCCCCGCGTCCCAGCGTTATCACGTCGCCTTCGTCGGTCATCGCCTGAAAACCCGCCACGACAGCGACAAGTCCGCTATCGAGAGCTTCGGCAACCGACTTGGGATCCACCCTGTAAAGCCTGCCCTCCGTCGGAAATCCTTTGGCGTAAAAGCCCGCCTGCGACGCCGTGAACGACTGCGCCGGGATACCCTCCTGCTTCAGAGCCATAGCGAGGAGCGCTATACTCTGCTGTTCCCCGGTGGCAAGAAGCTGGTCTATCTCCCTGCCGGCGGTTTCGTCAGTGACGTCCCCCGCCATCGCGAGGAGATTATTCGTCGTATCGCCCATCGCGGAGACTATAGCCGCTACGTTATACCCCTTGCCGGCATACTCTTTTATGATGAACGCCGCTTCTTTCATTCTGTCCGCGTCCGCGACGGAGCTGCCGCCGAACTTGAGGACGACTGTTCGCGCCTTACCGTTCACAGTACCGCCTCCATCTTCGCGCCGGCGGCGTTACTTTCCAGCACGAAAAACAGCGAATCCACACCGTGCTCGGAGAATGTCCGGCACATGGTCTCCGCCACTTTGCGCGGTTTTCCCCGCGAAAGCGCGATGACACTCGGGCCGGAACCGCTTATCGCCACGCCGAGGCACCCCGGTATCGAGCGTACCCTGTCCACTATTACATCCCCCCCGGGGAAGAGTTTCGCCCGGTATTGCTGATGAAGCCTGTCGTCCATGCCCCACGACAGCATATCCCACTGTCCCGTCGCCCACGCCGCCGTCATCAGAGCCGCGCGTCCGAGATTGAACACGGCGTCTTTGAAGTTTACCATCTCGGGAAGCGATTTTCTGGCGTCGGAGGTGTTTACCTTGACGTTCGGCACCGCGACTACCACGTACATGTCGTAAGGCAGGGGCGGCAGCTTCACATAGCGCAGATCGTTCCCGTCCCAGCATCCGACGGTCATGCCGCCGAGGAAACAGGGGGCAACGTTGTCCGGGTGGCCTTCGATTTTGGTCATGATGTGCAGTAAATCAGCCTCCGAAGCTTTAACGCCGTTTAATTCATTCGCTATCAGCACGCCTGATACTACCGCGCTTGCCGAACTACCCAGCCCTCGGCATAGGGGTATCGCGTTGTCGGAGTGCATTATGAAACCCTTGGGTTCGGATATGTTCCATGTAGAACACGCTTCGAGGTAGCTTTGGATGATGAGGTTCGACTCGACGCCGGTTATCTCCCTAACGCCTTCGCCGCAGACCTCCGACACAAACTCGCCCGGCGGGAGAATCTGCTTAATTGTCACGATATTATAAAGCGAGAGCGCCATGCCGAGCGTGTCGAATCCCGCACCCAGGTTTGCGCTGGTCGCGGGCGCCCGTACCCTCATGATCGTTTCGCTCATAGAGAAAGAGCCTCCGTCAGTTCCTCGATTGTGTCCCCGATTTTGACAGGAGGGGCCGCCTGCGATATGGCGGCGTCCGGGTCTTTGAGGCCGTTGCCGGTGAGGACGATTGCGGCCGTCACTCCCTGCGGAAGCCTGCCGGCTTTTTTAAGCTTGAGCAGCCCCGCGACGGTGGTGCATGAAGCGGGCTCGGCGAATACGCCCGCTTTACTTGCGAGCGCGGCTTGAGCGGCAAGTATCTCGCCGTCGGTCACCGTCTCGAAGAGGCCGCCGGATTCAGACACGGCTTCGCGTGCCGTCTTCGCGCTCACAGGGTTGCCGATGCGGATAGCGGTCGCTATGGTCTCGGGGTTCGGGCAGGGCTTGCCGGTCGCGAGGGGAGCCGCGCCTTCCGCCTGGATGCCGATCATCCTCGGCAGCGATTTGATACCGCCCCGCTCTTTAAGGTCCTTATAGCCGGCCCAGTACGCGCTGATGTTGCCCGCGTTGCCGACCGGGATCACGTGCAGGTCGGGAGCCCGTCCGAGCGTCTCGCTTATCTCCCATGCTCCCGTCTTCTGCGATATTATCCTGTAGGGGTTTACCGAGTTTACCATCGCAATCCCGTGCTTCTCCGATACCTCCCGCGCCATTTCAAGAGCCCTGTCGAAGTTGCCCTCGACCGATATGACCTTTGCGCCGTAGATGAGGGCTTGCGCCAACTTGCCTAGCGCCACGTGCCCGGACGGCAGGAGGACATGGCAGGGCATCCCGGCGTGCGCGGCGTATGCCGCGGCCGAAGCCGACGTGTTGCCCGTGGACGCGCAGACTATGGCGCGCGCTCCGTCCTCGATGGCCTTCGCGACGGCGAGGACCATGCCCCTGTCTTTGAACGAGCCCGACGGGTTGCACCCCTCCAGCTTTGCCCACAGTTCTATTCCGAGTTCGCCGCCCAGTCTGTCCAATCGGACGAGGGGAGTGCTTCCCTCTTCGAGATTCAGCAAAGGGGTCTTGTCCGTGACAGGCAGATATTTTCCGTACCGCTTCAAAACTCCCAAACGTATTCCTCCCAGTCGCCGCTTCCGAGTTTAATTTCCCGCCGGGCGGCATGACCACATGACGCCACTCTATATTCTAATTTCAATCCACGTAAAGCACAAGCCCGCCGATTTCGTTTGTCCTTTCCCTCATTTTCAAAGCGATTTGCCTGTGTTATGCTTTCTTGACGACGAGGGGTGAACGACGATGAACATATATTCCGTTCCGAAATTTTTTAATACCGCCGGGCCGTCGCAGGATGATATACACTACACGCTCGACCCGCTGCGGCGCATCAACTACGACGAAATTTCACTGCTCGTAGACCAACAAAAATATTTCGTCCTTCACGCGCCCCGCCAGACGGGCAAGACGACCTCGCTTCTCGCGATGGTGAAAAAAATCAACGAGGAGGGCCGTTTCCGGTGTATGTATATGAATGTGGAGTCGGCGCAGA
>Ga0099364_10001870_pt1 | contig 34032 bp, 25 predicted proteins | sample TergutTh196P3_FD_73070 | JGI IMG/M metagenome (GOLD analysis project Ga0099364, IMG submission 73070) | Microcerotermes parvus P3 segment gut microbial communities from Pointe-Noire, Republic of the Congo - Th196 P3 | ecosystem: Host-associated > Arthropoda: Insects > Digestive system > Gut ... | reverse complement strand
GAGAGTTCGTTGGCTTCGTCCCAAATGGTCAGATACATGATTTGTCCCATCATGGAACCCATCGGAGCGATGCGCGGCACGATGCCGGGCGGCAACTGATCGACGGCAAGCCGAAGACGTTCGTCAACGATTTGTCGGCATCGGATTGCCTCCATGTTCCAATCGAACTCGATGGTGATGACGACGAGTCCGGCAGTTGTGTTGCTGCGCAGTGCCGTAACTCCTGTTGCGCCATTGAGATAGGTTTCGATGGGCGTGGTAACGATGGCGACGATTTCTTCGGGTGCCATCCCGGGACATTCGACCATGACGACGACTCGTGGTCGGTTCAGGTCGGGCAGTACATCGACTGGCAGTTGCGTTGCCTGATAGGCACCGACGAGCATCAGTACGGCGGCGAGGGCGAGGACGAGGACTCGGTTGTTGAGGGACAGGCGTATGAGGGTGGTGAGCATAGGGAACAGGTAAGGGGTGGTTAAATCAACACGATTGTTGTCTTAAAGTGTTCAAATTCTTGGTCTGCACATTGATTTTGCGCTTTTGAGTGATGACAGTTAAAGTCATAGTAAAGCCCATTATGTTCTGCTTTGAGAACTTTGAGTTCAACTTTTAGCGGTTCTCTGAGATTAATATGTTCAAACAAGTATTCTGCGTCATATTCAAAGAATCGGCAGTTACTCAAAAAATAAGGGGCGTATCTTTTGATAACTTTATACTCTTTTAGGATTTTAGAGGTTCCCAATTTTGACAGTTCCATTAGTTCTTCAAATGATTTGCATCCTAAATCCTCAAGTTCTTCTCTCGGAGTGATATGGAGCGTAATTGTTGGAGAGAGTATGCCCTTGTATTCTTGTTTGTCTTGCCAGTATTTTGTTGCGATACAAATGGGGTCTCCTAATTCTTCCCAGATTTCTTCTTTCGACATATCAAGTCCTTCCCCGATGATCTGTGCATCCCTCAGTTTTCCGAAATCTTTGACCGCGATGAACCCCCAGCCCGGCGGTTTGTGAAAGAGAATGCCCAGTTTTTTATTGACGTAGGCGTTATCGTTGACAGCGACAGCATTTAAGGGGTCGGCAATCAGCCCTGCCAATGCCAAACCAGTCATTCTCAAAAATTCTCTTCTGCCAATTCCCATCGTGCGTGTCTTTTTATAATGAGGTCGTTCTTTGTGGACGGCGCATTCGGTTAATCCTGCCGTTCGATGTCCGACAACGCTAAACCTGTAATCTTTGCAATGGATTCAATATCGAACCCTTCTTGTGCCATAAGACGAGCAGTTTCACGGGCTTTTTCCTCTCGCCCTTTCGCCTTTCCTTGAGCATACGCACCGCTGCAATGTGCGTGACTTGGAGAGAATTATCGGGAAAAGGGAGGGCGTTGTCAAGGTAACGGCGGCAATTTACCGACAACGATTCTGATTTTCGATGAAGGTCAACGCCTTTGTCTCGTTTTCCTCAATCGCTATTTCGACCGCCTGTTTTGCAATGTCCAAAAGATGCTCCGAACGGCGGCGAAGAGTAAATGACCGTTGTACGTTGGAAACGATCCTTTTGTGAATGGATGGCGAGAATAGCGGGATTGGCATGTTCAAAACGTCTTCATCTTTGATTACAGGGTAGGAAGTGCCTACGTTCCACTTCAAAAACCAATCCTTGTAAATCGGTGTTCTGAATAAAACCACTAATGTTTCAATTGGATAATCGGCTTTGGGACGCAAGACAGTAAATGCACCACTCACGATTAAGTTTGGAACATTCCTATCAATTATTGTAACGGCACCACGATTGGGGCGTACTTTGGACACAAGCACATCCCCTTTTTGAACCTGTGTTTTTGCATTGGCAGGAAGTTCTTCGGCAGAAAGGACGTTGAACGTAAATGAACCGTCGCCGATATTTACGTCGCCTATTTCTGTGTAAGGGTAGAATTCCTGCGTCTTATCAAGGGACGTGTGAACACGGTTAAAAACTGTGTTTGTCGCTATAAAGTTAGGGTTATGCGTAGTAATACACTGTAAATAATCTTCATATTTCCGCTGATAGTACTCAGCATCGAGTCGTCCGCTGGTTCCCAAACTTTCCGAAAGGGTTTTGATGGCAATAGGGTCTTGCGACGGCTCAAAGTCCGACAAGCCGAGAGCGGAAAGAAGGAATGATTCGGCGGATGTGTAAAATTTTTCCGCATCAAGGCGGAGTAGATGCGCCTTGTGAAATTGCTCTTGAATCCATTTTTGTATTGACGTACTCAACACCGGAATTTCAATTTCCTTGACCTCTTCGGGGTTAATATTTGTTTGATTGATTGACTGCCGTGCTCTGCGACGAAGTTCCGTTATGCCATATTTGCAACTCAAAAAAACCGTCAGGTATTCTGCGAAAATTTTTGTTGTGTCAGGCACAAAACGCACAAGGTAAGAAGCGAATATCATGGGAGTAGATATTTCGTTCGGATAATAAACTCCAGTACGCCCCACCCATTCATAAGAATTGGTGCGATTGAATAGTACGTCTCCGCTGTTCAACCTAAATTTTTCAAAATCATTTACTGATATATCGGCACACTTATTAACATGCAAATCACAGAGCATGTTTGTAATTTCGTTCATTCGATAAATCGGATAGCCGATTCCATCTTCATTCATCGCTCTTGAAATTCCATACTGCGACTCAAGCAAACAATTTTCGATTCGCATGTATTTTAGCGAAACGTTTTGTTTTAATTGTGTTGTGTGAAATGGACTATCTATCCTGAAATCTTTGTTAATTGCGAGTTCGCTCAGCCTCACCTCTACCGCTTCCAGCCCGCTCATCAATGCTTTATACTCTTCAGCATCGAAGGGCGGGCTTAGCGAAAAAAACTTAGCCCTTCACGCTTGGCAAATTCAATAAACGCCTCGGTAATACCGTCTCCCGTGATACCGTCGTGGTTGTACAAACCATGATCAACGATTAAATGCCCATGGCTATCACGGAGATACTCGCCGGTTTTCGGGTCTTTGACGTAAATCTTATCGCCGGAATTGTCCTTGCTCGGCTTTTGCATCGTCGCAAAGAAAATCGGATAATCCTCACACTTCGGACAAAGTTCATCGTCCCACTTCTGCACGAAAAGCACTGACGTTTTCGTTCCCGTGTGCGGTTTGAATACGTTCCCATGAAGCCCAACTACCGCCAAAATGCGGCATCGCTCCGCAATGTACTCCCGGATACGTTTGTCGCTGGAATTGTTGAATCTCCCCTGCGGTAAAACGATTGCCATTCGTCCCCCCGGCTTCAAAAAGTTCAAATTGCGCTCGATAAATAAAATATCACGCCCGACGGTGCTTTTTATCTTGCCCTTTTCATCTTTGGCAAGTTCGTAATGCGAGAGAATATCCCTTACCTTGATATCACCAGCAAAAGGCGGATTCGCCATCACAATATCGAACTCAAAATGTCCGAACTTGTCTTTTTCAGAACAGAGTCTTTTTAGTTTTTTGAATCCATTATTGTACGTGTCATTCCAATCTTCCTCCTTTGTGGTTTCCTTCCACCGGATATAATCTAACGTATTCAGATGCATGACGTTCGTTTGTCCGTCTCCTGCTATCAAGTTGAGCGTACGGGCAACCCTCACCGCCTTGTCATCGAAGTCAATGGCAAAAATTTTCTCTTGAACGTAATCGGTACAGTAGGAGGGTTTTGCCTCGGCAGTGAAAAGATGCCCCAGTTTTTTCTTGTTTCGTTTCAATAGTTTCCGCCAAACATGAAAAATTGTATGAACAGAAAAACCGCTACTGCCTGCCGCTGGGTCAATCATCGTTTCAGTTTCGTTAGGATTTAGCATCTTAACACACATGTCGATAACGTATCTCGGCGTAAAATACTGCCCTTTTTCCCCTTTGCTGCTCTTGTTCATCAGGTACTCAAACGCTTCGTCAACAATGTCAAGGTCGGAGTTGAAAAGTTTGACTCCTTCAAGAGATGCGACACAAATTTCGAGATGTGAAAGAGACAAGTTGATTTTATCGTCTTTGACGAAAACGCCTTCCCACTTCTTGCAAGCCTTCGCAAACAAATTGTCAATTTTTGATTTAAGTTGCCCATTGCTTAAACCTGGATTACGAAATTCGAGATTTCTGTCTTTGTCGGTTGTGCCTTGTTGCTCATCGTAAAGTTTTGCAAAAACGAGTTTGAAAATTTCTTCAAAAACGTCGACACCAGCATGAGCAAGAACCTCGTCCTCGAGTTCCTCGATCAACTGCTTGAGCGATTTTCCCGTCTTAACGAGTTTGTCTTCCCGAATTAAATCATCCAATGTAAAAGGACGTTGCAATAAATCTGCAAGCGTTTGCTTTGCATGCGGCAAGTCGGGAATATGTTCAAAATTATTAGGGTTTATCCGATGATACCAAGTGATTTGTTTTCCGTTTGTCCAAACTGCCATCGGCGCACCGGTAGCATGGGTATAACTTTTGAGTTGTTCACGTCCCTCCTTTGTTTTGGGACGTTTGAGTTCGACAATGATGTAAACTTCCGTAGGGTGATCCTCGTCCATGATGACGATGTCTGCTCTTTTTGTTTCGCTACCGAAACTGATCGGATGTTCAAAGCAGATCCGCTCTATCGGATATTGATACTTCTTTGTCAACTGCGCAACGTAAAGTTGCCGAACGACTTCTTCTGGTGTCAGTTTTACGCTCTTTCTACGGCAGAGACATTCGACGTAATAGTCCGCCGCCCCTTTTTTATTTGTGCGATCTACGACTCTTTTTTCGAGTTCTTTGATCTCCTTGGAGTCAAAGAGTGTCATTGCATGTTCTGAACCTTCGAGTATTTTTTCAAGTTTCATAAGTTAGGAAAAATAAAGGATGTGTTGGTATTTGTTGCAATCTATCGATTGCGGCTTTGGAAACTGTTAAACATTCCCTGCACCGACGGGCAGAGAAGATGACGACACCGCCGTCGAGTACGCGCAGGGAGCGTTTGACTTCGGCGGTATTGTAATGCTGGGTGGGGCGAACATGTCCCGGCGTGTCGATGAGATTAAACGTGTACACATTATCCGAGCCGGGAACTGTGTTCCCGCATTTCCAATCGAAGTTAACGCTGGCGGCTTGGATGGTACTGTATAAATTGTGAGGGACTCTTTTTTGTTCTTCGGGACCACCAAGTAGTTTGACATAGTGGTAATGGTGGTTTTTCCTGCGTCGATATGGGCGATGATGCCCCGATGTCTCGGTCCCCATGCAAGAGCACCGCTGCAATGTGCGTAGCATGGGGAGAATTATCGGGGAAAGGGGCGAGGTTGTCAAGCGTTAGCCGCCGTACGACTTGTCCCGATTGTGGTGCGCCATTGAAATTCCGAGAAGATGCCGAAAAAGCCGAAGTAGGGGTCGTATAATATCTCCGTCAGCCCGGGGAATTGATGGTCAAAGCGTCAAAATCATCGGTTTTGCGCAGTGAATCACAATTTTAGGCTTGACGGAGTATTAGGGCATTTAAGACAAGCGGCACTACCTTCCTCGCAGCAGCGGTGCGCTCGTGTGCGGAGTGGTCTCTGAACGACCATGATGTTTCAACAACCCTTGGTCCTCCTCGGCAACCTCGCCAGTGTACTCGCGGGCAATCATGCCCTCGCCAGCCGCCATCATCGGAGCAGGTGCATTGCCCGCAAACAACGAGTCCGCAGAACCCGCTCGATAGACCGCCAGTTGAGCAATGCCCGTGCCGTCAAAGTCGCCGACCACCGGATAGTCCCCACGCTCGCCAAACTCAATCCGAGTGTCAAACGTAAAGTCCCCCGTCGTGTCCAAATACCAAACGCCATTCACGTACAAGCCAATCTTGTCAATGCCGTCGCCATTGAAGTCGCCGATGACCGGAATACCCTCCGGTCCTAAACCAAAGTCGGCATTGTTCACGAAAACAGCGTTCTCGTCCCATTTGCCAGTACCCGTCTTGTCAATGTACCATTTGCCATCTCGATACACGCCGATTGTCGCAATGCCGTCGCCAGTGAAGTCGCCAGTGAACGCCTTGTCTCCTTCGCTCCCATATTGGAACACATGGTCAATGACATCAAGCCGCACGCCGCCGCCCGTCGAATGTTTCATTGCCCGAACGTTGTTCGCCGAAACATTGATCGAAATGTCCGGCGGGACATTCTTCGGTACAGTCGAAACCGCCGCATTCAAGTCCGTCGGTAAGCCGGGCTTGGACGCGATGAAATGATGCGCATCGCCACTCATCGGACCGAAAATGCCGATGTCCGTTTTGCCGTCGCCGTCCCAGTCGCCTACGACAGGTTGATCAGCCGAACCGCCCATCTGCACCCAGAGGTCTTCTTCGTCCCACACTCCGTTGCCGTTAATGTCAATGTACCAATTTCCATTGTGATAGACCGCAACGTTGGCAATTCCATCGCCGTTGAAGTCGCCGACGACCGGAATACCGCCTTCGGGACCGAACGTAAACCGCTTTCGGACCACGCCGTCTTTGCCTCGAACAAGCCAGGAAGACTGATTCAACGGCAAAGGAGCCCATGCGACCGAAACATAGCGGGCACCGGCGGCGACACCCTCCTCATCGGAGAGGATCATCGTCGTTCTGCTGGCGTGTTCGCCGACGGCAATTCCATCGGTCGCACCGTTTGCCCGGGGATAACCCGCGTTAATGACGCTCAACTGCCACGCAAAACTAGGGGCTGCTACGGCTGCCATACCGCTTCCGAATCCTCCGCGCATCGGCTCGGTAAAGTTCGCTGCCTGCCAACCCGGAATAACAGCGGGAGCAGGTTGTCCTCCGTTCCAAACCGGCGGTTGAACCGAGTGAAACGGCGGTGTGTGAGGAATAGGATTCGGTGTCGGAGGCGGCGGAGCCGGCGGCTCCGGCTCCGGTTCCGGCGGAGGAGGGGGTGGCGGCGGCGGCGGTGGCGGCGGCGGGTCTTCCGGTGCTATACTGAAGTTGTATTCCTTGCCGTGCTGTCCCGAATGTTCCAACACAATCTCGCCAACGGTCTTTTCGCCCTCTTCTCCGCCGAGCGTACCGACGAAGACACGCCATTCGCCCTCTTCCTCGACTCGAACTTGGTAGTGTTCATATTGGAACGGGTCAACCTTGAATTTGTAGAACCCGTTTTCGTCGGTTTCCGTCGTCTCAATGAGCACGTACTCCGTTCCGTCCCATGCCCAGAGGGTAACGGTCTTGCCTTCGAGTTCCTCCCCTTCATCGAGTTTGCCGTCTTTGTTTTCGTCGAAATAGACGTAACCGCTGATCGACCCTTTCTTGTATTCGCCGAAGTTGTAGTTTTCTCCGGTTCCGTTGGCAGACATTTGGATACCTTTGATGGCATCGTATCCGTGTTCGCCGAGTTCGTATGCTTCTCCAAAAGGAAAGCCGTCCACGCTGCCGGGAATGTTTTTACCGTCTAGCCAACGTTCCGGCTGTTCCTGAAGAATTTTGTATGTATGAAACGCTTCGACATCAGTGAAGATGTAATTTCCGTTTTCGTCGGTATCGGTTTCGGCAATAAATTCCCATGCTTCTCCGTCCTCTCCCAATTTCCAGAGAGAGAGTGTTACGCCTTCGATACCTTTCTCTCCTTCATCGATGACTCCGTTGTTGTTTTTGTCGTGAAAGACGGTGCCGGAGATGGTGCCTTTGAGCGGCACTTGGACATTTTCGGGAGACGTCGATATTGCTCCTGCGGTGGAGGCTCTGTGTGAGTTGTCAGGATAATGATAGTCGTCCGGCGGCACGTTCAAATTTTCGGGAATGGCAAAGTCATTCACAAAACGTGCGTCGAAGGTATGTGTTTCGTAGTTTTCCGCTTCGAAGGTTGCAGAAAATTGTACACGGCTAAAAGCCGCTCCGTCCACGACGGGAACGAGATCGCCGGATTCGACGTTGTCGAGATTGAAGGCACCGTTGTCATCGGGCATGAGTCGGCAAACCGAAACGACGAATTCGAAGACCATGTCTTCGGTGAAATCTTCGTTGAATGTGATTTTGACGACTTGTGGGAACCGTTGTTCGCCGTCTAGTAATTCGAAGGTAACGTTGCTGAGACTGCTCTGTTCGGTAACGTAAAAGTTAACGGCAGCCCCGTTTGACGGTTGTGGATTTGAGGGGTCAATGTTGAAGTACAGGAAATCCGGTGCTGTTCTGAGGTCGATGATAATTTCGGTCAGTTTTGTATTTTCTGCGCCGCCGTTCCATGAGATGGTGAAGACGCTTCCGGTGGTGGCTTCGGCTTGGTTTGGCGCAACGGTGTGATAGTCTGCGTGATAGACTGCGCCGAAATCTATTGGATCGGGCGGTTCGAAGGGGGAAGCCGAGAGTAGATCACGGGATTCCATTTCTTCGATTCGGCAGATTCTGAGGTTACGGTTTTTCTGTCGATTTTTGTTGATGTTGCTGTTGTTACCGAAAATGTTTGCTAAAAGTCCCACGAAAACCTCCTGTTCTCTAAAATTCGCTGGTAAAGTACGTAGCGGACGCTCTGTTTCTGGCATAATCGGCAGAAAAGCGTCGGGAGAATAGAAAAAACGGCAAAAACGAAATAATCGGCAAAGATTGACAGGGGAAACTTATAGGGCTGTCAATGCTAGGGGGATGTACTCCGTAGAAAGATCGGAGGCATACGCCCCCGATCCTGCACTGAACAATCTAAAAAACTGCTCTTGCCCCAGGTACAAATTTTCGTTATAAACCCGATTAAGAACCATGCGGTATATTCATTGCCTAATTTTTGTTCTTTATTTTTCCCCCGTTTTGGCGGCAGAACCCTACACTGCTGTCATCACGGCGGACAGTGTTACGGTGCGCAGCGGACCGGGCTACGAATTCTATCCGACATTGCACCTTCGGGCTGGCGATAAAGTCGAAATCTATTACAAACAAGGAGAATGGTGTGCAATCCGTCCACCCATCGGAAGTTTTTCATGGGTCAGTGCCGGATTCGTTCATTTCGGCAGTGGCAACGTCGGAACAGTTCTCGCCGATGGTCTCGCTTCCCGAGTCGGCAGCGATTACTCCGATGATTGCGACACCGTGCAGGTTACACTCAAAAAAGGGGAACCCGTCCTCATTCTTGAACGCCGAAAAACACCAGAAAACGCCGCTAGTCCGGTATGGCTTAAAATTGCTCCGCCCAGCGGCGAATTCCGATGGATACACCGCTCGGCAATACAACCTTTCATTCAACAGGTTCGATATGATGCCAGTGCAACGGAAGTTGCCGTCATTGAAGCCCCAACCCTGCCGAAAATTGCGGCTACTCATCCGTTCAGTACTACATTGCAGCATTCCACGGCGAACGTGTCCACTGCCGATCCCTTCCAGCGGGCATTCGAGGAACTCCAGCGTGAGACTTACATCGTGATGACTCGTCCGACGGACGACGAGGTGTTTGTCATCCTGATTCAGCGGGCGCGCGAACTTCATCAGATTGCGCCGACAGACCATGCTCTCGAAAAAACGTACCATTTGCTAGAATCGTTGCAACGGACGCGTGCTGTCCGCCGGGAGTTAGCACTACGGCGACCAGCGGCATCCGGTATGCTTCCGAACCCTCGAACCGTTGCGTCTCCGACAACTGCAGGCGTTCCTGCATCACAACAATCGATCTTACAGGCGTACACGCCGACATCGGCGCAAAGTCCTTTGCCAGTGAGAGAATCGCAGACTGTATCTACGCTGCTTCTGGCGGGTGTTAACGTCGGCGGTTACGACATTGTGGGGCGGTTAGGCGAGTTTGATCACCTTCCACCGGGACATCCGCCTTATGCGGTGGTCGATGAAAAAGGACAAATTATTTGTTTAATTTCTCCGTCGCCGAATTTGAATTTATCACAACGCGTTGGTCATTTTGTCGGAATCAATGGAGTTCTCGGCGAATATCATCAGCAAGGCAGACCGCCCGCCCGGCATATTACCGCTCGAAACATTCAGACGTTGCGCTAGTGCGTGTTGACGTTAATCTTGCATTGTTTTCTGCCAATCGTTATAGTTCGCTATGTTATTTTGTAACGACTCCTCGCCGACAGCAATTCTCGGTGCCGGTATGATGGGAACCGCTATCACAGCGGCTCATCTGCGGTGCGGACAACACGTCATACTATACGATTCCGTCGATGCCGCCCTGCACACCGCTCCCCAACGAATCGCCGACGAATTACGCCTCCAAAACATTGCGCTGCCCGATGCTCTCCTAACCTGCACCGATAATCTTGACGATGCCGCCCGCTCTCCGGTCATCATCGAAACGATTCCCGAAAAACTCAAAGCGAAACAGAAATTGTATCAGAAAATTACCGCAGACCGACCACCCGATGTTTTTCTGTTTTCCAACACATCGACGCTTTCGATCTCCTTGCTGGCACAAGATTTACCGGCGGAGTGGCAACATCGGTTTTGCGGTCTCCATTTTTTTCATCCTGTTCGGCAACGTTCACTGGTCGAGATCATAGCCGGCAAGCAGACCGCCCCGGCGACCATCGAAGCGGCAAAGGAACACGCCCACAAGATTGACAAACGCTTTATCATCGTCGGTGATGCTCCCGGCTTCTTGGTCAACCGCATTTTGAATCCCTATCTTTCGTCGGCACTCGTATTGCTCGAAGAAAAGGTCGATCTTGACCGCATCGAACGTGCCGCAACTCAATTCGGAATGAAGATGGGACCCTTTCGCATAATGGACGAAATCGGTCTCGATGTCGTTCTTCATGCAGGCTGGGTGCTGCACAAGGCGTTTCCTGAGCGGACACCGCAGTCGCCGATTTTGTTACGGCTTATCGAGCAAGGAAAACTGGGTCGAAAGACCGGACAAGGATTTATGCTTTATGACCGGCAGGCTTCGTGGGAAGGGGAAGGGATTCCTGATCCGCTGTTTGCATCGACCGATGAAACGGTTTCCGATTCGGAGATTGTCCGTCATCTTTTTGTGCCGATGTACGACGAGGCGGTGCGGTGCTTTGAGGAAGGCATCATTCCCGACATGTCTTCGGCAGACATGGCTTCGATAGAGGCGCTCGGTTTTCCTGTGGAACGAGGAGGTATTGTTACGTGGGGGAAATCGCAAAATTGAGCAGAATGGATACAATTACTACCTTATGATTTGGAGAGTCCGCTCGAAAACATTGACGCTGGACAAGCCCATTTGGATGGGTATTGTTAATGTTACCCCCGACAGTTTTTCCGACGGCGGACGGTTCTTGGAACCTTCGGCTGCGGTCGATCAGGCACAGCGGCTGCTAGAAGAGGGTGTCGGCATCATTGACCTCGGCGGCGAAAGTACCCGCCCCAACTCAGAGGGTGTTTCTGCGGAAGAAGAGTTACACCGGGTTTTACCCGTCCTTCGGTCTCTAAGAGAACGGCAACCGAATGTGCCGATTTCAGTGGACACGACAAAAGCCGAGGTTGCTCGAAAAGTTCTGGATGCCGGAGCAGACATTATTAATGATGTTTCCGGGTTCTCCGATCCCGAAATGCTTGGGGTGCTTCGAGAGACGAAGGCTGGCTACTGCTTGATGCACACGCAAGGAATTCCGAGAACGATGCAGGATAATCCGCAGTACAGAGATGTCGTCAGCGAAGTTTTTGAGTTTCTGAAAGACCGCCGGACAATGATGATCGAGTTAGGAATCCCGCCGGAAACGATTGCAGTCGATCCCGGTTTGGGGTTTGGCAAAACAGTAAAACATAACTGGCAACTGGTCGAAAACATTGCTTACTTTCACAGTATTGGTTCCCCGATTTTGGTGGGACATTCCCGAAAACGCTTCATTGCGGAGAGGTTTACAGATCGTGATGAAGGAACCCGGCAGGTGAGTCAGCAACTCATTGAAAGAGGCGTTCATGTTCTGCGTGTGCATGAGGCGAGGCTGCACTCTCCTTTGTTCTCTCACCTTCCCACCTCGATCACAATCGCTCCCTCTATGAAGGTGCTGCGTACATCGTAACCCTTTTGCCGATACTGCTCCAACGACTCCGGGCGGTACGAAAGTTTGCCCATACTGAAAATTAATATCTGAGGCAACACATTCGGAACCGACCATTCCAACAACCGCTCCGTTTGCAACGAACGACCCCCATGATGCGGCACCATCACGATCTCCGTCGGCATCGGTTCACGTAACAAAAACGGAGACGGTTCACGACCATCCAAATCGCCCGGCAGTAATATCCCCACAGCACGATGCTCCAACCGTAAAACCAAACTCGTCGCATTCGTGTTGTGCGGCTCCGAAAAACCCTCCTTCGGCGGATGAAGAATAATCGAATTCAGCAATCCATACTCCGATAAATCATCCCCATCGCCGATAATCCGTATCGGTATTTTCCTCAATTCCAACTGTTCCATGAGCAGCGACCAAGAGACACTATCAACTTCGCTGTGCATCGCCGACGTATAAGGAGAAATCAAGACCGTACCAATCGAAAACCGATCCAGCAACATGATTACGCCGTTGAAATGATCATTGTCAGGATGCGAAATCAAAACGGCATCAATGTGCGTTTTGCCGAACCGCCAAATCGCTCTGCTCATGGAGTCTGCCGCATATCGCGGTGAAGTCAACGAACCGACATCGCAGATAATCATGCGGTTGTCCGGCGTTGTAATCAGCACACTGTTGCCGTGTCCCGTCGATAAGACCGTGAGCGTAAGCCGATCCGACCGCAGGCGTTCAAAGTCCCGATAGTATCCCGCTCCGAAGCCGACAAGAATCCACACAATCAAAGCGGTCAGCAAAATTTGCCAGCGCGGACGGTACATCGGCAACAGTGTAAAAAAGGCAAACGCACTGTAAAAGATAAGATTCCACCAACCCGGCGGACCCGGCATCCAATAGTGTCCGCCGAGCCGTTGAAACCAAGCGATCAGTTCCAATAATGCCCAAAATGACCAGTCCGCACCGATGCCGAAAACGCTCCCGATCAAGGGAATCTGTCCGACGATTGCCGTAATAAAACCGCAAGCCATTGCCAGCGTCAACGGTATCCAAAGCAGCGGATTAACCAACACCGCAACCGGCGTAAAGAGGTTAATATGACTCAACAGAATCGGCATCGAAAAAAACCAGATCGTCAAACTGATCAGAAAAAGTTCGACGGTACAGCGGAACATTCTTGACAAGCGGCGGAGTCCTCGCCACGATGCTGACTCGGAACGTTCAATGTCTTGTAAGGTTCGTAAATCTTCGTCGCTCGGACTGGGGGTGTAAAACAACGATTTCAGACGTGTGTAATGCGGTATCCATAGAAAACTGGCAACAGCAATGAAAGAAAGTTGTGCGCCGAATTGAAAGAGTTCCGACGGATGCCAAAGCAAGACGACCAATGCGGACGCACAGAGGATGTTTCGTGCCGATGTCGGTCGGTTCACGTACAGTGCAACGGCAAAGGAACAGGTCAGTGCCACTGCCCGAATTGCTGGCGTGCGGACATCGGTGAGCAGTAGGTAAAACAGGACAAAAAGAATCATCGAGGCGGCAGTAGTGCGCCGGGAAAATTGCATCAACCGCAAAAACCAGCCGGCAATGCCTGCAATCAGAGTGACGTGCAGTCCCGAGATTGCCAAGAGGTGCATCGTACCGGTGTCGAGCATACTTTGCCGAACTTCGTCGTCCACCGATTCCCGAACGCCGAAGATCATCGCTTCTGCAACCGGACGTGTTTGCGGAGTCAAATGCCGTTCGAGATTGTCGAGACCGGTACGGCGGATCGATTCGATCCATCGACCGGGCGAGAACGGATTGCTGTTCAATAATGTCGCGGCGGAGTTATCGGGACAGCGCAACAGCGCGAGAGTGCGTTGTCCGCGAAGGTAATCGGCGTAATTGTAGTCGCCGGGATTGCTCGGCTTGGGGGGTTGAAGCAGTTCGCCGAAGAGTTGGAGTCGATCTCCGATGCGGAAGTTTCTTGCATCGTCATAAATTGTTACCAAGATGTTTCCGCTGACGGGAATCCAATCGCTTTTGTCCCGGAGTTGTTCGGCACGGAGGGTGAAGACGGTTCGTGCGGAGGTTTCAAAGATTTGTCCCGGATTGTGTTGCGGCTTGGGATAGAACCGGGGCATTTGGGCGACTGTTCCGATCAGTGCTGCGGGTTGTGCTAGCGCAAGAGCGGGGGGTGTAAGCCCCCCGGTGTCTTCGGCTTTCGGCATCACATAACAACCGATGTCATTGTGTGAGAATCGAAACCAATGATCGTGATGCCAACATCCGAAGAAGGCGGTGCAGGCGAGGAGAATGAGCGGATAGTTACGAAATCGGAACCAGGCGGCAAGAGCGATGATGCAGAGCGATGTCCAGAGGAGGATTGGCGGTTCGAGGAGTTTGTCAATCAGGATAGCGGCGATTGCGGCGACGAGTATCGGCGGCAAAGGCTGGTACGTGAACTTCCTCGGCATACGGCGATTGTAGAGGGGAAGCGTGTCGCGGTCAACGGGGGTGGGGGCAATTACGTAGAGTTTTGCGCCGGAGATCGAGAGCGGGGAGGCAAAACTTTGCGAAGAAAAAACCAAATGTCCGCGTATCCAAATGTGAACATCGGCACGGACTATGCGGGCACGGTATTGTGAGATTTTTGGAGGGTATCGGAAGTTTACGAATTTGAGTTCTGCAACACTTCAACACAATGCGTCCTTCATTGAATCTCCGCCGCATTTTCCAAACTCTTGAGTATTCCTTCCGCAACGACCCGGCGAGTGCTGCGGACATCCATCGCCCGCTTTTCAATAAGCCGATGCGCCTGTTCCTCGCTGATTTTGTGGCGGAAAATCAATTCACATTTCGCCCGATGAATGATGCGGATGTCGTTCAACTGCCGTCTTAATTTGTCGTTCTCTGCCTGAATACGCTTCAGTCTGTTTTGTGCTGCACCCGCCAATTTCAAGGCAGACCAAAAAACGGACTTGTTCAGTGGTCGTGAAAGAACCAACACTCCGTCGTCTTCGCAGACGGCAGAGACCGCATCCACATGTTCGCCCGACACGACAAAAATGACTTGCGCCACATCCATCGAGGCAACATGCCGCGCCAAATCTTCACCCATTTCGTCATGCAATGGCGAATCGACGATGACCAGATCAATGTCCCGCTCTCCGAGCAACCGCCGTGCCTCATCAGCGGACTCCAAGACGGCGAGCGGCTTCATGGACGCTGCGTTCAGCATCTCCGTAAAAAAAGCAATGCTTTTTTTCGTGCGTGAGACGATGAGTGCGTTTTCCATGGGATTAGGTAGTAATACGAAATTTTCCTTTGCGCCCTTTGCGCAATCTTCCGATTGCGGCTCTAATTTACTTTCCCGCCTTGCGCCGATTGCAGTCTTTGCACAACATCTGGCAATTTTCCGTATTCGTTTTTCCGCCGGAACTCCAAGGCGTAATGTGATCCCCTTCCATCTGGGCAAACGTAAAATGTTGACCGCACTTCGGACAAATGCCGCTCTGCCGCTCATACGCACCACGCTTCATTGTGTCCGAAAATGCCCGAACATTCAAACAACGTTCCTCGCCTGTGAGAACACACTCGTAAATGCCCTTCTTGTTTCCTACATCGTCGTCCGCCATCAACTCTTTGATACGGTCTTCCAACTTTGCCGTATCGAAAGCGCCATCTTTGAATTGCTTGTACAGTCCGCCCCAACGGACGCTTTTCATTTCCTTGCGATACACCGGAAACGTTGCCATTACCCATTGAATCACGGATTGAAAGAATAGCCACAATTCATTGGCATTGGAAGCGAATTGATTCCGTGACATATACTCTTCGATCTTGCCGTCGTTGATCCAGTCGATTGCCGTTTCAAGAAACTCTTGACGGATCGGTGAGCCGGTGACGTAATCTTTTGCCAAACCGTAGGCGGCACAGTTGGTCTTGCTAAACTTTAACTTTGCATCTGCCAGCCACGGTCCAGTATAGACGGCATTGCGCAGTTCCTGGTCGTAAAGTTTCTCACCGGCAATGTTTATGATTCGGAACCAATCCAGTTTTTCGCTATCCGTCCCTTCGCAGAAGTAAATCATTAACTTGTAGTCAAGAATTTTGTCTTGCTTGTCTTTGGGAAGATTGCTAAAACGCATGTCGTTCAAACTAAAGTCCCCCTTTACATATTGACAGAGAGAAATTGTCCGCTGTTGCCCGTCAAGCACTTCAAAGTTGTCGCCGTTTTTAACCCAGTACATAACGTTGAGCGGGAACTTCTTTTGCACCGTGTCGATGACTGCATCGCGCTGTTTGTCTTTATAGACGAACTCCCGTTGGTACGGCGGTCGGATATTGAGTCGCCCGCCATAACCAAAAACGCCCTCTTCCTGACAATCAACGTAACCATTGACAAGATCACGCACCGAAATTTCATGAAGTTCGATTTTCATTTATTCTTTCCTCTTTTTTGATAAAAACCCTTGCGTATGTGTTTTTCCCGTTAATCAGTGGTCTTGCATCCCCACCGACCAAAACAGGAATACCCACAACTTCTTCATTGTAGCCTGCCGAAGCCGACATTCCCAGAATCTCAAACTGCTCTGGATTATATTTATCGAGAAACGAAATAGGCACGCCCATAACACCATCGTAATCCTCTGGTATTTCTACAACTTTGGAAACTTCGATAGCGTCGTAATTGTCGTACTTCGGATATTCAGCCGGTGAGTAGCGTTTGTAGAGAAATAATTCTTCGTGTCGTTTTCTTATGTCCAGATTTGTGAACCAAACCGCTTGAGAACGACCTTTAACAATCCCATCGACAATTTTGTAACTGCTCCCTTCTTTCTTGTTTGCCAAAAGTTCTTTGGCAAAACTTTCCGGGACGTTAAAGAGCATGTCTGTACCCATCGGTGTCATCCCAACCCACATTTTGTTTTCCTTGATCAATTTGAAAACCTCTTTGTAGGTTATGGCGTTTTTGTTCCCGATGATAACAAATTGCTTGCCCAGTTCATCAAGTTGCGCAACGTATTCCCGAAAGAGCGAAAACGGCGGATTGGTAACGATCACATCGGACTGCTTCATTAGTTCAACACATTCCGGCGAGCGGAAATCGCCGTCTCCTTTTAATCGTGTTAAGATATTTTTTTTGTTTCGGAGCAAGTTCGCCACGTCTGCCATACTGTACCCCCCCTCTGGGTTTTCCGGTACTTCCGATACTTCAATTTTATGCGGATTCCTCGTCGTCTTGTTTTCGGGACTTTCACCGTCAAACAGGGATAATAACGTGCTGGCAATCGGCGAACCGACATAACAGGTGGCGATCAGTTTTTTCAACCCCAACGTGTTAAAACTTAGCGCAAAGTGCTTGAAAAAATTGCTTTCGTAGGGATCGTCGCAGTTGCAAAAAACAATTTTATCGCGGAAATGCTTCTGATAATGGCGCAATTCCTTTTCAATATCCGAAAGTTGCGTGTAGAATTCGTCATTCTTTGCGCTTCTGGCGGTATTGAGTTTAATGTTTTTGCTGTCTTTTTGTTTTGCCATTGTCTTGAGGGCGTTCAATGTAAACTATCACAGATTACGAATCTAGCGGATTGAAAGCGGACAAGCAAGAGGGGAGGACTCCGGCAAAGATTGCGGCTCTGATAATTTTTCATTGATATTTTTGATTCGGCAAACAAAAAGCCGCTTAAACACTTCTTTGCCGTTCAAGAATGATCCTCTACCGTACACTCCAATAGAGTCTTGGTCAATGCCTCTATTGCGACCTAAAATTGAGAGTGTATCATAAAATTAGCGATTTTCTCTTTACAATTTCCGCTAAATTGCCCCAACTTTTTTTCTAGCCCTGCAAGGATGCTCTCGTTATGCCCAGTCCCGGTGAATATCGTACCGATCCAACCCTAGGAACCCACAACCCTCACGATCTTCTGCCCCACCACCAACGGCAGACACGCAACCGAAAATACGCCCCCTAACCATGCCGTCTGCGCCGTTGATGTTCACGGCAATGACCAAGTGATTCATTGGATTGACTCTCCCGAATTGCACCAGCGCAAACTGATTGGCGAAATTGCCGACGTTTGGGACGGCATTGCCGTTGTCCGTTGATTATTCGGTCTCTTTTTTGAATTCATCGGGCAAATAGAACTCGGGTACCGTTTCAAGCTGCCATCCCGCTGTTTGGAAGTCTGGATCCCCCGATGGATAGGAACGTTTGCCGCCGATACGGACAAAAAACGTTTCGGTTTCGCCCGACTCCGCCGGAAAAGTTACCGCATAAACCGACATGACCTTGTCGTTGTCCCGTTCGGTAACAATACTCAACGTCTTGTAGTAGGAAATCGTCGCTTTGTCGCCAAGTGCCATCAGAACCCGAATAAGTTTGTCCTCGACGTAGCGATGAATGGCACGATGGGCAAACCTGTTTTCGTACTGTGCTTCCCACCATTCTTCGGCAGTATCGGCTCGGGAACGATGCGCATAAATTGCCTGAAACTCTTTTGCTCTGGGAATATCCCCCTGTTGGACGGCGGCGAACCAGAGGCGGAAAAATTGATCTGCTTCCTTGCGGATTCCGTGCTGATATGCTGCCCAAAAGGCGGCGACGGAAACCAGTGCAACGATTCCGCAGCATAATCCGAAATAGGCGAGTGGTCTTCCTGTCAACGCACCTTCGCCATTACGGATTACTTTGAGGGCAATACAACCCAACAAGATGGCAATCACGCCGAGAAAAAAAAACCAGTGGGTGAAGTACACCAGAAACGCTCCCAATCCGAAAAAAGCCGCAAGCAATGCCGACACACTTGGGCGTGTGTAGGCGCCCTCTGCTTCGGACACATCATTCCAGGTTGTTTTGAAAGTTGACTCTTCACTCATTCTTCCATGTTCGGCAAACGTTCGTTGAGCAAGACGGCGGCATTATAATCATTTTGGGAGGCACGTCAAGTCAACCTCTCATCCACTATCGGTTCGGTCTCGTGATCACCGCTTAGAATCCAGTTCCAGATTGATCTCATTTTTACCCGGCGCAACCGTTGCCGTCAAGGGCGTGTACTGAACTTCAGTATAAACCTATAAACCATCGGAAGCATTTCTTTACTCTCAAAACGAATGAGCGCATCCTGTGCGCGGTCGACGTAAGGTTCGTCCAATTCTCGCGTAATCCACTGCGAAACCGTAATCTGGTGTTGTACATCGGGAAGGACAAAACGTCAAGGGGAAAATCCCCCAGAACGAAACTCTTGGAGAATTATGCACGTATTGGCAAAAAATTTCACACCCCCGCTGCCGCACCCCATTGCGGTTCTGTTTGTTGCACCTATCCGAATCCCAGCACGCAGTGTCCCGCATGCATCACGATCTCGCCCGGTACATAATGCTCAAAACTGTCCAACAACATCAAGACAATCAACTCCCAACCATCCATCAATACAAAGAGCATTAACTTGAACGGCAACGAGATAATCACCGGCGGAAGCATCATCATACCCATCGACACCATCACGCTCGATATGATCATGTCGAGAACCAAAAACGGAAGGTAAATCTGAAAACCGATAATGAACGCCGTCTTGAGTTCGCTTAACATAAATGCGGGCAACAACGCCGCCCAGGGAACGTTCCGCCACGTCAACACTTCGGGAGCCTTGTAGTCATGAATGTATCCCAGCAGTGAGATTACGGTGTCCTGATTGCCGCAACGTTCGATCTGCGCCGCCATAAAAGCCCGAACGGGTCTCTCCGCTTTGTTCCAAGCGTCTTCGAGTCCGATTCGGCGTTCCTGAAACGGAAGCACCGCCTCGGTATAGACTTCCGTCCCGACCGGCATCATAATCAAAAACGTTATAAACAAAGAGAGTGCCGTTATGACTTGACTCGGCGGCAGTTGGTTCGTTCCGACTGCCTGCCGAAGGATTGCCAGCACCGTCATGACTCGAATGTACGAAGTCGTCATAATCATGATCGACGGCGAAAGCGTGATGACCGTCAGCAGTATCATGATTTGGAGCGTGGAGACTAATCCGTCGGGAGACCGCAGAATGTCCACGCCGGGCAAGACCTGTTCGGGAACACGGAGCGACATATCTCCTTCTACTGCGGGTGTCGCCGGATACGGCGGATCAGGCAGCGGAGTGGTGCGGAAATAATTATCAATCGACCTATCTACGGCGGCGTTATTGGAATCGACGGAGGCAATCGGCTGCCAAAAAAACGGCTCTTCTCGTGCGGAGTATCGCCCTTCCGTTGTGCGGCGCGGATTGTAATTATTGAACGTCGCATGTTGTGCGAACACCCATTCGGGCAGACAGAGCAACGTGAACACCGCCGCAAGGAAGAAGATCCCTTGCCGTGTTCTGGTTGTACGTCTCGTTGGGTGTTGCATAAACAAATCGTGTCCCCCGGTGTTCGCAGGAAGGATACAGATTTTTTGCATTTTCGGCAAGAGTAAAATATCAGAGCAGCAATCTTTACTGATAGTCCAATTCGTCCACCCTGGGCATGTCATCGAGCGACTTGATTTGGAGTAATTCCAAAAACCGGGGGGTCGTGTGGTAGCGGACAACACTCTTTTTGTCCTGAGTTTTCCGGCTTATTTCTAATAGGTTGCGGCGAACCAGTTGGTTCAATTCCTTCACGCTGGACTGTTGCCGGAGGCTTTGAACTTCTTCTGCCGTAATCGGCTGCCGATACGCAACGATTGCCAACGTGTCGATGACATGCTGCGGCAGTCGGGTCTGCCGAACCTTACGGCTGAACTTGGCACGGACAGACTCAAATTCGGAACGAAGCGCCATTCGATAGCCGCCGCGATCGGAAATGATTGCATAAGGTGAATTCCGCTTCTGATAGTGTTCGTTCAGACGGACAATAGTGTGATCTATATCTTCCACCGAAACATTTCGTAACTTTTCGACGATATGGTCGGCACAGAGGGGTTGATTTTCCCGATTGCCGACGAACAATACCGCTTCGATAATCGTTTCTAGCCGAGTATGCACTTCGACGGGACTCTCGGCATCGCGGGAAAATAATTTGTGTTCATCGTCCGGGTCGATTGCGGTGTCAATGTCGTAGTCCGGTTGTTCCGATGGTTGTTCCGGTATTTGTTTTTCAGAAAATTCCGTTTCGGCAATCGTTTCGACGGTTCGGAGCGTTGTAAATGCTTCGCGGAGCGTCTCGAACGAAAGGATGTCAGCCGACTCGGTATCTTCGTCCGTGTCGAATGACTCAACGAAAGCGACCGCACCGGGAAACCGATTTTTGTCTATGCGAATAATATCCTGCCTTTCCTGCATGTCGGAATGATACTCAAAAAGCCGATGTGATTGAAGGGCAAATTGCAGGATTGTATAGGATCGGGAGCACCCGCTTTCCGACGTTCAACAAAATTTTTTGTGCGGTTGATCCTGGTGTTTGAGAGATTTTGATTACCATAGGTGGTACGGTAGTGTTTTCGTAATTTCACAAATGAGAGTGTGTAAAAAGTTATGCGGCGTTTTGTGATAGAGCGCAAGAGCGGGGGGCGTTAGCCCCCCGGTGCGTCAAACCGGAGTACCGGCTAAATACCGGGGGGCTTACGCCGCCCCGCTCTTGCGCTGCGTCCTTTGCGTGTCTTTCGTGAAAAAAATTATTCCAAAGTCATTCAGGACACGCTCTTGCATTGTTACCATCGGTAATACGGCGAATAACAGACCGAACGCGGCAAACAATGTACCGGTCGGACGAAAGCACGCCGATATTTCGGTTTCGGATAATAGCAAGGACTATAACACGGTGTATAACACGGCGCATAACAGTAGGAGCGTGCAACTGGTGCGTAAACAACCGGTTTTGCGCAAGGACACGGCAGAATCGGAGGCGTTGGTTGAACACGGACATTCTGCCCGAATTCGTATTGCAGCGACTGAACATCAGTGTGTCTTTGTTGCGCCTATGCAGCCGACGCAAACACTGCCGTTAACAACAGGCATAAGGAACTTCGTAACATTTTGGGGTTCTCCTTTCTAAATAAGGGACTTGTTTTGTGCCAACAACGGAAACAAATTGGACACTTTTCTTTGCGCCCTTTGCGTACTTTGCGGTAAAAAAAGGAGGATTAAACCGCAAAGTACGCGAGGATCGCAAAGACATATTTCATGGCGTTTAGGGTGTATCATCAAAGAGCGGAACGCCGTCGCACTCCGCTCTTTGTAACGGGAAAAACTAGCGTCGCCCGCCCGCTCCGGCACCGAAAACGCGGTTACGTTCCGGCGGCACGGTTCTTACGCCGTCCACACGAGAAGGAGTTCGTTCATTCGAATCGAGAACCCGAACTTCACCAGCCTGCTTTTGCTTGTCGTTTTCCGTGATTTGTTCCTTGCGAAGCAGCGGCTCATGATACTGCGCCCCAGTTGCATCTTTCGGCACGTAACTGAGGTTGCCTATGAGAGAAGGTGCTTTTTCCCAATTAACAATCGGTGCTTTTTCTACGGCTTGATTGTCAATCGTTATCACCCCGGCTTCATTGCCGACAACGGTGATCTCACCCTTGGCATTAACGCGGACAACCGCACCACGCCAAATTTCAACTTCTCTAGGAATATCTACGACACCTGGAATTACTCCTCCTCCGTCTATACCGTCTTCGCCGAATTCGTAACTGAGTGCTTGAATGTCTCTATGCGGTATTAGCCTAGGAGGTTTTCTACGGTCGTCGCGTCCTTTGCCGATTACCATGGTGCCTTTTACGGACACGTAGAATTGGTACAGACCCGTATCAGTAAAGTTGTGGCGATAGAGCCAGACGTAAAGAGTAGGATTCGCGAGTTCTACGCCTTCACCGTCAAGCCTTGGATCCATAGAAAACCCACCGACTTCTTTCTCGGCTTTTTCAACCGCTTCGTATATTGAACGTTCGTCTCGTGTAAATTTACCGATTTCGATACCGTTTCCGAGTTGTTTCTGCATCTGGTTGATGACAGAAATCGAGAAGGCATCGACATCCAGCCAACCCTGCCAGCGGATAAGCCGGTTGGCATCCGTGGTCAATGTCGCGTACACGACATTTTGTGGGTCGGCTAAATTGGGGCTAAACCCTGCAACAGCGGGTTGTTGTGCCGAGGCAATTCCGGCAACGATCAGGTACGCACAGAGCGTGGTTGCAATCAATGTTGCTTTTTTCATAATCATTCCTCCTATTAGGGGGGACAAGGAATATGTGCCAGCGAAAAGACGTATCCCGCTGTAAAAACACACATTCTGTGTTTTACTGGTCTGACTATTGGGTTGGTTACACCAATGCGATGCATCTTTGCTGCTTTTCCCTGCAGCGGAACATTGGTTGTCCGACCTGTTAGTTTGACAAGTTGGGGGAATTATAGAAAAAAAATGCACAAGGGGGGTCAAATAGGGGAGATAGAGAAAATAGCTAATTTGGGAAAGCCGTCGATTTTGGCTCTGCCATTTTCGGTACAGATCGCAAGAGCGGGGCGGGCGTGTCCAACTTTAGGGGGAGTTTGCAAATAGCAAAAGCCGGAATGGAGCGCAACGCAATGACGGCATAATCCAATTTTTTGTCCATACCAATTTGGGATACGCTCTAATGCAGAACGAATCCCTGAGCATCGCTCAACTCGCTTTAATCCGGCACCCAAAGTTTCGACGGAGCGGCTGAACCCGATGACGTACTGCCGTCGGGAGTCCAAATTGTCGGCTCTTCCGTTTTTTGTTCTTCATACCAAACACGATTTGCAATCCGCCCGCAAGGATGTCCGTCGAAAGTTTCGTAACATCGAAACGATGCCAACGCCATACCGGATACGTATCGAGTACCGACAGCGGGTCTTCACCAGCAGAACTCTCGACAACAGTAATCGTGTCCGGCATCGGCAATCCAAGCCGAGTGCGTAACGAAGTGTAGCGACCGGATCCCGTCGCTGTGCTCCGGGATTCCATCCAAACACAAGCAATGGAAAACTCTTCGTGATAGGGCATCTCATGCCGCGTAGCCGGACTACCGTTCCCATAGATCGACTGCCTCGGTACTAATGCGAACTTTCCAATTTCAAAACCCTGAGCATTGCCGGCGGCGGTGTCTGTGCGTGCGGACGGTCTCGGTTTGTGCCTTGTGTTTCCCATCGCATCATATATCGGACATCACCCTTTTGGTGTGGTCTGCCGAGATCGGTCTGGTCCCATGCTGAGCGGGCTTGGATTCCCGGAAAGTCCATCTCGATTGCACCAACCTCCCTCGGAAAAGCGGCTGGCGGTGGTGCTCGCTCTATCGGTTTTAATGTGGTTTCGTCCAAAAACCATCTGCCGCTGCGCTCACGTTCCCGATGACTGTACGTTTGTACAAGTCTGCCATCTTGAATCTCCACGGCACCGAACGATATTTCCGTCGGCACAGACCCTCTACCTTGAAACGCCCAGCGGTAAGACCAATCTGTTGCCTGATGGTACTTCCATCGACCCTCTTCTAAACGAACACTATAGACTTGATTGTTTCCATTTTCGTCGTATTTTGTGTAAGAAAGGATAACACGTCCCTGCAAATCAAAGCCGATTCGCTGATGAGGATTAAACAATCCTTCACCGGGTTTGGCATCGTCAATAATTTCCCCTGTTGTGCGGGTAAAGGGCAACGTTAGCGGTTCGCCTTTACTGTTTTCCCAGTTCCGTAAATCTTTACTTCGGGCGTAGGAAAATGTGTGATTTGTTTCACAATCCGGCGTATCTCTCCACATCCAGCAAAGATGATAATAACCATCAGGACCGACGTACGGACCATGATGGTAGGCGTTCACTAATCCCTCACCATCGAACATCGGTTTGTCGAAGAGCCGCGACCATTGTTTTGTTTCGGGATCATAAATGTTCCAAAGCGTGTTTCCATCGCCGCTACTCCCGTCCCGGTAATTGAACACCAACTCTCCGTTCGGTCCCGTGAGAAACACAGGATAGGTACAGCGTTGTTCGAACGAGCCGACCATTGCGGGAATTCGTTGCAACGACTCGATGTCCATCGGTTTTTCAGACCGAAAATAAATCAGGGGATGACCATGCATATTGCCGGAGACGTGGAGGTATTTATCTTTGTCTAATGCCATCGTAACGTAATTGTGGGAGTCCCAATCGACTTTTGTCGGCAGACGCTTAAAAGTCCATTCTGTTTCGTTCAGGTTTCGCCGGGCGACGGTCATATTGCGTTCCGCATCGTAATAGGCGAGGAACTGCCAGGGAGCATCGGTCAGTAGGGCAAAACCGACGGGATGTCCTGACCAGACCGGCTCAACGTCGATTCGCTGTGCAAGATTGTAAACGACTTGCGCCTTTATGTTGCCGTGTATAAGGGCAAATAGGCATAATATCAAAAATACGTTGCGGAGTCCGTGCATTGTGATCATGGCTTTCGTAGTTTACCTCACATTAGGTTGCAAGTCAAGGGGTAGTTTTTTTAGGGGAATTATTACCGTTGACTGATCGTCCAAGGATTTTTCAGTCGGCAAAATTTTCCTACGTTCACAAGGTTGCTCAACTCCGGGCACCGATAGTGCGGGCTGGAAGACACATCTTGATAATTTTAGGCGAGGGCTTCGAGTTCGGGACGAGCGTTTTGGGGCATGATAAGTTTTGTTGGTTGAGAGGATAAATATCCTGTCTATTTTTACCTATCTTCTCCAATCGCTCAAGAGGATATTCATGCACCCGCTCACACCTTGTATCGGGTTGCCCTGTGATGTAAAATACATCGGTCAATTATACTGTTCGCCATTGAGATTTGTTGTTTTTTGACGTTGGCTGTCGTTGACACAAGGATTATTCGGCATGAAAGTACGCAAAATTCAATGACGTTTGGTATAGTAATGTATCACTCTAACCCTCTCAAACACAATGAAACGACTTGCCGTTCTCCCTCTGCTTCTGACTCTCGGAGTCATTGCAAACTCCGCAATGGCACAATCTCTCATCGCTCCGGGTGCAGCCGTCACTAAACTTGCCGACGGTTTCGGTTTCACCGAAGGACCCACCGCCAACTCCAAAGGGGATGTTTTTTTCGTGGATGATCCTCGTTGCAAAATTCACCGCTGGTGCATTACCGAGAAAAAAGTTTTTACCTTCATCGAAGAATCTGCACACGCCAACGGAATGTATTTCGACAAAAACGACAACCTCTACGTCTGCGAAGGCGGCACGGGAAGTGTCGTCATGTACACACCGGACGGAACGCGAACCGTAATTGCCAACAAGTTCGGTGCCCGGCACTTCAACAAGCCGAACGACCTTTGGATTGACCCAAAGGGCGGAATTTATTTTACTGATCCTCAGTACGGCAACAATTTTCATGTCGTGCAGGATGGGCAACACGTCTATTACATTTTGCCGGATCGCAGCAAGGTGATCCGCGTGATTGAAACCGGAGAAGGCAAAGGATTCGAGAAGCCCAACGGTGTCATCGGCACGTCGGACGGAAAACTTTTGTACGTAGCAGACATTGAAGGCAGAATGATTTATCGCTACAACATTCAAGAAGATGGTACGCTAACTGACCAGCACCCTTTTGCGCCTGTACAGACCGACGGCATGACGATTGACGAAAAAGGAAACGTCTATATGGCAGGAGGCAACGCTGTTACAGTTTACAGTCCAGAGGGCAATCAGATCGAGCGAATTGAGGTGCCGGAAAGATGGGTTGCGAACGTATGTTTTGGCGGCACAGATTTCAATACGCTCTTCATCACGGCGAGTTCAGGATTCTACGCCGTTGAAATGAGTGTCAAAGGTGCGCGGTGACAATTCATGGCGGAATAGCGGAATAAAGGAAAAAACTATCGACACTCATTCTAACAATTCCCCAAAAAATTTAACACATCCCGACACGAGGGTGCTCCTTGACAGAACAACGGCATCGGTTAAAATGCAGGGCGTTCAAAACAAAGCGACTATGGAGTTGTCAAGTGCCGATTAGCGAACGCAAAAAAGAAATCCGGCGTAGAAGAAAACGCCGGGAGAATTACGCCGAGATGAAAGCGAAACTGCCAAAAGCAGATGTTGCTACAAAGGCAAAAATCGTCGAAAAACTCAAAAAACTCACACCCGGTGCCGATGACCTCGTCAAGGTATGGGACTTGAAATAGATTCCCGCCCCGATTACAATGGAGGGCGATCTGTTGGCGGAAGCGTCCTCCGCCGCGTAACCAAATACTCGTTTCCGCTATGTCGCAAACCGCCCGAGTTGAATTCATCAATCCGTTTATAGTTGCCGTTTCCAAAACGTTGGAAACAATGGTTGGTTGTAGGGTCGTCCGGGAGCCGCCCCAAATCAAAAAAGGAAAGTCGGCACTCCATCCCGTCAGCGGAATCATCGGACTCTCTGGTGCCATCGTGGGAACAGTTGTGCTGACAATGTCCGAGACTCTTGCCCTGAAAAGTGCCTCGGCAATGCTTATGGAAGATTGTACGGAATTCGACAATGACGTATTCGATGCAGTCGGCGAATTGACGAATGTCATCGCGGGAAATGCAAAAGCGCAACTGGAAGAGTACAAATTGAGTTTGAGTCTCCCCAACGTCATCTACGGTAAGGATGCAGAACTGCGGTTCCCCGAAAGGTGTACGCCGATTTCGATCCCATTCCAGACAGACCACGGACCGATGGCGATAGAAGTCGGATTTACGGATCCCCCCGCCGGGAGATAGCAGAAAAAATTTGGGAAAATTACGCCGGATGTGTTATGATAGAACTCGGAGTCAACATTGATCACATTGCGACGGTTCGGCAGGCTCGCCGGACGGTCGAACCTGACCCCGTTTGGGCAGCCGCTCTTGCCGAACTCGGCGGTGCCGACTGCATCACTGTCCATCTTCGTGAAGACCGGCGGCACATTCAGGATCGGGACGTGAACCTACTCCGTGAGACGGTGCGGTGCAAACTCAATCTCGAAATGGCTTGTACCGAAGAAATGGTCAAGATCGCCGGAAAACTTTCTCCTCATCAAGTTACACTCGTTCCCGAGCGTCGTGAAGAAATCACCACCGAAGGAGGACTCGATATTGCCGGTCAACTGGAAACGGTCAAAAGAATTGTCAAGCGGCTCCAATATCGAGGAATTTTCGTAAGTCTGTTTCTTGATCCTGATACGAAACAGATCGAGGCAGGTATCAAAACCGATTGCGATGCCGTTGAGATTCACACCGGTTGCTATGCCGTTGCCGAAACGGAAAGGAAACGGAACGTCGAATTGCAACGGATTCTAACTGCCGGAAAGAGGATTCACGATGCAGAACTTCGACTTCATGCCGGGCATGGTTTGACGTATCACAATGTTTTGCCGATAGCGTCAGTTCCGAATATGCGTGAGCTCAACATTGGTCATTCGATTATCGCTCGCGCTCTTATGGTCGGCATGAAGGAAGCCGTCGCCGAAATGAAACGGCTGATCAATGCCGTAAGGCAGAACAGTCAATGAAAGACCAGATGCCCGTGAAACGGTATTTCTATAGGGAACCTCTAATAATACAAATTCCTTGCGTTCTTTGCGGATTCGTTGCGTTTTCGGTACACATCAATATAAAAATTTGATTTTTAGAGGTTCCCTATCTGCTTTGCATAATCTGTACGGCTAGTTCTGGGGAGATGTACCCACAACGTGCGGAAAATGGTCTTTTTTGTAGCCGCGGATAACACGGGCATGACAACTGGCACGGCACGGACAAGACCATCCGTGAACATCTGTGGCAAAACAGCCAGTTAGCCCCCGTGTACAGTATTTTCACTCTTCCTCAAACATTTGCGACAGTACCTCACGGATTTCTCTGACCTTAATGGGCATTGTCATCACGACTCGGTTGGGTGTCAGCGTTACCGAATCGACCCAGTCCGTTTGTCCTGCGTCCAACATTAAAATTGCTCCGACATCCCGTAGCCCTCGATACTGTGAAAAATCGTTAAATCCCCTGACCGCCCGTATTCCTAATGATTGCCCATTAAAGAGGACACACTGCGCCGCCAGGTCATCCTGCTTAAATATTTTTTGCAGGTCGTCGGGACTGCTGCAGCACAACGTTTTGAAGTGCAATTTTTCCATCAGGTTTTTCAAACTGTCCAGCGTTTGCGGATTGGAATCGATAATCAAAATCGTTTTTGTGTCCAGTTGTTTGATGCGCTCTTTCCGATCTGTCTGCTGTCCGAGCCGCAGCGACGACGTTCCGGTTGCGTCTCCTCCGCCCGTCTCCAGACGTCGCGCAGCATTTCGCAGGTCACTCAACATTTCTCCCGCCCTCTGGTAGCGTTGTCCGATATTGGGCATCAATGCTCTGTTAATAAGAGCAGAGACCACAGCGGGTGTGTCCGGTTCGATATTCTGAATAGGCTTGATACTGAAGAAACGGCTACGGTCCATTCGTTTTGCTTTGTCTTTGGTCTCAATGAACGGCGACACTCCGCAAAGCAAATGATACATAATACAACCGAGAAAATAGAGGTCGCTGCGGTCATCCATTCGCGGCGCACCGGATGCTTTTTCAAGGGCAATGTAGTCGATAGACTGCTGATTTCTCAAAAATGGAATGTCTTGTGCGATCTTGCCTTGCGCAATGGATGCCAACCCGAAGTCAACGAGTTTTGCTTGACCGGAGGAGGACAAAATGATGTTACTCAATTTCAAGTCGCGGTGCGGGAGTTTTTTCACTCGCAGAGCATGCTCCAAGCCGCTGCATGCGTCGATTCCGATCTGAATGACGGTTTTCGGGTCAACTTTCTTTCTGATTTTGAGGAATTCCCGAAGAGTTTGCCCTTCGACGAACTCCATTGCCATAAAGTGCAGGTGTCCTTGCGATTCGGCTCTGTACACAGGCACGATGTTGGGATGATTGAGTTCAGCAACGAGTTTTGCCTCGTGCATAAAATGGTTGATGAAGGCGATGTTGTCGCTGAATCTTGCCCGAAGTACCTTAATGGCAACGACGGTATTATCTTCAGTGTGTACACAGCGGAAAACCCGGGCGAACGTTCCAGCACCAGCAACATAGAGGGCTTTGTACGGACCGAAGAAAAACCCTCGTTCTTCGCCGCTGTTGAGACGTTCGACCTGATAATTGGTAATCCAGCCGTGCCGTAGAGCAGCCTCCAAAAGATGATCTGCCGTCGGATTCTTGATGCGGATTTCCGCTCGCAACTCATCTATCTGCCGTTGAGACATTACACCGACCGCAAGGATGCGTTGCATCATACCGTCGAAAGAATAGGCGGACATACTGACGTGGATACTAAAGACAACCTTCCCCAATTATCGGCAATTTTTGGATAATTAGCAATTCCCCCCGAAGAGTCTCAAGTCAGGGAGCATAAGCCCCCGCAAGATCACTGTCAGGACTACTATGGGTTTATTGCCGCTCTGCGCCGTTCAATATCGCCTCTCAAACGTTCGATAGTGCTGCGTAAGCCGGGACGCTCTTCAAGCGGCCAGTCAAAAATGTAACTCCGTGCGTTGACCGCAACTGGCGGAACCTTAAGTTCCACCTTGAGCCGCTCCAATTCGGTGCGAAGCCGAGCAACCTCTTGAGCATACTCCGGTTCGGAATAGACGTTCACCATTTCATTCGGGTCGTTTTCGAGATCATACAGTTCCCATTCGTCGACGTCGTCATAAAAACGGATCAACTTGAAACGACCATCATAAACGCCATAGTGTTTCTTGACCATGTGGACGCTGGGATACTCGTAATAGTGGTAGTAGAAGGACTTCCGCCAGTCCGCCGGAGTTTCTCCTTTGAGCAACGGAACCAACGAACGCCCCTGCATATCGTCGGGAACCGCCACGCCCGCTATATCAAGGAACGTCGAAGGAAAATCAAGATTCGACACAATGTCGTGATTCACGCTTCCCGGCTCGGTGTGCCCCTGCCAACGAACGATGAGCGGAGTTTTGAACGACTCATTGTACATGAACCGTTTGTCAAACCAGCCATGTTCGCCAAGATAAAACCCTTGATCGGAAGAATAAACAACAAGGGTATTCTCTGCAAGCCCTTCGTCTTCAAGAAATTGCAGCATCTTTCCAATGCTGTCGTCCACAGCCGCCACGCAACTCATATAGTCCTTCATGTAACACTGGTACTTCCATTGCTTCAGAGCGACGGGATCATCTTTTACCGCTTCGTATTCTGCACCACGATTGCCGAACATCTGTTGCCAGCCTGCACGTTGTTCATCGGTCAACGAGTTCAAAAACTGCGGCGGCATGTTCACTTTCACGTCGCGCAGGTTCATCGTTTCGGCAATCGTCATATCTTGCTCCAATGCAGCACGACCACGACCAGCATAGTTGTCGTCAAAGGTTGCCGGGTAGGCAAACACGGTATCTTTGTATCGTTCGTAGTATTTCGGATGGGGATCCCATTCACGGTGCGGTGCCTTGTGTTGTTTCATAAGCATGAACGGCTTCGATTTGTCCCGATTCTGGAGCCACTCTATCGAGAGATCGGCAATGATTTCCGTAGTGTATCCCTCGTGCTGAATTCGTTCTCCGTTGCGGAACATCGGCGGATTGTAGTAGGGTCCCTGATCGATAAGGATTTCGGTGTAATCGAATCCTGCGTTGTTTGCATTGGCTTCATTTCCCAGATGCCATTTACCGACAATCGCCGTTTGGTATCCGGATTCTTGCAACAATTTCGGAAATGTTTGCTGTGCGGTATCGAATCTGTTTCCGTTTATCATGACTCCGTTGAGATGCCCATACTTACCGGTTTTGATTACAGCCCGGCTGGGCGCACAGATTGAGTTGGTTACGCAACATCGGGTGAACAACATTCCTTCAGCCGCCAATCGGTCGAGTTGCGGTGTCGCATTGCGTTGGGGTCCTGCCAGTTCGGGACTGAGTACCTGATGATAGGCACCAATCGCCTGATAGGCGTGATCGTCGGTGAAGATGAACAGGATGTTCGGTCGATTGTCTGCCGCAACGGCAAGGGATGCCGAAAGACTGAACACAAGAACAACAGTTCGCAACATAGAAAGTTTCTCCGGGGGTAATGGATTTTTCCAATTCTCACAACACCGGTTCCTGCATTACCAGTTTCAGCATTGCGCCGTCTATTGTATGACAAATGCTCGGGGGTGTCAACAGTAGTCTGGCTGCAAGACTCTCAAGTGTCAGTCGCCGTTTTAGAGGACTTGACACAATTCCCGTCTCCATGACGACTTACAGCCAGTCATTTTCATTTGCAGACGAATCGCAATACAGTTCTATAGAGGATACGCCGCTCACTATTGAAATTGTCGCAGGTCAAAGGACATATTCAATTGATGCTGGCAAGAAGGTTCAGGAGACCGTGCGTGCTCTCCAGTAGGTAACTGTGCATAAATAACTATTCCGTCATTCCCGCGTCGGCTGGAGGGACAGAGAAAGAACAAATGCATGAAAAATTTTACTGCCAGCCCTATAAAAGATGGCGTAGTAGTCATCGGCTCTCGTGGGGACTGACCGCAAAGGAAACACGGACGATGCCGCTCTCTGCCGCCATCCGCATAATCGGCTTGATTATGCCGTAATGCACGTTTTTGTCGGTGCGGATTTGGATTTCCGCCTCTTCGCCCCAATCCCTTTGCGCATCCGCCATAATTCGATGGAGCCGTTCCATGTCCAACATCTCCGTGCCGACATAAAGTGCTCCTCGGTTTGTAACCGTTACCGTCAGCCGTCTTGCCTGTTGTTCTTGCGGGAGGATTCCAGTTTCCGCTTCCGGCAGATCGACCGCTATCGCGTGATCCTGCTGAATCATATTGCTAGAAACGATAAAAAAGATGATAAGCAGAAACACCACGTCGATCATCGGCGTAAGATTCAGCCGTCCCCCCAGTGGTTTCAAATGTTCCGGCGATTTCATATCCGAGAAAGGAATTAGGAACAGGAAGCATGTTCTCCGATTGAAGTTTCCTGTAAAGACTCTCCTGTACAGACATGGTACAATAAACTCAACGATAGTAAAGCATAGTGTTCTTCAATGTACGGTTATCTAACTCCAGTCGGCGGCGGTGATCCCTTTCCTCTTTCCAAGAAAGAACTCATTGTCGGCCGCCATAAGTCCTGTGACATCGTTCTCAATCATACCAACGTTTCCAGCAAACATTGCAAGTTGGTTCTGTCGGATGGATATTGGTACGTGTTGGACTTGCAAAGTACCAACGGCGTCAAGGTCAACGGTACTAAAACAACAGACCGTCGGGTTGACCCCGGCGTGCCGCTTGCCATCTCCAAGCACGATTTCAAACTGCAATATGATCCGCGTCAGAATGGGGCAAGCGGTCTGCCGCCGAACAATATGTTGCACGGCGACGACATGCTTTCTCAATCACTCATGCAACGGGCTGGACTAGAAAAAGCAAAGGCACCCGAAACGGCGGAAGACGAAGTGGTGCAAGTTGAAACGCCGGAGCAAGCGGAATCTGCTCCCCTGATACCGGGTTCTGTGAAGCAGCACCCTCCGCGAGATTTTTTCAGCGAACTGGTATTCGATTAAGACAAGGACATGAAACACGAAACCCCCTTTCCTGACCATGCCCGAAAGCAAATCGGAGAGCGATACGGAGTCGAGTTCACCGAAAAACAATGGTTCTATTTTGGTCGGACATTGGACAATCCGAACTTGACCATTCGATTGTCCGAAGCCGGAGAAGGCTGCCATTTTTGTGCTTGTTATTTTATGAATCACTGGTATCTCTTGATTCGCACGAGAGACGGCACAGTCAAGACAGCCTATCCACGATTGGACATCGCCGATGAAGACAAATGGATTTTGGCACGCGACGACCGTTACCGGCGGATTAACAACGATGAATTTCGAGTCTGGCGAGCCCTGCAACTGCCGGAGCGCCCCAGAAAAAAGACCATCGAATTGCCGGATGATATAGAGTTGCCCCGCGAAGTGTCGCAATCGGCAGCGAGTTTTTTGGAGCGGTTTTGTGATTAGAGCGAGTTGCAAATTGATAAGGACGTGATTGCGGTGTTTTTCGGCAAGTGAAACCACCCCGTCATTTTGCTGCGCAAAATGACACCCCTCCAAAGGAGGGGAATTATTAACATTCCCCTCCTTTGGAGGGGTAGGGGTGGTTCTTGCGTACTTTCCAG
>Ga0099364_10001869_pt1 | contig 34071 bp, 29 predicted proteins | sample TergutTh196P3_FD_73070 | JGI IMG/M metagenome (GOLD analysis project Ga0099364, IMG submission 73070) | Microcerotermes parvus P3 segment gut microbial communities from Pointe-Noire, Republic of the Congo - Th196 P3 | ecosystem: Host-associated > Arthropoda: Insects > Digestive system > Gut ... | reverse complement strand
TTTTGAAGGCCCAATTTTTTTGCAAGTTCAAAAACAGTTTTTGATGAATGTGAAGCTTGTTGAAAAGTTTCTTCATCACGGAACAGATCCTCCAGCTTTGGATAATCAGGGTCGCAGCCGCCGCTTCCCACAACCATGTCTATATATTCCTGCATTTTATTTTTGGGCAGTGACAGCAGTTTTCTGGTGTGCCATTTATAAATATGCATGCCTCCATGATCGCCGACAATACGTATCAAATTGTAAATGGTTTCTGCCACAAAAGGGTTTTTAAAGCGTTTCAAATGTCCTGCATACCAGGCCAAAAGATATACCCCTACCAGTTTTTCAAGCAGGACTTTGACAATATTAAAATAAGCCTTAATTTCTGTAGTAAAATCCAGTTTATGGAAACCCTTGGCTTTTCGAATTTTTATTTCATCATCAATATCATAATCATAAAGGTTAATTTTTTCGACATTTTTTATTACTATTTGGCCGTCAGACAATGCTACAGAAAAAGCTCGTTCAATTTCCGGCAGTTGTTCTATGATGGCAACCAGTTGTACAAGATCAATTTGGCCTGACATACTATAGATGAAATTAAGGGCATTACTCCTTATAAAATAAAGGCTCATGGACTCATGCAGGGAAATTTTTTGCCATGCCTCAATATAACGGTCAAGTTTTTCATCGTCGTATAACTGTGCAAGAGGGTAGCGTGCAAGGGGTCTGCCAATGTATCTGACAAGAACAACATCCCTTACAAGGCGAGTCTGGCCGGAACCCAAATGCTCCTGATTAAACGGCGGATGATCTTTTGCATAGCCAATAAGATGCGATATAATACGCAGGGCTTCAAGGTGTTTTTCTCTCCACTTGCGCCAGTCATTATCATTACGCATGCGGGGCAGCATCACATATTCGACAAATGATCTGGGAGAAATACCATTGCGGGTTATGCGGGTTAAAAGTTTTATAAACGGAGCCAGTATCTGAACATCGCCCATAAACTTAAAAAGAATTTCGTATAAAACCCCAAGCCCGTATTGTTTATCCATGGGATTAAGCCAGTATTTGTTGCCATTCTCAAGCCAGATTAGGAATAGCTCTTTTACTCCTATAGGTTTAATGCGTTCCAGGTCAAGTTCAACTGCTGCCAGAAACGGCCTGATTCCCGGCCTCTTTCTTTTTGTGGGGTCAATGCTTTTTATAAGCTCTTTTAATCTGGCATTGTTAAAATCATCTTCAAGAGCTGTATCATCTGCCTCAAGTTCATCGTTGTAGGCACTCTCAAGTTCAAGATTGTCTTGATTGTCATTTTGGGCAATTTGGTCGATTACATCTGACATTTTTCCTTACCCCATTATTATATGCCGAATACTCACTATACCCTTTTATTTTACTTCAATATCTCTAAAAAAACTATGTAATCAAAAACAAGTTTACTAAATTAATATAATGATTTATACTAAGTATACTAAGTATTATTAAGTATTATAAGGAAGAAACCATGTTTATTAAGTCAATATTTACTAAAACCATTATAAAAACTGTCATTAAAACATCAATAGCAGTTATTATAGGCTCTGGTTTAATGTTTTTATTAAACCGGTATTTTTCCATTGATATTGGAATAGAATATACCTATATATATTTTGGTAATGCTGTTCTTGCTATTTTTGCCGCAGCTTTTGGTCCTGTTGCGGGTTTGCTTATAGGACTTATAGGTCACACTCTTGTAGATTATGTGGCGGGCTGGGGATTATGGTGGAGCTGGATAAGCGCATCTGGTCTTTACGGTCTTATTATTGGTTCATTCTGGAAATTCTTTAAAATAGAGGACGGCGGGTTTGGCGTCAAGGAGGCGCTGACATTCACCTGTATTCAGGCTGGAGCAAATCTTTTAGCCTATGGTTTTACTGCCAGGATTTTGGATCTTTCCATTTTTACAGAATACTTTGGCAGGGTAACAATTCAGGGATTTGTTGCAACCGGTGTTAACACAGTAACAGTGCTTTTACTTGGGACTCCCTTATTGATTGCTTATTCAAAGATCAGAGGCAGAAGCAATAGATTTAATGAGCCTGCAGAAAAACCAAAAAGTCTTGTATATGCTATCTGGTTTAGACTTATTCTTGGTTTGTTTTTTGTTTCTGCTCTTATGATATTATCAATAGCAGAGCTCGTAAATTTTCAAATGATCAATTACGAAAGCACAGTTGTTGAAATGACCAGAAATCATTTGAGATCTGCTGTAATATCACTTTCAAAAATTGTCAACGCAGATGAACTCGATCTTTTCCATACAGCCGAAGACATGGATAGACATGAGTATGAAGAAATACGGGAACGGCTTATACAATTTGCTGATGATCATAATGTTTACTTTGCTTATTTTTGGCGTTATTACGGTAACAATATTATGCAATATATCATTGACAATGATACAAACCCCCAGACAAGGGTAGGGCTTGATGACTTTGAAGAAATTAAAGAAGAAGCGGCCTTTAATGCTTTATCAGGGCAGGTATATATAACTGACCTTGGTGAGTATACCATTGAATGGGATGGTCTTCTTACTGCCTATGCACCTGTTTTTGACAGATATGGGAATGTGTATGCCATTGCCGGTGTAGATATTCAAGATAAATTTATTTTTGCCCAGCGTGAGGGTGCACAGGACATGAAACTATTACAGCTTATTGCTGTTCCGGTTTCAGTTATTCTTGCACTGTTAAACGTAATGCTTTACCGCAGAAAAACAAGGCAGGTAGAAGAAGCTCATGTAAAATTGCAGTATTTTAACAATAATATGCGCCGTGCTTTTTCAACCTATTTATCAGAAGATGTTGTTGAGGAAATTGTTTCAGATCCAACCCGTCTCCAGCTTGGCGGGGAAAAGCGTTATATGACTGTTCTTTTTACTGATATAAAAGGGTTTGCAAGCATAGCGGAAATGTTGACCCCAGAACAACTGGTAGAACTTCTTAATTATTATCTTTCAACCATGAGTGATGTTATTCTTGATAACGAAGGCACCATTGATAAATACGAAGGAGATGCCATCATGGCATTTTTTGGCGCACCTTTAGAACTTAAAGACCATGCCCTGCGGACATGTTTAACAGCTATTATGATGAAGCGTCTTGAGAATGAAATAAATAAATATGTGGCAGAACACAATCTTAGTCCATCGCCTATTTACACACGCTTTGGGATCAATTCAGGCGATATGGTAGTGGGAAACATGGGAACCCAAAAGAAAATGAATTATACCATTGTAAGCAATGCGGTTAATCTGGCAGCACGGCTGGAAGGTATAAACAAACAATACGGAACAAGGATTTTAACATCAGAAGAGACTATAAAGGAAACTCAAGGTAAACTCCTTGCGCGCAGGCTTGACAGGATCAGGGTTGTTGGGATAAACGAGCCTGTGCAGTTATATGAAATACTGGAAACTTCATCAGATGCTACAGCAGCCATGCATGAATTGGTAAAGCTTTTTCACAAAGCGCTTGATATTTTTCAAACAAGCAGCTGGAATGAAGCTGAAGACGCTTTTAAACAGATCTTAAAACTGCATCCTGATGATGGTCCTGCTCTTCTGTATCTTGATCGCTGCAGGCAATATATTAAAGCTCCGCCAAAAAGTGATTGGGATTGGGTTTATAATTTTACAGATAAATGACATGATCAATCGATCATGCCAATATTGAGGTTTCATGGATTTACAGGAATTACGGCAGCAGATTGACGAGATTGACAATGGCCTTGTTGATCTATTTCAGAAGCGTATGGATTTGTCTGCACAGATCGCGCAATACAAACAGGAAAATAAAATACCGGTCTACGATCCAGCCCGTGAACGGGAAAAGCTGTTTGAGCTTTCAGGCAAAGTAAAAGAAGGACGCCAGGCTTATGTTACGTCCCTTTACTCTCTGCTCTTTGAATTAAGCCGATCTGATCAGGAGCGCATATTAAACCCAGACTCAGCATTAATCGATAAAATTCAGGGCGCAATAAAAGACACAGAATGGATATTCCCCAGCCGTACCGTCATTGCCTGCCAGGGAACAGAGGGCGCTTATTCACAGCTTGCTGTTGAAAAACTGTTCGCATTACCAAGCATAATGTACTTCAATAATTTTGATGGTGTTTTTTCTGCTGTTGATTCAGGGTTGTGTTCGTACGGTGTGCTTCCTCTTGAAAACAGCACAGCCGGCTCCATAAACCAGGTGTATGATCTTATGATGAAATATCCTTTCAGCATTGTAAGAAGTGTGCGCTTAAAAATCGATCACTGTCTGCTTGCAAAACAAGGTACAAAGCTTTCATCCATAAAGGAAGTGTACTCCCATGAGCAGGCCATTGCCCAATGCGCAGGCTATCTTAAAACACTTGGCTGCAAAATAACTGTATGTGAAAACACAGCTGTTGCTGCTGAGATGGTCGCAAAATCAGAACGCAATGACGTGGCAGCTCTTTCATCACGTAACTGTGTTGACTTGTACGGGCTTTGCCGCCTTGCAGATTCTGTGCAGGATCAGGGCAACAATTACACGCGTTTTATCTGCATCTCAAAAACACTTGCCATTTATCCAGGTGCAGACAAGACCAGCCTTATGCTGACAACCCCGCACAAACCAGGTTCATTATATAGAATACTTTCGCGTTTTTATATTCATGGAATTAACTTAATCAAACTCGAGAGCCGTCCCATTCCCAACAGGGATTTTGAGTTCATGTTTTATTTTGAGTTGGAAACACCTGTTTATTCTCCGGAATTGAATCAGACTCTTAGGGAGCTGGATGATATTTGTGATGAGTTTTATTACCTTGGCTCTTATTCGGAGATTGTTTAGTGCAAAAGTCCAAAAGCCCTGGCTTTGGTCTCCTGGGAGAACGTCTTTCGCACAGCTTTTCCCCTCTCATTCATGCTGAATTGGGTAATTATGAATATATCTTGTATGAGAAAACCATTGATGAACTCGAAACTTTTTTATTACAGGGTGAATTCAATGGCCTGAATGTAACGATTCCCTATAAAAAAGCAGTGATCCCTTTTTGCAAAAGTCTTTCTGATATTGCCCGTACAACAGGCAGCGTAAACACGCTTACAAGACAGCCTGACGGTTCATTGCATGGCGATAATACTGATTATTATGGGTTTTCTTATCTGCTGCAGAAGACAGGCGTTAATGTGAATAATGGCAAAGCTCTTATCCTTGGCAGCGGCGGTTCTTCGCTTACAGTTCATACTGTGTTACTCGATATGGGCGCGAAGGAAATTGTTGTTGCCTCCAGAAACGGGCCAGTAAATTATAACAATATCGAGGAACAAAGCGAAGCTATCCTGATTGTAAACACAACTCCGGTAGGCATGTATCCTGATAATGGATTGTCACCCATACCTGATCTGGGTGTTTTCAAAAAGTGCAAGGCAGTTATTGATTTGATTTATAACCCAGCCAGGACAGAATTGCTTTTGCAGGCAGAGGAGCTTGGTATTTTGGCTTTAAACGGGCTTAATATGCTGGTAGCTCAGGGGAAAAAAGCAGCAGAGATTTTTACTGGCACATCTATTTCCAATGAGCTCATCGAGGCTATCACAAAAAAAATCTCACGCAAAACTCTTAACATTGTGCTTATAGGAATGCCTGGCTGCGGTAAAACAAGCATAGGCCAGGCTCTTGCAAAAAAAATGGGACAAGAGTTTGCTGACACCGACGCCTTTATAACAAAAGCTGCAGGCAAATTCATTCCTGCCATCATTACAGAGGACGGTGAGGAATATTTTCGCAGACTTGAAACAGATGCTCTTCAAACGTTATGCAAAAAAAGCAGCCTTGTCATTGCAACAGGCGGAGGAATTGTAACGCAGCCTTGCAACAGGAATATCATTTGCCAGAACAGTATTGTTGTTTTTCTTGATCGTGATTTAAATCAACTGCCAACATCAGACAGACCATTATCACAGCGCGATGGTATTGAAGCGCTTGCAAAAGTTCGTCTTCCGCTTTACTCAGAATGGAGCGATTATTCTGTAAAAGTTGGTGATATTGATGAAACAGCAGATGATATTAATTTAAAGTTTGTTAATTAATTACAAACATTGACAATATAATATTTTCTACTATATAGTAGTATTTATAAAAAGGAGGAAAAAATGAAGGTAAAAATAGTTTTTTCATTGGTTTTATCAATAATATTAATTACAGGAATTTTCACAGGATGCAGAAATGAAACAACAATATCTGCTGGTGGACTGGGTCCTGATATGCTTCTTTTACCGACCATTCAGATCATGGGGGATCGTTTTCCAGGCGCATGGGATAATCCTGGATTCCTTCTTCGGTTTGCACTTTATTCTAGGCTCTTGAGACTGGATTCCGACCTGGAACCTGTCTACGGTGACCTCGCAGATAGCTGGACTGTTTCGCCTGACGGCATGACATATACATTCACTTTAAAAAATAATATCACATGGCACGACGGAGTTCCATTTACAGCAGATGATGTTGTATTCTCGCTCAAGACTGCCATGAAGTCACCCCAGGTTAATGGTGTGATAAAGTCTGCGATTAACTGCATCAGGGGTGCAATTGCTTTTACAAATGATGCTTCAAGGACTGCTGCTGATAATATAGAAGGAATCAGGGTAAACGGGAATGTAATAACAATTACAATGGATCAGGCTTCCGGAACTTTTCTTTTGGCCATGGCGCAGTTTAACATACTGCCAAGGCATAAACTGGAAGGGCTAAATCCCCTTCAGATAAACTCCTCAACATTCTTTGACTGGCCCATAGGAACAGGCCCTTACAAGATTATAGAATTTGTTCCCAATGACTATGCTCTTTTGGAATTTTTTGATGATTATTTTGGCCCAAGGCATCAAATAAAGCAGATAAAACTTACGCAGATGTCTGACACAGATTATCCAACAAGAGCTTTGGCTAATGACATTGATTTTTTCCAGACAAACAGCCTGGATATAGCAAATGCGGCTATTCGCAATCCAAATTACCAGGCTTTTTTTACTGATATATATGCTATCCGTTATCTGCAATGGAATTCGCACGGCACAAGCCATGGAAACGATCCATTAAACGACATTCGCATCCGCAGGGCAATTGTTCACGCCATTGACCGCCAGGCCATAGTGGATGCGATTATGCCGGGTCAGGGTGCCATTATAAACACAAAGGTTCCAAGCTCTTTTACTTATGCCAACAGGGATGTGTATAACCTTGAATATAATCCTGACATGGCAAGGCAGCTTCTTAACGAGGCTGGATTTGATTTCTCAAGAACAATAAGGCTTGCATGTTATTATGAAGATCAAGGTTCAAGAGATATGATGGACATATTTGTTCATTATCTGAATGCTGTTGGAATAAATGCTGAATGGTATCTTATAACAGGTGATCTTGTACCCCAGCTTTTTATGACACCGGAGTACAACCTTGTTCTGGCCGGCCTTTCAGCCATGGCAGCTGAGGAATCCTACAATATATTCCATAGCAATACAGTCAATACATCTGCCTGGGGAAATCTTTTCCCAAATGATTTCAGGGGACTGGACAGGCTTTTAGATGAATTATGGGTAACAGTTGACCCAGAAAGACGCACGCAAATCCTAAGGGAAATTCAAAGGGTTGAAACTGAACAAATGCTTTGGCATATGCCTTTGTTCTCGCTGCGTAATATCCAGGTGTTTAATACTACACGTTTGAATCTGCCGCGTGAACTTATTCTTTCGAATGAGTGGACAAATTACGAGCGTTATCTTGAAAATTGGACTCTAAACCCTGCAAGGTAAGGAGAATTGCGGTTTAGGGTTTTGGAATTAAACTTCCAGCCCCTAAACTGCTTTTATTATGCTGAAGTATTTTATTACCCGTCTGCTACTTCTTGTCCCTATGATTCTTTTGATTAACTTTCTTGTTTTTCTTGCGCTTGAAATGACACCAGGCGATCCTGTAACTGCAATGTTCTCGCCGGAAATGATGGCGACAGTCTCAGAAGCTGACATGGAGGCATTAAGGGAAAGCCTTGGCCTGAATGACCCGTTTTTTATCCGTTACGTGAAGTGGCTTGGACGTTTTGTAAGGGGTGATATGGGTTACAGCATGATAACAGGCAGGCCCATAAGCGAAATAATATACAGCCTTCTGCCAGCCACAATCAGGCTTGCTTTGGCAGCCCTTTTGATTTCAACAATTGCCGGGCTTCTTTTTGGGATTATATGTTCCATAAAACAAAACACCTGGATCGATTATTTCTTCTCGGTTTTTGGAGTCATAGGAGTTTCTGTACCAGAATTTTTTATCGGTATTATTTTAATTATGGTTTTTGCCATTAACCTTGGATGGCTTCCAGCCCAGGGAAGAACAGATATAGGGTTAAATGTCTTTCAATCATTAAGATTTTTAATACTCCCTGCAATTTCACTTGGCTTTGTATTGACCGCAGCTCTTACAAGGTATACAAGGAACTCCATGCTGGATGTGCTTAACCAAAACCATGTAAAGACAGCAAGAGCAAAAGGCCTCCCTGAATGGAAGGTTTATTTCAAACATGGATTTAGAAATTCACTTATGCCAATCAGCGTGCTTATCTGCGTGAGGCTGCCTATTATTATTTCCGGCTCTGTTATCATAGAACAGGTTTTTGGTTATGCAGGAATAGGGACAAGGCTTTTGCATGCTATAAATAACAATGATTATCAGCTTGTGCTTGTTATTATTTTTATGATGTCTGTTGTTTCTCTTTTGGCAAGTATGTTAATTGATATTATTACAGCTATGCTTGATCCAAGGGTAAGGATAGGCGCAGGATTAAACGGAGGTAGAAATTGACGCATGCCTCTGCATTAAAAGAAAAAAACAAACGCAGCTTTTATCTTGCAAAAAGAGGACTTGACAAGTTCAGGCGCAACAGACTTGCCATGCTTGGCCTTGCCATTATAACAATAATTACGCTTATGTGCATTTTCGCGCCTTTTATTACTTCTTATGATCCAACAGAGATCTCGCTTTTGGAACGCAGAAGACCTCCTGGAAGCGAACATATCATGGGTACAGACAGCCTTGGAAGGGATGTGTTTTCAAGATTGCTTTATGGCGGCAGGGTCTCTATATTGATTGGCCTGTCCGGAGCAGCAGGAGGAATGATACTTGGCATTTTTTTTGGAAGCCTGTGCGGTTATCATGGAGGCTGGGCAGATGCGTTTGTCATAAAAGTCGCAGAATTGCTTGCAATAATACCTCAGCTTCTTTTAAATCTTGTTCTTGTCTTAATTGCAGGACAGAGCATAAGAAATATTATTTTTGTGTTTACATTTACAGGTTGGATTGCAACATTCCGTCTTGTACGAGGACGTTTTTTTACACTTAGGGAAGAAAGTTTTGTAGAAGCCAGCCGCGCTTTTGGATTGGGAAGCCTTTCAATTGTTTTCAAGCATATTTTGCCAAATTGTTTGGGCCCTGTAGTCGTTCAATTTACACTTAACACTGCTGGTTTTATTCTTACTGAAGCAGCACTATCGTTTATTGGCATTGGTGTTCCGACAAGTATTCCCACATGGGGGAATGTAATCAATGCAGCAAGGGAGATTATTGTAATTACAGAAAATCCCTGGCTCTGGATATTTCCGGGTTTTACCATTGCGCTTTTTGTTTTGGGTGTAAACTTTTTTGGAGATGGGCTGCGTGATGTGCTCGATCCCAGCCAGCTTTAAGGTGTGAAGCATGGAAAAATCTGATAATAGCAATATTCTTTCAGTAAAAAACCTTAGTGCTGAATTTGATATAGGTAAAAACAGGATCAGGGCAGTTGATAATATTTCTTTTGATGTAAGACGCGGCAGCATACTTGGACTTGTTGGTGAATCCGGCTGCGGCAAAAGTGTAACAGCCCATTCAATAATGCAGCTTTTACCGAATAACGGTCATGCTGACGGTAAAATAATTTTTAGTACAAAAAACAAAGAGCTCGATCTCCTGTCCATGAGAAAAACAGGCCGCCGCCTGCGCTCCATAAGAGGTAAAAAGATTTCCATTATTTTTCAGGACCCCCAGTCAAGCCTTAATCCGGTTTATACCATCGGGGCCCAGATAATTGAAAGCATAAGAACACATGAAAAAATTTCCCGCAAGGAAGCAAGCGAAAGGGCTGCTGAACTGCTTGAATCACTTTCCATACCAAAAGCCAGAGACAGGATGAAGGATTATCCGCATCAGTTTTCTGGAGGAATGAAGCAGCGCGTGATGATTGCAATGGGTTTGATATGTAATCCAGAATTGTTAATTGCCGATGAACCCACGACTTCCCTTGATGTTACAATTCAGGCGCAGATACTTGAACTTATTCGTAAACTTCAAAAAACACTCAGGTTTACGGTTATACTTATTACGCATAATATGGGCATAGTGGCTGACCTTGCAGATGATATTGCTGTAATGTATATGGGAAAAATTGTTGAGGCTGGAACAAAAGAAGATATATTTTTAAGACCAAGCCACCCATACACAAAAGCTCTTTTAAAGTCTGTTCCTGTTTTGGGCACACGCGGTAAAAAAACCCTTGAATCCATACGCGGCTCTACACCTGATCCTTTGGATATGCCTTCTGGATGTGCATTTGCTCCACGATGTGATTTTTGCTTTGAAAAGTGTAATCTTAACCCGCCTGAAACGATCCTTGAAAACACACACAGGGTAAGTTGTTTTCTATATAATGCTGATGATGCGCAGTCAGCCGGAGCAGCGCAGCACGCTGGGCCAGCTCTGCCTGCCGACCAATCGCAGTCCACCGGGCAAGTACAGTCAGCAGAGCAAGCACAGCCCGCCGGGGCAGGGCAGTCCGACACGCCAGCGCAAACAGAAGTTTTGCTTGAAATAAAGCAGCTTAAAAAATACTTCCCAATTACAAAAGGGGTTTTTAGAATAACAAAGGGACAGGTAAAAGCTGTTGACGGCATAGACCTTTTTATTAAACGCGGTGAAACATTGGGCCTTGTAGGTGAATCAGGCTGCGGTAAAACAACTTTAGGAAAATGCATTGTCAGGCTGCTTAAGCCCAGTTCCGGGGAGCTGTCTTACTGCTTTGGCAATTCAAAGAAAGGATTCAGTGATCTTCTTTCGCTTAACAGGGAAGATGGTTTCAGGGCACGCAAAAAAATACAGATGATCTTTCAAGATCCCTATTCTTCGCTTAACCCTGTAAAAAATATATTTACAGCATTTGACGAACCATTAAGGCTTCATGGCTGGACAAATGCAGCAGAACGAAAGGAGATAATCGCGCACAGTCTTGAACAGGTAAACCTCAAACCAGATTATATGTACCGTTACCCCCATGAGTTTTCCGGCGGGCAGAGGCAGCGTATATGTATTGCCAGGTCCCTATGCGTTGAGCCTGAGCTTGTTGTATGTGATGAACCGGTATCTGCTCTTGATGTTTCGATTCAGGCACAGGTTTTAAACTTGATGAAGGAATTACAGACAAAACTTTCCCTTACATATATTTTTATTGCGCACGACCTTTCTGTTGTGGAATATATGAGTGATCGCATTGCAGTCATGTATCTGGGCAATATCGTAGAACTTGCTCCTGCGGCAGAGCTTTACTCAAGACCAAGGCATCCCTATACAGAAGCCCTGCTCTCTGCAGTGCCTATTCCGCGCCTTGGACAAAAGCCTGACAGGATTATCCTTGAAGGGGATGTACCTTCACCTGCTGATCCGCCTAAAGGCTGCCGTTTCCATACGCGCTGCAGAAAGTGTAAAGAACGCTGCAGGACACAGACACCGCAGTTAATGCCGCTTGATGGTTACGCCGACCACCTTGCCGCCTGCTTCGAAGTAAACTAAAACAGTCTTTGCAAAATCATATAAGCCGCAGTGCCGCCAATTATACTTATCAAAGGGTTTCGCTTAACAAGATGAAGCACAACAGTAAGCAGGGCAGCGATCAGGGCAGCCGGATGTGTGTTGGATTCAGCAGTAACAAAGTTCGCAAGCCACCTTATGGAAGGCCCCAGGGCATTTATGGCAAGGACAGTCATAGCAGCAGGAGGAGCCACAAGTTCGACAAAATCAAGCAATGCCCTGCTAGCTTTTGAGCCAGTGCTTTTCCCGCTTCTAAAAAAAACAAACGGGAAAACCCTGCACAAAAGTATCACTGCGCCCATGGCCAATACCATTAAAGCAGCTTCAAAAGCAGTCAGGTTCATTGTTTTACCCTTTCTGTTTTTTTGTTAACAGAAACAAGAATAAATGAAAGCAGCAATGCAAGTATCATGCCGCCAAGCAGGGTGATGCTTCCGGGAATAAAAAACACTGCAAAAATCGCTGCAAGGCCTGATACAATAAATATACCTGCTTTTTTAACCCTGAATATCTGCTCCATCATCAGCACTATAAACATGGCAGTCAATGCAAAACCAATTCCTTCTATATTAAAAGGAATAAAACTGCCTGCAACTCCGCCAATTAAAGTACCTAAAACCCAATAACATTGATCCAGTACAGAAATATAAAACATAAAGCGATCCCTCTCCTTGCCAGGCGGCGGGATTCCGCTTTTATCATTTTCTGTTATTTCTAAAGGAATCGAGGAAAGAAGGGCAAATGTTTCGTCAGTTAAGGCAAAAATAAGATAGGGCTTGAAAGGGCTTTTGGCTGGGAAACGGTTGATCATGGAAAGGCCGTAAGCCATGTGCCGGGCATTCACAACCAGTTGCACAAGGCAGGCTTCCAGAATCGTTGCTCCTGAGGCAAATAGTCCCAGGGAAATAAACTGCCCTGCGCCCGCGAACATCCACAAGCTCATAAACAGGGCAAGCCACACAGGATAGCCTGAATTAAAGACCAAAAGCCCAAAAGCTATGCCAATTGCAATATATCCCAGAAAAACCGGAAATGAATATTTTATGGCCCTTGCAAATAAAAATGAAATTTTGAATCCCTCTGATGTACTTTTCACATCTTAATCATATATAATAAATACATGCAATTCAATATTAATAATGAAGAACAAAAATACCTTTTATCTTTAGCAAGGGAAACCATTGCCGCTAAACTGGAAAAAAGGGACCCCAGCTATCCAAAGCAGCCTGGCGGCCCGGAATCTAATATCCTTAAACCATGCGGAGCTTTTGTAACGTTGAACCTAAAAGACTCAGATGGAAATAAAAACCTTCGCGGCTGTATAGGCAGAATGATCGCCACAACTCCCCTTGAAAAAACAGTAAAGGCCATGGCTCTTGAATCAGCTTTTGGCGATTCGCGTTTTCCTCCTATTTCTAAAAAAGAATTTCTGGGGGACTCATTTCCAAAAGTTTCTATTGAAATATCAGCCCTGTCCCCTCTTGAACCCTGTGTAGACCCTCGCTCTGTTATAGTGGGTGTACATGGTATCTACCTGATCCACAGGGGCAGATCAGGGGTGCTGCTACCGCAAGTGCCTGTAGAACAGGGCTGGGACCAGGATGAATACCTTGATTATATCAATAAAAAGGCAGGCTTGCCGCCAGGTTCCTGGGATGATCCTCTGGCAGAACGTTTTGTTTTTACAGCTGTTGTTTTTGGTGAAGATTAAATCGAAAAATCCGGCGAATAATAGTTTATAAAGAATAGCTTGCCATGCTGGTTTGGGTTTCAAAAACATCAACCCTCCATGGCGTGATATTCACTCCCATTTCAATTAATATTTTTTCAGCATTTTCAAATATATAGCGGGCTATACGCTCTGCACTTGGGTCATTCATAAATTCATCAATATCATTAAGGCATGAATGGTCAAGATTTTCTGTTGCCTGTTTTAGGGTTTTCTTCAAAATTGAAAAATCCACTAACATTCCGCCCTTATCAAGTTCCTCTCCCTTTACCCAAAGCCTTGCCTTATAATTATGCCCATGGAGCTTTTCGCATTTCCCATGATAGTTGCTTAGGAAATGAGCAGCAGCAAATTCAATTTCCACACGCAGAGTGTACATGATTCTATTATAACCATTTATGGCGAATAAACCAGCTTTATTATAATAATTTACTAAAAATTCAATTTTACTTGAAATAATATTAAGAAAAACACCATATTTAAGTATATCCTAAAAAAATTTTTAAAAGAGGTTTAATATGGAAAACGTATTCAATAAAAAAAGAGACCACAGTACATTCTCCTGGTCAGATCTTGAAAACATTAAAGAAGGCCGCACAAGTCTTGGTGAAGAAATGCCTGTAATGGTTTACAGGCTTATGCAATATACAATATTGGATGTGCTGACAAAGGAGTTTGGCAGGGAAAAAGCAAATGATTTAATTCGTATGGCAGGCAGCCTTGCCGGCAAAGAATTTGCTAAAAATGCCATGGATCTAAACGTTGATTTTGACAAGTTTATCTCTAACCTTGAAAAAATTCTTATTGACCTTAAAATCGGCATACTGCGCATAGAATCAGTAAACAATGAAACAGGTGAGATCATTTTGACAGTCGGAGAAGACCTTGATTGCAGCGGTCTGCCCATCACAAATGAAAGTGTCTGTGATTATGATGAAGGTTTTATCTCCGGTCTCCTTGAAGCATTTACAAAGAAAGTATACAAGGTACGCGAGATCGACTGCTGGGCCACAGGTGACAGGGTTTGCAGATTTAAATGTACACTAGAATAAGTGTCCGCTTGCATAAGTGTGTATTTGCATATACTTAAGGAAATTGTTTTATGCTTGTAACTACATATATAGAAGAAGAAAAAGAAACTTACACAGAAGAATCTGTTGCAGAAAAACTTTTTTCTTATTTACATGATCTGATTTATAGACCATCGGCTGCAAGCCTTGACATATCAGATTTGCCAAAAGAATTCCATGAATTTGCCAAGGGATTGCAATACTTTGGCAATATGGTCAGCGAGACAAGGGATTTTGCAAAAGAACTGTCAAAGGGAAACCTCGACTGTACGCCTCCTTCTTCTGCAAATGAAATATCATCTTCCCTAAAAATGCTGCATTCATCCTTAAGGCATCTTAGCTGGCAGACACAGCAGGTTGCAAAAGGCGATTATAACCAGCGTATAAGCTTTATGGGTGATTTCTCCAATGCTTTCAACAATATGATTGAACAGCTTGAACTAAGGCGGAAGATCATTCTGGATGAAAAAACAAAGCTCGAATTATATGTACAGTCAATTCTGGTTCACTGCCCCAATCCCATATTATTGTTTGACAGCAGCGGTAAATTGATATATGTAAGCGACTCATTCTTCCGTTACTGCAAAAAGCGGGGAAGGAAAGATGTTTTGGGCTGCGGGATTCAAGAGTTATTTGCCCCCATTGTCACAAAGCAAGCATTGAGCGAGATAGAGGTTCTTTATAAAAACGCAGCCAGCGAACAGCGAATATTCAAAACAGATCAGGAAATTACATTTGACTGCACAGAAGCGCCTCTTCATTTTGAGTTACAGTTAACATCCGTACCTGATACAGAGGAAAATTCCGGTGTAATGATATTTCTTGTTGACATTAGCGAGGTAATACAGGCACGCATGGATGCTGAACACGCACGCGATATTGCCCAGGAATCTTCGCACGCAAAATCAAACTTCCTGGCAAAGATGAGCCACGAGATACGTACACCCATGAATGCCATACTTGGCATGGCCGAGCTCGCCCTGCGTGATAATATTCCGCCGGCAGCAGAGGATCATATACGTGTTATAAGGCAGGCAGGGGTCAACCTCCTTTCAATCATTAATGATATTCTTGATTTTTCAAAAATCGAAGCAGGGAAACTAGAAATCGTTCAATCAGAATACTTATTTTCCTCTCTGGCAACTGATGTAATAAACATTATCAAGACAAAGATATCTGAATCGCGCCTGCGCTTTGTTTCATATATTGATTCCAATATTCCCAATGAGCTTTTTGGAGATGCAATAAGAATACGTCAGGTTCTTTTAAACCTTTTAAGTAATGCTGTTAAATACACAGATAAAGGGTATGTTTCTTTTTCTGTTGAAGGAGAAAAAAGCGATGATGAGACTATAGTCCTTAAAATAAAAATCAGTGACAGCGGCAAAGGCATAAAAAAAGAAGAAATAGGAAAGCTGTTTGGTGAGTTCTCTCGTGTGGATGCAGAAAAAAACATAAATGTAGAGGGAACAGGTCTTGGACTTGCCATTACCCGCAGCCTTACAATGGCCATGGGCGGTTCCATTGATGTTCATTCTGAATATGGCAAGGGCAGTACATTTACTGTTACACTCCCGCAGAAAATTCGTTCCCGCCAAAAGCTTGCTGTTGTTGAAAATCCGCAAAGCAAGAATGTTCTTGTTTACGAGCGCCGAAATATATATGCCGAATCCATTGGCCAAACCATGGAAAACCTTGGTGTCTCTTACAAGCTTGTATACAACGAAGATGAATTTTTTAAATGCCTTGAAAGCAAAAAATATTCTTATGTTTTTCTTGCATCTGTTCTTTATGACAAAATTAAAATGAAGTATCAAGATTATAAACAGCATGCAAAGTTTGCAGTGATTGCGGAATTTGGCGAGATGATTACAGATATAAATATAAGTACCATTACCATGCCTGTCTTTTCTCTGACTGTTGCCAACTTTTTAAATGATATTTCCGAGAGCTTTGTCAGAGATTCAAACTATGATGCAGGTGTTAAGTTTATTGCTCCTGAGGCAAGGGTTCTGATTGTTGATGATATTGAAGTAAATCTGGAAGTAGCCGAAGGATTGCTCTTTCCCTATAAGATGCAGGTAAACCTGTGCAAAAGCGGCATGGAAGCAATCAGAAAAATAAAAAAAACCCGTTTCGACCTGGTATTACTAGATATTATGATGCCTGATATGGACGGTATACAGACCATATCGCTTATAAGAGCCCTTGCCAGCATGGATTCATATTATGAAAATGTACCTGTTGTGGCGCTGACAGCTGATGCTGTAACAGGTACAAAGGAAATGTTATTGGAAAAAAAGGGCTTTAATGATTTTTTATCAAAACCCATAGATATTAGTATGCTTAATAATATCCTGGAAAAATGGATTCCTTTAGAAAAACAACAAAAATATGAAGCAAGAACTGAAAGCAATGATGCTGATACAGAAATAATTGTAGAAGGGCTGGATATAGAAAAAGGCATTAAACTGACAGGTGGTAAAAAGCAAAGATATATAAAATTACTTTCCATGTTTTATAAGGACTGCCTCGAAAAAATAATTGAAATCCAAAAATGTCTTGAAACAGATAATATAGAGTCATATATAATTAATGTCCATGGGTTTAAAAGCGCCTCTGCTGCCATAGGTGCTGACGAGCTCTCTAAAGCTGCTGCAGAGCTTGAAGATGCTGGAAAGAACGGGGATATGGAGTTTCTCTATAAACACACTCCGGAGTTTATAAAGAATTTGCATAAACTTCTGGAAAATATTGATTTTTTTCTTTCAGAACAAGCAGATACCAGCAGCACAAACAATTGATTCATTGCGGCAAGGTTGTTGATTTCCATCTTATTCTCAATTAATATAAAGTGAATGAGTAAGAAAACGCCTGGAAAATACAGCAGAAAACTCAAAGATTTTCTTGATGCCAGTACTATAAAGAAAGCCGGTATCATTACTCAAAAATTCGGGAAAGAGAAAAACCCTGTGCTTACAGGTCTTGAGTATGATTCAAGGCACATAAAAAAAGGAAACCTGTTTTTTGCATTGCCAGGTCTCCATACAAATGGCATTAAATTTATTGACAGTGCAGTGAAAAATGGTGCTGCTGTGATTGTCCACGGAGAGGATTATGAGCCAGTACCCACTGTTGGGTCAGATATTGCATATATCAAGGTAAAGGATCCCAGATATGCAATGTCCGCAATGGCAAGCTCTTTTTACGGACATCCTTCCCGCCACATGACAATAATCGGTGTAACCGGCACAGAAGGCAAAAGCACCACAGTCTGCCTTATATACCAGCTCCTAAAGCTGGCGGGCTGCAAAGCAGGATTTATATCCACAGTAATGCTGGGCAATGGGAAAAAAGAAATATGGAATCCTGAACACCAGACAACCCCAGAAGCTGTAACAATTCACAGGCTTCTTGCGGAAATGAGGGATAACGGCGTTGAATATGCGGTTATTGAATCCAGCTCCCATGGCCTTTCCAAACGCACAAACCGTCTGGGGGATGTTGCTTTTGACGTGGCAGTACTTACCACGATGAACCATGATCACATGGAGTTTCACGGAACATGGGAGCAGTACCGCAACGACAAGGCTGAACTCTTCCGTTCTCTCGACCATAAAACATACGATAAAAACGAAGCAACACCCCGCTTTGCTGTTGCGAATAACGATGACCCAAGCATTTATTATTTTACAAATGTTACAAAACATAAAACATATACCTACAGCTCGCGCGGTGCAAAAGCTGATCTTTCCATTCAAATGATCACAAGCGGCGGCAACGGTAACTGGTATGATGTAAAGGCTGAACCCTGGGGCAATTATTTATTAATCAGGGACAGGCTTCCGGGCGCATTTAATCCAGGGAATGTACTTGCGGCAATGCTTGTTGTTTCCGGGCTTTTGTCCTTGGAGCCGAAAGCTCTGGCAAAACATATTCTTTACCTCAAACCAGTGCGCGGCAGAATGACTACCATTGATCAAGATCAGCCTTTTGAAGTAATCGTGGATTACGCACACACGCCTTCATCGTTTAAAGCTGTTTTGCCTCCGCTAAAAAAACGCATCATTGCCTCTGGAGGCCGCGTCATAAGCCTTTTTGGTTCTGCCGGTGAGCGTGATACAAATAAACGCAGCGAGCAGGGTGAAATTGCAGCAAAGTATTCTGATATTGTTTTTTTATGTGATGAAGACCCCCGCAGCGAAGACCCTGTTGCGATCCTTGAAGAAATTGCTTCTGGCATTAAGGACAAAAAGCGCGAAGAGACATTGTTCCTTATACCAGACAGACCTGCTGCAATACGCAAGGCATTTTCCCTTGCAAAGCCTGGCGACCTTGTTATACTGCTTGGCAAGGGGCACGAAAACTCAATTATCTATGCTGACAAAACAATTCCCTATGATGAGATAAACGAAGCAAAAAATGCTCTTGCTGAAATGGGGTTTAAAGAAAATTTTAATCTGGAGTTTTGACCTATTCGGTTGAATTTTCTTTTTTTTCATGCTATAGTATTATTGTGAAGCCAAAAATCATCTTTGTACCTTCGGTTTTCAAACATGGTGTTACGGAAGAAGATATCCGATATGCCTATGAAACCAGAGTTTATGATGGTCAGTTGAGGGATTATACTTTCAAATATGGCTTCGTTGGATTTAATCGGGCTGGTAATCCGATTGAAGTTTATTACAATCCCATTGGAGATGACATTGTCAAGGTATTTCATGCTATGAGTTGCCGTGACAGCACACTTGAGCAATTGAGTTAGGAGAAAACTATGGATTATACTGACATGACTGATGAAGAATATAATGCTCTTGCTGATGAGCTTGCTCGTAATACTCCCAAACTTGGACCAAATGGAACAGGCTATTTGAGTCAGCGTGAAATGTACCATTTGGGCTTTTCCAATTTGGTGGTTAATTACCTTATGACCAAGGCAAAGGCATTAAACAAAAGTCCTGTTCAGCTCATTCATGAAATGGTAAGTAAGGAACTAGCTGCTGCTTCTGCTTAGTTAAGTTATTATAATTGGCAGTAATCTTGGGCTGTATGAACTCCTTATAGCAGGACAACTATCTATCACGGCAACGGGAACATCTTTTTTCTGCTTCCGGCTGCCTCACCCTTATTGTGGAATGTTTTTTAGCCTGTTCCTACTGCAGAGTCAGCAGAAAAAAGGATTTCCCGCTTGCCTACATGAATAATTGCTTGATTAGAGGTTTTTTATAGCAAATTAAAGTAATGTGGGAATGTGGCTTTTTTTGCCAAATTTACAAAATTAATTTTTTACTAGCAAAATCCACCTGCTTGTGTTAAAATAATACTATGAGCGAATAACAATTTTCTGTATTTTTTCTCACGCAAAGACGCGAAGGCGCAAAGAATACAAAGAGGGAAGAAGGAAATAAAAATTAAGGAGTATTTATGAAGAGTAAATTTATACTATTTATCGCAATCATTGCAATTATCGGGTTCAGCACAACAGCCTGTGGTGATGGTGATGGTAGCGATGGAGATCCTGGCAATGGTAATGGCGATCCTAATGGATTGTCGCTTGGCGATACAATTACCAGTACGACAACTGGTATGGTTTTGACCTGGATACCTGCCGGAACCTTTACCATGGGGAGCAGTGATATTTCTGATGCTACACCGCACCAGGTTACACTTACTCAAGGTTTTTATATGGGTAAAACAGAGGTAACACAGGAGCAATGGAGAAGTGTAATGGGAAATGATGCTCGCCTGGCTCAAGTTAATTCAGGTACAAATTATGGCAGAGGGGATAATTTTCCCATGTATTATGTAAGCTGGTATGATGCAATATTATTCTGTAACCTCTTAAGTATAAAAGATAACCTTACACCGGCTTACCAGGTTAGCGGTGTGGCCGATTGGGCAGCAGCAATAGCTCCAACATCAGATGATACCGAATGGAATAATGCCGTAATAGTTGCCGATTCTGACGGCTACCGTCTGCCAACAGAGGCACAGTGGGAATATGCCTGTCGTGCGGGGACAACAACAGTATACAATGTTCCGTTACCAGGGGGAAGCGATACCATTGACGACAGTACAGGCTGGTATCTTGTTAATTCCGACAGCAAAAGCCATGAAGTTGGATTTAAAGCGGCCAATGCCTGGGGTTTGTACGATATGCACGGGAATGTATGGGAGTGGTGCCGGGACTGGTATCTGCCGTATCCTGCTGGGGGTTTACCCAGAATAGATCCGTTTGTGGGCGCGGCCTCTGGGCCTGTCCCCGTGCTTCGCGGCGGTGGCTGGCCTTATCCGGTCGAGGCTTTGAGTTCCGCGAGTCGGAGCAGCACTAGCCCGTACGACCGGGGCTACTTCTTTGGCTTCCGTGTTGTGAGGCCTGCGGCCTCGCACTGAGAGGAAGGATTTGGCAGTGTCCGGCGCCCCTAGTACTATAGGACTACGGAGAGTTTTCTAACTACTAATTTCTTAAGACTCTGCCGCTGATTATTTCTCCGTTTCTTTCAAGAATCCATGTGTTTTCATATAAGCGGAAGACAGCCATGATTCTGCCTGAAAAAGGATCATGCCAGCAGATATTTCCGTCAGAATCCACTGAAACAAAACACGCGCCGCCGTTAAGCAGTATTACCGGAAGCCCGGCGCTTCTTTCAAGGACAGTTCCGGCAGAAGCGGAAACGCCCTGTGGATTGGCGCCTTCCCCTATCCAGAAAAGGCCGGCGTTTCCGCTGCCTGCTGCCCAAGCCAGGAAAAATCCTCCGGATTCGGCCATGGACAAACCAATATCGTCAGTGTCAAATTCCGCGAGGAGACGGGAACGCGCCGGGCTTGCGGCATTAATGGAAAAAACAGAAGTTCTGAAACCGCTGCCCATCCTGTTTATGCCGGCTCCAAAAAGGCCGGAAGCGCCCCGGTATACTTTAATTCCCAAATCCGTCTGCAGGGGCAGGGGAACTGTTTCCCCTGTATTAATATTTACTATCAAAAACGCGCTGTTCCGGTTAGTTGCGCTGCGTCCTATAAGTATGTTTCTCTCATCAATAAAAACAGCATCCTGCGCGCCTGCAGCCTGATATGTATAAACTGTTTCCCAGGATTCCTTGTCAATTATTGTGATGTTTCCGGCCGAGTTAAGAAAAAGGCAGAGGTTTTTATGTACCGAAACAGAACGAAGGGGGAATCTTAAAGATAATTGATCGAAATAAATTTCAGTATTATTCAGTGTGTTTTTTAACTGCGGAAAAGAATCCGTGTTTCCGACCTGCCAGAAAATAAAATCAGACTCTCCTCCGCTTATTGAATTATAAGGACCCCTGTTTTCAAGTTCCAGATCCGGCCGTGAATAAAGATGAGTAAAATCAAGGGGCACAAATCCCAGAAAAGAATCTTCCGTATGAAAAGCAAGGGAATCCGAACTTGCGGCAGCCGCTTCAATACGAACCTGGCTTCCGGATTCCATGACGCGGGCTGTGCCGTTACTGTTTAGAATAATTACCCTGCCGTCAACGGTTCCCAGGGCCGCCTCGTTAGTCGCAATCACAGCGCCTGTATTAACAGCCGGTATATTGCCGGGTATATTCCGCCGGTTTATTGTTCTTAGGCGTCCCGGGCTTTCTATTCCATAATGATAGACAAGTCCGGAATTTCCCGTACCCTCCGGTATAAGGCATACAAATTCAAGGCCTTGCGGATTGGCTGTAAATAAAATCCCGTTCCTTATTCCGGATTCCCTGATAATAATTGATCCTGTTACGGCATCCAGGACCAAAAAACCATTTGAATCAAAGCCCGCCAGAAAACGGTTGTTCCCAAGAAGCAGCGGAGAACTTATATTAACCGGCACATTAAGTGATTGTGTTTCGTTTCCGGTTTCAAGGTCCATATAGGTCAGTAAACCTGAATTTGAATAAATAACCATGGACCGTTCGGACCGGCCTGTTGCTGCAAAAGTTACGGTTCCCGAAGGATATTGCGACCCAAGAGAAACCCCCGTTTCACTGTCAAAATATTCCAGCCTGCTGCCGGTAACAATTAAAAATGATCCCGCATCTGAATAAAAAACATTGTCATCTCCGGATCTAAAAGGAAGGGTAAACAGATTTTCTTTTTTTTCATAATCCCATACAGAAACTTTTGAGAGGCCGGCATTGTTTGTTTCCAAAAATGCCAGCTCGGGTTTACCGGGCCTTAACGCCATTGACCTTATGGGATAAAAGCCAATCTGAAACCTTTCCGTTACTGCGTTTTTCTGTATGTCCCATACAAGGAGAAAGCCGTCTTCCCCGGCGCTCAGGATTCTGCCCCTGTCGTCCATAATCAGGGCGGTTACTTCTCCCCTGTGGTGCGGCGGATTATTGTTCTGCGCCGCGAGCCGGAAACAAGCTCCCGGAAAGAGAAATAGTATTGCGCATAACAAAATGAAACCGGCAGGGGGCCTGCCCCTCATTTTAACGCCTCGTGGCGCATGGTATTTTTGACCGATGTATATGTTCTTACGGTCAGGGCCTTAAACAGATCGTTTTTGGGATTTTTTTTGTATTCATCCCTGTGTTTTTCATAAAGGGAAAAAGGAACCTTCATCACGGCTACTTCGTTTTCCTTTATGCCATGTAAATGGAATTCCAGGGATTTGGAACCGGGCGATTCAGCCGGACTCCCGGCTTCCGCAAAGCCGTAATACCAGATATTAATATCCTGTTCGGGATAATTCTCTTCCGCCTTTAGATGAAGATAGTATTTTATCGCTTCCATGATAATGGGTTCCAGTCCGTCCCGGTAAACCAAAAGACGGTCGGCAAGCTCGGGATAACCTATAACGGTTTCGATTTTGATTTCCCTGTCATTTGCGTTTTTTGCAGCGTCATTTTTTTTCCGCCTGTAAAACTCGCCGCGGTTTAATTCCGTAAAAACTTCCATGATGATATTTTTGGAAATCCATTTGATTTTAATGTCAAATTCGGGCTTGTGCTTTTTCCCGCAGTGGGGGCAGTCAAAATTCAGGAAACTTCCGTCAAGGATTTGATCAATGAATCGGGGATCGGAATCCAGATCAATTTCTTCCGGTATTTCTTCGGAAATGGCATAATCGCAAAAGCAGCTTATTTTTCGTAACAAAATCCGCTCCTTGTTAAAGGTATTGAACAGCCCTTTTATCGCCGGGCAATAAACAGAATATCACCAAAAACAGCAAAGATCATCAGGCTGAATATCAATATGATTCCAACGGTCTGGAAAACATTAACCACCCTGGGATGAATTGGCTTGCCGCGGACAGCTTCTATTGCGTAAATAATTATCATTCCGCCGTCAAGGACGGGCAGGGGCAGAAGATTCATGACACAAAGGGCAATGGAAATCAAGGCAAGGAAGTTGGCCATATAGCTTAAGCCAAGCCCCAGGCTTTGGCCGAATCCGCTGGCTGCCGCGTCCCCGATCATATAGGTTATCCTTATGGGCCCTGATACAGCCTGGGTAAGATCAATGCCCTTAAAGAGAAGGGAAAGGCTTCTTACTGTTGTGGTAATTCTGTTCCAGGTATCTTCTGTTCCCCTGACAAGGGCCAGAACGGGATTGAGCGGCGGATGAACAAGTTTTGAGTACTGCCAGACTATTCCCAAATCCGCTGTTCCGTTTTCGTTATACGAAACAGGAAATTCTCCGTACATGGTTTGGCCGTCCCTTTCATACTGAATAAAAAGGGATTCCGGCGATTCTTCCATAATCGGCATCAAGGCCACGGTATAGGGGAAATCCATGCCGTTTATATTCAGTATACGATCCCCTGCCAGTAAACCGGCTTTTTCCGCGGGGCTTTCTTCGGTTACAGCGCCTATTACCGGCTCTGTCCAGTTAAGAACCCCTATGCGCCCGGCGCCCGTACTTCTGTCAAGGCTTGGCGTTATTTCAAGATCAAGAACCAGGCCGTTGCGTTCCACTTTAATCGGGAGCGGCACTTCCGCGTTAATGGCAATGTTTTCCTGTAAATCCTGGAAAGTGTTTGTTTTCCTGCCCTTGATTTCAATTATCCTGTCCCCGGTCATAAGCCCCGCAAAATCAGCAGGGTTGGCGCCGGGTGTTATTTCAGAAAACAGAACAATACGGTTTTCAAGCGCATAGGTTTCAAAGCCTATTCCCCAGATAAACGATAAAACAAGAATTGCAAAAATTATATTGGCAAAAGGCCCCGCAAAATGAACGATGATTCTGCGTAAAGGGCCTGCGGCAAAAAAACTCCCCTTGTCGTATATTGGCGCGGAATCATTTTTATTGTTTTTATCAAACCTGGGTAAGTCATCCTGATCCTTCATTTTGCAGTAACCGCCGATTGGGAATACGCCAAGGCGGTATTCAACCGAACCGATTTTTTTCTTTAGAAAAGGTTTTCCCCATCCAATGGAGAATGCTTCTACTTCGATTCCCGCAAGACAAGCCGCGATAAAATGCCCCAGTTCATGAACAAAGACCACTATGCCCAGTCCAAAAAGTCCCAGCGCAATTCTAATTATGGTTGTTAACATATATCGCTCCTGTACTGCCGGGCCATTTCCCCGGCCTTTTTATCAGTATAAAGGATTTCTTCCAAATCAGGCTCGCGGCAGTTTTCCGGCCATTCTTTACTCTTCAAAACATACCCGACAATGCGGGGTATTTCAAGAAAGGAAATCCTCTTTTCAAGAAAAGCCTTAACCGCTGTTTCATTTGCCGCATTGTAGATCACGGGGTGAAGCGGACTTTTTTCAAGCGCCGTATAAGCCAGCGGGAGCATGGGAAACCGCGTGCTGTCCGGCTTAAAAAAACTCAATGTTGATCCTTCCAGTTCAAGAACATCAAAAGATGAAGGAAGAATTTCCGGCCAGTAAAGCGCATTGTGAATGGGGTTTCGCATATCAGGTTTTGACATTTGAGCGTAGATCATTCCGTCCTTAAGGCGAACCATTGAGTGTATAATGCTTTGCGGATGAATGATAACGCGGATTTTTTCAGGGGCCAGTCCAAAGAGCCTTGAGGCTTCGATTACTTCAAGTCCCTTGTTGGCCAAAGTGGCGGAGTCTATTGTAATCTTTGGCCCCATGTTCCAGGTCGGATGGCTGAGAGCCATGTCAGGTGTAACATTGGCCAGTTCTTCGGAGCTTAAATCCCTGAAAGGTCCGCCGGAAGCGGTAAGTATTATTTCGTCGATATTTTCTTTTCCAAAAGCATTTATCAGGTTAAAGATCGCGCTGTGTTCCGAGTCCACTGGAATTATTTTTGCATTTTTTTCTTTTTCAAGGCCAAGCACAAGAGGGCCGGCCATTACAATGGTTTCCTTGTTCGCAAGCGCAAGAACGCTGCCGGCATTAAGCGCGGCAATGGACGGTTCAAGGCCGGCAGCCCCGCTAATGCCGTTTATTATTATGTCTGCTCCGCAGCCTGTGATTGCGTCCAAAAGGCCCCGGCGCCCGTAAAAATTAATTTTACCGCCGGGATCAGCGCAAGGGTCCTGGGAAGCGCCGCTTAAAGCCAGTGAAGCACCGGGGAATTCAACTTTTAGTTTTAAGAGCGCGTTATAATCCGTGTGCGCGGAAAACAATACCGGATCAAAGTCTCCGTTACGCAAAACATCCAGGGCGCTTTTGCCGATTGAACCGCTTGCGCCAAGAACAGCAATCTTTTTCATTGAGATTTTTTTCATCGAAATTAATTAATAAATAAAAAACTGAAAGCAAAATAAAAAACAGGAGCCGCAAGAGCAATGGAATCTATGGAATCCAATATGCCGCCCCGTCCCGGGATTAATATACCGGAATCTTTAATATTTGCGCTTCTTTTAAGAACAGATTCTCCAAGGTCCCCAAAAATCGCGGCCATGCCTGTCAAAAGACCCAGGATAATTCCTGCGAATAAAGGGTTTTTTATTGCTGAAACAAATATCCCGGGAAAAAGCATTACCGCCAAAAAACCTGTCAATACAGAAGCAAGGAGTCCTCCGGCAAAACCGGCTATGCTTTTTTCCGGGCTTGCCGGTATTATTCCGCGGTTATTTTTGCCAAAAAGCATGCCCATTGTCCATGCAAGTGAATCATTCAGGAATACCATCAGGATAAATACGGCGATAATAATTTCTGAATTACGGAAAGAAGCCAGGACTATAATCCAGGAAAGAAAAAGGCCCGGATAAACCATTGTCAAAAAACCCGCCGCGGTTCTGTTAATAAAATTGCTTTGTTCTTCCTTGTTTGAAAAAATGCGTGAAACAATAAGCCAGGAAGCGGCGGCCATCACGGCCAGGAAAAATCCAAGGCCTGCAACAAGGTTAAAGCTGACTGCAAGCGCGGCAAGTATGGGAAAAATACCGCCAAGAATGGCAGCTTCCGGGGCTGGAATAAAAAGGTTTTTTTGCTTCAGTATGTATTGAAATTCCAAGGTTCCAAGTATTGAAGTAATAATTACCATGATATTAAGGCAAAGATGATTTTTATGCGGTAAAAAAACAACAAGGGCTACCAAAAGAGGAAGTCCCAGAGAAAATATTAACAGTCTTTGTATTAGTTTTCCCATTAAGCGTTACCTTTTTTCTCTGCCAAAACGACGTTCACGGTTCTGGTATACATTAACAGCCTCAATTAAATCTTCCCCTGTCCAGTCAGGCCATAGTTTATCCGAAATATAGTATTCTGCATAGGCCCCTTCCCACAAGAGGAAATTACTGGTTCTGAATTCCCCTGCGGTTCTGATTATCAGATCCGGCGGCGGTATATCAGGGTTATCCATGTTTTGGCTTATGCTGTCTTCCGAAATACCGGAAAAATCCCTGCTTTGCGGGTCCAGAAGCCCTTTTTGAATCATGCGTTTAATTGCCCGGACTATTTCATCCCGGCCCCCATAATTAAGCGCCATGACCGCCTGCATGCCTGTGAAACTTTTTGTTTCTTCGCAGACATACTCCAGTTCCTTTTGTATGTCTTTGGGAAGCCCTTCCATGTCGCCTGCATGGCGGACCCTGATACGGTTTTCCCTGGCAATGCCCAGTTCCGACCGCAGATACTGCTTTGCAAGACCCATGACAAAACCGACTTCTTCCACGGATCGTTTCCAGTTCTCCGTGGAAAATACATAAAGGGTAAGAAATGAAATGCCCATATCCGCCGCCGCTTTTACAATTACTTTTGCGGTATTAAGCCCTTCAACATGGCCCTGGGTGCGGATCAATCCTCTCTGCAAAGCCCAGCGGCCGTTTCCATCCATGATTATTCCCACATGGGCAGGAAGATTGCTTTTATCCATTCAAACTTCCATGATGTCTTTTTCTTTTTTCTCCAGAGCCTGGTTAACTTTCGCAATATAGCTGTCTGTCAATTTCTGTAATTCTTCGCTTGTCTTTTTTTCTTCGTCTTCCGCGATTTTGGAATCCTTAAGAAGTTTTTTGAGTTCGTCATTTCCGTCGCGGCGTATATTGCGTACGGCTACCCTGCATTGTTCGGCCTGGTTTCTGGCCTGTTTTGCCAGATCTTTTCTGCGCTCCTCTGTAAGAGGAGGAATTGAAATACGAATTACTTTGCCGTCATTGGAAGGATTAAGGGATAGTTCCGAGCTGCGTATGGCTTTTTCGATTTCCATGATCAGATTTTTGTCCCAGGGCTGGATCACAACAAGCCTTGCTTCGGGAATTGAAATGTTTGCGACCTGATTAAGCGGAGTTTTTTCTCCGTAACTGTCAACCCTAATCTTGTCAAAAAGAGAAGCGGAAGCGCGGCTTGTCCGCAATGTCGCGAATCCGTCATTCAGATTTTGAAGGGATTTTTTCATCCTTTCTTCAGAAGCGGAAGTAATTTCGTGCATCATACCCCTACCTTAAGATAGACATAATCTGTTACTGAAATTATTGCCCCAAGCTGTTTGTTTATGTCTTCAAGGGCCCTGGATACTGTCATTTTTTCGTCCTTTACATAACCCTGATCCATAAGGCAGATATCCGCCAGGTATTTTGAAACTTTGCCCTTAAGAATGTTTTCGATAACATTGGCAGGCTTGTCTTTCATTTTTTCGTCCAGTTCCATCTGCTTGCGGAAAATTTCTTCCTGTTCCTTTAAGTGCAGGGGATCGATTTTGCCGCGATCAAGGGCCATGGGATTAAAGGCCGCAATATGCAGGGCAAGGTTAAAAATAAAGGCCTTTGCTTCCTGTTTTTGGAAAACTTCCGGTTTGTCCGCCCTGCATTTAACAACTACCCCAAGAGCGCCGTCCCCGTGAATATAGCTTGCGAGGTATTCGTCATTTGAAGCTCTGATAAGTTTAATCCGTTTAAGGCTCATGTTTTCCCTGATCTTGGTCGCAAGATCGGTAACCAGGGAGTTAAATTCCAGGTAAACTTTTCCGTCAGGCGACAGGTCTTTTTCATCGAAATTGCCGTCCAAAACCCTTTCCGCAATGGTTTCGCCTATTGCAATGAATTCAGGATTACGCGCGACAAAATCGGTTTCCGACACCATCTCCACAAGCGCAATGGCGGAATTGCCGTTCTTTGCCTTTACCGTTACCTTGCCTGCCTTGGTAGCCCTGTCGGCGCGTTTTTCAAGCGCGGCAAGTCCTTTTTCCTTGAGTATTTTTTCCGCCCTGGCAAAATCCCCCTGGGTTTCCACAAGGGCATTCTTACATTCCATCATTCCGGCTCCGGTTTTTTCCCGGAGGGCTTTCACATCCTGAGCGCTGATATCTGCCATATTATAATTCCTCCTTGATTAATCGTCTTCGCCGTAGACTTTATCGACATCCACGGGCAGTTCGTCATCTTCATCGGCTTCCGGTTCTGTTTCCTTTTCTTCGGCTTCTCCGGAATATGATTCTATATCAATTTCACGATCTTCTTCCTTAGCGGAAACGTCGCTCATTATTTCATCAAAATCTTCGTCTTCGTCTCCAAGGGTTTCAATGATCTTCAGGCCGACTTCGTTATCAGCTTCTATTACCGCATTGGCAATAATCTGGGTAAAAAGCGTAATTGCCCGTATAGCGTCATCGTTGCCGGGAATGGGGAAGTCAATGCCGTCCGGGTTGCAGTTTGTATCAACCACGGCAACAATGGGAATTTTCATGCGCTGGGCTTCCGCCACGGCAATTGATTCCTTGCGGGTATCAATGATGAAGAGTATGCCCGGCGGATCCTTCATTTCCTTTATGCCCCCAAGGTTTTTTTGGAGCTTTGCCCGTTCCTTGCCAAGGGAAGCTATTTCCTTTTTGGTCAGGTTTTCAAAGGTGCCGTCAACTTCCATTTTTTCCAGTTTTTTAAGCCTGAGTAATGATTTTTTGATTGTAAAAAAGTTTGTGAGCATTCCGCCCAGCCAGCGGTTATTCACATAGAACATCCCGCAGCGTTCGGCTTCTTTCTGAATTGCCTGTTGGGCCTGTTTCTTGGTGCCCACAAAAAGAACCGATTTCCCTGACGCAACAACCTTGCGGACCGCGTCAAAGGCGTCCTTGATGGACTGAATTGTTTTTTGGAGATCGATAATATGGATCCCGTTCCGTTCCGCGAAAATGAATTTTTTCATCCGCGGATCCCAGCGTTTTACCTGATGCCCGAAATGCACTCCCGATTCGAGCAGGCTTTTCATGGTAACTACCGCCAAAGCTTCCTCCTTATTCCAACTGCCAATATCATGCAGTCAGATCCTTCCCTTTATCACATTATCTATGTCCGCTCAAGCAGACCTGATAATGGAAAATCAGCCAGTCCCGGTCAAGGGGTAGCTGTTACGCTTTAATATGTCATAAAATTCCCTTAATGGCAAGCCCACTATTGAAGAATAAGACCCGCTTATTTTGGCAATAAAACAGCCGGCCAGCCCCTGTATTTTATACGCGCCGGCCGCGCCTTCCCATTCATTTGTATCAAGATACCATTCAATTTCAGACTGCGTCATGGGAGCAAAAGTAACGGAGCTTGAATTGGAACGCCAGTCAAGGATGTTTCGGGCCTCGTTTAAGAGCGCGATTGCGGTTATTACTTCATGAGCGCGGCCCTGCAGGGAAAAAAGCATTTGGCGGGCATGGTCCCTGTTTTTTGGCTTGCCGAAAACCTCATTATTCAGGAAAATCACTGTATCTGCCCCGACAGTCCAGGTTCTTTTGTCCTTTTCGAGCAATTCATTGACATTTTTGGCTTTCTGAACCGCAAGAACCTCAACTGCCCGGCGTATTTCAAGGTTTTTATCAATGTTTTCATCCAGGTTTGAAGGAATAACTGTAAAAGGCAGCCCCGTTAGCACAAGAAAAGCCCTGCGCTGCTCTGACGCGGAAGCCAGTATTATCGGTTCCATGGGGCCCTTACTTATGTCCTTAAGGATATATATTCATCAATATCACTTACAATATAAAGTCTTCCATAAGAGTGGAGAACATCATAAAAGTTTGTTATATAGTCGAATACATTGTATTTTACAAAAATTTCACAAGCTGCCGTGCCCGATAGATTATGAACTGCTTTATAGCTTTCAAGGCAAAATACCTTAAAAGATAAGATTTTATCCATTGTTTACCTTAATAGTCCGGCAATTCCAGTTTTCCCGCGGACTTCTCTTCTTCAAGAAGTTCATATAGTTTCTCTGAACTGTAATGCCAAACCTTTGTTTTTTCATTATCCAGTTTACCGTAAAGCTGTGAGCCATAAAGCAGCAAGAATGCCTCGTTATGGGAAATATTTCTTCGATCCACAATTTTTTGCATCAGGGCGGTAACAATCAAGGGAAGCAGGGCTTCAAATTTTGCTTTATCCATCCGGCCCTCCTGATACTTCATGCCTCAAATAAAAACAGTACAATAAAGCCTCTTTGGTATGAAAAAGTATTTGATCGAATGTTTTTTCAACTTTTAAGCGGATTATTGTTTCTTCCTCGGAAAGAATTCCGGTCTCATATAACTGAATTGTGGCATACACATTGTCATTTGCAACCGGTCCTATGACGATATCATAATCATGATCAGCTTCTTTTCCGCTCCGGCATAATGTAACAAAATCAAGCCACTGTTTATCAGGGGTGTTGAAATGTTTAACCCGTAATATCTTCTGTACATCAGGGAAATCAAATTCGTAAAAACTGATTATCTTTATATTTGATTTTTTTCTTTCACTGACACGTTCTGCCCATCTTTTGGCTTGAACAAGCGAAGATGTTGTATAAAAACCCGTACCAAAATCCAGGAGCCGGTTGGAAGATAAAATCCTGGGTTCCGGCACAGCGACATCGCTTCCATGGTAAATCAACATATTGACAGACGCGGGACTCCCTTACGCCCCTCAACCTCCTGTTTCGGGGCTCCAGGCCGTCTTTGCCGCTAAACCGTCATCCATGACGGTTTGCCTCTCAAACCCTGCGCTGGCTCGGGTTTTCGAGGCCGCGGCAAAGTTTCGAGTCCCGCTGTTTTTTGTTATGGTGACAATCTCCATATTGACAGACGCGGGACTCGAACCCACCACCTTCAGCTCCGGAGGCTGACGCTCTATCCAGATGAGCTAGTCTGTCTGGCTTAATCCTAATAAAACCCCTCTTTAGGGTCAAGGTGCGCGCATTGCAAAGCAAACTGCGTAATAGAGTTGGGGCTGCCCGGGAAGTCTATTGCCCTTCTTTAGTAAACGGAAAATTTTTTTTATTATAAGCACATGCAGGCAGGCAAACGTTTTACCAAAGAAGCCATGCTTCAGCTCCGTTCAGAAATCAAAGACGCGGGCGGCAATGAAATTTACGCGCTTGGTTATCTTGATGAAAACAAGCTCGTCCATAAAATAAAGGTTGCGGCGCGGGGTAATAAAGGCTCTGTGCTGGCGCTTCAGAATATTAACGAATCAGATCATGAAAAGGAAAGTCCTGATGTATTGATCCACAACCATCCGTCCGGTTTTCTTACGCCCAGTGATAATGATCTTTCCATTGCTTCAAGGGCTGCGGAAGCGGGGCTTGGTTCCTATATTATTGATAATAATGCAGAGAATGTTTATGTGGTTGCCGAACCTGCCAAAAAACGCATCAGAAAAAAACTTGAACCGGATTACATAATCGCGGCCCTTGAAGAAGGCGGGGCCGTTGCCGTCAGCCTTGATGCCTTTGAAGTAAGGCAGGCCCAGCTTGATCTGATGCGCCTTGTAATAAGGGCTTTTAACGAAGATAAACTTGCGGCGGCGGAAGCCGGAACAGGTGTGGGAAAATCCTTTGCCTATCTTTTGCCTGCAATGTGTTTTGCCCTTTTGAATAACGAAAGGGTAGTTATCTCAACGGCAACCATAACGCTGCAGCAGCAGCTTTATGAAAAAGACATACCTCTTGTTGCAAAAGCCCTGCCCGCATTATTGCAAAACAACAACCCCCCGCCAAAAATCAAGGCTGTTTTGGTAAAGGGCAGGGGAAACTATGTCTGCCAAAGACGTCTTGCAGAAGCCCTTAAAGAACCTCCTTTGGATGATGAGGAATTAGAAATCCTGAAAAAAATCAAACTGTGGGCGGAAAAAACCGGAACCGGCAGCCGTTCCGAGCTGAGCTTTGTGCCCCAGGAAAGCCTGTGGTCAAGAGTCTGTTCCGAAGGGGACCTCTGCATGGGGCTGCGGTGCCATTGCCGTGAATCCTGTTTTGTCATGGCCCTGCGGCGGGAGGCTGCGGACGCTGATATTCTTGTTGTAAATCATCACCTGCTCTTTGCCGATCTTGCGGCGCGTTCGGGCGGCGCGGGTTATGAAAACACGGTTGTGCTTCCTCCATATACGCGTATTGTGATTGACGAAGCGCATAACATGGAGGAGGCGGCCACTTCATTCTTTTCCGGGGAATTCAGCCGCATAGGGGTTTTCCGCAGCCTTTCAAGACTTTACCGCAAGAACCGCGGCGGCACCGCAAGAAGCGGCCTATTGGTGCGCCTTGAAGGGATTTTGCCGGAACACACGGCGTCTTCATATTTCGGAAACGGAATGGATGAAGACGATCGCATTGCCGCCGGCATCGAAAATATCCGCAAAGCCATTGACGATCTTGACGAGGCCGCCCTTGAACTCTGCTTTCATGACGGGGTATTTCGTTTAACAAACCATAAGGATGAAGTCATTAACGCAAGGTTAAAAGCCCGTCTTCTTGCAGTAAGAAAAAGCATAAATAATCTTGGCGGTCTTTTAAGGGATTTGCTTGAACAGATACCGGATGAGTCCGGCAGTGAAGAAGGATTGATTTGGGAAATAAAGGCCATGATACGTCATCTTGAAAAAGCGGCCGTGGTTTGTCTTTCCTTTATCGAGTATGGGGAAAATCCTGACAAGGTTATGTGGATTGAAAAACTCCCCGGCCGCCGCCACGGAGCTGACTGGGCCAGGTTTTCGGAAACGCCCCTGGATATTGCCCTGAACCTTAAGGAATCCCTTTTTAGCGTCAACAAAACCGTG
>Ga0099364_10001868_pt1 | contig 34075 bp, 33 predicted proteins | sample TergutTh196P3_FD_73070 | JGI IMG/M metagenome (GOLD analysis project Ga0099364, IMG submission 73070) | Microcerotermes parvus P3 segment gut microbial communities from Pointe-Noire, Republic of the Congo - Th196 P3 | ecosystem: Host-associated > Arthropoda: Insects > Digestive system > Gut ... | reverse complement strand
AGGAATACTATAATTCCTATGTGAACACCTTCCTCCTGCGGGACGTGGCGGAGCTTGGCGGCGTGACCGACGCGCTGCGCTTTGGCAGGTTCCTCATCGCCTGCGCCGCCCTGGCTGCCGCACAGGTGAACTACAAAACCCTTGCGGAATCGACGGACATTTCGCAGCCCACTGCAAAAGAGTGGCTACGCCTGCTGGAGGGCCTGGGTGTGATCTATCTGCTGCAGCCCTACGCAAACAACACTCTGAAACGTCTGACGAAGACGCCGAAGCTCTTTTTCTGCGACACGGGTTTGGCGGCGCACCTGTCCATGTGGCTGAGCCCGGAAACACTGATGAACGGCGCGGTCAGCGGGCATTTTTTCGAGAATTATGTCGTCGCGGAGCTGCTCAAGAACTACGCGGCATCCCCCGCCATGGCGAATCTGAGCTATTACCGCGACGCCAACGCGAAGGAAATTGACATCTTCGTGGAGCGGGATAGTCGCATCCATCCCCTTGAGATTAAGAAATCCGCCAGCCCAGACCGCCGTGAGGTGAAGAAGTTCGATGTGCTGGAAAAGGCGGGCGCCCAACCCGGCCCCGGCGGAATTGTCTGCATGTGCGGGGAGACGATCCCTATCGACGCGATGAATTGCTTCATTCCGTGCAACTTGATATAGGCTCGTCCAAAAGCAATATGCATTTTTTGCTCGGTGCTGGATACTGCCATCGCTTGAATGACATTTCCTGGTGCTGCACTTTTGGGGCGCTTTTGTTGCACTTTTAGTTTAACGTAAACACGTGAATGTATTTCAGGTAGAATCTGCCCTTGAAATAATACACAAAAAGGCCGTAATGATAGTATCGCAAACGAAATCCTCATGTATTTCCGCAACCAAAAGAAAAGCTCGCAGGATGTTTCCATGAGCGACCTGACGTTGTTATTGGGAACCGGAGTACAGGCGGCAATACGGTTATTCGCCAAAGCGAGTTCACGCCCTCGCAATCCACCGCTCCGGGTCAACCTCGTCCTCCCGCAGCGGCACATCGGGTGCTAGCTCATACAGGCACTTCTTGATGTAGATCTGCTTGCCCGCGGGGCGCAGCATCGCGATGGCTTCGCGCAAAAAGCCTTAGCTGATAAAGCTACCACCGACAATAATGATATTTCGGCATACGTGAATACTGATCAAATAAAACGATTTCAGCTCCTGTGTACTGCAACTCACACTTCCAATTATTTGGCTCGCTAACAAGATAGTATCTTCCATTCTCATGCTTGAGGTCAAACATCGGCGGATGTGATGCACCAGAAGCAAGAACTGCCGTATCTGACCGAACATCTATTTCCAAGTCCGTGTTAGCGTGAAGGCCAAACCCAAAAGGCCCCTCCACAACATTCCCATCAGGCAAAATTGCCCGGCCATAACCATCGGTGGTTTGGAACGATTCGCGATATAGCTTTTCAATTGTTTTGCTATCTTCATTGTAATACTCGATATATTGAAGAACCAGCAACTCATGGTAATCTTCGGGCAAAGCAATAGGTGTAAAATTAGTCTCATGCGTCGGCGATGACGTATTATCTTCGCCGCCATTAAAGCAGGCTGTGAGGCACAGCGCTAAAAGCAGTACCAATGTCGGGGCAAGTATTTTTCTCACGGTATCAGCTCCTGTTCATCTTTCTTTCGCTCATTATAGCACGTCCGAATATGAAACGCAATGATCGGTATAATTCTCTTGACAGTTGGTGGATTAAATTAACTGCACCGGCCAAATTCAGGCGCTTTCACTTGACGGATGCGCATGTTTGCATTATACTATAACCATCACTTGAGCATAAAGGAGAACAGGTCATGAAACTTGCGGAAGCACTGTTAATGAGGACGGAGTATCAGAATAAGCTGGCCGAGTTGACCAGAGCCCTGGATCAGAACATCAAGGTGCAGGAGGGGGATAAACCAGCCTTAGATCCGGCGGCGCTGATCGCCGAGAGTCTCAGGCTTCAGGACGCGTTGGCGGAATTGATCAAACAGATTAATCGCACCAATCAGACCACGGTGCTTGATAACGGCGTCAACCTGGCCAATGCGCTGGTGCAACGGGACACGGCGGCAAAAAAGCGGTCGTTTTTAACCGGAATCATCGAGAAGGCGGGAACCCGGGATTATCGGCTTACACGTGCGGAAATTAAGATGCTGGTGACGGTAAGCATCCCGGAGCTTCAGCAGCAGGCTGACCGGCTGGCAAAGGAATTCCGTGAGATTGATACTGCCATTCAGGCGAAAAACTGGACAACGGATATTGAATAGCGCGAAAAAGTTGGTAGCGGAATAACGGGCGGATACAAAGCCGGCAACTGGCGAAGTTGTATTGGAGGTGGGCGCGGGCAGCCCGGCGGTTCGATTCCGCTTGTCACAATTCAGCCCGATTGCCTCACCTTTTACCATTGACATACTTTGTTTTATTACCATAGTATCGACGTTTTTCGCGAGGGTGGGTACGGGGACTTTTTCGCCCATGATAACAAAGCGCATGCTCGGCTTGGCGGGACGTCGGCGAACAATCACGCGCCCGGCCTAGATCGTTCCGGCGCGTACTTGGCCATGGTAATTGTTTTCCGAGATAGTCCATAGCGTTAGCTATTCTGTGTATTGCTTGAAAAATGAAAGATCAGGATCATAGACATCACGCCTTTTCACTCCCAATTCCACCTTTTCAAACATTTCAACAAGTTTTTCTCCATCAATTAATTCCAGGGCAGTGTTGTTCTTTTCCAATTTATATGCAGACGTCGGAAACGTGCCTGTGGTAATAAAAATCCCTTTATCTACGCCGCGATTCTCTGTTGACAAAACACCTATAAACTCCCTTACTCGAGCGATCGGAACGGTGCCATCATATCTCTTGCACTGAAAATATACGCTCATATTTACAAACGGATTTAACTTCAAAACAGCAGTGCCATCTATGCCGTCATCATATGAACCCTTGGTTATTTCAATGGCTTCGAAATCATATTCACGAAGTAGCCTGCCACACAGATGCTCGAAACCTCTTGGTGTTGTATTCTTTATGATTTCTAACAAAGACAGGCTTTTCGCTGGATCGGATTCAATCTCGATCATATCAACAGCCTCATCTGTCGCTTCTTTTTTTCTTCTTGCATCACGATGTATCTTGATCCATTTAGAAACCAGCTCCCATGCGCAATTATAGTCAAATGCCGCATTCCAGCCTTCATCGGTCAACGCCCAAACGCCTTGTTTGGAAGTATCAACAAGTTTTTCCCAAGCGAGATATTGTTTTGCCCAATAAACCTGATTGTTAAATGTTAGCTGCCCGGACTTTTCATACCGCTCTGATAAAAAGCTATCTTTCAACTTCATCTTTTGGGCGATACCTTCTCGAAGTTCTTTTGGTGTTGCGGAGCCGCCTTTAGCTTTCAAAATTTCAACAAGCGGTGGTATCCAATTCACAAAAACAGCATGTTCCCGATTGAGATTGTCTGACATGATTTCCTCCCTCTAAATATGTCCTTGTCCTTTCGGCATTTTGATTTGAATGTCAAATCATCTTGTTACCATTGAATTCATGGGCATAGCGCGGCTCCTTCAAATTATTTCTATGAAAGTATATCATAGAAACAGTTGAAAGTAAAGGAATTATTAGGGGATTTGCCCGATTTGCCCGCTGGCCTGAAAGGTCTCTATTGCGGTTCCAATCTGTTGACAACGTTGCCCGCACTGCCTCGCGACTTCTGCACCAAATACGATCGTATCCTTTGCAATTGGCTGAAATTCTTCCTGCTGTTCGGATTTATCTGGATGTGGTTCTGAGCAATCGAATGAAATTCAGGGGACGCGCAGTTCTCCACCCTCATAGGACATCCCCCACCCCGCATAAATTTATGCGGGGTGAATTTTTATGCCGAACAACACACTTACAATCGAAATCAACGGGACAACATACACCATTCACGAATTTTTTGACGGTAAAGATTCGGTCAATGACATCATCGCGAAGCGGGTGGAGAGTGATATCAACCCGTCTGAGGAGTATTTATGCTAAAGCAGCGGGTAATAACAGCAGCAATTTACTGCCGCCTTTCACGGGATGACGGCGGCGACGCGGAGTCGAACTCCATCGGCAACCAGCGGGATATCCTGCGCCGGTACGCCAGCGAAAATCGCATGATTTTATTCGATGAATACGTGGACGATGGCTTCAGCGGTACAAGCTTCGAGCGGCCCTCGTTCAAGCGCATGATTGCCGATATCGAGGCGGGGAAAGTCAACACTGTCCTGTGCAAAGATCTTTCGCGTCTGGGACGAAACAACGCCATGGTGGCCTATTATACCGAGATGTTCTTCCCCGACCACGACATCCGGCTCATCGCGCTGAATGACGGCATTGATACCGGGCGCGGCGAGAACGAGATCATGGCATTTAAATCTGTGATTAATGAGTATTACGCCAGGGATATCAGCAAAAAAATCAGATCAGTCTTGCGCAGCCAGGCATTGAAAGGCCAGTTCACCGGCTCTCACGCGCCCTATGGCTATATCAAATCTCCCAACGATAAGCACAAGCTCATCATCGACGAAGAGGCCGCAACTGTCGTACAACGCATGTTTCATATGGCCAGCAACGGCTACGGCGTGCACCAAATCGCGCGTGCCCTGTCAGATGAGAAGATACTCATTCCCACGATGTACAAGTATCAAACATTGGGCTATAAATCGAACCAGTTCGACGAAAATTACCCCTATGATTGGCGCACGACGACCATCAAGCGCATGCTCGAGAGCCGCGTGTATGTCGGCGACATTGTCAATCACAAGAGCGGGAATAAGTCCTTCAAGAACCAGAAGCTCATTTCATATCCGGAGTCGGAATGGATCATAGTTGAGGACATGCACGAGCCGATTGTAGACCGCGATTTATTTAACAGAGTGCAGCAGCTGATCAAAATCAAGAAGCGCAAAAATTCCCTGGGCGTTGAGAATATCTTCCTGGGCGTGCTGAAATGCAAGGACTGCGGCGCGAATATGTCGCACCAGGCGTATCAGTGCAAAGACGGCTCCATTGGAGGCCGCTTCATTTGCAGTCGCTACCGGCACAGCAAAGGCCGTGAGGTTGGCGTAAAAAGCTGCACGGCGCACTACACGCCATACGCGAATATTCATGCAATTGTTCTGACAAGATTGAGTGCGCTCATCGCTGCGAATCTCTGCGAAGAAGATGTGCTTCAAAAGCTTGCGGCTCAAAAGAAAGCCGCGCAGCCCAGCCGTAAACGCATAGAGCAGCTGGAGCGGCGCGACAAGGAACTCGACAGCATTATTCAAAAAATCATTGAGCAGAATGCCCTTGGAGAGATCACCCCCGCGACGTTCTTCAAAATTTACGACGGCTATATCGCGGAGCAAAATGAAATCGCGAGCAAGCTTGCGGCCCTGCGGGCAAAAGACATCGAAGAGCCAAATGTGCAGCTATTCTTGCGGCAGATTCACAAATGCAGCAAAACGGAAGAGCTCACGCGGGAGATGCTGCTCAGTTTGATTGATCACATAGAAGTGCATGAGCCGACGGGGGAACGTAAGACTGGCAACCGGGCGCAGGTGCTGGAGTTTTATTACAGGTTTGTGGGGAAGCTAAAATAGGTCGCTGTGGGAGCCCGTCCGGGTTAAGGTCAGCACAAGAACATCCTCGTCGATCCGGTAGACAAGCAACCAGTCGGACTGGATGTGGCACTCGCGATGTCCAGCGTAGTTGCCGACGAGTTCATGATCGCAATTACGTGGCGGCAAAGGTTGACCCTCGGCGAGAAGATTTAGAACAATATCCAGCTTTGACAGGTCGTAGCCGCGCTTTTGCATGAGCCTAACGTCTTTACGGAAACGGCTGGAGGGGAAAATCTCATACCTCTTCATCGGCAAGAATATCCTCCATCATTTCATCCACGCTGCGATATGATTTGTATTTTTCTGGATGCCTGATGATATCTTCCGCTTCGCGCATGGCTTCAAGCGTTTCCGCGTTTGGTACGCGGGCAATGGCGAAGGGAATGCTCTGGCTCATAACAGCCTGACGCAAAAACAAGGTCATTGCGGTAGTCATATTCAGCCCCAGATCCGCAAATAGGTCTTCCGCCTGGCGTTTCAGAGTGCGGTCCATGCGCAGGCTGATGCTGGTCGATTGATTCATGGCAAGACGCTCCTTTCTGCTATCAGTATATTCATTATAACGCATTGAATGCACGTTGTCAATACAAATTATGACACATTCCCAAAACCAACGTGACAGACCCGATTGACATTGATAACGAGGGCAACCCCCTTACGCTGATGGACGTCATCAGTATGGACGACACGATTTCTGATGAGATCGACCTGAAGATCAAGGTGGAGCAGCTCTATGAGCTGCTCGGGCGCATGAAGGAGTCCCGCGAGAAGGAAATTCTGATTATGCGCTATGGGCTGTATGGCCGCGATTTTCATACCCAGAGGCAGGTGGCGCGGAAGCTGGGGATTTCCCGGTCGTATGTATCCCGCATCGAAAAGAAGGCGCTGCAGTCTCTGCAGAAGGTGATGAAGACGTAGCGCCTCCTTAACCGTACAGCGGCCCATAGGCGGCGCAGGCGCGGTAATCGGCGGCCTCCAGGTTCTCCGTGCCGAAAGCCGCCCAGGCGTGGGGACGGAAGAGCTTTTCGCCGGGCACGTTGTGCATCGAAACGGGAATGCGCAGCATGCTCGCCAGGGTGAGGAGCCGGTCGCCCACATGGCCGTAGACCGTCACGCCGTGATTCGCGCCCCAGTTGGCCATCACGCCGTAGACGTCTTTGAACGCGCCCTCGCCGGTGAGCCTCGGGGCAAACCAGGTGGTGGGCCAGGTGGGGTCAGTGCGCTGGTCGAGCACGCGGTGGGTGTCGTCATCCAGGAGCACGGTCTGGCCCTCGGCAATTTGCAGCACGGGGCCAATGCCGTCGATCATATTCACGCGGAGCATCGTCACCGGCATGGGGGCGATGTTCCGCCAGTTGCTGGAATAGCCGCCGCCCCGGAAGTATTCATAGTTGGCGCGCCGCCATTGCGTGGCCTCAAGGCAGGCGTTGATGTCGGCCTCCGTGAGCTCCCACCAGGGCTTCATACAGCCCTCGCCAGCGGCGTTTTTGGCCGCGCCGGTGCCGTCCAGGGCGCAGGCGCCGGAATTGATCAGATGGATGAAGCCGCCGGCCGCCGCGCCTTCGGGGGCCTTGCCGCTCACCCGCTCCACGGCCTCGGGGCTCCAGTAGGTGCGCACGTCGTGGAAGCAGGGAGCGCTGTCGGACACGAGATTGCCCAGCAGCATCGCCGTGCCGTTGAGGTTGTCGTTCTCGGTGGCAAAGGCGATGGGCGCGCGGGGGCCGTTCCAGTCGAAGCCGGAGGCCAGGACCGCCTCGGCGAAATCGCCGTTGGGCAGCCAATCCGTCCAGCTGCGCTGGCCCTGAAAGCCGCCCGCCACGGCGTTCTTGCCCAGGGCCTCCTCATGCCAGCCCAGCTCATCCAGCCTGGGGTTGCCGAAGAGGATGTCCCGCATAATCACGGTCATCTTCGCGATAAAATCCCAGTCGCCGTCCGGAGGGACGACTTTTGATTTTTTGATTATATCAGGCAGGTTTTTGCCCGTGTTGATATCCGAGCCCTCTTTGCAGTTCTCCTTGATCCAGCGATAGGCTTTCGAGACTTCCTCTTTGTCGTAGATCTCCAGCTTTATGCGACGCAGAAGCTCCGTGAGGTCGACCCACTCCGCCCGGACGCCAAGATATTTCTGGAAGAACAGCTCGTTGCAATAGCTCCCCGCGATGCCCATGGACACCCCGCCCATGTTTACGTAGGACTTGTTTTTCATCCAGCCCACGGCGGCGGCGCATTTGGCGAAGCTGAGAATTTTCTCCTCCACATCGCCGGGAACGCTGTCGTCCTCCATATCCTGCACATCGCGGCCATAGATGCTGAAGGCGGGCAGGCCCTTCTGGGCATAGGCGGCCATCACCGCCGCGAGGTAGACCGCGCCGGGGCGCTCGGTGCCGTTGAAGCCCCACACGGCTTTGATGGTACCGGGGTTCATGTCGAAGGTCTCGCTGCCGTAGCACCAGCAGGGGGTGACGGTGAGGGTGGCCACGACGTTCCGCGCGGCGAACTCGTTTTCGCACCGCGCGGCCTCGGCCCCGCCGCCGATGGTAACGGAGCTGATCACGCACTGCAGAGGCGTGCCGTCGGGATAGCGCAGGCTTTCGCTGATCAGCTTTGCCGCCGCCTGGGCCATACGCATGGTCTTGGCCTCAAGGGCTTCCCGCACGCCGCCCCAACGGCCGTCGATGGTGGGGCGGATACCGATTTTGGGGTAGGCTGCCGTTTTTGAATTGTTTGTCATGTAAATCTGCCTTTCCGGTTAAAATTTATCTATGCCTGCGGGTTATGTAGGGGTTCAAAATTTTGAACCCATGCCATCAAGATTTTAATTTTGAATTTATTCCCAGGGTTGTTTTTTTGAATTCTTTCCCAGGGTTGTGTTTTTGAATTTATCGCCAGGGTGTGTTTTAATTCATTCCCAGGGTTTGTTTTTGAATTCATTTCTAAGGTTGTGTTTTTGAATTCATTCCCAGGGTTTTGTTTTTGAATTCATTTCCAGGGATGTGTTATAATTCATTCCCAGGGTTCAAATTTTTGAACCCCTACGATGATGGTTGTCAGGGCCGATACTCCTTTACCGCAAAGCTCTCCCGGATGATTTGCCGGGCTTCCGCGGCATCCGCGATCTGGCCCAGGGCGATCATCTGCGCGGCGGCGTTGCCGATGGCCGTGGCCTCCACAGGGCCCGCGAGCACCGGCCTGCCCAGCGCGTTCGCCGTCAGGCCGCACAGCAGCGCGGACTGTATCCCGCCGCCCACCATGTATATTTTTTCGAACCGCCGCCCGGTTACGGCCTCAAGGCGCTCCGCCGCCCAGCGGTATTTGAGCGCCAGGCTGTCATAGACGCAGCGCAGAAGCTGGGCGTCGGTCATTGCCTGCCCGGTGTATTTCTGTATGCGCGCCGGCATGTCGCCGGGCATCGCGAAAAGCGCGTCGTCGGGGTCAATCTGATGCGCGAGGGGCGCCGAGCCCGCGGCCATGGCCTCCATCTCAGCATAGGAATACTCCCTGCCGTCCCGCTCCCCCAGACAGCGGCGGAGCTCCTGGATCAGCCACAGGCCCGTGATGTTGCGCAGCAGCTGCGCTTTTCCCGCGTAGCCCGCCTCGTTTTGCAGGCCGGACAGGCGGGCCCGCTCCGTGCAGACGGCGGCGTCCAGCTCCGTGCCGACGATGCTCCAGGTGCCGCAGCTGATGTAGAGAAAGCTTTCCTCCTCCGCCGGAACGGAGAACACGGCGCAGGCGGTATCATGGCCCGGCACGGTGATCACCGGCTTTTGCGGGAGGCCGTGCTCCGGCAGGATATTTCCCAGCCTTTTACCCGCCCGGGCAATCGGCAAAAAGCACTCCTCCGGAAAACCCATTTCCCGGATCAGCGCGTGATCCCAGTCCCGCGTTACAGGGTCCAGCAGCTGCGTGGTGGACGCGATGCTCAGCTCGCAGGTCTTTTGCCCCGTCAGCAGCCAGCCGAAGAGATCCGGCATCAGCAGCATGCTTTGCCCGGCCCCGGGCGGCTGTGCCGCAAGCTGGAACAGCGTATGGATCTCATTGACCTGCAGCCCCGTACGCCGGTAAAGCTCCCCCTCGGGGATTTGGGAAAGCACCCGTTCGCGGGTGCCGCGCGTGCGCTCGTCCCGGTAACAGACCGCGGGCGCCGCCTGTCCCCGCGCGTCAACCAGGGCGTAGTCCACGCCCCAGGCGTCGATGCCCACGCTGTCGAAATCGCCCTGCTCCGCCGCGATGGCAAGCCCCCGCTTGATCTCGCGAAATAGACCGGCGACGTTCCAGCGCAGCTGGCCGTCTGTTTTGACGGGGGTATTCCCGAAGCGATGCAGCTCTGAAACAGACATGCGGCCATGGTGTAAATCAGCCCGCATCACGCGGCCGCCGGAAGCCCCCAGATCAATGGCCAATACGCTCATTATGTATTGCCTCCTATCGCTGCTTTTGGTGTAGGGGTTCAAAATTTTGAACCCATGATATCAAGGCTTTCATTTTTGAATTATTTCCTGAGTTAAAGTTTTTAATTTCCCGGGGTTCAAGTTCTTGAGTTATTCCCAGGGTTCAAGTTTTTGAACCCCTACGATTTCAACCATATTTTTTATACCCCGGGTGCCGTCCGCTCACCTTGTAGTAGTTCTCCCGGAGGTATAACAGCTTGTCGATGTTTTCCCGGCTGATTTCCCGCGCGCCGCCGAGCAGCCTGGCGTTGATGCTGATCTTGGCCCAGAGCTCCAGGCTTTCCATGCGGTAAAATGCCGTGAGGAGATCCGCACCCACCGTCAGCGCGCCGTGGTTTTCCAGCAGCATTACGTCGTGCTCCGGCAGGTAGGGCGCGATGGCCTCCGGCACCTCTTCGGTGCTGGGGGTGCCGTAGGGCGTGAGGGGCACGCTGCCCATGGCCACCACGGTCTCGATCATGTTGTAGCCGTCCAGGGGGATGCCGGCCACGGCAAAGCCCGTGGCCGCGGGCGGATGGGCGTGCAGCACTGCGCCGACGTCCTCCCGCAGCTCGTAGCATTTCATGTGCATTTTAATCTCGCTGCTGGGCCGCCCGGCTTCGCCCTCCAGGGGAAGGCCCTGCTTGTCCACAAGAAGAAGCATGCCGGGCTCCAGAAAGGATTTGCTTACGCCGGTGGGCGTGGCCAGAAAGCGGTTTTCCCCCAGCTTGACGGATATGTTGCCGTCATTGGCCGCCACCCAGCCCAGCTGCCAGCACTTGCGGCCGATGTCGCAGATTTGTTCGCGGATTTGCTGTTCGTCCATGGCTTATCTCCTAATATTTAAGATTGAGATTGGGTTCAAAATTATTTTTTCAAAATTATTTTTTATATTTTTCCATCGCGCGCATTACCTTTTCGACATAGCGTTCCGTGTCCGGATACGGGATACGCGCCAGAGAAACGCCGTCCGGCGACAACGCGGGGTCCCGCAGCCAGCCGTTGACCGCGCCGCGCCCGGCATGGTAGGCCGCCAGCGCCGTAGGCGTTTCGCCAAACTCGTCCAGCAGCATCCGCAGGAAAAACGCGCCGTAGCGCAGCGACACCTCCTCCTGGAACAGCGCCTCCAGGGGCAGCGTCTCGCCGGTCTTCGTCTGCAGCCAGTCGAAGGTTTCCGGGGTGATCTGCGTGAGGCCGCGGGCATCGGCGGAGGAAACCGCGCGGGGCTTGAAGCCGCTTTCCGTGCGGACGAGGGCATAGAGCAGCGCCTCCGGCAAATCGAAGGCGGCGGCGTTTTGCTCCACCAGCTCGCTGTACCGCCGGGGATAGCCCACCTGTCCCCAGTGCTCCGCCAGCAGCCAGCCGCCCAGGATAGCCAGGGCCAGCAGCGGGAACAGAATCAGCGCGGTACCCCTACGCCCTCCGGGCATCCCGCAGCACCCCTTTCAAAAAGCTTCTCATGTCCTCCAGGGAGGCCTTGTCGTCATTGTGGTAATACAGCGCGCCGGGCCGCTCCTGCTCCCAGTGCCGCTGGGCCGCGAGCCGCCGCCGGGCAGCCTCCCCGGAAATCCCTTCGCGGGCCAGAATCCGCCGGAGGCATGTCTCCTCCGGCGCGGTGAGGATCAGCAGGCGGTCGCAGCGGGCCGCGTATTCGCTCTCATGCAGCGCCGCCGCGTCTATTACGACAGCGGGCGTGTCCTCCGGCAGCGCGCGGACGCGCTCCTCCATCAATTCCGCGATGGCCGGGTGGGTGATATCGTTGAGGATCCTTCGCTTTTCCTCAGAACGAAAGGCCCGCTCCGCCAGCAGCGCCCGGTCCAGAGACCCGTCCCCCCGCAGGATATCCGCCCCGAAGGCTTCCGCGAGCTCCTTCAGCACAGGCGAGCCGGGCAAGGTGGCCTCGCGGGCCAGCTGGTCGCCGTCCAGCACGGCGCAGCCCATCTCCCGCAAAAGCCTTGCGGCCTCCGATTTCCCGGCGCCGCTCTTCCCCGCAAGCCCGATAAAATAAAAGCTTGATCCGGGAAACACGGGCCGCTCCAATTCGACCAGCCGGAACCGCGCGGCGCGCAATAAGCGGTTATACACCGCCAGACCGATGCCGTCAAGCCCCGGGCAGCGGACATAGACGCGGCGCAGGCCAAGCTCGTCCAATTCCCGCAGCCGGGCGAAAATCCGCGCGGCCTGCGCGGCGGAATCCTCCCCCGCGCCGTAATTCAGCCTGGGCAGACCGGGGATGTCTTCGTCTTCATCAAAGCAGAGCAGGCCGTCGCCGGGCCGGGCATGTTCTTTCACATAGCGGGCGAAGGCCCCGAAGGACCCCGACAGCAGCAACAGCTCCGCCTTTGGCGCGTAGTGCTCGTATTTCATCCCCGGCGAGGAAACGGCCTTTCCCTCCCGCGGCTCGTGATTGACAGCGCGGGAAAGCTTGACCGGCCCGATCACCTCCTCAATCCGCGCGGGGGTGACAGCCCCGGGACGCAGAAGGCAGGGGATTTCGCCCGCGAGGGAAAGCACGGTGGATTCCACGCCCACCGCGCAGGGCCCGCCGTCCAGCACCGCGGCTATGCGGCCCTCCAGGTCTGCAAGCACATGTTTCGTCAGCGTGGGGCTGGGGGAGCCGGAGCGGTTCGCCGAGGGGGCCGCCAGGGGAATCCCGGCCTCCCGCAGCAGCGCCCGCGCCGCCGGGTGCGACGGCGCCCGCAGGGCCACGGTATCCAGCTCCGCGCTGACAATGCCCGGCACGCGATGGGATTTCGGGAGGATGAGGGTCAGGGGCCCGGGCCAGAAGGCCTCCGCCAGCAGCCGGGCCTTTTCGGGGATTTCCCCGCGAATGAGAGGCAAAATATCCTCTGTCTTTTCCACATGCACAATAAGGGGGTTATCCTGGGGCCTGCCCTTGGCCTCGAAGATTTTCGCCACGGCCTGTTCGTCCAGGGCGTTGGCCGCCAGGCCGTAGACGGTTTCGGTGGGGATGGCGACGAGCAGGCCGGCCCGCAGAAGGGATGCCGCGAGGGAGATATCCCGGGGCCTGGCGGCACTGAGGCGGAGGGTGGCCGAGGCCTGCTGCCGCTCCGTAAAATTCCCCCGGCCCTTCGGGCCACCCCCTTTGCTTTCAAAGGGGGCTTTTGCGGCTTTGTCTATCTCTGCGCATACGGCAGAAAATTGGTTGTCGACCATGCTGTTTGGAAATCGTATGACACGAAATCCATAGGCGTTCAGGAATTTCGTTCGTTCATTATCATATTCCATGTTCTCTGGCCGCAGATGCTGAGAACCATCCAATTCTACCACAAGCTTTGCTTTTGAGCAATAGAAATCGACAATATAGCCCCCAAATATTCTTTGTCGGGAAAACTGCAAAGGGTAATTCCTTAAATAGTCATACCACAAATGATTTTCCTGTTTTGTGGCATTGCGCCGCAAGGCGCGCGCGCCCGCTATCATAGCTTCATCTTTTGCCATTCACAACACTCTCCTCAGAAGCCCCCTTTGAAAGCAAAGGGGGAAAAGAATTGCCGCAGCAATTCTTGGGGGAATTTTTTCGCGCGAGCGACCGGGGCTTTCCTTGCTGAACTTCCCCGCGGTAAAAGCAAAGGGCCGGGATATAGGCCATTACCAGAAGACTTTGTATGGACAAAGAACTGTAGCCGTCACCTGCTGCCGCTCGCGCGTAAAATTCCTCCGCCCCTTCGGGGCACCTCCTTTGCTTTCAAAGGAGGCTTTTGCGGCTTTGTCCATCTCTGCGCATTTTGTAGCGTTGCGCGCGGTAAAAGCAAAGGGCCGGGATATAGGCCATTACCAGAAGACTTTGTATGGGCAAAGAACTGTGGCCGTCACCTGCTGCCGCTCGCGCGTAAAAATTCCTCCGCCCCTTCGGGGCACCTCCTTTGCTTTCAAAGGAGGCTTTTGCGGCTTCGCCGCTTCGCTCATTTGGCATAATCCGCAAGCATCTACCCCTCCCCGCTGTTCCTGAGCTTTTCCGCCGTGTCCGCCGTGATCAGCGCGTCGATGATTTCATCAAGATCCCCGTTTAATATCGCCTCAATTTTATATAGGGTGAGCCCGATGCGGTGGTCGCTCACGCGGCCCTGGGGGTAGTTGTAGGTGCGGATGCGCTCGCTGCGGTCGCCGGTGCCCACCTGGGCGCGGCGCTCCCCCGCGATGGCCTCGCTCTGCTTTTCCCGCTCGGCCTGCAATATCCGGGAGCGGAGCACCTTCATGGCCTTGTCCTTGTTCTTGTGCTGGCTGCGCTCGTCCTGGCATTCCACCACCGTGCCGGTGGGAAGGTGAGTGATGCGGATGGCGGACTCCGTCTTGTTGATGTGCTGCCCCCCCGCCCCGCTGGCCCGGAAGGTGTCGATCAGCAAATCCGCGGGATTGATTTCGATGTCCACCTCCCCGGCCTCGGGCAAAACGGCCACGGTCACGGTGGAGGTATGGATACGGCCCTGGCTCTCGGTTTCGGGCACCCGCTGCACCCGGTGTACCCCGCTTTCGAACTTGAAGCGGGAGTAAGCCCCCTCGCCCTCAATGGAAAAGCTGATTTCCTTGAAGCCGCCCAGCTCCGTTTCGTTGGCGCTGAGGATTTCGCTTTTCCAGCCCCGGGCCTCGGCATACATGGAATACATTCGAAAAAGCACCCCCGCGAAAAGGGATGCCTCCTCGCCCCCCGCCCCGCCACGGATCTCCACAATAACGTTCTTGTCGTCATTGGGGTCCCGGGGCAGCAGCAGGATTTTCAGATCGGCCCAGCTCTCTTCGGCGCCGGCCCTTGCCTGCTCCAGCTCTTCCTCCGCCAGCTCGCGCAGCTCGGCGTCCAGCCCGGGGCTGTTCAGCAGCTCCCGGGCCTCCTCCCCGGCCCGCAGGGCGTCCAAATAAGCGCGATAGCTTTCCGTCACCGGGGTAATCCGTTTCAGCTCCCGCATCAGGCTCTTGTAGCGATTCAAATCAGAGATAACCTCCGGGTCGCACAAAAGCGCTTGTATCTGATGAAAGCGTGCCGCCACGGCGTCGAGTTTTTTCAGCATAGCTGTTCCTCCAGGACTCATTTATTGATTTATCACTTTTTCACAGAACACATCATATGGTAGTCCATCACAAAAAAATCGTGAAAATTTCTAAAATATTGCTTGACAGGCGCGGGAAATCGTGGTATTGTATATTTGTTATTTTATGCCTAAAAACAGCCGCAAACTTTTTCGCAATTTACCAAATTGCCTTTTTAGCACTTCACTGCACATGCGGCAGCCCCGCTTCTCCCATCCGCGTCCCTTCGCGCTTATATTATACCACACACCCACCCGAAATGTCAAAGTACTATTTTCAAAGCGCTGTTTATACGAATAATATCAAGCCTTCGGCCATAAACATAGCAGGAGTTTAAAAATGCCGAAAGGGAAAGGATGAAGTTCATGGTTCACTTCCCCCCTGAGGGTCAATTGTTGATGACCGCAGAAAATCGCAGGCTTCTTGCCTCGCAGGGCGGCTTGCGCGAGGCGCAGGCCTCCGGGGCCGTGGTAGAAGGACGTGTTTTGCTGTGCGACAACGAGCACAACCTGCATGTTGATCTGGGCTGTATGCAGGGCATTGTTCCCCGCGTGGAGGGCGCCCTGGGCATCGCGGAGGGGGACGTGCGCGACATCGCGCTGATCTCACGGGTCAACAAGCCTGTCATGGCGCGCGTCACCGGCTTTGACACCAACGAAAACGGAGACACCTTCGCCTGGCTCAGCCGTGTAAGCGTGCAAAAAAGCTGCATGGAGGAGTACATCAACCGGCTGCTCCCCGGGGACATCATTGACGCGCGCGTCAACCACATGGAAAACTTCGGCGTGTTCGCCGACGTGGGCGTAGGCATCAGCGCGCTGCTGCCCATCGACGCGATCTCGGTTTCCCGCATCCCGCATCCCAGCGCGCGCTTCGTTTCGGGGCAGATGATCCACGCGGTGGTCAAGGGCCGCGACGACCAGGGGCGGCTGCTGCTTTCCCATAAAGAGCTGCTGGGCACCTGGGAGCAAAACGCGGCGCTGTATTCCCCGGGCGAAACCGTGCCGGGCATCGTGCGCTCGGTGGAAAAATACGGCGTCTTTGTGGAGCTCACCCCCAACCTCGCCGGCCTGGCCGAATACAGCGAGGAGGTGCAGGACGGCGACCACGCCTGCGTCTACATCAAGAGCATCCTGCCCGAGCGGATGAAAATAAAGCTGATCATCGTGGACTCCTTCTCGGCGAATTACCCACCACAGCCCCTGCGCTATTTTGTGGGGGGCAGCCACATTGACCGTTGGGTCTATTCCCCCGAAAGCTGCGAGCGCGTAACGGAGACCGTGTTTGAGTGAGGCGCAAGGATTATCCTGGCAGCCCCGCGGCCCAAAAGGCCACGGGGCTGTTTTTGTTGTAGATAGGGGCTCAAAATTTTGAGCCCCTACGAATCTCTACTCCGCTTTTGTTGTTTGTTGTTTTACATGGATAAATCATGTGGGGATTCCCTTTCTATTTTATTGTTGTTATGTTTATACTTAACTGCAAAGGTAACTGTTTAGTTATCTTTACATGTATCTATGCAGGTATAGTTACAGATGTCCGTACGGCTCCTTTACTCCCAATCCCCAAAAGCAAAACGAAGGCCCGAACTTCTGTCCAGCCTTCGTTTTCTGATGGAATCCGTAGGGGTTCAAAATTTTGAACCCATGCGAGATTTGCCATTTGTTGTTTGTTGTTTTATTTTAATTGTTGGGGTGGGATTGGGCTCAAATTTTTGAGCCCCTACCGTCTGAGCCCCAACCGTTGAGCCCCTACAGCCTGAGCTCTACGCGGGTTGATCGGATATGATCATGCTCTGGCCCGTCATCTCCTCCGGCTGCGGCAGCCCCATCACCTCCAGCAGCGTGGGCGCGATGTCGCTGAGACGGCCCCGCGGGCGCAGGGCACAGGGATATCCCGCGATCAAAAAGGGCACGGGGTTCGTGGTGTGCGCCGTGAAGGGGGATGCGCCGTCGTCCTCCAGCATGCGGTCGGCGTTGCCGTGGTCGGCGCTGAGCAGCAGCACGCCACCGCGGGCCTCCAGGGCATCCCAGACGCGGCCCACGCAGGCGTCTACGGTTTCCACGGCGCTGACCGCGGCGGAAAATATCCCCGTATGCCCCACCATGTCGCAGTTGGCGTAGTTAAGGACGATCAGGTCATAGGCGCCGCTTTCGATGGCCTCCTCCACCCGGTCGGTGACCTCGGGCGCGCTCATCTCCGGCTGAAGATCGTAGGTGGCTACCTTCGGCGAGGGCACGAGGATTCTGTCCTCACCGGGATCCGGAGCCTCCACGCCGCCGTTGAAAAAGAAGGTCACGTGGGCGTATTTCTCCGTCTCGGCGATGCGCAGCTGCTTCAGGCCCAGAGACGACAGGTATTCACCCAGCTTGCTGCGCATGGATTGCGGCTGATAGGCTGTCAGCACATTCGGCATGGTCTTATCATATTGCGTGAGGCAGACATAGGTCAGCGGAAAAAACCCGTCACGCCGGGCAAAGCCGCTAAAGTCCGGATCGACGAAGGCGCGGGTAATCTCCCGGGCCCTGTCGGGGCGGTAGTTGAAGAAAATAACGCTGTCGTTCGCCTGGATCCTGCCCTCCGGCAAAACCACGGTGGGCAGAACAAATTCGTCCGTGACGCCGCTCTGATAAGAAGCCCGGATCGCTTCCACGGGGTCCTCCACCCGTTCTCCCTCGCCATAGACCAGCGCGGCATAGGCTTTTTCCACCCGCTCCCAGCGGTTGTCGCGGTCCATGGCATAGTAGCGGCCGATCAGGGTGGCGATCTCCCCCACGCCAATCTCCCCGCATTTTTGCCTGGCCTCTTCCACAAACCCGGCGCCCGAGGTGGGGGAAACATCCCTGCCATCCAGAAGGCAATGGAGGTATACCCGCTCCAGGCCATTTTGTTTGGCCAGCTTCAGCAGCGCCCAGGCATGGCTGTTGTGGCTATGCACCCCGCCGTCGGACATCAGGCCGATCAAATGCAGGGCCCGCTTGCCGGAGGCGTTTTTAACCGCCGCCAGCAGAGCCTCGTTTTGGAAGAAATCGCCGTCCCGGACAGATTTCGTCACCCGGGTCAAGTCCTGATAGACCACGCGGCCCGCGCCGATGTTGGTATGGCCCACCTCGCTGTTGCCCATCTGGCCCTCCGGCAGGCCCACATCCATGCCGCTGCCGCCGATGCGTACGTTGGGGTATTTCGCGAAGAGCTCGTCCAGCCGCGGGGTATTGGCGGCCTGGATGGCATTGCCCATAGAGGAATCGCTGCAGCCATAGCCATCCATGACGCAGAGTAAGACCGGTTTGTTTTTCATGATATACCTCTGATGTTCTATTTGTATAAATGGTCAATTTTCCGTGGGTCTGCTTTTCTCATATAGGGTATGCGGACAAAAATCCTGCCCTGTGGCCCATTCAATTTCGCCATCATGCACCGTTACATTTTTGAAAAGCGTCAATCTGTTTAGATCTTTGTAATAGGGGTGACTCAGGTTGGGGCGAAAGTCAAAAATCCTTTTTTCATTATTGGAAAACCACAACAAAAGATTAAAATTATTAAGCGCCTCTACTTTACATAACTTAGGATACATTGTTATTCCAGCCCCTTTATTTTGAAGAATTGAGCTTCTGTCTGCATGATTTCCCAGAGTGCGGCCAATTCATCCTTATGGATATCCGCCCAGGCAACCACATATTTCGTATGCCTCTTTGGGAATTCTCCCGCCAGGAGATTCCCTTCAAAATCGAAGACAGCTTCATATTCTCCATATTTCACATGAAAATGCGGCTTATGGTGCTGTTCATCGTCATTAAAATACATGCGCACAATAACGCCAAAGAACTGCGATATAACTGGCATTCTATTCACCTCCAAAACGAATTCACCCACCGGCACATAGTCCATCAGCCCTCGCTCGCGGCCTTCACAATCGCCGCGAAATCCGCTGCCTTCAGCGACGCGCCGCCGATGAGGCCGCCGTCCACGTCGGGCTGGGCGACAAGCTCCGCGGCGTTGGCCGCGTTCATGGAGCCGCCGTACTGGATCACCACGCTGTCAGCCGCGGCCTGGCCGTAGAGCTCCGCCAGCAGCCCGCGGATGCCCCTGTTTACCTCGTTGGCTTGGGCCGCCGTGGCGGTGAGCCCCGTGCCAATGGCCCACACGGGCTCGTAGGCGATGATCACCCGCGCAAGCTCCGCTTTGGATACGCCCGCCAGGGCGATCTTCGTCTGAACGCGAACAACCTCCATGGTGATATCCCGCTCGCGCTGCTCCAGGGATTCCCCTACGCACAGGATTACCGTGAGGCCCGCGTCCAGCGCGGCGCGGGCGCGACAGGCCACCGTCTCGTTCGTGTCGCCGAAGAGCGTGCGGCGCTCGCTGTGGCCGACGATCACATATTCCACGCCGATCTCCTTCAGCATCGCGGCGGAAACCTCGCCGGTGAAGGCGCCCCTGGCCTCCCAGTGGCAGTTCTGCGCCCCAATCTTCAGGTTGCTTCCGGCCGCCGCTTCCAGCGCCGCTTGCAGGTCAACAAACGGCACACAAAATACGACCCCGCATTTTGCGCCTGCTACCAGGGGCTTCGTCTCTTTGATAAGCGCCTCGGTCTCGGCGGGGCTTAAATTCATCTTCCAGTTCCCGGCGATCACCGGGCCGCGCAGTTGCTTATTCATCATTTTCCCTTTCATTTATAAGAAGATTTCTTGCGATTATCTTTCCGTCCATGGTAAGCACGCCAAGCGCCTTTCTCTCCGCCAGCTCCGCCTTCACCCGCTCCATGCGCTCAGGCGTGAGCTTGTAGCCAAATTTATACAGCAGAAACGCGCCGACAAGCAGAATCGGCGGCAGCACATACATCAAAAACGAAATGCCCTTTTGTGCCAGGGGGGTGGCCTCGGTGGCGTGTTCCCCGCCGAATTTCACCACGCTGAAGGTGATCATCGTCGCCACGGAGGAGAACGCCCCCGCCAGCTTGCTGAGCATCGTGAGCATCGAGAAGATAATGCCCTCGTTGCGGATGCCGGTTTCGTGCTCGCCGTAGTCCACGCCGTCGGCCAGCATCACGCTCTGCATCACGGACATGGAGCCGTAGCCGATAAAGGCGATGGCTGTGGCCGCCGCCAGGGGGATAAAGATGCTCCGCGCGGGAACCGCGGCGTTCACAACCGCCATGGCGAGGTAGCCGAGGCAGGGCAGCAGAATCGTGGAGGAATAAACCCTTTTGCGGCCCAGCGCCCCGCTGACAATGGGGAACAGCACCAGGCCGATCCCCTGCGCGCCGCCCTTGATCAGGTTGAGCAGGCCCTCCTGGGAGGTGTTGTCGATGACATAGAGGAAGTAGTAGCCGCCCGCGCTGTTGGTGAGGTTGCAGGCCATGTTGAAGAGAATCATCACGCCCACGACGACGAGCACCTGCTTGTTGTTCCAAAGAATTCTTAACGCGTCAAGCAGAGAGAACTTTTCTCTTTTTGCGTCCTGCTCAGGCAGGGGGGCGTTTAGAGAGAGCTTTTCTTTTGTTGTGGCGGCGCTGTAGAGGGAGGTGATTAAATAGATGACCGAGGTGACCACCGCCAGGCGGAACAGCCCGGTATCCCAGGCCTCCTTGCCCTCGCCGTCGCCGACGCGCTCCACGATGTTCATCGTGAAGGCCATGGGGATGCCGATCAGGCCGGAAAAAAGCCGGGGGATCATCGCGAACTGGTCACGCTCCTTCTGGGAGCTGGAAAGCGCGGGGATCATCGCGTAATAGGCCACGTCCACCAGGGTGTAAGTAGCATCCCAGAGAAAGTAAAAGACCGTGATGTAAATAAAAAGCCCCACCGGGTTATTGCGCAGGCCCTGGGGAGGGCCGAAGACGGCAATCACCATAAAGGCGTTGGTTACCGCGCCGATGGCGCACCAGGGCCGGAACTTTCCCCACCTTGTATGCGTGTTGTCGATGACCATGCCCATCATCATGTCGTTGACGCCGTCCCAGATTTTTTCAATAAACAGCAGCGGCGCCAGCCAGGCCTTGTTGATTTCCAGAACCTCCAGCAGAAACATTTCCAGCTTGCCATAGACCCCGTAGCTCAGGCCCTTGCCCATAGCGCCGATGCCGTAATTGATCTTTGTCGCCCAGGACGCGCGTGTTTCTTCCACGGGCGGCTGCTCGGGCGTTTGCTCCGGCGCCGGGCCGACGACGGTTTTCAGGTCCATATTTCTCCTCCTTTTTATCTTTTTTATCTTCAATTTGAACCCAGGGCAGAGAGGGCGTTGGGCGGGCGTTGGGCAGGCGTTGGGCTCAAATTTTTGAGCCCCTACGAGGTTGGTTACGGGGGTTGGTTGCGGGGGTTGGTAGGGGTTCAAAATTTTGAACCCAAGCAGAGAACCATCCGGCGGCAGAGAACCGTCCGGTGGGCGTTGGGCTCAAATTTTTGAGCCCCTACGGAGGTTTGTTACGGGGGTTGGTTGCGGGGGTTGTCCTTCATTGACAAAAAAGATATCAGTTTTCGATTGCATAAACTAAATGCAACACATCCTTGCCGTTATAATTCATATAATGTTTACCCATTACCTTTGCTTCCAATTTTTCAGCAATTTTTAATGATGCTATGTTTTCCGGTCTTATAGACAGGTAGACTTTGTCAATGCCCATTTCACTAAGAGCATATTCCACACATGCCTTTGCGCCTTCAAAAGCAAACCCTCTGTGCCAATAGGCCTTTTTTAGAATATATCCAGGTTCCAACACTTTTTCGTTGTCGATTTCGCTCCATGTCAGTCCGATTTGGCCAACCATCTTTCCTGATTCTTTCTCTATTGCTGCCCAATAGCCAACTCCACATTTTTCATATCTTTCGAGTTGGCGATTGAGCCATTCTTGCGCTTGCTCATCTGAAAATGCGTGTTCCCAGGCATACATCACATCAGGATCCTGCAACATTTCACATAAATCAGCGAAATCAGTTTGAGATAGTTTCCGCAGAAACAAACGGTTTGTTTCGATAACAAAGTCCACATGCAAAATCCTTTCAGTAAAATTGTGGTGCGGCGGCTGTGGTAGGACTTTTCAAGAAATCCAGAAATAACAAAGGTTTAGGGCTAGTCACAAGCAATAATTGCCCTTTTATTCTGCTGTTTTAAACCATAAACCGCCATTTGTATTTTCTAATAAAACAATTAGTGGGGTATCGTTTTTACTTACAATATTCCATATATATCCTTCCGTTTCTCCACCCGGATAAATACTTTTAAATGCTGGTTTTATATTCTGGACTGTATTTGTATTAGAATATTTTGCCCAATCATTACTAACAAAGTCAAAATAACCGTAAATACTGAGTTCGTCATCCTTCTTGCTGGATATATAACGGATTTTAAATTTTGCTATAATAAATTCTTCTTCATCTTCGGGATGTCTACTAATATATTCATCTTGTAATAAGTTTTTCGCTTCATCCCCGCGTATTACATCGGTTAAGGTTATTTCAAAGTTGTAAGGTTCGCCGTTATAACCTCTAATAGAAATATTCCCGTTATATACTAATGTCTCTCCTACCGGTACGGGATCGGTACGTTTGGCTGAATGCTTATTATTGTCTATGGGAGTATTACATCCTACCAGTAATATTGAAAATACCAGACTCACAATGAGAATTATTATAAAGATTTTCTTCACAAGACCACCCCTAACCCCTAATGATGCGGAAGTGAGTACCCACTTCCTATGCTTGCTATTCTAATAACCAAGTGTTCTGACAAAAACTCAGTTCCTACCAGAACACTTGGCATGGTAGGGGTTCAAAATTTTGAACCCTGGGCAGAGTTACATGTCAATAAACTGCACCGTATATTGAATCGGCCAGGGCTGGCCGTCCTTCGTTACGCCGCTGACCCGTACGTCGTAGACCTCCCAGGCGGCAATTTTGATATTGCCTGGCCGGAAGATCAGACAGTTGGGCTGCCCCGTGTTGCGCACGGAGCGGTTGAAATAGCCGCCGTTCCCCGGGAACCGCCAGACCTTGCCGTCGGCGCGCCTTGTGACCGTGACGCTGGCGCCGGAAATGCCGTAATTCCCGTCCAAGGAGACGCTCCAGGGCCAGTCGGCCTGCATCAGCGAGACAGGGGTCGTCTGCCCGGGATACATGACCACGCCCCAGCGCTCGTCCGCGGCCGGAAGGCCGCCGCTCGTGACATGCATGGCCGAATAGCCGTTGACAGAGCCGAAGCCCGTCTGCTTCATGGCGGGGGAAAGCATCCAGCGCCGATGGCCCAGATTGGGCAGATTGCCGCTGTCGGCGTCGCCCAGACACAGCCGTATCATGCTGTTGAGGGTGTCGCCCGCCTCGGTTTTGGCGACGTTGGAGTTCTGGCAGCCCTCATAGGCCTTCTTGTAAAATTCCTGGGGCATATCCCAGGGCCGCCCCGGCGTATGGGAAATCCCCCCGTTGCGGGCCATCAGCGTGGCGGCGTACTCCGCCTGCTCGCTGCAGCTGTCGCTGATCGTCACATTCGCGGGCACCCCCGCCACAAAGCGGATGCGGTTGAGGTGGTTCAGGGCGCTCTGGCGGGTTTCGGGGTTGAGCCTGCCCGCCTTATAGGGCAGGCCCAGGCTCGGCAGCGCCGCGTAGCCCACACCGAGAGAAACCGGGTTCGCGCGCCAGAAGGCATACAGCTCATCCATCGAAAGCACAGGGATCGTTATTCCCTCGTCATGGCGCTCCAGCATCTCCGGCGGCGGCGGCGGCTCCGTGGTGGTTGGCCGCGTTGTCGTGACCGGGGCTGTTGTTGTGATTGAATCTGTGGCGGAGGCCGTGTCTGTTGTTGTGGCCGTGTCTGTTGTTGTGATGGCGTCTGTTGTGGCCGCGCCGGCCTCCCCCGCGGGCGGCGCGGCCCATTGGGTGAAGGTGACCTCCTGCGCCGTGATGAGCGTGGTGGGCAGGTCAAATACTGCCGCCGCGGGATAGGCCGGCTCCTCGGGCAGTGTTTGGGCCTCCGGCCCGCCGCCGCAGGCGCTCCAGAGCGTCAGCCCGCCCCACAGCGCCACGCACAGCATGATCTTTGTTTTTGTTTGATTTCTTATTTGATTTCCTGTTTTATTTCTCATGATTTTTCCCACTGCTGGCTTTGTCTACGCCGATCTGCTTTATCAGCTCCTCCATGGAGCGGAAGACCCGCTCGGGCCGCAGGAAGCTGTGCAGGCGCACATCGATCTCCTGCCCGTACAGATCGCCGTCGTACGCCAAAATATGCGTTTCGCTGCGGAGCTCATTCAAGCCAAAGGTCGGTTTTCTGCCGATATTCGTCACCGACGCGCGCCACGCGCCCTCCACATAGGCGCGGGAGGCGTAGACCCCAAAGCGGGGCACGGCGAAATCCGGCGGAAAATGCTGGTTGATCGTTGGCGCGCCCAGAACGCGCCCCATGCGCTCCCCCCGCTCCACCCTGAGGCGGTAACCGAAGGGCCTGCCCAGCATGGCGTTGGCGTCCCCGATGCGCCCTTGCTCCAGGGCCGCGCGGATGCGGGTGGAGCTGATGGGCTCATCCTGGTAATCCATCTGCGGCACTACGCTGAGCATAATTCCCCGCGCGTCGCAAAGCTTTCGCAGCCTGACAGCGTCCCCGGCCGCGGCGCTGCCAAAGCGGTAATGGTAGCCGCAGCTCAGCGCGCCCGCCTGATATTTTTCGAGGAGCACCTGGTCAACGAAGTCCTCGGGCGAAAGCCCCATGATCTCCCCAAAAGGCATGGGCAGCAAATCCAGGCCCATGGCGCCGAGCATCTCGTCGCGCTCGCCGTCGAGGAGAAGCCTGGCCGGAGGCGTTCCCGTGGTCAGGGCCATGGGATGGGGCGTGAACAGCGGCACGGCGGGCCGGAAGCCCTGCGCCTGATATGCCGCGGCCGCGCGCAGCACCGCCTGATGGGCCAGGTGCAGGCCGTCAAAAACACCCAATGCAATTGATCTTTTCATACACTACCTTGCCATTTAAATCATTTTAACGTTGCCCTGCTTCACTTCAAAAGCCTTTCCGCACCTGCCGTGCAGCAAATGCGAAGGCTCGCAGCAGCTGAGAAATACCTGCCAGCCCTCCAGATAGCCCAGCAGATCCGCCTGACGGCGGGCGTCCAGCTCGCTCATCACGTCGTCCAGCAGGGCCACGGGGCACTCCCGCGCCAGCTCCCGCAAAACGGAGGCCTCCCCCAGCTTTAACGCCAGCGCACAGGAGCGCTGCTGGCCCTGGGATCCAAACGAGCGCAGGCTCCGGCCGTCGAGGGACAACAGCAGCTCGTCCCGGTGGGGGCCGACACTGGTAATCTGCCTGCGGATATCGTTCCGCCTGCCGCTTTCCCAGCGTTTTTTGTAGAGCTCCGCCAGCTCACCCTGCCCGGCGCAAGCCCATTCCTCAGCCGTGAGGCCGCTGCTCTGGTATTGCAGGGAAAGAGCCTCCCGCCCGCCGGAGATGCCGGCATAAAAGGATCTGGCCTGGGGCTCCAGCCTCAACAGATATTCCCGCCGGGCCGCCATGACAGCCGCCGCGGCCTTCGCCAGAGCCTCCTCCCAGCTGAGAAAGAGCTCCCCGGGCACACTGCCCTCCAGGCAGGCCTTGCGCAGCAGGGCGTTGCGCTGGGCCAGGGCCTTGTTGTATTTCGCCAGGGTAACCGCGTAGACGGGCCGCAGCATGCTCAGGGCAATATCCAAAAAGCGCCGCCGCTCGGCGGGCCCGCCCTGGCTCAGCGAGAGCGTGGCGGGGGAAAAGGCCACCGCGGGGAACACCCCCAGCATCCGCCGGGGCGTCTCCTGTGGAAATCCGTTCAGACTGCAGCTGCGCTGCGGCTCACCGCTTCGCGCGTTTGTCAAAGTAAGCTCGGCAGATTGCTCGCGCTCGTTGGAGATAAACGCCGCGCTCAGCTGCGCCCGCTCCTCGCCGTGCTGTATCAGCTCGCCCGGCGCGGCGGAGGCCATTCGAAAGCTGCGGCAGCCGGTGAAGAGCCAGACGCTTTCGATGAGATTGGTCTTCCCCTGCCCGTTTTCGCCGTAAATGACATTCACGCCCGGGCAGGGCTCCAGCTCAACCTGCGTGAGGTTCCGGAAGCGCGAAGCCGCAAAGCTTGTGATATTCATTTGCTTCGCACTCCTTGTTGTTTTGCCTGTTTACGCGGTTTGATTGGGGTAGGGGTTCAAAAATTTGAACCCTGGTCCAAATCGCACCCCCGCGATTCAATCCTCCGCGTCGCGCACAAGATAGCGCTCCCCCGCGAAAGAAACGACATCCCCGGGGTAAAGCTTTTTTCCGCGCTGGGTGCAGGGCTCCCGGTTGACGCGCACCCCGCCCGCCTGAATTATCTGCTTAGCCATGCCGCCGCTCTCCACGGCGTTGGCCAGCTTTAAAAAAGCGTCCAGGCGGATGAACTCCGTTTGCACCAGGATTTCGACCGCGGGTTTTATTTGCCTTCGGCCGCCTGGCGCAATATTTACTTTTACTTTGATTGGTTGATTTGGCATATCAGGCCTCTGTCTTCAGCCGCACCGGCAGCACCATGAACAAAAAGGCGTCCCCCTCCGGCGGAAGAATCACCACGGGCGCCACCGCGCCGTTAAAGAGCATGCGTACCTCGTCCGTATCGCAGGCCCGCAGGGCGTCCAGCAAAAAGCGGTTGTTGAAGCCCACCTCGAAGGCGTCGCCGGTGATCTCCGCGCCCACGCTGTCCTGGGCCGTGCCCACGCCGGTGGCGCAGGAAAACACCATGCGTCCCTGCCCCGGCGTCAGGTCGCAGCGGATGGGGCTGCGGATCTTTTCCGTGATGATCAGGGAGATGCGCTCGATGGCCCCGACAAGGTCGCGCACCGAAGCGCTCAGCTGGGTGCGGTGCTCCGCGGGAATCGCCGCGCGGTAGTTCATGAATTCCCCGTCCAGCAGACGGGACACCATGTGGTATTTTCCAATCTCAAAGACGATGTGCCGCTTGCCTACGGCCAGGGCAATGTCCTGCGCGCCGTCCGCGCTGAGCTTCATGATCTCGTGCAGAGCCTTGGGCGGCGCAACGAAGCTCAGATCCTCGCCGTCGTAGGCGATGACCTCCCGGCGCACGGCCAGGCGGAAGCCGTCGATGGCCACCAGGCGAAGCTCCCCCGCGGTGATCTCGAATTTAACCCCCGTATGGATGGGCTTGGTGTCGGGGTTAACGGCCACGGCGAAGATGGTCTGGCGGATCATGTCCCGCAGCGCTTCCTGGGGCAGCAGCAGCGGCGAGCCGCCGGTGATGGAGGGCAGCTCGGGGTATTCCTCCGCGTTCATGCCGTTGATGCGGAAGTGGGACTCCCCGCTGTTGATGGTGGCCAGGCAGCGGGCGTCGGACTCAAAGTCCAGGCTGCCGCCGGGCAGCTTGCGCAAAATCTCGCAGAATACCTTGGCGTTTAAAACGATAACGCCGTCTTCTTTTACCGCTGCCTCCATGCTGGTCTGGATGCCCACCTCCAGGTCATAGCCCGTCAGCTGCAGCTGGCCCTCCGACGCGCGGATTAAAATGCCCTCCAGCGCGGGGATGGTGGTTTTGCTGGAAATGGCCCGCTGCACGTTTTGGCAGGCCTCCGAAAGCACGGCCGTGGAACAGGAAAATTTCATACGACTTACCTCCTCGGGAAATCAATCTATCTATCTTATTTATAGTAGACGTAGTAGGGGGGCTTTACAACCGGAGCAACTCCCGTACTGCTTGACGCAAGAGCGCTTTGCCCGATTAAAACAACAGAATAAGCTGTGAACAACAAATAGTTGTTCCTTCAGATCAAACACAGAATGTTTAAATTGTGGATAACAGGGCTGTGAATAGAAAAATATTGGTGAATAACCGGAATAATACTTACAGAATCTGACATGGCGCGAAGCGGGGCTAAATATTTCTTCTGCCCTCCAGGGCCCGGGCCAGCGTGACCTCGTCGGCGTATTCCAGATCCGAGCCGATGGGGACGCCGTAGGCCAAACGGCTCACGGTGACGCCCAGGGGCTTGATCAGCCGGGAAAGATACATCGCCGTGGCCTCTCCCTCCACCTTGGGGTTCGTGGCCATGATGACCTCCCGCACGCCGCCTTCCGCAAAGCGGGCGAGAAGCTCCTTGACGGTAAGTGCCTCCGGCCCGACGCCGTTCAGCGGGGAAATCGCGCCGTGGAGCACGTGATAGAGCCCGCGGTATTCCCGGGTGCGCTCAATGGCCATCACGTCCCGGGGGTCCTCCACCACGCAGATGGTGGACGTATCCCGCCCGGAGGAGCGGCACACCGCGCACAGCTCCCGGTCGCAGATATCGCAGCAAACGGCGCATCTGCGGACATTCAGATGGGCCTGCAGAATAGAATCGGCGAATTCCCTGGCCTCTTTTTCAGGCAGGTTGATGACAAAATAGGCCATGCGCTGGGCTGTTTTGCGGCCCACGCCGGGGAGCCTTCCGAACTGCTCCGCCAGCTTTGCCAAAGGCGCGGCTTGTTGTTCCATATGCCCTTACATTCCCATCCCCGGTAAATTGAGCCCTCCCTGGGCGCGCTGCATGCCCTGCTCCATGGCGTCACTGGCCTTGCCCATGGCCTCGTTGACCGCCGCGAGGATCAGGTCCTCCAGCATTTCGACATCCTCGGGGTCAACCACCTCGGGCTTGAGCTTGACGCCGAGCAGCTCATGCCTGCCGTTGACCTCGGCCTGCACGGCGCCGCCGCCCACGCTGGCGGTGAAGACGCTTTCCTCCACCTCCTGCTGCACACGGGCAATCTCGTCCTGCATTTTTTGCAGCTGCAGCATCATACCGGCTTTTCCGCCGCGGAACTCGTCGGGTAGGCGTGCTTTCATGTGGGAAACCTCCAGATAATCAAGATAATTTCGGATATATCAAATGAATGCTCGTGAATACTCACTACACCCCGCTCGCCAGCGCGTCCGCCCGCTCCGCCAGCAGCGAAAGCGGGTCTTTTGGCGCTCCGCCGCCGCCGCTGCCGTCCGCTGTCCCCCGGTACGGCCCCAGCCGCACCCGCTGCCGGCCGGTTACCTGGAGGATGAGCTCCTTCAGGCTGGCGGCGTGGCTTGCCTGGTTGAGGAAAACCGGCAGGGAGGGGTTTTCCGACTGGATGAGCACGAAATCGCCCCGGGTAAAGGCGCGGGAGCCGGTGAGAATCCCGGAAAGCGGCGGGTTGGCGGTTTTCAGCAGCGCGAGAACCTCCTCCCATTCGCCGAAGGGCAGCTCGTCCTCCTGGGGGGAGATCTCCTCCGGCTCCGGTGCGGGCGGTTCCTCCATCGGCTTGCGTTCTTTGTTGATTGTATCATCGGACGGGAAAGCCTGATCTTTTTGCAGCGCCGCCACAGAGCGCTCCAACGCCGCGAGGCGCCGCGAAAGGGCGGCATCCTCCCGCGGGGCCGCATTTTGAACGGGCGGCTCCTTCCGGGTGTCCACGCAAAGGCGGATGAGGGCCAGCTCCATTTCCATGCGGCGGTCGCCTCCGCGCCGCAGGGTGGCGGAGGTCTCCTCCAGGGATTCCATGAAGCGCAGCAGTAAGGCATCGCTTGCCTGCCCGGCCTGCTCCTGATATAATTTAAAATCCTCCTCGGTGCATACGACGAGATCCCGGGGATGCTTCACCGTGCGCAGGATCAGGAGGTTGCGCAGATGGCGCAGCAGCTCCTCGCACAGGCGCTCCATGTCGCAGGCGTCCTGATAAAGCGTATGCAGCAGCGCCAGGCAGGCGGGGATGTCCTTTCGCAGGCAGGCGCCGGTGAGTTCAAATAAATAGCGCCGGTCCGCCATGCCGACGCAGCGGGCCGCGTGGGCCGCGGTAACGGCTCCGCCCTCCACCCGGCAGAGATCCAGCAGAGACAGCGCGTCGCGCATGGCCCCGTCGGCCACCCGGGCCAGGAGCCAGGCGGCGTCCTCCTCCAGAGCAATGCCCTCCTCCCGCGCCACATGAAGCAGGTGGACGCGCACATCCTCGGCGGAAATGCGGTGGAAGTCGAAGCGCTGGCAGCGGGAAAGCACCGTGGCGGGGAGCTTATGCACCTCCGTGGTGGCGAGAATGAAGATCACGTAGGAGGGTGGCTCCTCCAGGGTTTTGAGCAGGGCGTTGAAGGCGCCGGCGGAAAGCATGTGAACCTCGTCGATGATGTATACGCGGTATTTCCCCTGGGCGGGGGTGAAGTTCGTCTCGTCCCGCAGGTCGCGGATATTGTCCACGCCGTTGTTGCTGGCGGCGTCGATTTCGATGACGTCCAGCACCGAGCCGCTGTCGATGCCCCTGCACAGCGCGCATTTATTGCAGGGCTCGCCGTTTTGGGGAGCCTCGCAGTTCACGGCCTTGGCCAAAATGCGGGCGCAGGAGGTTTTGCCGGTGCCCCGGGGCCCGGTGAAGAGATAGGCGTGGGACAGCCGCCCGCTTTCCAGCGCGCGCAGCAGTGTGGTCGTCACATGGGGCTGCCCCACCACCTCAGCAAAGGAGGGCGAGCGCCATTTGCGGTAAAGTACCTGATACATAACTTGTCCTCCGGACAGTTCAATCTCAATGCTCAATTCTCAATGCTCAATGCTCAATTATTTTTTGGGCAAATCTCATTTCTTCGGCGACATCATCTGTTTTGCAAGAGCACAACAATTGAGCATTGAGAATTGCGAATTGAGAATTGAAAAAGCTTTGTCTTGGTCATACGGCGCGCAGGCGGGCTGTGTCGCACGCGGCGCACCGCTGAATGCTGCTCGGTTCCCCGCCTGACATGGTTCACGGGACCACGCCGCACAGGACCCGCGCGCCGCATGACCAAAACAAAGCGTCCATGCGTTGCGTTGATATATTGGCAGATATGTTATATAGTATTATAGCTTAAAGCCGGAAAAAAATCAAGCAGAAATTTTTGCATTCACTTTTTCCCCTCCCGGAATTCCAGCGCCCCCGTTTCCAGGTTCAGCCTGCGGTAGTAGCAGTTTCTGTGCCTGCCCTCCGCGTCCCTGGTATGGCAGATGCCGCCCCGCTCCGGCCGGACCAGATAAAGCAGGGAATTCTGCTCGCAGTTCACGCGAATCTCCTCCACGAAAAACCGGTTGCCGGATTCCTCGCTGCCCTTATACCAAAGCTTTTGGCGCGTGGTGCTCCACAGCACCAGCCGCCGCAGCCGGATGGTCTCCTTCAGGGCCTCTTCGTTGGTGTAGGCAACGAGAATGAGCTCCCGCGTCAGCTGGTTTTGCACGGCCACGGGAATGACCCGCTGGCCCTCCAGGCGGCACAGCTTTTTGAAATCCAGGCACAGGCTCATCGTTTCTTCGATATTTTCTTTTATGGACATATGAGTACCCCTTAAATTCTAAGTAAAAAATAATTTTAAAATAATTGAAATATTTAATATTATAAATGAAAGCCCGCTAAAATGCAACACAAAAAAATCACCCCGCGCATTTTTTTACGCGCGGGGTGGATGTTTTGCGGGATAAGCTTACGCGGTTTCGTAAAGCTGCGAGGCCCCTGTGAAATCCGCCGTTTTAAACCAGGCGTCAATGTAGTCCGCGCGGACATTGTAGTGCTTGAGGTAATACGCGTGCTCCCAGACATCGATGGCGGCCAGAGGAACGCAGTCCAGGGTGAGCGGGGTATCCTGGTTTGCGGTGGTGATGATGCGCGGCTGCCCGGCCCTGCTTTTCACAAGCCAGGCGTAGCCCGAGCCGAAGACATCCAGCGCGCTGGCCTTGAACTGCGCCTGAAAGCCTTCAAAGCTGCCAAAGCAGCAGTTGATTTTCCGTTCGAGGTTTCCCGCTGCGGGCCGTCCGCCGGGGATCATGCCGTTGAAGAAAAAGAGATGGTTGAATACACCGCCCGCGTTGTGCTTCACCGCTGTGCGGATGCAGGACGGCAGGCGGTCGGCATTGCGGATGAGCTGCGTGAGCGAAAGGCATTGGTATTCCGGGCATTCGGCCAGGGCCGCGTTGAGGTCGTCCACAAAGGCTTTGAGGTGCCTGTCGTGGTGCAGCTGCATGGTGAGGGTGTCAATGTTGGGCTCCAGGGCATTGTAGGCATAGGGCAGCGGCTCCAGCGGGAACGGATAGCGCAATTGGTTCATAAAAATTAACCCCCTTGCAAGATTTAAAAGTTTGACTTTTTATATCTATGCAAGAGGGGCTTGTATGAATGAGGGCGTTATTCAGGCGTTTTTTTGTCTAGACGATGTACTGCATATCCACCTTGGTCAGGACACCGGTCGCCTTTTCGAAAGAAACGCTGTAATTGATGATGGCATAGTCCTTCTTGGGGCTGAAATCCCAGCGGATGGTGGAATCTGTCTCAAAGGTTTGGGTGGGATCGCCAAACAGGGTTTTGATCTCGTCCATGGTGGTTTTGCCAATGATGATGCCGCCGACGAAGGAGCAGTCGTATTTCGTCACCTCAAATTGGTCCGAGCTCAGGCTGGCGGTGTTGCAGTCCTTTACGGGCTTATCTTCTTTGTCGCGGTTGATGACGCTGGCGTAGACGTATCCTCCGCCCGGCTTCATGAAACTGACTGAAATCTTGCGATCCTGGTCCAGAATTGTCTCGCCGATATCGGCCTGTAATCTGGCCAGCTCGAAATCCGCGGCAAATTTGCTGAAGGGGTCGCCCACGGTGTATTTCTTGCCGTCCACGAGCATCAAAAAATTCGAAATATCGGTCAGGTCAAGGGGAAAAACAAGATCGTCCGAGCCTGCCGGAGGAGCTGTCTCGCCTACCGCTTCGGTTGAGGTTTCCGGGGATATCTCAGAACTGCTTTGAATTGAGGGCGAAGCATCGGAGGTTTCCGTGGGATCGGCTTCCGCCGCGCCGCAGCCGGCGAACGCGAGAAGTAGTGCCGCGGCCAGCAGCGCCGCGAGGATGATGCGAAGGTTCCGTTTCATACAAAGCTCTCTCTTTCGTTTTTTTCTGATTATAGTATAGCACAAGAAACAGCTGCCTGCAAGAGGGTTCGGCCCACAATTTTTTGCTTCTCGGATTCCTCAAAAATCAGAAGACCCCCTTGACATTTCATAATACAGATTGTATAATGAAAGAGGTCAAGGGGGCTGGTGCTGACAGGAACGGTTAGCCTCCTATGATAAAAGCGCTAAAAGCTAACCGCCCGAGCTTGTAGGCAGGGGGCGGTTAGTCTTTTTATTGAGCTCGCGTACGTAGAGCATCATCGCAAGATAGCAAAACGCCATCGCCCACAGCGCGTTAACAAAAGCAAATTTTATCTTCGCAGATTCCTCAAAAATCAGATTCCTCAAAAATCAGAAGACCCCTTGACATTTCATGATACAGACTGTATAATGAAAGAGGTCAAGGGGGCTGGTGCTGACAAGAACGGTTAGCCTCCTATGATAAAAATGCTAAAAGCTAACCGCCCGAGCTTGGTAGGCAGGGGGCGGTTAGTCTTTTTTATTGAGCTCGCGTACGTAGAGCATCATCGCAAGATAGCAAAACGCCATCGCCATGAGGATTTCTACCATGCATCTCTCACCCCTTTCGGGGAGACGTCGCCGTTCCCGCGCAAGCACGCAGCACAGGTGGCCTTTGCGGCCTGGAATAGTATAACACAGCGTGTTGACAAAATCAACACGTTTTTTCTATTTTCTACCAAATTTTATCTTCATTTTATCTTCACAGATTTCTAACAAAAAATCCAAACAAATGTATATGTTACAATGATATGACCCAAAGGGTAGGAAGCCCTTGCCAGATATGGTAGAATGAAATCACCACAAAGACATTCACCAGATCAGGGGGGGCTTCCGATGAACAGAATAGCACGAAAAGAGAGCAAAAGTCAAGCGAAAAGACCGGCACAAAAAGCGCGCAGGCGCGAGCACGTGGTCAGGAAGGCGCAAAAGAAGGGCAACAGCTTCGCTGCGTACGTGTTTGGGGAGCCGCTTAGCAATGTAAAGCGGTGGCGAAAGCGTTACGATGGGACGTGGCAATCGCTTTTGGACAGGTCGCACAGACCGC
>Ga0099364_10001867_pt1 | contig 34075 bp, 29 predicted proteins | sample TergutTh196P3_FD_73070 | JGI IMG/M metagenome (GOLD analysis project Ga0099364, IMG submission 73070) | Microcerotermes parvus P3 segment gut microbial communities from Pointe-Noire, Republic of the Congo - Th196 P3 | ecosystem: Host-associated > Arthropoda: Insects > Digestive system > Gut ... | reverse complement strand
GCTATCACGGTGCAGGCCAACAGGAATGACGCAGACTTGGTTGTGCTATTCTGTTTCATGGATTCGTCCTCGCTGTCGTTGGCAAAATCATCATGATGCCACCGTGGCGCTTATTAGACGCCTCGGCATGGGCGAGTCCATTCAATTACCGGGCTACTGGTAGTGGCGCACAAGCAGGTCACCGCAAGGCTTCTCACAGCATTCTGATGGGGTTTGATTTAGGGATAAGTGGTTTCATGAGTGACAATACGATGCTTGACTCTGATAATAATACGGATACTGGGCCGGATGGCATGACTGGAGGCTGGAGTGTCGCCAATGGTGTCGCCAATGCGCTGAATTGGTCTGGGCAGTTGTCCCAGACGGATGGCAACAATCAGCGCGACGCCCTGCGCAATTTCCTGTCGTTGTACCAGATGACGATGAGTGACGAAGATCCCGAAAACAATAACGGTTCTTGGGAAGAAATAGTCATCGTTAACGGTGGCACACCAGAGGAAAAAGACCGGATTCGCACAGCTCTGTTCGGCGGCGGTACTCAGGCCACTTCGGCGATCCAGCACGTTTTTGTTGGCGACGGTCCGACCAATCAGGGACAAACCCCGGCAGACAACAATTCCTTTCCACGCATACGCAACGTCCTGTTCGCACTGGGTCTCATCACCGTTCGCCCGTCAGACAGACACGAGAACCATTTCCACATCGATTTCAGGACACCGAGACGTGAACCTATCAAACCTGCCACCGCCAATCTGCTTGCGAGTGCGCCTGCCACTGGCGTTAATCCTGCTGTCGTGCCGCTATCCGACGCCGATATGGAAGACTTCCTGATCCAGATGCAGGCCGAATTCAATCTAACCCGTGGAGAAATGACCATGTTTACTCTGGATATGCCGAACGAAGCACCGTCCCCCCCAATGGTTATTGTCGCGCAAGCGTCTACAACACAAGTTGAACGCGACGGCAAGATGCGGGCGATGGGCGTGTGCGCGGTTGCTACCAGCAATCCCGACACGCCACGTTATTCAGCCGAAGCATTAGGTCCAGGTTATGTAGCTGAGAGTTATTTCTTTTTCTACGAAAATGGCAAAAAGTTTGGCAAGGGTTACGACAAAGAAGGCAACCGTATTGATGCACCATCAATCAGTATCAAAGTAATCGCACCGCCCAAACACGGGGAATTTGTCGAGAGTCCCAATGGACATCAATATATGTACGCGCCGGATGTGGGCTATGTCGGTAACGATAAGGTGATCTTCGAGGTTATGGTCGAAGGCCAGCCCGTCCGGGTCGTCTATGTCATCAAAGTCCGGGAGAATTTTTATCACAGTCAGGGTCAATTTGATAAATACTGCAAAGTAGCCCGCTGGAAAATCTCTCTTTTCCCTTCCCAGACCCCTGACGACCTGACAACTCTCCTGTCCACCGCCGCCTCTGCCTTTGTCGGTTTTGCTGACCTTCCCGGCTCCGCCGTCGCCCAAACCACGGGTTACTACAACAGCGGTCAGATTACGCTGGATACTAACGCTGCCGGTTGGGGCTGGTACATTGATCCTACGCCGCTGGATAACACAGACGACTATTTGCCCACGGCTGACCCCAACATCTGGAAGGCCAAGCCCAACACCGAAGCGGAGGGCAGGATGGACATGCTTTCTGTTCTCCTGCACGAATACGGGCATGTGCTTGGTCTGGAACACAGCAATGACCCGCGCGATTTCATGGCTACGACCTTGCAGCCTGGTGAGCGCCGCCTGCCGAGCAATGCCGAACTGCAACTGATGGCTGACCTGATTGCCGAAGTCAAGGGCGAGATGAATCTGGTTGCTTCTTCCACACCGGCACAACCGAATAACAATCCCTTCAATAACCCGCTGCCCGCCGCTGTCGTCCTCCCCGCCTTTATTGTCCCGCGCCAGAACCGCTACCTTGGCGTCGTCAATCCGACACTCCTGAATGGCAATTTCGGCACAGGCGACACTGGCGGCTGGGAGACTTACGGCGAAGTCACTGTTAGCGACAACAAAGCCATCCTCACCGAATCGCCCACGGCACAAACCCGCCTGACGCAGGCTTTCATGCTGGGAGAAGACGATCGCGCTCTTTCCTTCACCATCAGCGAGCAGAACCTGATAGCTAACAGAAGCGGCCCCGGCGATGCTTTTGAAGTCGCTTTGCTCGACGCCAATACCGGCCTGCCGGTCGCGGGCATTATTGATCTTTCCCGCTCTGACGCTTTGCTCAATATCCAGACCGACGGCACTGAACACATGGCGCAGGGCATGAAGAAGATCATCAATGCCGACGGCAGCGCTACTTACATCATCGCCCTGCCCGAAGCTCTGACCGACACGCCGGTACTGTTATCCTTCGATCTGTTGGGCTTTGGCTTTGGCGCAAACTCGGCGGAGAGTAGCGTCACCCTTGCCAACATAGGTCCTGGCGATGGCGAAGGTCTATATCCAACGCTCCCGACAACGGCACTCCCAGCCAGGTATCGGCTTGACCTTCGGTGGAAAATGCGATTGCCCTGGTTACGTGAACAGGGCAATCGCATGAAAGTCATGTCAAGCCGAGCAATTGAGCGCGGTAGGAATCGGAAGTTGCGGCGATGAGGTGGCAGGCCTTAATGCCGCCCTTTCGTGGTATAGGGTCAAGGCGGATGAGGTTCAGGGTGATGTGCTTAAGTACGGCGAAATTGTGGGCGGCATGTCCGGTGCGAGCGCGCATTTGATCGTCGGCGAAGACAACATCCATGCACCAGTGCAGTCGGTTTTGAGTCACCCCTGCCTGAAGGCAGGGAATTCATCGATACGGTACTGGGGAGCCTTCGGCTCCCTGTTATGCTTTGTCGCGCTTGTCTCCGCCATAAATGGCGGAGACAAGCGCGACCCGTGTTCAATACTCTCCAGTGAGCGCGGATTGTCCGCAAGAGGCGATTGGCATCGGGGGCGAGGCTCGAAAGATAGTAGCGATGCTCAAGCGTCGTCCTGCTATTGATTTCGCGCTGCGACTCGATCACCGCGAAGGAGTTCAGATCGGGCCACTGCTCCGGTTTATGCAGACACGCCAGTTGATCGAAGGCATAACAACGCCGCGTCTCGATTCGTCCATGATCCTTCTCCACGGTTTCAGACATCGCATGAGGTGTCCTGTCCGGCGCTGCCTTGAACTGGACAAAGAAATCGCGCAGCGAATCGGCCAGATTCGGCTGGTTGTCCTTGAGTGCTAGTATCATAATAGGACATTACCCCGGAACAGCCGACTGAATGGCTTTTGCCGTTAAGGGCGCGACAAGGCCGACGAAGGGCATCAGGCCGATTTCATCTTTTTCGCCGGAAGCGAGCGCGAAAAAGGTATCTCCGTCATAGGGGGAATGGGCTGGCGAGATCGCAAGCGCCAGCCCGTCATGCGCCAGGTCGGCCAGAACATTGCATTCCTCCTTGCTCAGAGCGGCATTGGTCAGCACGCAGCCGATAGTCGTATTTTCGTGTCCCAGTACCAGCGGACTGTTGGCGAACACATGCCGACAGTCGACGAACTCGCCGTTTGCGTGTTTTGCTCCGGCGATGATCTCTCCGTTTTTAACGATGTCGCCTACCGCGTTGACCGCGACGATAACCGCGATTTCCAAGCCGTCCGCCGCATACAGGGCGATACCGATTCCCGCCTTGACCGCGTGTTCCCTGCCCATAACCTTGCTGATGGTAGCGCCCGTGCCTGCGCCAATGCTGCCGGTCTCGTCGAATGCGTTGACGCGGGCGGCGCTGGCGGCGCGGTAGCCGGCGGCCTTGTCGGGAAAGGCAAATTGCCGGTATTCAAGGTCGAAGAGCGAAGCGCCCGCCACCAGGGGAACGATGGACGATTGTCCGGCGCGATGCCCGACGGAACGCTCGTGCAGAAGCTGCGCGACTCCACAGGCGGCCTCCAACCCGAAAGAGCTGCCGCCTGAAAGCACAATGGCATGAATACGCCGGATGCGCTTGCCGTCCCGTAATAGGTCGGTTTCCCGCGTCGAAGGCGAAGCGCCGCGGGTGCTGACCCCTGCGGTCGCGCCCTCTTCCGCGAGGATGACCGTTACGCCAGTGCCGGCTTCCGTCTGGGTGTCGTGTCCGATTTTGAATTTTTCCAGCATATTTTATACAGGAAGGCTATTTTGCTTTCTGGATCAATTCGATTGCATAGCCGTCCGGGTCTGCGATAAAGGCAATGATGATGGCGGCGTCGTAGGTCATGGGCGCTGCGTCAAAGAGGATTTTTCCGCCTTTGGCGCGAATTTCAGCACAGGTCTTTTTGGCGTCTTCAACTTCGATTGCGATATGACCAAAAGCATTGCCCTGATCGTAGAAGGCTTTGCCCCAGTTGTGGGTCAGCTCAATGACCGTGTTATCGGATTCCTTGCCGTAACCGACGAAGGCAAGGGTAAATTTCCCATCGGGATAGTCCTTGCGGCGTAGGAGTTTCATGCCGAGGATTTCGGTATAGAAGGCGATGGAACGCTCCAGGTCGCCGACCCGGAGCATGGTGTGCAGGATACGCATGGCGATTCTCCTAAAGAGGTGGCTTAACTTCGGCTTGATAACGGCGCGGAGCGATGACGCGCATTTCGTTTTCAATCCATGTTTCTACGGCGGCGTTGATTTCAGCGTCGTTTTTGCCGACGGTAGGTATGGCGGGGCCTATGCTGACGGTGATCGTGCCGGGGCGGATGAGAAACGATTTTTTCGGCCAGTAATCGGCGGCATTGTGCGCGACGGGAACCACGGGCAGACCGGTTTTCAGGGCAAGGTAGGCCGCGCCCGATTTGTAGCGCATTTTTTCCCCCGGCGCTACGCGCGTACCTTCAGGAAAAACAATGATCCAGATGCCGGATTTCAGCCGCTCTTTTCCCTGCTCCAGCAATTGTTGCAGGGCTTTGCGGCCAGCGCTGCGATCAATGGCGATCATCCTCAGGGCAAAAAGACCCCAGCCAAAAAAGGGGATTTTCAGCAATTCCTTTTTCAGCACAAATACCGCAGGGATGAAAAGGTTTTGCAAGCCCACGGTCTCCCAGGCGGATTCGTGTTTGGCAAGAACCAGAGTGGGTGAAGCGGGGATGTTTTCCCGTCCTCTGACTTCCGTTTTCAGGCCGACTAGACAGCGGGCGAGCGCCGCGCAAAAATTTCGCCAGAGTTTGAGCACGAAAAAGCGGGCCGCGTCAGGAAAGGGGATCAGGCAGCAGAGGGTGAGGCCCGTCACCATCGTGGCGAGAGAAGCGAGAATCCAGAAGAGGAAGTTCCGCACAAAAATCATGCGCGTTGCTTATTGAGAATGTAATCTGCGGCAGCGGCAAGGCTGGCAAATTCCAGGGTGCCGGGCGGCAAATCATGTTCCGCGCTGGTTTTTGCGCCCTTGCCGGTGAGCGTTAAAATGGGCTGGCAGCCCGTTGTCGCGGCTGCTTCAAGGTCGCGCAGAGAATCGCCGATAGCGGGCACGCCCTGAAGGTCGGCATTGAAACGCTCGGAAATGTCATGAAACATGCCCGGCCTGGGCTTGCGGCATGGGCAGTTGGAGTCCGCAGTGTGGGGACAATAGAAAATAGCGGCGATATGCCCGCCTGCGGCCAGGACGGCTTTCAGCATTTTTTCGTGAATGGCGTTCAGGTCGTCCATGTCGAACAAACCGCGCCCTATGCCGGACTGATTGGTGGCGACCACTACCCGGTAGCCGGATTGGGTAAGGCGCGCGATGGCTTCCAGCGAACCGGGGATAGGCTGCCATTCGTCGGGTGATTTTACGAATTGTTCGGAATCAAAGTTGATGACGCCATCGCGGTCGAGAATGATGAGGCTCATGCTGGAAATCCTCCCGTTCAGGTCGACAGCCTTGCAAGATCGGCAACCCTGTTCATCGCGTCGCGTAGCTGGGTAAGCAACGCAAAGCGATTGGCGCGTAATTTCCGGTCTTCGACATTGACCATAACTTTATCGAAAAAAGCGTCCACGGGATCACGCAGAGCCGCGAGCGTTTGCAGCGAGCCGCTATAATCGCCCGCCTCGAAGGCAGCATTCGCCAGAGGCGCGACGCTGTTCAGCGCGTTGGCCAATGCGATCTCGGCGGGTTCCTGCAACAGGGCGGTATCAAGCTGTGTAATCGTAACCTCTTCGGCTTTCTTCAGAATGTTACCGACCCGCTTGTTGGCGGCGGCAAGCGCCGGGGCTTCCGGCAGGGTTGCGAAGACACGCGCGGCGGTCAGACGCTTATTGATGTCGGAGAGCAACTGCGGATTCAGCGCAAGCACCGCGTCGACTTCCTGCGCGGTAAAACCCTGTTCGCGCAGGTTGACGGCAAGGCGATCAAAGATGAATTCCGCCAGTTGTTTTTCGGCCCCCGTTCCGCTGAAATGCGCCACCGCCAGATCAAGCAGATCGGAAATAGGCACATCCACTCCGCCTTCCGTCATAATCCGAATCACGCCGAGCGCGTGGCGGCGTAGCGCAAAGGGGTCTTTGTCGCCGGTGGGTGTTTGCCCAATGCTGAACATGCCCGCCAGCGTCTCCAGCTTGTCCGCCAGCGCAACGACCATGCCGACCCTGCCGCGCGGCAGGGTATCGCCCGCAAAACGCGGTTTATAGTGATCTGCGATAGCGTCGGCAACGTCTGCGGGTAAACCATCGTATAAGGCGTAATAGCGCCCCATAACGCCTTGCAATTCGGGAAATTCGCCTACCATGTCCGTAAGCAGATCGGCTTTGGCAAGTTCTGCGGCTTGTACGACCATCTCCGCGGAAATAAAACCTTCCGGCAGTTTGTTCACGATGGCGCAGGCAATGGCGGACACCCGTTCGCTACGCTCTAACTGGCTACCGAATTTATTGTGATAGACAACCTTTGCCAGCGCCGGAACACGGGAAGCAAGAGTTTTTTTGCGATCCTGATCGAAAAAGAATTTGGCGTCGGCCAGGCGGGGACGCACGACGCGCTCATTGCCGCTTACGATGGCGGAAGGATCGAGGGGAGTGAGGTTGCTGACGATCAGGAAGCGGTGGGTAAGTTTTCCGGTTGTATCCAGTAGCGGAAAATACTTCTGGTTTGCCTTCATCGTCAGAATCAGGCATTCCTGCGGCACTGCCAGAAATTCCGGCTCGAACTCGCCAATGAGGACATTTGGGCGTTCAGTAAGCGCGGTCACTTCGTCAAGCAGCGCGTCGTCTTCTACCGGACGAAGACCGTCCCCCGCCTTTTTCGCAGCCGCCGCCAACTGGCGGACAATTTCAGCGCGGCGCTCGGCAAAGGAAGCAATGACCGCGCCCTTGTCGAGCAGGGTTTTGGCGTAAGCATCGGCGTGTTCAATGGGAATGGGTTCGACGCTCGCTTCAAAGCGATGCCCATTTGTAACATTGCCGGAAGATAGGCCAAGCGCAGTAACCGGCACGACTGCCGCGCCGTGGAGAGCCAGAAGCGTATGCGCGGGACGCGCGAAATTGACGCTCGTCCAGCCATCGGCCAGTTGGTAGCTCATCACCTTCGGGATCGGCAACGCGGCCAGCGTCGTCTCGATGGCCTTTTGCAGCCCTTCGGCAAGTGTCGCCCCCTTGACGGCGCTGTCGTAGAACAAGTTATCAGTCTTGCCGTCGTTTTCACGACGCAATTTTTCAGCGGCGGAGGCGTCCGCGCCGAGGCTGTCCAGTTTTTTCAGTAATGCGGGCGTGGGCATACCCGCCGCGTCCAGTCCGACGGCTACCGGCATCAGTTTCTTCGATACCGCCTTGTCGGGAGCGACGGCAAGCGCCCCGGTAATGTGCGCGGCCAGGCGGCGCGGCGTGGCGAAGGCGGTGACGGTGGTGTTTTCCGCAGCCAGTCCGTCCTGTTTGAGGGAAGATGCCAGCAGGGCGGCGAAACTCTCGCCCAAAGTCTTCAGCGCCTTGGGCGGGAGTTCTTCGACAACGATTTCGACAAGGAGATTTTGGGCAGTCATGGGCGGGCGGCGCTCCGTGCGATTTGAGCCAGAGCTTCCTCGGCTCGTTCCTTTTGCGCCATCGGAAAACCAAGGCGGGCGCGGGAATCCAGATAACTTTGCGCGACACTACGTGCCAGGTTGCGGATGCGACCAATGTAGGCAGCGCGTTCGGTAACGGAAATCGCGCCACGCGCGTCGAGCAAATTGAAGGTGTGCGCGGCTTTCAATATCTGCTCGTAGGCGGGCAGCACCAGTTGCGCGGTCATTAAATTCTGCGCCTGTCTCTCATAGGCATTGAAAGCATCGAACAGGAATGTAGCATCCGAATGCTCAAAGTTATAGGCTGACTGCTCGACTTCGTTCTGGTGGTACACGTCGCCATAGGTAAGGAACCCTCCACGCTTGCCCGCTGCGCGGGATTCGCTGCTCTCCAAGGGGGCTGCGCCATCTGTCCAGATGAGATCATAGACGTTTTCCACGCCTTGCAGGTACATTGCCAGACGTTCCAGGCCATAGGTAATCTCGCCGGTAATGGGCTTGCAGTCAATGCCGCCGACCTGCTGGAAATAGGTGAACTGGGTGACTTCCATGCCATTCATCCATACTTCCCAGCCCAAGCCCCACGCGCCCAGGGTGGGATTTTCCCAGTCGTCCTCGACAAAACGCGCGTCGTTCTTTTTGAGATCAAACCCCAACGCTTCGAGCGATGCGAGGTACAGATCAATAATATCGGGCGGCGCGGGTTTCAGCACTACCTGATATTGATAGTAATGCTGCATCCGGTTAGGATTTTCGCCATAACGCCCGTCCTTGGGGCGGCGCGAAGGCTGCACGTAGGCGGCGCGCCAGGGTTCCGGCCCGATGGCGCGTAGAAAAGTGGCGGTATGGCTTGTGCCCGCGCCGACTTCCATGTCATAAGGCTGCAACAGGGCGCAGCCCTGCCGACTCCAGAACTCCTGGAGCGTAAGGATGATTTGCTGAAAGCTGGGTTTTACGGCGGTCGTCATGCAACGTCCGAAAAAACGGAAAGACGAGATTTTACTATTGCTGATGTAAAAACCAAGCAAACCATTTGATTCAGACGCTCAACACGCCTAACGTACAAGGTAGTTATGACGTGCATTATAGTGATTCACATAATTTCGGGAACATCGCCCCTGGGAGCGCCGGGCACTAGCCCGGCATCATCGGCCAGACTGCTCTACCGCTTGGCCGCGCTGGTGCGCGGCGCTCCCAGAGTTCGCTGAATCATCATTTTTCCAACAGTCTCTTTATATGCGCGAATCACTATACTATTTGCGGAAGACATAGAGCTTGCAATCCTCCATAGACGCTAGAGCCTTGCGACTGAGGTCAACGTCTTCCCGTCCTTTGAAAGGAATGCTATCCTCAAGACCTCTTCTGTAGCAATGAACCATAAGCCCAAACGACGACACAGCGGGTTCGGAGAGTACCTCTTCTGCTAGTGCCAGCCAATTGTCGTTCTGTTTGTCATTCGACAGATCATCTGGCGAAGGCGGGTTCCAAGTTTGGCGATCACGTTCCTTGGACTGAAGCCAACGAGAAATCTTCGTTTCACTCCACCCCATGCGCTGAAGTTTGGCGATCTTTGCGCCGCTAACAGGCTTTGGAGCACTTACTAAGTGCCGGGGAAGCCATCCGAGAGAGGTTCCACAATCGCACATTGCCCGGTGCGGTAGCGTTGATAAATAGACCTCATTCTTTTGCAGGTAGGACTCCACAGAATCATTCTTGATGGGTTCAAAGAAGCGATGATGCTTTTTTGCAATTGCATTCAGCCGAGCGAGATCCACGCTACCACCTACAATGGCTGTGACGAAGTGGCACATAAACTAACATCCTTTCAGCACAAGAAGGCTTGCCGACGCTGCGAAGTATGCCGCTCAAAACGCCGCGAAAAATTGTTCAGCGGCTTCTATGGTGGCGTTGATGTCTGCCTCGCTGTGCGCGGCAGAAACAAAACCCGCCTCGAACGCGGAAGGGGCGAAATAATGTCCGGCCTCCAGCATGGCGTGGAAAAAGCGATTGAACGCGGCAGCGTCAGAGGCCATGACTTCCGCGAAAGAGGCAGGCGGCGTCGGCGCGAAATAAAGCCCGAACATGCCGCCGATGCTTTGCGCGGAGAAAGGCGCATTATGTTTCTCTGCGGCCTGACACAAGCCTTCGCATAAGCGGCGGGCACGGGCAGACAAGGTTTCATAAAACCCGTCCGCCTGCACCAGACGCAGGGTCGCAAGCCCTGCCGCTACCGCAAGCGGATTGCCGGACAATGTTCCTGCCTGATATACCGGCCCTAAAGGAGAGATTTTTTCCATGATCTCCCGTTTGCCGCCAAAAGCCGCAAGCGGCATTCCGCCGCCGATAACCTTGCCGAAAGTGGAAAGATCAGGCGTGATGCCATAGAGACCTTGCGCCGAGCCTAACCCTACCCTGAAGCCGGTCATGACCTCATCGAAAATCAGGGTTGCGCCATGCCGGGCGGTAAGCTCGCGGCAGGCGGCAAGAAATTCCGGGCGCGGCATTATCAGATTCATATTGCCGGCAACCGGCTCCACAATGACGGCTGCAATGGCATCAGGGTGGCGGGCGAAGGCGTCGGTCAGCGCCTCGGGATCATTGTAGGGCAGCACCAGCGTATGCCGGGCAATGTCCGCCGGAACGCCGCCGGAGGATGGATTGCCGAAAGTGAGGAGACCTGAGCCTGCCTTGACCAGAAGGCTGTCGCTATGCCCGTGATAACAGCCCTCGAATTTCACCAGCAGGTCGCGTCCGCTGTAGCCCCGCGCCAGACGAATGGCGCTCATGGTGGCTTCCGTGCCGGAAGAGACGAGGCGCGCCATCTCCAGTGACGGCACAAGCCGACAGAGGAGTTCCGCCAATTCGATTTCCGCCTCGGTTGGCGCGCCGAAGGAAAGCCCCCGTTCGGCAGCTTCCTGCACTGCGGCAACAACTTCCGGGTGGGCGTGTCCGAGAATCAACGGCCCCCACGAACCTACGTAATCAAGATATTCCCGTCCTTCCACATCCTGAAATCTTGCGCCCGTCCCTTTGGCGAAGAAGCGCGGCACGCCGCCCACCGAGCGAAAGGCGCGTACCGGCGAATTGACCCCGCCGGGGATAAAACGTTGGGCTTTGGCAAACAGGCTGGCGTTAAGAGACATGGGGCGATTCCTCAAAAAGTTTTTGGTAGGCTTCCACCCGCGCCGTGATGGCGGCGGCGGGGCGGGAAAAAATATCGTGAATGACGGCCAGCATCATAACCCCCATCCGCATGAGCGGCGCGGCATTTTCCAGGGTAATGCCGCCGATGGCGCACACGGGCAGCGCAAGACGAGAGGCGCGGCGGAAAATTTCTGTTGATGCCAATGGAGCGTCCGGTTTGCTAAGGGAAGGATAAGCCGCGCCAAAAGCCACATACGCTTGTTGGCGAATATCCTCAGCGCAGTAAGCGCGAGCAAAATTTTCCGCGCGGCTAAAATCCTGATAGCAGGATATGCCGATGATTGCCACATCGCCCAGTATTTTACGCGCCTCTTCCGGGTTGGCGTCGCCCCTGCCCAGATGCGCGCCTGCCGCGCCGATTTCCCTGGCCAGACGGATATCGTCGTTGATTATCAAGGCCGCGCCGTGTGTCCGGCAAAGATCGTTTACGGCTTGTGCCTGTTGGCGGCGCAGGAGGGCATCCGCCGTTTTGTGGCGATACTGCACCAAACGACAGCCGCCTGCCAGAACCGCGTTAACCGCTGTAAGCAGCTTGTCCGTATCCGGCTCGTCCGGCGTTACGGCATACAGGCCACGCAAGGGCGGATGGGATGGCTTCATGGCAGGGGCAGGGCGAAGAGGCGGTTTGGAATCGCCTGTCCCCGCCCCGGATGATGGGCATGGCGTAGGGTTTGCGAGACATAACATTGCGCTTCGTATACTGCGGCTTCCATGTCGTATCCCCGCGCCAAAAAAGCGGCAACGGCGGAAGCCAGAGTACAGCCTGAACCATGATAGGAATTAGCCAGGCGCGGCCAATGATCCGCGCGGATTTTGCCTTCTGCGCTGTACAGGGTGTTGATAACTTCCGGGGTCGGGGCATGTGCGCCGGTAATCAACACATGCCGCGCCCCCCGCGCGATCATGCGCTGCGCTAATTGCGGCAGGGGCGCATCCGGCGGCATCTCCGGGAACAGGGCATAGGCTTCCGGTATGTTGGGCGTGATGAGTTCAGTATGCGGCAATAGGATTGCAAGCAAGGCTTCGCGCAAGGATTCGTCCGCCAGTTTGTCTCCCCGCCCGGAGGCCAGCACCGGGTCAAGCACCAGCGGCACTTTGAGCTTCATTGCCGCGTCTGCCGCGATACGCGCGTGATCGGCGTTTCCCAACAGCCCGACCTTGATGGCGGCAATGGCAATGTCCGCTGCCAGGCAATGAAGCTGTTGCCGGACAAAATCCGCCGCTACCGGAAGAACGGCCTCAACGCCTGTTGTATCCTGCGCGGTCAGGGCCGTGACCACAGTGAGCGGCTGGCAGCCAAGGGCGGAAAGGGTGAGAATGTCTGCTTGCAAACCCGCGCCGCACACAGGGTCGCTGGCGGCGAAGACAAGCACTGCGGGCGGATTTGGTGGCATTGAGGCAAAATTTCACCGGACTTTGCTGGGAGAAACCTGTAAAAGTCTGGCGCAGCGAAAGATGATTGGGTAAGATAGACATGATTTTACCTGAACACACGTTAAGCGCAATTCTCGTCATTTATGACGAGATGAGCGGAGCAATTGCAAATTGTTGCGTTTCATGCCTACAAGTAGGAATGGCGCATTGAAAACATGAGCGAAAGCGCTTTCGGGTGTTACACTTATAATATGTGTTTGTTCTGTTTTGCAGATGCGCCATTCTGGACATAGTGCTAAAAACAGAGTATTTCAGGAGTTCGATTTTGGCAGACATTGCGAATCTGAAAGGCACGAAGGTGATGGTCATTGATGACAGTCGCACCATTCGTCGCAGCGCCGAGATTTTTCTGCTTCAGGTTGGCTGCGAAGTCATCCTGGCCGAAGACGGTTTTGACGCCCTGTCCAAAATTGCCAATAACCGTCCGGACATTATCTTCTGCGACATCATGATGCCGCGACTTGATGGCTACCAGACCTGCGCCATTATCAAAAAGAGTCAGCATTTCAAGGAAACCCCGGTTATCATGCTCTCGTCCAAAGACGGTCTGTTCGACCGTGCCAAGGGGCGTCTGGTCGGCTCCAACCAGTATCTGACAAAACCTTTTACCAAAGATACATTGTTGCAGACGGTGGCTGAATTTGCCCATAGTCCGGGTGCGACAGCAAAGTAAATTAAAGGAGAAATAGATATGACAATCAAAAAAGTTCTGGTGGTTGACGACTCGCCTACGGAACGCTTTGTCATGACAGAACTCTTGAAGAAACACGGGTATCAGACTCTGGTTGCCGAAAATGGCGAAGATGGCATTGCCAAGGCCAAGGCCGAGCAGCCTGACCTTGTGATCATGGATGTCATCATGCCGGGGACGAATGGTTATCAGGCAACCCGCAATCTGAAACGCGATGTCGGAGCCAGGAATATTCCGGTCATCATTTGTACTTCCAAAAATCAGGAAACCGACAAGATCTGGGGATTGCGGCAGGGAGCGGATAATTATCTGACCAAGCCGATCAACGAACAGGAATTATTGGCGGCAATTGCGGCATTGGGATAGGCAGAGGATCAGGCTATGTCCCGACGTGTGAGCCTGCGTGAATTCCAGGAGTATCTCTCCCGTAGGCTTGTCGACGCCGCTTCCGGGGAGCGCTCGGCGTCTCTCCTGGGAGTCCAGGCGGGAAAATCGCGTTGGCTGCTGGATTTGTCGGCTTCCGGCGAGGTTATATCCACCTTGCCCCTGCTGACGCCGGTTCCCCTGACCCGGGCATCGTTCCTCGGCCTGGCGAATATCCGGGGCAACCTGCATGCCGTTACCGATTTTCCGGCATTTATCGGCGAAGAGCCGACTTTGCTGCATAATTCCAGTGTGCGCCTGTTGCTTGTTGGAACTCGTTTTGGCAATAACGTTTCTCTTTTGGTATCTGGTTTGCTGGGGCTGAAAAAACCGGCAGATTTCAAGGTGGAGCCTGCTTCCACTGAAAAAGTATGGGATGCCGGACTGTTCATCGACAGCGATGACGGTAAATGGCATCGCCTGGATTTGGCGGCGCTGCTCGCCGATCCTGAATTCATGAATATTATGGCCTGACCGTGGAGATTAACTATGGCCTTCAAATTTTCCTTACCATTCGGCAAAAAAGAACATAACCTGGATAGCGCGTTGACTCTTTCGCCGGTACGCCCTGTTTCCGGGCGAAAGAAAAAAAGAAAAAGCGCGGACAATGAGCGCAGAAAGGCTCAGGGTTTTGAGGGCAAGATCGCCCTTCTGCTTCTTCTCTTTGTCATCACCTTTGGCCTGGTATACCACAGTAATATTTCCTCAAAAGAGGGAATGGCCTATGTGTCTGCCGCCAGTGATCTGAGAATGCTCTCGCAGCGATTGGCAAAAAGCTCCGCTATGGCTGTGCAGGGGGACGCAAATTCTATTGACCAGTTAAAGCAGGCAAGCAATGATTTTTCCAATTTGTTGACCGTTCTGAAACAGGGCGGAATGATCGGTTCGGTAGAGGTTTCCGAGTCGCCGGACGATATGCTTGGCACACTCAACACCCTTAATGAGCAATGGGATCGTTCGAAAAAGTCGGTAGCGCTCCTTACGCAGCAGGAAGCGGCGTTGGCGGCGTTTAAAAAGAATACGACCGCTGTAAATGAAAACGACGCTTCCTTTCAGGAGCTTGGAGCGCGGCTGGTTGCCCTCCAGACCAGTGATACCGGCAGGGCTTCCGCAGTGGCCAGCCAATTGTGGATGTTGACCCAAAGCATTGCCAAAAACGTCAATTATCTTCAGGGGAGCGACATCATCCGCCCGGATGTGTCGCTCGCGCTGTTCAACAACATGACGGATTTTGAAACGCTGCTGGATGAAATGGGCAAGATGGGTAGCGCTGAATCAAGGGCGCTCGCGCGCGATCTTGGCAATGTGTTTTCCGCCAACCAGGAGGTGATCAGCGGCATCATGGCGTCGCTGCACCATCTGGAACAAGCCAAACAGGCAGGCTCCAATATCTTTCTGGAAAGCAACACGCTATATGGGGAAGCGAACAAACTTTATGACGCCTATCAGAAAAAACTGGATTCGCGCGGCTGGCATGTTATTGTTATTGCCGTGCTATCCTTTCTTATGCTGGGTCTGTTAGGATGGGTGGGAGTGGATTATATAAGGGAGTCCTATGGTCGGGCGGAAGAAGCCGATCTGCAACGGCAGGCGTCAGACTCCACCAATCGGCAGAATCAGGAAGCCATTCTGCGTCTGATGAACGAATTGGGCGATTTGGCGGACGGTGACCTGACCGTAACCGCGACGGTATCGGAAGACATTACCGGCGCAATCGCGGACTCCATCAACTACACGATTGAAGAATTACGCGTTCTGGTAGGGCGGATCAACGATGCGTCTACCCGTGTGACGCAGGCAACCGAAGTCGCGCGGAAAACATCCACCGAGCTTCTGGCGGCCGCCGCGAAGCAGGGTGAAGAAATCAATCTGGCGGGCAATTCGGTGTTGGCAATGGCCGAGTCCATGCAGGCGGTTTCGGGGCATGCGGCACAGTCTGCGCAGGTAGCGCGCTCTTCTCTGGAAGCTGCGGATAAAGGCACGACAGCCGTGCAGGATTCTATCCGCAGTATGAACGAAATTCGGGAGCAGATTCAGGATACCGCCAAGCGTATCAAACGGTTGGGCGAGTCCTCGCAGGAGATCGGCGAGATTGTGGAGCTGATTTCCGATATTACCGAACAGACGAACGTGCTGGCCTTGAACGCCGCTATTCAGGCGGCTTCGGCGGGCGAAGCCGGACGAGGCTTTACGGTGGTTGCGGAAGAGGTGCAGCGACTGGCGGAACGTTCCGCCGAGGCGACCAAGCAGATTTCCGCGCTGGTCAAGACCATTCAGACCGATACCCAGGACGCGGTTTCCGCCATGGAGCAATCTACCCAGGGCGTGGTTGAGGGCGCGAAGCGTTCTGATACGGCAGGTCAGGCGTTGGCGGAAATCGGTCAGGTATCGCGTGACCTTGCAGCGCTGATTGAAAACATCTCTGGCGCGACTCAGGAGCAATCGCATTCGGCGACACAGGTCGCCAAATTGATGCAGGATATTTTGCATATTACCCGACAAACCACGGTCAGTACCAACCACACCGCCAGAGCGGTGGATGAATTGAATGCCCTTGCTTCGGAATTGAAGGGATCAGTCGCCGGTTTCAAGGTCAGCTAAGAGCTTTGTTATGAGTGCCATTACGGAAAACAATGGTTTTGACATTTCTCCCTTGAGCTGGGTTAAGGGAGAAATTGATGTCGCGCTGAATGCGGCTCTTGGCGCATTGAAAGAATACCTGACTGAACGCGAAAGCACGCGCGTCAAATTTGCCCGTACCCATTTGCAGCAGGCGCACGGCGCGTTGACCATGGTTGGCATTGACGGTGTGATCCAGGTCACCGAGGCGCTGGATACCATTCTTGCCCAGGTGGAAAGTGGCGAAGCGGCCAACGTAGTCAGCGCGATTGCGGTTGTTGAGCGTGGATTTTCCATGCTGCGCCAGTATTTGAGCGATTTGCTGGTTGGCGAGCCGCATCAGCCTTTGCGCCTTCTGCCGATCTATCGGGAAATTGCCGCTGCCCTGGGAAAACAGCAGACTAATCCGATTGATTTGTTCTTCCCCGATCTCTCCCGGCGCCCGCCCAGGCGCAAGGCTAAAATCAGGGAACTTTCCAATGCCGCGCGCGAGAAATTTATCCATGCCGAGCGGGTTCTTTTCCAGAAAGGCTTGTTGATCTGGCTGCGCGCCAGGGACAAGGAGCAGGCGAAAGATGGGCTTTCCAAGATGCGCGCCGCTCTGAGACACATCGAGATAACGCAGACTTCGCCTTCGGTGCGGGCGTTCTGGTGGGCTGCGCTGGGCTTTGTGACATCGCTCCTGAATGGTGGCGAGAAAATCGGCGACGCGCGTTCCCTCTGCGCCCGTATTGACCAGCAAATTCGCCGCTTGCAGGAGGGAAATCCCGGTATCGCCGAGCGCCTTTTGCGTGATTGTCTATACTATGTGGCGAACATGCCGGAGAGCGCTGATCCGCTGCTAAAGGAAATTCAGGACGTCTACCGGTTGAAGCGGTTGATTCCCACAAAGGATCAGGCGCTGCAGGAAATCAACATGGCGCAGGCAAGCGCGCTGCACTCGCTGAAAGAGATCATTGCCGCCGCCAGTGAGCAGTGGAACCGTTTTTGTTCCGGCAGCGCCCCAGCGCTTACTGCTTTCGTGGAACAAAGCAAAAACGCGCCTCAATATGTCGCAGTATTGGGAGAAGAATTAAAGCCGTTGTCTGAGGCGCTGCTTTCCACGGCGGTCTGGCTAATAGCGGACGCATCAAGGCAGACGGACACGCTGGCGATGGAAGTTGCTACTGCCCTGATCCTGATGCAGCACGCGCTGGAAAACTATTCGCATCTGGGCGGAGACTTCCCGGCACAAATGGCGCTGGTCGTGCAGCGCCTGACAAGTTGCCGCGTCGGGCAGACGCTGGCTGACGCCGACGCGCCGATTCTTGATGAGATGACCCGCCGCGCCCAGGAAAAGATGCTGATGACTCAGGTAGCGCGGGAAATTCAGACCAATCTGGGCGAAGTTGAACAACTGCTGGACGATTTTTTCCGCGACAACAGCAAGCGCCCGCAGGCATTGGAACTGGAAACTCCGTTAAACCAGGTTGCGGGCGCGTTGTCCATTCTGGGTCAGGAAGAGGCTGTTGCCTATCTGAAAGCCTGCAAAGAGCGGGTATTGGCTTTTGCCAGGCCGGATTACGTTGCGGATAGTGTTGCGTGTGAAGAAGTTGCGCGGGAAATTTCCACCCTGGGCTTTTTCGTGGATGCGCTTGCAGGCGGCGAGATCAGTTTTGGCGAATTCCGACACAAATTTGAAGTGCGCGTGATTTCTCCCGCTGAGATTGAAGACGAAGAGGCGGAAGAAGAAAAAGAAACTGTTGCCAGCGTTGAATTGCAACTGGAAAAACTGAAGGCGGAAACCAGAAATCTCCTGAGCGCCCTGCAAGCCGATCCGGAGAACGCGAAGCTGCGCAACCAACTGGCAAGCCGTTTGGAAGGCTTGCAAAAGGATGCGGATCTGGTTGCGGACGAAGCGCTTCTTTCGCAGGCCAAGGCGGCGCTCAAGGCGTTGAAGAAAACGAAGGAAAGCGCGCCAAGAGTAGAAGCGGTGGCGGAAGCGTTGGCGCCGATCAGCTCGCCGCCCGTGCTGCCGCAACCTTCGGCAGAAACCATGCAGTTGGTAGAAGCAGGCGAAGAAGAACTGGATGCCGAGCTGCTCGAAATCTTTTTGGAAGAAGCTCAGGAAGTTCTGGCAACCATCCGGGAAAATCTTGATGTTCTCTACCAGCAGCCGAATGATGTTGAAAACCTGATGGTCATTCGGCGTTCCATTCATACCCTGAAGGGCAGCGGACGCATGGTGGGTCTGAAAGACCTGGGCGAGACTGCCTGGGAGGTGGAACAGACCCTTAATCTCTGGCTGCGCCAGGAAATGCTGGTCACGCCTGAATTGCTGGAGATGATCCAGGAAGCGCATCAGACTTTCCTTGTCTGGGTAAACGCCATTTCCGCGCGCGATCATGCTTCTATTCCGAATAGAACCGCGCTGATCGCGCACGCGAACGCCATGCGCGGCGCGGGCGGGGAGGTTTCGGCAGTGCCGGGTGCGGCGGAAGAGCCTGAAACAGAAGAAAAACCCGATATTGATTTATCTGCCTCACAAATGGAGGGAACAGAGATTGACATGTCGGCATCGCAGATTTTTGCGGGCATTGAGCCTTTGGTCGAAGAGGCGGTCATTGAAGACGCGCGGTTGGAAAACTTTGCGGACGTGCTTGACATCGGGGAAGCAACTGAAGAAGTACCGGCGCTTGAAGTTGAAGCAAATGAAAGGGGTGCGCCGGAAAACCCTATCGTCGCTCCTGAGCAATCTGAGTACCCCGCCGCTCTGGAGCAGGAAAATAAAGGGGAAGAAAAAAATATCATTATAGACGGTCTTTCTATTTCGCCGCAGCTTTATGAGATTTTCAGGGATGAATCAACCGGTCATCTGAACACCCTGCAAAACTTCATAAGCATGCTTGAGCAGTCGTCGAGCATGGATACTCCTTATGAAGTCGGGCGCGCCGCGCATACCCTTGCGGGGATTGCCGGCACGGTTGGGATCAAACCGATCAATACGCTGGCGCATGAACTGGAAATGGCGCTCCTGCGGCGTAACGAGAGCGACCGGCGCGCGTCATTGGAAGGCATGGAAATTCTTGGGCAGACCGTTGAAACACTGGTTGCGATGCAGGCCAGCCTGTCTGAAGGCAATATGCCGGAGGCGAGAAACAAGTTAATCAAAATGCTGAGCGCGTTGTATCCGCCAGCCGTGGAGGAGGACTTCAAGGCCGAGCCGTATGAAGAAGAGCCTAGCGTTGAATTTGTTGCGCAGGAAGATGTTGACGCAGCTTATGCCATACTGGCAGGTACGGAGGAGGGTGAGCAGCTAAGCGATTACATCCTGCCCGATATAGCACAGCTTGATCTGCCGGATTCAATTCCAGAGTACCCACCTATACCGACTGTAGCGGCGGAAGAAGATAGGAGCGAGCAGTTTGATACTCCGCTGCCTGAGCTGCCGGGTTCAATTTCTGGAGATTTCCCTCTGCCTGTCGTAGCCGTTGCCTCTGCGAAAGAGCCGGAAGGCAATCATTTTGATATGCCGCAGGCTCATCTGCCGGATTCAATTCTTGCGGACTTTTCCTCGCTTGCCATACCCGCTGAGCTTGTAGAAGAGCCAGAAAGCAATCAGGTTGAGATGCCGCAGCCTCATCTACCTGATTCAATTTCTGAAGACTTTCCTGCGCCTGCCGCACCAGTTGTTGTGTCCGCGCAGGAACTGGAAAATAATCGCTTTGACGTGCCGCAGTCGCATCTGCCGGATTCAATTCTTGAGGATTTCTCTTCGCTTGCCGTAGCCGCTGCGCCTTTTGAGGAACAGGAAAGCGATCAAATCGGTCAAATCAGCGCTGCTTTGCACGCGCAGGATAGAGCGCCTGAAAATGAGGAACCAACGGCGGCAGGCAACTACCTGCCTGTTGAGGCGACTGGCGAATTTGCGGCTCTTCAGGCAATGGCGGACGACGCGAATGTTCCCAGTCTGGATGTGGATTATGCCGAAGCTCCGCCGGTAGAAAGCAAGCCGGAATTTGTGCTGCCAATACTGAAAGACGAATTTGACGATCAGTTGATGCCGATTTTTCTGGAGGAAGCAATAGATTTGCTTTCCGGCTTCCAGAAAGAAATTACTGCCTGGCGCGCCAACAGGAAGGATGAAGCCGCGCCACATGCCCTGGCTCGTCTGCTGCATACCTTCAAGGGCGGCGCGCGAATGGCGGGGGCGATGAATCTGGGCGAACTGACCCACGCTACGGAGACGCGGGTAGGTGAACTGGCGCATGTCGATGGAGGAAGCGCCGCCGACCTGGATGAAATTGCCTCAATCATAGACACCCTTGCCGAAACGGTTGAGCGGTATAGAGCGGGGAATTTTGCCGCGATTGTCGCGCCGGCATCGCTTGGGAAGGCATTGGCGGGAGAACGCGCGCCGGTCATGCCGATGGAAGCGCCATCGCTTGCACAGTCTGGGCAAATTGAACAACTGGCGGAAGAGCCTGAAAAGCCGACACCTCAGATTCAGGCAGTGCCGGAAGGCGAAGGCGCTCGCGCCCAGATGCGCGTGCGCGCTGATTTGGTTGACCAACTGGTCAACGAAGCGGGCGAGCTTTCCATCGCGCGCGCCCGGATTGAAGGCGAAATGCGCGACCTGAAAGGCTCGCTGGTTGATTTGACCGAAAACGTTATCCGTCTGCGTCGCCAGTTGCGGGAAATCGAAATTCAGGCGGAAACCCAGATTCAGGCGCGTACCGGCATGGATGCCAAAGCCGATTTTGACCCGCTGGAACTCGACCGCTTCACCCGCTTCCAGGAATTGACCCGGATGATGGCCGAATCGGTCAATGACGTGGCGACGGTGCAGCAAAACCTCCTGAAGAATCTGGATGGCGCTGATGCGGCCATCATTGCCCAGGCACGCCTGAATCGCCATCTGCAGCAAGCTCTGATGAGCGTGCGCATGGTACCGTTTTACAGCCAGAGCGAGCGCCTTTACCGGCTGGTGCGGTTAACCGCCAAGGAGCTTGACAAACGCGCCAATCTCGACATTCATGGCGGGCAGGTGGAAATGGACCGTTCGGTTCTGGAAAAAATCCTCTCGCCACTGGAACACATGTTGCGCAATGCGATTGCGCATGGCCTGGAAGCGCAAGAAGGGCGGATTGCGGCGGGCAAGCCGGAGACCGGCGAAATTGTCCTTTCCCTTGTGCAGGAGGGCAATGAAGTCATTCTGACCCTGTCCGACGACGGCAGCGGGATGGATGTCGCTCGCATCCGCGCCAAGGCGGAAAGCGCCGGGTTGCTGAAACAAGGACAGAAAATCAATGACCAGGAGCTGCTGAACTTCATCTTCACCTCAGGATTTTCCACAGCATCCAGCGTTTCCCGCGTCGCCGGGCGAGGCGTAGGCATGGATGTGGTTAAAACGGAAATTTCCGCGCTTGGCGGGCGGATCGAAATTATTAATAATCCCGGTGAGGGTGCGACCTTCCGCCTCTATCTGCCGCTTACTCTGGCCGTTACCCAGGTTGTTTTGATCCAGGTGGCGGACAGGCTGTTTGCTGTTCCTTCTGCCATGGTCGAGCAGGTCATGGAAGTCAAGGAGCGCATCATCAATGAGATGCGAAGCAAGGGTGAAGCGGTCTGGCAGGGGCGGCACTATCCATTTCACTATCTGCCGCGTCTTTTGGGCGACAATACAACTGTGCAGGAGCCTCGCCGTCTTTACTGGGTGATGCTGCTTCGTTCCGGTAATCAACGGGTTGCGGTGCTGATTGACGAGATGTACGGCAATCAGGAAATTGTGGTGAAAAATGTCGGGCCGCAAATGGCGCGGGTTGTCGGCATTGCTGGCGCTTCCGTCCTTGGCGATGGCAGGGTGGTGCTGATCCTGAACCCGGTTGCCCTTGCCAGTCGGATGACAGGTGTGGGCAGTCAGATTCTGGAGGCAGCCGCCAGACAGGATGTAGTTCCGAAGACGGTTGCGGCGGAAAGCGTAAGCCGCCAGCCTTCGATCATGATCGTTGACGATTCGCTTACCGTGCGCAAGATTACCAGCCGACTTCTGGCGCGTGAAGGTTATCAGGTTGTGCTTGCCAAGGATGGTGTGGATGCGCTTGAGCAACTGCTTGACTTTGTCCCGGATGCCATTCTGTCTGACATTGAAATGCCACGCATGGACGGGTTTGATCTTGTTCGCAATATTCGCGCGGATCAACGTTTGAAGAAGATACCCATCATCATGATTACTTCGCGCACGGCTGACAAGCATCGCAATTTGGCGAAGGAAATCGGCGCCGATCATTATCTGGGCAAACCCTATAACGAAGAGGAGTTGCTGGAGTTGCTGGCCGGGTATATCCGCCGGTAAGGGAATATTCGCCGTGGGGGATGTCCTGCCACCTATTTGTCGGCGTATGGATTGTGGCTCGTGTTGAATTGCAGGCGCAGCGGCGTGCCGGTGAGACGAAAAGCCTCCCGGAAAGTGTTTTCCAGATAACGGCGATAACTTCCCGGGATGCGCTCCAGGGCGTTGCCGTGAATAACGATTATCGGGGGATTCATGCCGCCCTGATGCGCGTAACGCATCTTGGGGCGGAACGCGCCGTGGCGGGGCGGCGCTTGGCGGGCGACGGCATGCAGAAGGACGCGGGTTAGCTTGGGCGTAGACAGTTTCGCGGTAGCGGCAGCATATGCCTGGTCAACCGAAGCAAAGAGTTTGTCAATGCCGGTATTTTCCCGCGCCGAGATGAAATGAAAGCGGGCAAAATCAAGAAATTTCAGCTTGTAAGCAACGATCTGGCGAATCTGTTCTTTTTTGTAGGCATCCAGCCCGTCCCATTTATTGATGGCGACGACCAGAGCCCGCCCGCTTTGCACGATGAAATCGGCGATATGCGCGTCCTGATCGGATATGTCCTGGCGGGCGTCCAGCATGAGAATCGCTACTTGCGCACCCTCAATTGCTTGCAGGGTTTTGATGACGGAGAACTTTTCCACCGCCTCGAATACCCTGCCTTTTCTGCGTAGTCCTGCTGTGTCGACCAGGCGGTAACTCTTGCCGTTGCGCTCGAAATCCACGGCAATGGCGTCGCGGGTCGTGCCGGGCTGGTCAAAGGCAATGACGCGCTCTTCTCCGACCAGCGTATTGATGAGGGTTGACTTGCCGACATTGGGACGCCCGGCGATAGCAATTTTCAGCGCGGGCTGGCTTTCCTCTTCTGCTGCGTCCTCGTCCGGGAAGCATTGCAGGGTACGCTCAATCAGGGCATGGATGCCTTCGCCATGCGCGGCGGAGATGGCTTCCGGTTCGCCCAGACCAAGCTCATGGAACTCGGCAGTGACGACGCCGTGCCGCATCCCTTCCGCCTTGTTGACGGCAACCACGACGGGACATTCCAGGCGGCGCAGTCTGGCGGCAATATCCTGATCTTGCGGCGTTATGCCGTCGCGCCCATCTACCACCAGAATAACCGCGTCGGCCTCAATAATGGCTTCTTCAGTCTGCCGCGCCATGGCGAACATAATGCCTTCCCTGACCAGCGGCTCAAACCCGCCGGTGTCTACGACCAGAAAGGCCTGGTCGCCAACCCGCCCATGCCCATAATGGCGGTCGCGGGTCAAGCCGGGAAAATCGGCAACCAGCGCGTTCCGGCTACGGGTCAGGCGGTTGAACAGCGTGGATTTCCCGACATTGGGACGACCAATGAGCGCGACAATTGGTTTCATGGGCTGTTATCGAATTTCCAGCGCCTCGATAGTGCCATCCCTGGACTGCACCAGAATCTGATCGCTGGCAATGCGTATAGGCATGACCAGAATGGGCGAGCCGTCAATTTTGGCGCGCCCGACCAGGAGGCCACTGATTCGCTCAATGATATGGACGTAGCCTTCCACATCGCCTGCCGCAAGGTAATCGCTGCCGACGATTTGCGGCGCGGTGAGCTTGCGGCGCAACAGGCGATCCATTTTCCAGCGGCTGCTGCCGGAACTAACATCAAGCGCATGTACGGCGCTTTCGTCATCGGTGATAAAAACACTGCTGTGGTCGACAGATAGTCCGGCCCAGGAAGAAATGTCGCGTGACCACAGGGAACTGCCGCCCTGCGAGAAATCAAAGCAGGTCACCCGTCCCTGAAAGGCGACGGCGCAGCCGATATTTCCGGCGGCAGCAGGCGGGGAAACGATGTCGGAGATTCGCTCAAGCTCGGTTGCGCCCTTGGGGAGCGCGACCGTGCCTTCCCATATCGGTGCGCCGTTTTGTTCGGAGAGAGCTAACAACTTGCCGCCGGGAAAGCCGGTCAGGATGAACTGGCTGGCAAATACCATCGGCGCGGTGTTGCGTAGCGAGAGGTTGGGAACCGGGCGCTGATAAAACCATTTGCGCCTGCCTTCCGGGTCAAAGGCGCTGATTCGGTTATCGCCACCGCGCACGACAATCATGCCTGCCTCAACAAGCGGCGGCGCGAGAATTTCGCTGTTGGTCCGCGCCTGCCACAAGGGCGAGCCATCGTGGGCAGAGAAGGCAAGTATCTCGCCCTGACGGGAAGCGACGACAACTTGCTCGCCATCACTGCCAACTCCTGCGGAAAGAGGTTTGTCCGTTTTGATCCGCCATTTCTCCACCCCGTTTTCCAGGCGGGCGATACTGCCGTTTGCGGCAGCGACAAAAACAGCGTTGCCGGCGACAGCCGGGTAGAACACCGCGTCATCCGCCTTGCCGATGGAGTAACGCCACAGGGAATGAGGACGCGCCTTTTCCTGCAAGGCAGGCAATTCCGCCATCTTTACCTTGGTGCTGCTGGAAAATGGGTTCAGGGAATCCAGGGTCGAACAGCCGCTGAGAAAGCTCACTGCCAACAACAAGGGGACAAATCTTTTAGGCATCAGCCTCTCCCAAAGCGTTCAATTTTTGTCGCAGCAAAGGCGAAACATGCTCCTCTCTGGCGATTGTCTTGCCGGCGTTTTTTTCGGCGGCCATTTGCTCCTGGAGAGCAATCGCTTCCCTGTAAGCGGCTTTTGCCTCCGCAAACTTGCCTGCCGCTACATGAACATCGCCTTTCATTTCGGCGTAGGCAGCGGCAAAAGCAGCGGCTGGCTTATGCTTCAATTCACCAAGAGCGTTTTCGTATTCTTTAATGTCGAGCAACAGCCCTGCCAGGCGCAGACGGGCAATATCGGCTATTTCATCCCCACCATGCTTGACAACCCAGGAGAGTTGAATGCGGGCGGTTTCGCGGTCGTCCATGGCGATGGCGTGTTTGGCCGCGAGAAGCACGCCCAATGGCGCGAAGGAGGTTCCGCCGAATTTGTCGGTCAATTCGCCGGTTAACAGTTTGATTTGCGGCATGTTGTCACTGGCGACCGCGTTTTGCAGAGCAATGAAAACCGTGCCGGCCTCGGCGGACAGTTTGCTTTGCCGCCATTGCCAGCCTTGCCAGCCTGTAACGGCAATGGCAACCGCGCAGAGTAGCCAGGTAAGGAGCGTGCCGTATTGTTTCCACCAGGCCTTGAAGTTTTCGATTTGTTCCTGTTCTTCCAGATCATAGACAGCCATGGTCAGTTTTTCCTATTAAGCAAAATGGGTGGAGAGAAAATAGGCGAGATCGGCGAGCCGCACAAGCTCCTGCTCGCGTTCTTTATCCCGCAAGGGTTTGACGAGTACGGACGCGGCGCTTGCTTCATCTTCTCCGATCAAAATCGCGCAGGTTGCGCCGCTGGCGTCCGCCTTTTTCATCTGTGATTTGAAGCTGCCGCCGCCGCAATGCAGGATAACCCGATACCCTGTATCGCGTAATTGTTCCGCCGCCTGAAATGCCAGACGGGTGGTACGTTCGCCCGTGCCTTCGCCTTGATGGACGACGTAAATATCAGGCGCGCCGTTTCCGGCAGCGTCGTTCTGAAGGATGAGTTCAAGCAGGCGTTCCATGCCGATGGCGAACCCGCAGGCAGGCGTGGGCTTGCCGCCCAATTGCTCGACAAGACCATCGTAACGCCCGCCGGCGGCGACAGTGCCCTGCGCGCCCAAATCGTTTGTGAGCCACTCGAACACGGTCAGGTTGTAGTAATCCAGACCGCGCACCATGCGAGGGTTGACCGTGAAAGATACGCCTTCGTCGTTAAGAATCCGGGTCACGCCCGCGAAATGGGCATGCGATTCTTTGCCCAGATAGGCGGGCAATTCCGGCGCGTCCGCGCATATGGCCTGGGTAGTCGGATTTTTGCTGTCGAAAATCCGCAAGGGATTGCTGTAAAGACGGCGACGGGCATCTTCGTCAAGCGATGTTTCGTATTTTTCCAGATAGGCGATCAGGTCTTGCCGATGGCGCGCGCGTTCTTCCGGCTGCCCGAGGCTGTTGATGTTGAGGGTCAGGGATAAGTCCAACTCCTGCCAGAGACGGGCAAGCAACAAAATCTGTTCGGCATCCACATCCGGGCCGGGAAAGCCAAAGGCTTCCGCGCCGATTTGATGGAATTGCCGGTAACGCCCTTTTTGCGGGCGTTCATGCCTGAACATTGCACCCATGTAATATAGGCGAAGTGTATGCTGATTTGCCAGCCCGTGCTGGATAACGGCGCGGACGCAGCCAGCCGTGCCTTCCGGGCGCAGGGTGAGCGGCTCGCCATTCAGGGCGTCGGAGAAGGAATACATTTCCTTCTCAACGATGTCGGTAACTGCGCCGATGGCGCGGGAAAAAAGCGGCGTCGGCTCGACGATCGGGGTCTGGACGGGTAGATAGCCATAGCCGCACAGGCATTTCGCCACCAGCGCTTCCAGCCATTCCCAGCGCAACGCTTCGCCAGGCAGAATGTCGTTCATGCCTCGGACAGATTGTAGTTTTTGCTTCATGCGCTCATTTTCTTCGGGTAGGTACGCGCGACGTAATTTTCCAGTATTTTGAGAAAATCCATAAGGATATGCTCACCCTTCAGGGTACAGGTTTTTTCACCGTCTTCGTAGACGGGCGCGGCGGGCGCCTCATTCGTGCCGGGCAGAGAAATACCGATATTGGCATGACGCGATTCGCCGGGGCCATTGACGATGCAACCCATGACCGCGACACGCAATTTCTCGATTCCCGCATAGGTTTCCCGCCACAGCGGCATACGCATCCTGATATGGGTTTCCACAGATTGCGCCAATTCCTGAAATAAAGTTGACGCGACACGCCCGCATCCGGGGCAGGCAATGACTTGCGGCATGAACGCGCGTAACCCCAAACTCTGAAGAATCTCCCGCGCCACGATGACTTCTTCCGTTCTGGAAGCGCCCGGCGTGGGCGTGAGCGAAACGCGGATAGTATCGCCAATGCCTTGTTGCAGCAGAATGGCAAGCGGCGCGGTGGAGGCAACGATGCCCTTGATGCCCATGCCCGCTTCGGTCAGCCCCAAATGCAGGGCAAAACGCGACCGGGCGGCCAACTCCTGATAAATGTGGAGCAAATCCTGAGCGTTGGAAACCTTGCAGGAGAGAATGATATGGTGACCGGGAAGGCCAATGGCCTCGGCCTGGGCGGCAGATTCCAGAGCGGAAGCAATCATCGCTTCCCGCATGACTCCCGCCGGCTCTTGCGGGACAGAGCGCCTACCATTTTCATCCATCAGCCTTGCCAGCAGCGCCTGATCGAGACTGCCCCAATTCACGCCGATTCGTATCGGCTTGTCGTAGCGGCAGGCCATTTCTATCATGGTCGCAAATTGCGCGTCTTTATTCTTGCCAAAGCCGACGTTGCCGGGGTTGATCCGATATTTGGCGAGCGCCTCGGCACAGGCAGGATAATCGGCGAGCAGGCGGTGTCCGTTATAATGAAAGTCGCCGATCAAAGGAACGGGATGGTTCAGTTGCAGGAGGCGTTCATGTATTTTCGGTACGGCGGCGGCGGCTTCCGGCGTATTGACGGTGATACGCACCAACTCGGAACCTGCCTCAAAGAGGTCAACGCACTGACGGGCAGTAGCTTCGACATCGACTGTATCGGTATTGGTCATGGACTGGACGACGACCGGTGCCTTGCCGCCGAGGGCAATTGTCCCAATCCGGCAGGAATACGTGCCTGCTTGTCCCGGTAGTTTGCCGTAAAAAGTCCGTTCGCTCATTGCAGTTTGACCGTAGCGACATCGTTGCTGTTGGGCTGCAAGGGTCTGGGTTCGCCTTGATAATAGAGACGAACGCCGGAAGCGCGACCAATGACAATGGTGACAGGAGGGGTGATCGTGAGTTCGTGGCTCGAATTGGCCTCGTGCAAATGGGAATGCAGCCGTTGTTCATTTTTGTCGGTTATTTCGACCCAGGATGTTCCCTGGAATTCAAGCCGCAAGTTGCCGTTGTCCTGGGCAGGAGGAGAGGATGCGGAGACAGGAAATGCGGCGGTTATGGCGGGCAAAGCATCATGGGTATCTGGAGCATGCTCTTCCTCGGCAGGTGCAGGTGCGACCGGCACAGGCTCCGGAATCGACGCCTCATGCGCTACCGGCGCGATAGGGATATTTTCAGGCGCTTCGGACGCCAGCTTTAGTTCCAGATGTTGCGGCGCGAAGAAGTAAATGACAACAGCCATGACGAACAAGGCAATGCCCAGCGTGATGATGAGCCTGTCCCGTTTTTGCGCCGTCTGCCCCTGGAGAGGCATGGTGACGCGGATCGGTTTGGGCAAATCAAGTGTAGGCGCAGTCAGACCAGGTGCTTGTTCGAGCATGGCCAGCAGAGGCTGGGGGTCCAGGGCAACGGCAAGAGCGTAATTGCGGACAAAGCCGCGCGCAAAGGTCTTTCCCGGCAAAGCAGCCAGATTGCCGGTCTCCAGCGCGACGACCTGCCGCTCGCCCAGACGCAGCCGACTTGCAAGTTCGGCCTGGCTCAAACGCGCGGCTTCGCGGGCGGCATAAAGCCGCCTGCCAACCTCCACAGCGGGAGAAATGCCGGAAAGGACAGGAGAATCGGACGGAGCGGAAAATTCAGAGGGCGAAGCAACCTCATCCTTCATTGGTAATTGCCCTTCAGATAGGTCTGATATTCTGGCGAAGCGGGATAACGCCTACGCAGTTGCGTTGCCAGGCTTTTTTCCTCCATATGATTCCCCAGCTTGTTTTCGACACGGATGCCCAGCCAGAGCGCCTCGGCGGATGGTTGCCAGCCTGTCTGGAAAAGCTCCAGCAGCCGGTTTCTGGCTTCGACAATGCTGCCTTCTTCATAGGCCATCTGCGCGAGCAGTACTTGCGCCGTGGGTGCGCCATCCGGCGCGAAGCGAATGGCGTTCAGGAGATGATCTCTGGCGGTTTCCTTGTCGCCTGTCTTGAGGGCGCAGGAGCCGGCGTTGGCATAGGCGCGATCCGGCGTTTCATAAAGCGGGTTGCGCACGGCAACGATGAAATGTGCAAGGGCGGCTTTCTGTTTGGCGGGGTCGGCTTGCTGGCAGAGAAACCAGCCGTAGTTATTGTTGATTTCCGGGTCATTGGGGGAGATGCTGATGGCGCGTTTGAAATCGCTTTCCGCTGAAGCGTTGTCACGCAGAGTGGTGTAAATCAAGGCGCGCAGGTTGAAGGCAGGGGCATAGGAAGAATCGGCGGTAATCGCGATATTGCTTTCTTCCAGAGCTATGGAAAAAGCGCCGCCCTCAAAATAAAGGGCGGCCAGCTCCGTATGCAGACGCGCCTGGGTGCGCGGATCATTGGCAATAGGCTGGACACTGCTGGAATCCGGCAAATAGACCTGCTGCGCCTTTGCCGCTTCAGGCAGGAAGGACAGAAGCAATACAAAGGCCAACATGAAGGGAAGATAGGCAAAACGTTTCATATTGTATGTTCCTTCAAAAAAATGGCGTGCCGCTGGTTTGCGCGTGGAATGATACGGGAAGACGCGCGTTTGTTGCGCACCTGCCCGGCCAGTTGTCCGCAAGCGGCGGTAATATCGCTGCCGCGAGTCTTGCGCGTGGTGGCAATTTTCCCTGCCGCCAACAGGATTTCCGCGAAACGGCGAACACGTTCCGCGCCGGGGCGGCGATATTCCGAACCGGGAAATGGGTTAAAAGGGATTATATTAAACTTGCAGGATATTTTCTCCGTCAAGGCAAGCAGGGCGTGCGCGTCCGCTGCGCTGTCGTTTACGCCGGCAAGTAGTGCATATTCAAAGGTCACGAAATCGCGCGGCGCTTTTTCCAGATAGCGCCGACAGGCCGCCATTAGTTCCGCAAGCGGATATTTGCGGTTGATCGGCACTAGCTGATCACGCAGGGCGTCATTTGCCGCATGCAGGGAAACGGCAAGCGCCACCGGGCATTCTTCGCGCAGCCTGTCCATAGCCGGAATCAGGCCGGCGGTTGAAACTGTCACCCGGCGGCGGGACAGGCCGTAGGCGTTATCGTCCAGCATAAGATTGAGGGCAGGGATCAGGTTGTCAAGGTTCGCCAGGGGTTCGCCCATACCCATGAATACCACGTTGGAAATAATCCGCTCATCTTTGGGGTCATGGCCGAAAAAGCGGTTTGCCTGCCAAAGCTGGCCGATTATTTCGGCGGTGGTCAAATTGCGGCTGAATCCCTGTTTGCCGGTAGCGCAAAAGGCGCATTCGAGCGCGCACCCGGCCTGGCTGGAAACGCAAAGCGTGCCGCGCCCGGCTTCGGGAATGAACACCGTTTCAATCGCGTTATTGTCGCCTATGTCGAAGAGGAATTTATGCGAGCCGTCTGCCGAGATGGAGGTGGTAATGAGGGTGGGCGGCAAAATGATCGCGTTCGCCTTCAGTTTTTCGCGCAGGGATTTTGCCAGATCGGTCATGGTCTCGAAATCCATCGCGCCGAAACGATGCAGCCAACGCAGCGTTTGCGTGGCGCGAAAAGGTTTTTCTTGCAGGCTGGCAAACCAGAGAGAAAAACGTCCGGCGTCGAAATCAAGCAGGTTTTGCACGGGGATTGCTTTATCTGGCAGACTTATCCGTCAATCAGCGTCCCGCATAGGTATTCATGCCGGGAAAGAAAAACGCGGTTTCCGCCGCCGCCGTATCTGCCCCATCAGAGCCATGCACCGCGTTGGCGTCAATGGAGTCGGCAAAATCGGCGCGAATCGTGCCGGGCGTGGCTTGTTTCGGGTCGGTAGCGCCCATTAGATCGCGGTTTTTGGCGATGGCGTTTTCGCCTTCGAGGATTTGTACCATGACAGGCCCGGAAACCATGAAAGCGACCAGGTCCTTGTAGAACGGGCGCTCCTTATGCACCACATAAAACTGTTCCGCTTCTTCTGCGGACAGCCATACCATCTTTGCCGCTATTACCTTGAGGCCGTTTTCCTCAAAGCGCGAATAAATTCTGCCGATAACATTCTTTTTTACGGCGTCTGGTTTGATGATGGAAAGGGTGCGCTCAATTGCCATAACATGCTCCGGGAAAGGCCAAAAAATATAATTTTATCACGGCATTGCCGACGGCGGGACGTTGCGCGTATGCCGTCTCAGCCCTGTCCCTGCGGGGGAGTCTGTGGCGATTCAGGCAATCGCATTTAGCTCAAAGTGACGATGCTGCCTTGCTGGAAGCGCCGCACGCCAGCGTGGCTACGAGGTTAATAGCCGGGCTAGTGCCCGGCGCTCCCGGATGTTCCAGAGATTACGGTGATCCCAATACTTTCCAGAAGTTAAGACATATGCGTGTGCTATTGTTCTGTATTGCGATTATCTTGTCCCGCTTCTCTGGGGCGGGGAGTGTTAGACTATTAATTTTTTCAATCAGCGGTATGGCGCTTTTCCCCCGTTATCTTTTGCTGGCGGTCTTGCTTCTTTTGGCAGACCAGGCGACAAAGCTCATGATCCTGGCTAATTTTGAACTGGGCGAGCATGTAGAGCTGACGCCGTTCTTCAGTCTGATCCTGGTCTATAACCCTGGCGCGGCATTCAGTTTTTTGGCGGATGCTTCCGGTTGGCAGAAATGGTTTTTTGTCCTGCTGGCGGCGGCTATTTCTCTCTGGATCGTGGTTTTGCTGTGGCGGCACCCGGAACGCCGCCGGGAAAATATCGCGCTGTCCCTGATTATGGGCGGGGCGTTGGGTAATACCGTAGATCGCCTGGCCTACGGCAAAGTCGTAGACTTTCTTGATTTTCATCTTGGCGGACATCATTGGCCGGCCTTTAACCTTGCCGATGCGGGCATTACCATAGGCGCGGCGCTCCTGGCGCTGGACGCCTGGCTTGCCTGGCGTTCCGGCAAAGAGGCAGCGCCGGGAGTTTCCCCATGAACAAGCTGACGCAAGCGGACAGTTTTTTAACTTTGCATTACCGAATTGCTACGGCGGAAGGCGAGGAGCTGGTTTCCACCTTTGGCCTGTCGCCTGCCACCTTGCAGATGGGAAGCGGGCAATTGGCGGAAGGGTTGGAGCGTTGCCTGCTTGGTCTGGGCGAAGGCGAGCGACGAATATTTGATTTGACGCCGGAACAGGCTTTTGGTTTAGCCAATCCTGCCCTGGTTGAGTGCATTCTGCTTGCCGCCCTGCCGGAAGGTATGGCGTTGCGGGAGAATTCACTGGTTGAATTTACGACGCCGGAAGGACGTTCATTTTCCGGTTTTTTGCGGGAATTGACCGCCACGCACGGGCTTTTTGATTTTAACCATCCGCTTTCAGGCAAGGCCATTCGCTTTGAGGCGGAAATTCTGTCAATTTTGTAGTATGGAAGTTCTGCTTGCGAATCCGCGCGGTTTTTGCGCTGGCGTGACTCGCGCCATTGTTGCCGTTGAGCGGGCGTTGGAAAAATTCGGCGCGCCGGTCTATGTTCGCCACGAGGTTGTGCATAACCGCTTTGTTTGTGATGAGTTGCGCGCCAAAGGCGCAATTTTTATTGAGGATGTGCGCGAAGTGCCATTCGGCAGCGTGTTGGTGTTCAGCGCGCACGGCGTGCCAAAGGCGGTGCAGCGCGAAGCGGAAGCGCGGAGGTGCAGGATATTCGACGCAACCTGCCCGCTTGTGACCAAGGTGCACCTGGAAGTCAAACGGATGCGCGACAGAGGGCGGGAAGTTGTGATGATCGGGCATCAGGGACACCCGGAGGTAGAAGGCACGATGGGGCAATGCGAGACTGGCATCTATCTGGTGGAAGACATTGCCGATGTGGAAACGCTACGAGTGACGACGCCGGAAAAACTCTCCTTTGTGACCCAGACCACTCTCTCGATTACGGACGTGCATGAAATCGTGGATCATCTGCGTCAACTTTTCCCCAGCATCAGCGGGCCGAAGAAGGACGATATTTGTTACGCCACCCAGAACCGGCAAAATGCCGTCCGGGATTTGGCGGCGGTCTGCGATCTGGTGCTTGTGGTAGGCAGCCCTAACAGTTCCAATTCTCGCCGCCTGTGCGAAGTGGCCGCCAGTCTGGGTGTGGAGGCGCACCTCGTGGATTCTGCCGAGGAAATTCAGGATGACTGGCTGGCGGGCAAGGTCAGGGTAGGAGTTTCTGCGGGCGCGTCCGCGCCGGAAAAACTGGTTGCCGAGGTCATCGAGCGCCTGAAGCAGACGGGATGCGGCGCGGTTAAAGAGCTTCCGGGTGATGAGGAGAACATCCATTTTCCGTTGCCCAGAGGGCTATGAAAAAATAGGCATAATTGTTAAATATAGACCCGGCTACTAAGTATTGAATAATTTTACATCATCCCCATATAAGTGAAATGGACAAAGAAGATGGTCGCAGGCTGTCGCGCGAAGCACAGCATGAGAGACGCAAACAGGCAGTGCGGCTGCATCGGCAGGGCATAACGATGATGGCCATCGCTGCCACGTTGGGCGTTGCC
>Ga0099364_10001866_pt1 | contig 34091 bp, 16 predicted proteins | sample TergutTh196P3_FD_73070 | JGI IMG/M metagenome (GOLD analysis project Ga0099364, IMG submission 73070) | Microcerotermes parvus P3 segment gut microbial communities from Pointe-Noire, Republic of the Congo - Th196 P3 | ecosystem: Host-associated > Arthropoda: Insects > Digestive system > Gut ... | reverse complement strand
CAAAGGAACTTACGTCAGACCAATTACTCCTCTTATTGTAGCTTAGGCGATGAGATAGTTCAAGCCACGACTGGCTACCGTAGCTTGTCTAAATATTATTGTAGCAAAGGAAATCTATGTCATGAAAGTCATGAAAAAAAGTTTTCTCAAGACAAAATCTCGCATTTTATCGGCATTCCTGGCGGTCGTAATGTTGGTCACACTGATTCAACTAACCGAACAGACTTCCGCTACCCCGGTTGAAGTGGATTGGTCGGGGAGCAGGATTACCGATTCTCTCCTTGCCCAGATGGTTTCAAACGGGAAAATTCCCAATAACGTCACTAAGTTGTCGTTACACAACAACCAAATCAGCGACCTGTCACCTTTAGCCGAGTTAACTTCACTCGAAACCTTGATTTTAAGCGACAACAGAATCACGGATATTTCCCCTTTGGGTGCATTGCCGAACCTGGTGGGGTTGAATCTTAATTTCAACCGGGTTGACCTCTCTACGGTGCCGAACATGAGCAATCTTGAATGGCTGTACCTGCAAAATAATAATATCAGCGACCTGGCAAATATAAGCAGACTCACGAATTTAAAACGCGTAACTTTACACAACAACCAAATCAGCGACCTCACCCCACTCATGAAACTGGTTAATCTGGAATGGATGATGCTGTGCAATAACAACATCGTGGATATCAAACCCCTGGAACGCTTGACGAAACTCGAATGGCTGACCATGATTAACAACGACATCACCGATATTTCGCCGTTACAGTCACTGAAAAATCTTGAGGTTCTGGATTTATACAACAACAACATCAGTGACATCACCCCATTGGAAGCACTCAACAAACTGGAAGCGTTGACCCTGGATGGGAATCAAATTAACGACGTTACCGCTTTAGCGAATTTGACCGGTCTGGTCTATCTGTTTTTGAATAACAACCAAATCACCGACCTCACCCCATTAGAATGGCTGATTAACATGGGAATGTTGGGAATCGACGATAACCCGATTCCACCGGAAGAAGTCTCTGAATTCCGTACGAAACTTTCGGCAAACAAAGACAAGGCGGCCCAAACATCCGAAGCGACTTCTGCAACGACGAGCGGCGGCTCGGGTTCACGAACAACCACCGGCACGAACGTTTCGGTCGGAACTTCGATAGTAACAGTCACAGGCGGGACTTCAGTAATAACCGTAACCGCAGGGACTTCAATAGTAACCGCAACAGCGGGGACTTCAATAGTAGACATCACAGCGGGGACTTCATTTGTGAGCGTTCCGGGCGGTACTTCGGTAGTGAACATCACCGGCGGGACTTCAATCGTAAACGTAACCGGCGGAACTTCAATCGTGAATGTCACCGGCGGGACTTCAATAGTGAGCGTTTCGGGCGGAACTTCCTTTGTAAGCGTTTCGGGGGCAACTCCGACGACTTCAGCAAATTCCGCAACTTCCGGAAACAGCGCCAACGGCACTAACATAACCTCGGTTTCAGCTTCACGGACTATGCGGACAACGAGCGCGAATTCCGGGAACGCTTCAAACAGCGGCGGAAAAACTGCGTTCGTTACTGCTTCGACGAGTGCGCCCACAGGAAACGGGAGCAACGATTCTTCGGCCACAACTTCACCGGGCGAAAAGATTTACACACGCGGACACGTTCTCGGCAATTCGACCATAGGAATCGGTGATGCACTGGAAATTCTGAAATACCTGGCGGGAATGACAAGTCTGCTTCAAGACGGTAATGATTCATTCACGGCCGCATTGATTGTCAGCAAAGACGAACCGAAAATCGCCGACGTGTTGGAAATCCTCAAATATCTTGCAGGAATGACAAACGCACTTCATACCGAGTAATTTTCCAAAAAATCTATTGGAAATCTATTGACAAACTCCTTAAAAAAGGGTATAATCAAATTCGAACGAAAATAGGAGGTGTAAAATAATGGGTACAGTTGAGTTAATCAGCGCGATTCTCTTGATTTTGTCTTGTGTGTTTATAATCGTGATTGTATTTTTCCAAGGCGGAAGCAAAGGGGGAATGTCACAGACCATCACAGGGCAGAGTTCTGATAACTATTATCAGCGGAATGCAGGGCGTTCAAAAGAAATGCGACTTAAGAGATTCACTACTATAGCGGCGGTCGTTTTCTTCCTTGTAGCGATTGCCGTAAACGTGATTGCGGTGCATTTCCCGAACGGGCTTACTAAGATTGGATAAAGTATTATGTCAAAGAAACCTAAGAAACATTCCAAAAGCCGGAAAAGCCATAAAATCCCGAAAAACATTAACAATAAAGCGGCGAAGCGTGAAAAAAACGCTAAAGCCGCTTCGGCGTTTAAGGGGGAAGTTTTACGTGTTGCGCGGACTCACGGATTCATCAAGAGTTCGGAGGAGTCGGCGGCAGGTGAATACTTCGTATCCGGTCGTGATTTATTGGGTGCGATTCCGGGCGATGTTGTCTTGTTCGAACCGACAGCAAAACAGCGCGACGAAAAGACTCTTCCGGAGGCTAAAGTCGTTCGCATATTGAAAATGAGCAGTAATCTCCTCACGGGGACGATTATCGAAGAACACGGGCAACTCTGCTTGAATCCCGACAGTTTCGGCTCGCGCAGTCCCCTCGAAATCGACAACCTCGGCGGGCTTTCGGTCAAATCGGGCGATAAAGTCAGTTTCACCCTCAAATCCCGCGGGAAGAAACACCACGAGCATATCGTTGACGTTACCGCCATTTATGGGAAGAGTACGTATGCCCACGTCTGCGTCGCAGCATATCTGGAAGAAAAGGGCATTGTCACCGATTTCGGGGAAGAAGCCCTGTCTGAAGCCGACTCCTGCGGTAAAACCGTCGAACCCGATGAAATCCCCAATCGCCTGGATTTACGGGGATTGCCCATCTTCACAATCGACGGCGGCGATACCAAAGACATTGATGATGCCATAAGCATCGAAAAAAACGAAAACGGCTACCGACTCGCTGTGCATATTGCCGATGTTTCCCACTACGTGACCCCGCACAGCGCATTAGATGAAGAGGCGTTCGGCAGAGGCACCAGCGTTTACATAGCCGACTTAGTAGTCCCTATGTTGCCGAAAGCCCTTTCCAACGGCATATGCTCACTCAACCCCAACGTTGATAGACTGGCGTTCTCCTGCCTTATGGAAGTTGCCAAAAGCGGTGAGTTGAAATCGTTTGAATTCAAAAAAACGATTATACGTTCAAGGGTGCAGGGAATTTACAGCGAAATCAACGCAATCCTCAAAGGCGGTAAAATCGGCGAAAAGTACAGCGAAGTTGCCCAACAAATCCCGCTCATGCAGGAATTAGCAACCATCTTGAAAAAGAATCGTGAGGGACGGTTCGCGCCGTCACTCGAATCATCGGAATGTAAAATCATATGCGGTGAAAACGGAGAAGTCACCGATATAATTCGCCGTGCCGGCGGAAACGATGCTGTCTCGGAAGGGATTATAGAAGAATTCATGCTGTTGGCGAATAATGCCGCCGCACGACTTGCTATGGAAAACGAAATCCCATTCGTTTATCGGATTCACGAACCGCCGGCGGCAGAAAAACTGACCCGACTCGCCGAGACGCTGAACAGTCTGGGGATACCTGTTCCTGAGCTAAAGCCGACTGCCGAAAGCCTGTATAAAGTCCTGCATGCGGCGAAGAAAACACAGCCGGAACGGTATGAAGTCATTAACATGGCGGTACTTCGTGCTATGATGAAGGCGAAGTATTCGGAAGAACCGCTCGGACATTTCGGGTTGGTAATGAAGGAATATGCCCACTTCACCTCGCCGATTCGCCGTTACCCCGACTTGACAATCCACCGAATCCTATCTGCATATCTGAAAAGTTCCGATAAATCGAAACTGACTAAAAAATACGGCAAATTCGCGCATGAATCAGCGAGCAAATCTACCGCCACCGAATTGCGGGCAGTGAACGCCGAACGTGACTGCAACAAATTCTACTTTGCCGAATATATGTCATCACGAATCGGAGAAGTCTACGACGGAGTAATTTCTTCCGTAACCGAAGTCGGCGTGTACGTCATGCTCGAAAACACGGTTGAAGGTCGAGTCTTTTTAGGTGGGGAAGAATACAAACTCGATGGGAATGTCACCCTCTCAAACGCAATCACCGGTGTCCGCTACACCCTCGGCGATAAGGTGAAAATCAAGTGCATCGGTTGCAACATCCCAATGGGACTCGTCGATTTCGAATTCGTATGAATTTACAAAAACAGAATCCCCACTGAATTTTCAATTCAGTGGGGATTCTAGTTGCTACTTACGAGCGTGATGCCATCCCTGTTCCTGCGGGAATGAGTTTTCCTATAATCACGTTCTCTTTCAAGCCGTGAAGCGGGTCAACCTTTCCGTGAATAGCAGCCTCGGTAAGCACCCTTGTGGTTTCCTGGAACGAAGCCGCCGATAAAAAGCTGTCGGTAGCGAGCGAAGCCTTTGTAATCCCAAGCAACAACGGCTTGTGGGTTGGGTAGTTGACTTTTTCGCCCTTATCTTCTCGCTTTTTAAGTTCTGAGACGATTTGCGCCATTCTCTTTTTGTCCACCGATGAAGTCGGCAGGAGATAACTGTCGCCCGGGTCCTCAATCTTGAGTTTACGCATCATCTGGCGCACAATAACCTCGATATGCTTGTCGTTGATGTCAACCCCTTGCAACCGATACACTTTCTGGACTTCAGCAATGATATAGTTCTGAACCGCCTGTTCACCCTTTACTTCAAGCACATCATGCGGATTCACGCTTCCCTCGGTGAGCGCATCCCCCGCCTCAACCCTGTCACCCTCACTGACTTTCAGTCTATACCCGAAAGGTGCGGAATAACTCTCCGAATTACCGTCATCATCGGTAACTGTGACATGTCGGGTCTTCTTGATTTCTTCGAGTTTAACCGTACCGGTAAGTCGGCTCATAATAGCCGATGATTTCGGCCGACGGCTCTCGAAAAGTTCTTCAACACGCGGAAGACCCTGCGTAATATCGTCCGCAGATGCAATCCCCCCCGTGTGGAAGGTTCTCATGGTAAGCTGAGTTCCGGGCTCACCGATTGACTGTGCCGCAATAATCCCGACGGCTTCACCCGTACCGACAGATTTTCCGTCAGCTAGCGATGCCCCGTAACATTTAGCACAAACCCCATGCTCGGCCTCACACGTCAACACCGAACGAATGGTAAGCTTCTCAATTCCCGCTGTTATAATAGCCTTTGCGTCCTCGTCGGTGATTAGGCGATTATTCGCAACCAACAGATTGCCGTCTTTATCGTGCAGGTCTTCGACTAAATATCTGCCTAAAAGCCGCTCTTCAAGTGGCTCAATAAGCTCTTTCCCCTCACGAATCTCATAAACCTCGATACCCATTTTCGTACCGCAATCATCTTCACGAATAATTACCTCCTGCGAAACGTCAACAAGTCGGCGAGTGAGATAACCCGAGTCGGCTGTCCTCAGCGCAGTATCGGCGAGACCTTTACGTGCGCCGCGCGACGAGATAAAGTATTCGAGAATGTTCAGACCCTCACGGTAGTTAGAACGAATCGGGATTTCAATGGTTTCACCCGAAGCGTTGGCAATCAGTCCCCTCATTCCCGCAAGCTGACGAATCTGGTTGATACTTCCCCTCGCGCCGGAGTCTGCCATCATATAAATCGGGTTAAACTCGTCAAGGTTTCCGGTCAAACGCGCCGAAACCTCGTTCGTTGCATCGTTCCAGATTTCAAGAATCGCCTCTTTACGTTCACTGTTGGAAATCAACCCACTGTTGAAAAAGTCGTTGATTTCATCAACCTTGTTGTCGGCTTCTTCAAGAATAGTTTTCTTTTCGGGCGGAATAAACGCATCGCAAATAGCGACCGTGATAGCGGCTTTGGTGGAATACTTGAATCCCAACGCCTTGATTTGGTCGAGAACCTTGGCTGTACGTTTAGTTCCGTGGATTTTTATACATTTATCGATGATGAGTCCCAGTTGCTTCTTCCCGACTTTGAAGTCCACTTCAAGACCCAACGCAAATTCGGGATTGTTCCGGTCAACGAACCCTAAATCCTGCGGAATATGCTCATTAAAGATGATTTTTCCGGCAGTGGTTTCGATAAGTCCGCTGACGAGTTCGTCGCTGTCTTCGCCTACTATTTCACTGACCCTTACTTTTATTCTCGCATGGAGCGAAATAATCCCTTCCTGGAGTGCCATCAAAGCCTCATCGAAATCACGGAAGACTTTGCCTTCCCCTTTTTCGCCTTCTTTAGAAAGGGTAAGGTAATACGAACCGAGAACCATGTCCTGCGTGGGAACGACTACCGGCCGTCCATCAGACGGTTTCAGAAGGTTCTTCGCCGCAAGCATGAGTGTTTTCGCCTCATTTCGCGCCTCATCCGAAAGCGGAAGGTGAACCGCCATTTGGTCTCCGTCAAAGTCGGCGTTATACGCCGTACAAACCAACGGGTGGAGTTTCAATGCCCTACCTTCGACAAGTACCGGCGAGAACGCCTGGATTCCCAATCGGTGAAGGGTAGGCGCACGGTTCAACAACACCGGATGATTTTGAATAACATCCTCCAGAACATCCCACACTTCATCTTTAGCGCGTTCAACCATTTTGCGTGCGCTCTTTATATTGTTAGAAAGTCCCCTATCAACCAATTCACGCATGACGAACGGCTTGAACAACTCAATCGCCATTTCTTTAGGGAGTCCGCATTGCTCAATTTTCAAATCCGGCCCGACAACTATAACCGAACGTCCGGAATAGTCAACACGCTTGCCCAACAGATTCTGACGGAATCGCCCCTGCTTACCTTTCAGCATATCCGACAGGGATTTCAACGGTCTATTCGAAGGTCCGGTAACGGGTCTGCCGTGTCTTCCGTTATCGATGAGTGCGTCAACCGCTTCTTGCAGCATACGTTTTTCATTGCGTATGATTATTTCGGGTGCACGAAGCTCAATCATCTTATAAAGACGATTGTTCCTGTTTATGACCCTTCTGTACAAATCGTTCAAGTCGGAAGTTGCGAACCTTCCGCCGTCAAGCAAAACCATCGGACGAATATCCGGCGGAATAACAGGTACAACATCCAACGTCATCCATTCGGGACAGACATCACTCTTGCGGAATGCTTCGATTACGTCAAGCCGCTTGAGGAGTTTGAGACGTTTTTGCCCCTGACCCGTACCTTGGAGCTGTTCCTTCAAATCATCGGCGAGGTATTCAAGGTTGTTAACCCAGTTTTCACGCGGATGGAGTTTCGCTGACGGATGGTCGTCGTTTTGCTCAAACAGTTCTTCTATATATTCCGAACCCGTAACCGTCTCTATGATTTTATAACCGTTCTTACGGCGTTTAACATTAAGCGGTGCGATGATTTCTTCATAACGCTTGCGGGTGATGATTTCACCTTCAGCGAACGCAACCTCTTCTTTAGTGTATCCCGCATCTTCGGTTATACCTTCCGGGAAGAAGGTGACAATCCGCTTACGCTTGTACAGATAATCCTCGATTTCCATTTTCGACATTCCGGTAATTTTAGCGAAATCGTTAATATGCTCCAGAATATAATAATCGTAACGATAATTACCGTATTCCGAAAGCAACTCTTTGATTGCTTCCGCGCCCATTTTCGCAAAGAAAGCATCATCTTCCCGATATTTTTCCCGGTTATCCATGTACTCTTTTTCAGAAAGAAGCTGACCCTTCTCCAGGGACGTTTCACCTTTGTCGATTACCACATACTTAGTAAAGTAAAGCACCTCTTCAAGACGTTTGGGCGAAATGTCAAGCACCTGCCCGATTCTCGACGGTGTTCCTTTGAAATACCAAATATGAGAAACAGAGGCTGCAAGCTCAATATGCCCCAGTCTCTCTCTGCGGACTTTGTTGCGAGTGACTTCAACACCGCAACGCTCACAGATTTTCCCCTTAAAACGAATACGCTTATACTTTCCGCAGTTACATTCCCAGTCTTTTTGCGGCCCAAAAATCCGTTCACAGAACAGACCGTCCTTTTCGGGTTTTTGAGTGCGGTAGTTAATCGTCTCAGGTCGTTCGACTATCCCGTAACTCCAATTACGAATCTGCTTGGGGGAAGCCAGTCCGATTTTCATTGAATCAAATGCAGTAGCCATAAATCCTCCGCATAAAATATTAAATTGCGCTTTAGCGGACGTGAAGTCCGCTAAAAACGCTGCCGTTCGTATTACTTGCTCTTATTTTGTGCTATTCCTCTATTCCTCGTCATCGTAAACCTCGTCTTCGTCCGCTAATTCATCGTCCTCATAATCCTCATCTTCCAGAATATCATCATCGTCTTCGCCGTCAGAGAAGAAGTCACTGCCTTCGACATCGCCTACCGTGTATGCTTCTTCGAGTTCGGCTTCGTCCGCGACATAATCAAAATCGTCCGCGTTGACTATGCCCACGTCATCTTCTTCATCGAAGGTCTGTTTCAAATCTATTTCGTTTTCGCCCTCATCAAGGACTTTTATATCAAGCCCCAATGACTGCAATTCTTTTATAAGAACCTTAAAACTCTCCGGTACACCGGCTTTGGGAATCAAATCCCCCTTGACTATAGCCTCATAGGTCTTGACCCTTCCGACTATATCGTCCGACTTAACGGTGAGAATTTCCTGCAACGTGTGTGCCGCACCATACGCTTCCAACGCCCACACTTCCATCTCCCCGAAACGCTGTCCGCCAAACTGTGCTTTACCGCCGAGCGGCTGCTGTGTCACGAGTGAATACGGCCCCGTCGAACGCGCATGAATCTTATCATCGACCAAGTGATGCAGTTTCAAGTAATACATATAGCCGACCGTTACCGGGCTGTCAAACTTCTCGCCGGTTCGCCCATCGGTAAGCTCGATTTTCGCTTCTTCCGGCAACCCCGCTTCACGCAGACAGTCGAGGATATCACCTTCCACCGCCCCGTCAAACACCGGCGACATGATTTTCCACCCTAATTCTTTTGCCGCCCAACCCAAATGCACCTCAAATACCTGTCCAATATTCATACGGCTGGGAACACCCAACGGATTCAATACTATATCAAGCGGGGTTCCGTCGGGCAAGAACGGCATATCTTCCTGCGGAAGAATCCGCGAGATAACCCCCTTGTTTCCGTGACGACCCGCCATTTTATCGCCGACACTAACCTTCCGCTTTTGCGCCACGTAACAACGAACCACCTGATTCACGCCCGGCGAAAGCTCTTCACAATTTTGTCTGGTGAAAACCTTTACATCAACAACAATCCCGGATTCCCCGTGCGGGACTTTCAAAGAATTGTCACGGACTTCACGTGCTTTCTCCCCGAAAATCGCCCTCAACAGCCTTTCTTCGGCGGTCAACTCGGTCTCCCCTTTAGGGGTGACTTTTCCGACCATTATATCCCCCGAACGAACCTCTGCCCCTATACGAATAATTCCGCGTTCATCAAGGTCTTTTAACGCTTCCTCACTCAGGTTGGGAATGTCACGGGTGATTTCTTCCGCGCCCAGTTTAGTGTCACGACATTCAAGTTCATACTCTTCTATATGAATAGAAGTGAAAACGTCATTATAAACCAATTTCTCGTTAATCAAGACCGCGTCTTCATAGTTGTAGCCTTCCCAGGTCATAAACCCTACGAGAACGTTCTTACCCAACGAAATCTCACCGTTTTGCGTAGCCGGACCGTCGGCGATTACGTCCCCTTTAGCGACTTTATCTCCCTTTTGAACAATCGGACGTTGATTAACGCAAGTCCCCTGGTTGGAACGCTTGAACTTAATCAACTCATAATCATGTTCCCTGCCTCTTTTATCCTGGATTGAAATCGAATCTGCCGTAACCTCCGAAACAGTTCCTTCATGCTCGGTCGTAACAATTACTCCCGAATCAAGTGCGGCTTTAAATTCCATACCGGTACCGATTACCGGACTTTCGGGAATCATCAACGGAACTGCTTGACGCTGCATGTTCGCACCCATGAGTGCGCGGTTAGCATCATCGTTTTCGAGGAACGGAATCATCGCAGTCGCCACGGAAACCACCATTTTAGGCGAAACGTCCATGTAATCGACTTCTTTCCGGCTAACTTCAAGAATCTCGTCTCGATAACGACCCGTAACCCGCGCCCGAACGAATCTGCCTTCCTCGTCCAACAACTCGTTAGCCTGCGCGATTTTATAAATATCCTCCACATCGGCGGTCATGTAAACCACCTCATCCATGACTTTTCCGCTTGCTTTATCAACCTTCCTGTAAGGTGCCTCGATAAATCCGTACTGATTGATTTTAGCAAATGATGCCAGATAAGAAATCAAACCGATGTTCGGGCCTTCCGGCGTTTCAATCGGACACATTCTCCCGTAGTGAGAATAGTGAACGTCACGCACTTCAAACCCCGCACGTTCACGCGACAACCCTCCGGGCCCTAATGCCGAAAGTCGGCGTTTATGCGTCAATTCCGCCAACGGATTGTTCTGGTCCATAAACTGCGACAACGGCGATGAACCGAAAAATTCTTTAATTGAAGCCACCACCGGGCGAATATTTATGAGCGAGTTAGGAGAAACTTTATTATCAACGTCTTGAACCTGAAGCCCCATTCTCTCCTTAATCACACGTTCCATCCGCGCGAAACCAATCCGCAACTGATTCTGCAATAGCTCACCCACAGAACGGATTCGGCGGTTGCCCAAATGGTCGATATCGTCGGTGTTTCCCACCCCTTCGCAGAGATTGCAGAAGTAACTCATCGATGCGAATATATCGTCAAGCGTGATATGACGCGAAACAAGCTGCGCCGCCTTCGACTTAAGCCCCTCGATGATTTCTTCCTCGGTGTCTGCCGTCTCAAGAATCGTTCGCAATACCGGGAACGATACCTTCTCAACCAGACCGTAATCCTCGGGATTAATACTCGCCGGGAGGTACGGTTTTATATCAACCATGCCATTTCCGACAACCTTGACCGGTTTTCCGCCAACGTCAAGAATAACCTCCATGATTCCCGCTTGCTCGATTTCGAGTGCCTGTTCAAGGGTGACAATTTGACCCTCTTCCACGAGCAGTTCACCGGTAAGCGGAACAACAATCGGCTCGCCCGCTTTATGCCCGATTATACGAGAAGCTACCCCCAACTTCTTGTTGTATTTATATCTTCCGAAACGGGATAAGTCGTATCGTTTCGCATCAAAAAACAACATGTCGAGGTGGTTTTGAGCAGTCTCAACCGTAGGCGGTTCTCCCGGACGGAGTTTCTTATAGACTTCAAGCAACGCTTCTTCTGTGTTCTTGGTAGTGTCCTTCTGTGAAATTGTCTGAACCAAACGTTCATCCTCGCCGAAGAAATCGTAAATGACATCATCAGTCCCTTTGCCCAACGCACGAATCAGCGAAGTAGCAGGGATTTTCCTGTTTTTGTCTATACGAACATAGAAAATATCGTTCGAATCCATCTCGTATTCAAGCCACGCACCCCTGTTCGGAATAACCGTAGCCTTGAACAGCTTCTTACCGGTTTTGTCATAATCGAAACCGAAATAAACCCCCGGCGAACGAACAAGTTGTGAGACAATCACACGCTCCGCTCCGTTAATTACAAAGGTACCGGAGTCGGTCATAATCGGGAAGTCACCCATGAAAATCTCGTTTTCAATAACTTCCCCGGTTTCTTCGTTACGCAGATGGACAAGAACCTTAAGCGGCGCGGCGTAGGTCACGTCGCGCTCTTTACATTCTGATATGGTGTCCTTCGGATTGTCGTCAATCCGGTAGTTGATGAAACTCAGTGACAATTTTCCGTTAGAGTCTGTGATAGGAGAAACATCCGAAAAGACATCCTTAATCCCCTCTTTAATGAACCAGTTATACGAGTTTTTCTGGATTTCAATCAGATTCGGTACCGGAAGCACCTCATCAATTCTCGAAAAGCTCATCCTCGTGGTTTTACCCAGTTTTACCGGCTTAACATTAACCATAAAATACTTTTCCCTTCCTTAATATGGTGCATATTTACCCATAATGATACAGTAGACTATTATATAACGGTTTTAAGATTTTGTCAAGGCTTTTTTGAAAAATTTTTAAAAAAATAATTCGGGCATCGTATAAAATGCCCGAATTCCTGTTTTATCGCCCGATTTCCGCTGAATTCTACGTCATTCCTCCTTGAATACCAACTTCCACAGACCGTTTATCACCGGGACACCCGCCGCAAATACCAGAACCGCCAATATCGCTGTTCTCTCTAACGGAAGCGTTCGCAATACGGGGGAGAGCAATCCGCTCATCAAACATAGAAAAATCAACGAAGCCGAAGCCAACACCGCCAATACCAAATGCGGATTGTCCCAATATTTCGCATTGAAAATCCCACGATTCTTATCTTTACACTCAAAGACGAAAATCAACTGCGATAAGCCGAGCGTTGCCATAGCTGCGGTTCTTCCCGCATCGAGTCCGTATTGATTCATAACGAGACGGAACGAGAGCAGCGTGCAAATCCCGATTGTCAACCCCCGTATGATTATACTGCCGAACATTCCCCCGGCGAAAATACTCGCCTCGGCTTTTCGGGGAGGTTGCCGCATAATATCATCGGTAGACGGTTCCATCGAAAGTGCGATTGCGGGGAGTCCGTCGGTGACGAGATTAATCAAAAGAATCTGAATGGGAATCAGCACGACCGGCAACCCCATCAGCATAGCGAAAAGCATGGTCAAAACTTCACCGATATTACTCGACAGCATATACCGCATGGATTTGCGGATATTATTGTAGATTGTTCTTCCCTGCTCTACCGCCGAGACCAAAGTCGCAAAGTTATCGTCAAGCAAAACAAGTTGCGCCGCCTCTTTAGTCACGTCGGTACCTTGAATTCCCATCGCAACCCCGATTGCCGCCTCTTTTACGGCGGGCGCATCGTTGACACCATCACCGGTCATAGCGACGATGTTGCCTTCCGCCTTAAGTTCACGGACTATACGAAGCTTATCGGCGGGGGTCATTCTCGAATGAACCTCATCTATCCCCGCCTGCCGCGCGATTTCAACGGCAGTATTCCTGTGGTCTCCGGTGAGCATAATTACGCGTATTCCCGCTTTCTTGCATTTTCTGACCGCACTCTTTATTTCGGGGCGAAGCGGGTCACTCATACCCTGGATTCCTATAAAAGAGAACTGTTCTTCCCCGGTCTTCCGATGAGCGAAAGCAAGGCAACGCAAAGCTTTCTTGGTCATACCGTCATACGCCGCCTGAATCCGCTTGCGCTCGGAACTTGTCAATCCGCCGCATTTAGGCAAAACAGCTTCAAGTGAGCCTTTCAGATAGTCGATTTTTGCCCCCGACGGATTCCTCACCGTCACCTGCATAAACGCAGAAGAAGAATCGAACGGGATTTCGTCAAGTCGTTCATACGAACTGCCCGGAACGAACGCTGCCTGCTCCGCAACTGTCATCAATGCGATTTCGGTAGGGTCGCCCAAATACGAACCGTCCGACTGCCGAATTGCGTTATTACACAACGCCCCACACCTGAAAATCAAGTCTCCGCTTGATTCGTCAAGTCTGAACACCTGATTCACCGTCATTTTATTGAGAGTGAGAGTTCCGGTCTTGTCGGTGCAGATTACGTTAGCACAACCCAGTGTTTCAACCGAATGAAGTTTGTTTACCAATGCCTTCTGCTTGTAGATTCGCCTGACCGCCAACGCAAGCGAAATCGTGACTACGGCGGGCAATCCCTCCGGAATGGCGGCTACAGCCAACGAAATCCCGGTGAACATCATCTCGAACAAGTCATATCCTTGAATAACCCCCAGAACGCTTACGCAAAAGCATACAATCAAGCAAATCAACCCGATTATTTTGCCGAGTTCGCTTAACTTTTTCTGCAATGGAGTACGCTCTTCCTCTGTCTCGGACAACATCCCGGAAATCAGTCCCATTTGGGTTGACTGCCCCGTCTCGACAACCTCAGCCAGAGCATGTCCCCGCGTGACCGCCGTCCCCATGAAACAAGGTTCGCCGTGCCTCTTGGAAACAGGGAGGCTTTCGCCGGTGAGCAACGCTTCATCACACTCGAACGCCATTGGATTTATAAGCCGACAATCGGCGGGGATTTTCCCCCCGGATTCAAGCCTGACTACATCGCCCCTGACTAATTTCTCGGCGGCGAGCTGCACTATTCTTCCGTCGCGATAAACCGACGCGCTCGGTGCAGACAACTTTTTCAGTGCTTCGAGCGTTTTTTCTGCCCGATACTCCTGAATAAAGCCCAAAATCGCGTTCAATACAACAACCGTTATTATAGCTGCCGCATCTAAGTACTCTCCCATAGTCACCGAAACAGCGGTGGCAATCAGCAGAATAATCACCATTGCATCCTTGAACTGTCCGGCAAAAATCCCTGCCGGATTAACCTTTTTAGAGCTTGCTATAAGATTTTCACCATCAATGGCGAGGCGTTTCTCGGCTTCCGCCGTAGAGAGACCTGCGTTGTTCATGTTATTCTCCTATAATTTGAAAATCAGGGGCTTCAGAGTTCCGGTGAGACCCTTGTCCTAATTATATGAGAATACAAAGCAGATTTATTACTGTTTTTCGTTGTTTTCGATAATTGCGGCAATCTCATCGAAATCGCTGTTAAGCAAGCACCTGTCAATCGCAGCGATGAGCTCGCGGGTTTCCTGTGACCATGATTTCCCCCGCAAGAGGGTTATAACATCATTAGCGGTATCCACATCAAACACGTCACACGCCGACTTGATTTCCCTCAGGCTCTCCCGCAAGAAAATCCTGTTTATTTCTTTTTCACTTTCTTCCTCTTCAACGTTAACCTCCGCTTCAAGCGAATTGACTTGTGTCCGCAACGACTCAATAAAATCGGTGATTTCATTCACGCTTAACTCAAGCGGGGTTGTTTTCGCCGAATACTCCAATTCGGCGGCTATACCGGAAAGCACCGTATTTCCGATGTTGTTGAGCGCGCCCCTCATTCCGTGTACATGGGTATCGTACAGGCTTTTTTCCTCTTCGGAAATGCTCTGTTTGGCATTGATTGTTTCCAAGACCGACTCCAACACGGTAATCGACCTTGACGCATCACGAATAAACGCTTCGAACAACTGCGGTTCGTCGGAATCACGGATTATTATCGGCGGCGGAGCGGATTCCTCCGTATGAACATGCTCATCCCGAATAAACTTATTCAGAATATTATCCAGATGATGGGTATCAATCGGCTTCGAAACGAAATCATCGAACCCATTCTCCAGAAAAACAGCTGCCTGACCGGTAACGGCATTCGCCGTCAACGCGACTATGCGCCCACTGTAACCCGTTTCACGTATGAGTCTCGTTGTTTCGATTCCGTCCATTTTGGGCATCATATGATCCATGAATATAACATCATAGACATTGCCCTCAACGATTAGCTCAAGTGCCTTGAACCCGCTGTTAACCGATTCAATCACCAATTCATACGGAGAGAGCAGCCCCCGCGCCACATATACGTTCGTTTCTATATCATCAACTATCAACACCCTGCCGTAAGGCATCGGCGTATACTCAATCTGTGATTTCTTATTCTGCGTCAATTCGCTTCTTTGGATTTTTCGCAGATTTTCAACCACTTTCTGTCCGAGAACCTCCGTCCCGACCTTCACCTGCGGCAAACACACCGTAAAGGTCGAACCTACACCGGGTTTGCTCTCAACATCGATTTCACCATTCATCATATTTACAAGGTTGAGCGTAATGCTCATTCCCAGTCCTGTACCCTCTATCGTCCGATTCGTTCCGTGTGCGAACCGCGTGAACTTATCGAACAAAATCTTGATTTGCTCTTGAGTCATGCCGTGACCGGTATCACTCACCCGCAAAACAAGCATGACTTTATCGTTGCCGATTTCCTCTGCCGAGACAGCAAACTCCACGTGACCCTCTTCGGTATACTTGAACGCATTGGTCAAAAGATTGTTGAGAATCTGCTTTATCCGTAATTCATCCCCGAACAAAACCAACGGAACCTTTTCGTCAACAAGGAGTTTGAACTCAATCGGTTTACTGCCGATTCGTAACACGTTCAACTGAACCGTATCATAAACAAGGCTCGCCACCTCATAGCTACCGTTGAATAACTCCAACTTCCCGGTCTCAATTTTAGACAGGTCGAGTATATCGTCAATAATCCCCAACAGCAAATCCCCGGCGACATAGATTTTGTTGAACGCTTCCCTCACCTTAATGTCGAGGGCTTTATCCTTCAATCGGATTTCGGTAATGCCCATAATCACGCTCAACGGTGTACGGATTTCATGACTCATTGTGCTTAAGAAATCGCTCTTGGCTTTATTTGCGGCTTCCGCTGCGTTACGCTGCTTCTCAATCTCCGAAAAGAGATTTTTAGTCATGGTTATATCAATTAACGCACCCGCCGTTCGGATAGGCGTACCGTCGGGTTTCCGATAAGTCTCTCCCGTTGCGCGGAAATAACCGTATTCACCATTTTTCTTCAGCAACCGATACTCACTGTCGTAAGGGGTTTCTCCGGTTACATCGCTTAAATGCGCTATCACGTCTCCGAAGGTTTTATCCCGGTCGTTAGGGTGAATCCGGTCCTTCCAACTCCTAATCACATTGGGGAATTCCTTCTCATTAGTGAACCCCAGCATCTGACGAAACTCATCCGAATAATTGAACGGATATTCATCGCCGATTGGGTCATTATTAACAACTTCCAAATCCCACAAGCCGATTTTAGTACTCTTTATAACCAGACGCAACTTCGCCAAACGGAGTTCGTTCAATTCGTGCATACTGACTATAGCCTGCTCATGCCGATAAACCTTGTCCATCAGCTTTTTATGCTCACGAAGGTCGCGGGTATATCCGGCTATGAAATAATCGTCTTCTTGACCCACCCTTACAAGGGTTGCTTCCGCCAGCATGGAAGTTCCGTCCAACATACGGTAATTCCAATCGAAGACACAACTGCCTTCCTCTAAAGTCTTTTTAAAGTAAGACGCGATTTTCTCTTCCGACAACTCCCCGTTCGGCTGATGTTTTGGGATTATCAATTTATGCCGTTCCAGGTAGTCTGCCTTGTCCTTGAACCCGAAAAGCCGCACCGCCGACTCATTACAATCTATCTTCTCGCCGGCAGAATTCCATAACTGGCAGCATATCGGGGTGGAATCCAACATCAATCTGTTACGTTGGTTAGACTCATCTAATTTGATTTTTATATTATTCTTGATAATCGCATTAGCGCACAACCGTGAAACCGATACAAGAAACTCCATGCTTTCATCATCGAAAAGACGTTCATTTTCCAAATCCTGAAAATCAACCATGCCCCATAACTCATCATCAATGATTACAGGGATGGTAAGCAATGACTTCACCCCCAACGGCTCCAGGAATTCCCGCTCATTCTCCTTCATCGTACCGATATTTACGTTGATTACTTCACCTCTCTCGAGAGTCGAAATCCAATAATCGACTACCTCTACTTCCGGAAGAACCTGCAGGTTCTTATCGGTGGGGACAAGACGGTTCTCCCGATTTGACCAACGATAAATCTGCCCGAAACGTTGTTTTTTATCGCCGTCAATCTGCTGATATATATCGATACGGTCTATGTGCAACGCTTCGGCGATGGGAACCAGGCTTTCACCCAGGACTTCATCGAACGACTTTTCTTTTTGAGCCAAAAGAATAACATCCATCTCTTCCATTGAGGACAGCATCTTCTTTTGATGACTCATCTTCTCGACAAGCCGAACTTTCTCGGTTATATCGATAAGTGCGCCGGCGGTCTTAATCGGCATACCGTCATCATCTCTCAAAGTAGTCCCCAACGCATGATAATGCCCGTATTCTTCACTATTTTTGGGTAACATCCGATATTTGATGTCGTAAGGGGTTTTCCCCGTGTAATCGAACAAATGCTCAGCGAATGTGTCCAAGACAGCTTCCCTCTCCTCGGGGTGAATACACTCACTCCAACTCGAAAGCACGTTCGGGAAATCATTCTCGTCGGTGAATCCCAACATCTTCCGAAACTCACTCGACCAGTTGAACCGATTATTCGGGCCGACTTCGCCCTTGCTCGTCACATCCATGTCCCAAAGCGCGATGTTAAGGGCATCGTTCGCCAATTTGTACTTGATTGACTCATATTCTTTATCATGCAACTGCTCGCGAGCAATTCTTAACTGCTCGCGAGTGGCTGACAGCATTTTTTCAAGCTGCTCAATCTTCTCTTTATTCTGAATTTCTTCCATAATCCCTCAATTACTTACTCTAGAATTAGATTCGGTCACTGTCTTGAACTGTTCGCGTACCTCAAAAAAAACATCTACGATTAACGGGTCGAACTGAGTTCCTTTGCCTTCCACAATGATTTCGACCGCTTCATCATGCGAGAACGGCTTTTTATAAGGTCTCGCGTTGACGAGCGCGTCATACACATCCGCAAGTGCCATAATCCGCCCCTGCAAAGGGATATCTTTTCCCGACAATCCGTGAGGATAGCCTTTTCCGTCCCAACGCTCATGATGATACCCCGCAAAGATTTTCGCGTATTGCAGGAAGGTTTTGCCTTCAGAGCGGGAAATAATCTTATTAATGATTAACTCCCCTTCTTGGGCGTGGGTTTTCATAATATCGAATTCTTCATCGGTTAATTTACCCGGCTTGTTCAAAATGCTGTCGGAAATAGAAATCTTTCCCACATCATGCAACCGTGCCGATGCAACAAACAAGTCAAAATCAATATCGCATATTTCCTCGATGTATACCCCCTGCTCCAACATTGCGTCGAGCAGGATTTTGATATACGACGTAGTCCGCTCGATGTGGTCTCCGGTCGCTAAGTCCCTCTTCTCGACCATGTCGGCTACCACGTACAGAATACTGTTCTGCAAATGACGAAGACGTTCGTTTTGGTGTTCAAGCTCGGACGTTCTCTCTCGAATAAGCTCATCAATATTAAGATGAGTCTTCACCCGGTTAAACAACACCGACGGGGAAAACGGTTTCGTGATGAAATCCACCGCGCCGAGACGGAAACCCTCCGATTCCACGTCTTCTTCCGAGACGTTGGTCAAAAATATAACCGGAATGTCGGCATAAGAGGGATTGCTTTTCAGTCTTTCCAAAACCTCAAAACCGTCAACGTCCGGCATTTTTATATCCAGCAGAATCAAATCCGGGACAACCTTTTCAAGCAAAGCAAACAACTTCGCCGCAGAAGGCAAAGTCATGACTCTGTAATATTCCCTCAAAGCCTCCCTGGTTCGAAACAAATTCGTCTCGTTATCGTCCACTATAAAAACAGTTTTTTTCATTAATCTATTCCTTTCTCTCAATCTTCTTGATACCGACAGTCTATTCAAAATCTGTCTGAAACGCTACCTACCTGAATTCCTCTCCATCGGAACACAAAATCGCAACCCTTTTAATCCCGGTGACTTCGACCCCATCCAAACTGTTCAGCAGATTCCACGGATTAATATTGAGTTCATTCCCTGCGGGAAGAGTCATAACCCCGTTATCCCATTCCATAAACGGCTTCACATCGATGATTTGGCAACTGCGTTTAGTCTTCTTCTCGATTTTGATTTCAGGGCGGTGAAGATACTCCTCAAGAAGAACACCCCCGCCGCAAATCGCATACCCGGCTTTTTTGATTTCGGCGGCTTTCCTGAACGGCTCATCAATCTGCAGAACCCTCAACCCCGGAGGCATGGATGAATCCAACCGTTCGGAAAGTTCATCGAAACCGACATCTTCGGTAATCCGCAAATCCACCGATTCTTTACCGCCTTCAATTCCCAAAGCTAACGGCAACGCAAAAGTCATATACACGTGCGGATTGAACCCCTCGGTAATCCATGCAGGGATTGCCGAGCGTTTCACCGCTCTGCTCATAGCACGATACAAATCGAGATGTGAGATATACTTCGCATTGCCGCACTTCGAGAAAAATACACGAATATTTTTAAAATCAGGCATTGACTGCTTCAATCACTGCGATTCCGCCATCTTCTCTCTTATAAACGAGGTTGACTTCCCCGGTCTCACCATTCATAAACATGAAGAAGTTGTGACCCAACAAACCCATCTGCAGAATCGCCTCATCAACGTTCATAGGGTTCAAAACCCATCTCTTCGTCCGCTCGACCGTGTAGTTTTGCTCTTCAACTTCCGGCGTGTCGAAATCAGCTTCCGCAAAAGCCGAAACATGGAGACGTTTTTCTACCTTGGTCTTATTCTTCCTGATTTGACGGATAATCTTATCAACGCAAGAATCAAGTGCTTCGTTCTTGTCGGCGGCTTTTTGCTCAGCACGGAAAATCAAGTTTCCGTATTTGAGCGTAAGCTCGACTATAATCATCTCACGAACCGATGAAACCGTCACCAACACTTCAGCATCCTCCCCGAAGAATCTGTCCAATTTTTTTGACAGTTTTTTCTCGGCATAATCGGTAAACGACTGCCCTACCTGTACTTTTTTTGAAGTTATAATGGTTTTCATTGTTAATATTCCTTTCCCGGGGTATAAACCCCCTTCGGAACAAGCCCGTTAAGCGAGTGTTCGCTCTTAATCGGCTTCTTCCTCATCTTGATTACTTCCTTGATTATTTTGAGACTTTGCCAAATTCTGATAATACATTTCCAACATAGGATTTACACCCTTTGTCTTCTTCTTGCGAATAACCGCCTTCATTTCGCCTTGGGTACTGGAATCCTTAAGCAACTCGGTCTCCGATGCTCCCCACACGCCCGACGATGATTGAATTTCCCCTGCGAGGTTTTTCTGCGGAACTACCGCCGGCTTAATCTTATTTGATTCTTTTTTCTTCGGCGGTGCAACGTCCGACTCTGACTCATCAGAATTGAAGAATCCATCGGTCTTTTCACTCTTCGGTTTAGCCGGATTAGGCGCGGCTTCCTGTGCGGGAATCGGTGCATACCCATATCCCGGCGGAGGAGGTGCGACCGGTGCATATCCGTAACCGGGCGGCGGCGGCGGTGCATATGCCGGTGCGTACGGATAAGCGGGAGGTTGAGGATACGGATAGCCCGGGGGATAGCCCGGGACTCCTCCCTGAGGTGGATACTGCGGATGTTGGGGATGTTGAGGATATTGCGGAGGTGCGAATCCCGGCGGCTGCGCTGCATAATCGGAAGGGGGCGGAGAATACGCCGCAGGTTGCACTTGTTCGGGAGTGGCTGCTACCGCCGCTTCCGGAACTACTTGGACTTCAGGTGCTTCTTGGATTTCTTCAATTTCCGAAAATATTTCGGGTTCTTTCACTACAGGAGTGGGCTTCGCCACAGGAACAGGCTTCGCTACAGGAGCGGGTTTCGCCGCAGGAGCGGGTTTCGCTACAGGAGTGGGTTTCGCTACAGGTGCGGGCTTCGCCACAGGAGCAGGTTTCGCCACAGGAGAGGGTTTCGCCACAGGAGTGGGTTTCGCCACAGGAGCGGGTTTCGCCACAGGAGCGGGCTTCGCCACCGCGGGGGTGGTTAAATCGGAGAAATACGCAAACTCGTCTTCTTGTTCGGGTTCGGATTCCTCTTCCTGTTCGGGAGATTGCAACAAATCAAAGAAATCAGCGAACTCGTCTTCTTCTTGTTCGGATTCCGATTCTGCCTCAATCACTATTTCGGTATCCGATTCAAACTCAATATCAGAATCGGATTCCTCGGATTCGGAGTCGAACGATTGCAACAAAGATGACATATCGGAAAAATCATCTTCCGTTTCGTCGGACTCTTCCATCGGCTCAAATCCCGATTCTTCTTCGATTTCTTCCGGTTCGGGCTTGAACTCAGCCTCTAACGCATGGAGTGCGTCGGATATATCTGCGAATTCATCATCTTCTTCAGCGTTTTCAAAAACGTCTTCAGTCTCTTCATAGACTTCTTCGGCTTCTTCATGTGATTCTTCTTGCGATTCTTCGTAAATTTCTTCTTCGACTTCCTCTTGCGGTTCTTCCGGTGCGAATTCAGCTTCCAACGCATGAATCGCATCCGAAATGTCGGCGAATTCTTCTTGAGGTTCTTCCGGCTCTTCTTCGACTTCTTTTTGAATCATCAAATCAGCAAAATCATCATCTTCAAAAGAAGTTTTCGTATCGAATTCATCGTAACCATCTTCATCAGCCTGTTCGGGCGTTTGAATCATCAAATCAGATATATCAGCGAAGTCATCTACTTCTTCCGTTTCTTCCGGCTCTTGAATCGGTTCGGGCTTTTTCTGTCTCGGAGGAAGTGACGGCATTGCCGGCATTGAAGGCATTTCAGCAACCGGGTCTACGTCTGTTTCTTCAAATTCGTCGATTTCAGTAATTTCATCGATTTCAGTAATTTCATTAGGCTCGGGCAGACCCGGCATTTCGGCAAATCCAAACGTTTCGGTTTCGGGTTCGTCTTCGATAGGTGCGAATCTGCTTCGCGGCGGCGGTGCGGACTTTTCGGGCGCACCAAACCTCGACCTCCCCGTATTAGAAGGTGCGGCTCTGTGCGGCTCGATTTCTCTCCCTCTCGGAACCGGCGGTCGGGCTGCACCGACTTCCCTCTCTTGAGCTTGCGCAAGCAACGGATGGACTTTAACCCCGATTCTTGATTTAGGCTCATCAGCGGGTGGAGCAGAACCGAATCTCGACCTTCCTGCGGCGGGTGCGGCAGAGTCCGACCTCGGACGAGTAACTTCACCCCTCGCAGGAGGCGCGGAACGCGGCGGCACTCTCCCGCCTTCCCTCTCTTGTGCCTGTGCGAGCAACGGATGAACTTTCCCCCCCATCTTCGCTTTAGGTTCGTCAACAGAAGGCGGCGCACCAAATCTCGACCTTGCAGGCCCTTTAGGTTTAACCGAAACCATTTCCATTTCATTCATAGGCGCAACCAATGGAGCGGTCTTCTTCTTTTTCGACCCGGTTGCAGGTTCGAAAGTCGGCTCGGGAGCAGAAATCGGCGGAGAAGTCGCAATCGGCGGTGCGGATTTTACAGGTTCGGGAACACTTGCCATAGGTTCGGGCGCAACTGCTTTAGGAGCAGGGGCAGGCTTCTTTTTCGGGAGCGGCGGCGGAGGAGGTGGTGGAGGTGGCGGATTGTTATTTGCGACCCGCGCACTGTTCACCCAGGGGAGTTTATCCACGTTATCGCCGACTTTTCCTATATGTGCGTTAAACGTATCCGTAACCGGCGAAAACTCAAACGACTTGCCTAAAATAATGAAGTCACAGTTCTCACTCTGGCGTTGACCGTCATGAGTATAATCGTAACGCCACTGTTTAATCGCTTTAGCCTGAGATGTATCCTTACGCTTTCCGAATCCGAATCGTTTTCCCTTAACTTCCTCGTCTTCGGCGGCAACGCTTGCTAACTGCGCACTCTTAAGCGGTTCTGTACACTTTTTAACCGATAACTCGATATGTTGTTCATCGAATTCAACCAAGACTTTCATGGAAACACCATCGGTTTTTTCCACACCCATACCGTTTTTGTAGAGTTTCACGCCCTGCGGGTAAAACTCCTGCGGGATAGAAGTCAAAGCGACGTTACGCGGAAAAGCCGAGTCCAACATATCCCGTGTCATTTTTCTCAAAGAAGTCCGATACACCGGCTGTTCGTGAACAAGGTCATCAACCTCCAAATACATGAGCATATTAGGATTCAACAACTCATTCTTCGCGCTCCCGGGGATTTCTAAATTCAGCAAATAACACAGCTTATCGATTTCAAGCCACGTCGAACGGACTTCCGCAAGCGGGGTAAAAAAGCCGTAAAGTTCGGGTATACCGCAACCATAGAGTTTAGGGCACTCAACCACTTTGAACAAAAGCGTACCCGTGTTCAAGCAAAAGAAGTTAAGATTATGACGCAACAACGTATCGTCGGCATATCGAACACCGTCGAGTTTTGTTTCATCAATAATCTTCTTGAAGAAATTCAACATAGAATCGAAATCTTCATCGCCCATTGCTTCCGGGCGAACCGCACTGTAAGAAGGTAAACCGTTCAGCGACTTAGACTCTTCCGAGTGTTTGATATAGAAGATTTCACGCTTAATTTCGAAAACACTCATTCCATTTCCTCCCTTTTCGGCACTGAAAATCGGGGCGCAACCCCATATATAACACTACTCAAAATCAACGAACCTCCCGATTGAAGGTGTCACGTTCAAACCGCAAACCGAACTGCTGTTTGCTCCACCCTTTATCTAACAGAAACTTCTTCATTGATTCCTTCTGAAGCTCCAACTTAGCAAGTGAAACCCTGTCACCGATTTCATAATACTTCGAAACATACCGCGCACGATTACTCTCCGACACACTGGAATCCCACGGTTTAGCTTCCCATCTGTATTTGTAAGAATTTTCGCCGTTTTCTTTTACAAGGAGTTTGATGGCGACCTTATCGCTCCCGGTGGGAACAGGTGCTTTATATTCACAGACAATAGGGATATAATTGTCATTGAACGCGTTTTCGTCCACATTGGGTGAATCGGGGTTTGTGTAATCGAAGATATATTCGATACCGAGTTTCTGCAAATCAACGAACCCCGAAAAGTCCCGCGCATTCCTACCGAATATAAATGCCGACGGTTGCTCGGCGAATGCCGTAAACTTCATCAAATTCTTGAATGCATCGTTGTTTTTCACATCTGGATGCACCTCCCGCGGGATGTTCAACCCGTCGAATGGGTCTAAAACAGGCTCAAACTCAAACTCATCGGACATTTCACCGTTTTCTTCCAACAATGCCCTGAAACTCCTCCCCGGGGGAAGCATTTCATTAATCAAGTTAGGAATTTGATAGAACAATTGTTTCTCGTTTTCAGGCCTAACCGACACCCCCTCGAACGAAATGATTTTCTGCCGGTCGGAATCAATGTACTGCGTTTTAGCAACCCGCGCTAACACGCAACACTCACTCATTCTCAAATAATAGAAGTTGGAATACCAGTCTTCCCAGCTCAAGTTGTCGAAAAGTTCGTTCTCGCAAAGCGCGATTATGCTTTTGCAAGCGGCAAACCCACTCGTTGACATATAGTCGGGTCTGTTCACCCACTCATACTCACGGTCGAATGTCCGCGTCCTCATAAACACATCATACTTCATGCGTTACCTCCCGATATTTTATTAAGTATTTTTGATTCAATTTCTTCAGATTTTATAGGTTTTATGAAATTTCACGAAGTAGCAGTAATAGTCGCTTCCGGTGCGTTTGATTCAAGCGATTCCAAATAAAGTCTCGCACCTTTGAGCAAAGCCTCATCATCCAGTCGGTAAATGTGAATCGCCTCCGGAAGCATATCATTCACGGCTTTAATCACCTGCGAATTCAGATTTCCGTAAACGGCAACGCAAAATAAATCGTTAATCGTCTTGGAGCGTTCCCGCAGAATTGACAGAATCCGCGCTTCCAATCGTTCCGGTACGGCAATCGAACCCTCCCTCACGATGCTGATTCGCTTGTTTTCGTCTTTGCGTAAGTACTCGTAAAACCCCATCTCATAAGTATAACCATCGGTCTCGCAGAAGAGCGAATCCCCCTTAAGCCCGTAAACGTTATCGCAAAAATACAACGCCGCTGTCGCTTTATCAACCGCCGCTTCGGATTCTTCAGGCGGTTTATCGGATGAATTCTCGCTGTTCCCGCTTTTTTCCGAATGAACCCAACGACCTTCAGCCCCGTAAGCAACATCAAGAATATACTGTTTTTGAACCAGTCTGAACGGGATTAACATAGGCTGACACGAAAGCGGGGTTATAGTCGCGGCATTAAACACGTACTCTTTTTCAGGGGTGAACTTATAAACTTCATTCCCGGCGAAAGAGCGATTAATCGGGGCATATCTCTCTCCTGTCAAGACATTCACGGGGACAATCCCGAACTTGCATATATTCGTACCCAGAACCGTCAAAACCTCTTTCAAAAGCGGTCGAGACTCGGGATTATATGCCGTCATACGCTCCATCAAAACCGAAATTACCCCGGAATCTTCTGCCATAGCGGCGGAAGGAGCGGTATTCTTCTTCCACCCGCGTGAAAAAATGTTTCCGAAAGCCGACGTTTGTCGGTCTACACTGCAGATTTCACGATTGAGCAGATAATACATCAACAATCCCAAAGAGAAAATGTCGCGCTTTTCGGCAGGTGAACTATCGCCGGAATTGTTCGTGCTGTTTGAATTGTTTGAACTGTTTAAAGAATGTGCGGCGGTTTCGGGTGCACGAAAAGATTCATGCAACTCAGCAAACTCTTCCGAATAACGAATCGGGTTATCGTTGCCCACAAAGGTCACGTTATTAGCGAAATCAACCTCATACAGAGCGGGTGAAATCATCCCCCTCCCTTCGCCGGTTTCACGCAAAAGGCGGACGACCTGCAAAACTATGTCAAGGGCTTCATTTTCCTCGCGCCCCACGGTAATCCATTCGGTTAATCTCATGCGCACATTCCCTAACATTTAAGACGTTGACGTTCCTAAATACAATGATAACATATTTTCAAACGAAAGTAAACAGTTTTTTTACGCTTTTCATAAATCAAATAAAGAAATCTGGGCGGATTGCGGTAATTCCCCGAAAAATCCCGTCCCGACAAGTTTCTCCAGTACCGTTTTATTCAGCCCCGACTTCGATTGAATGTCGTCCACGCAGATAAAATCACCGCTTTGAACAACCTCATACAATCGTCTCGCCGCGTTTTCGCCGCACCCCTCGACCGACGCATACGGCAACCGCAACGAATCCCCTTCAATTATATAGCGCGTCGGATGAGAAGTCTTGTAAAAAGCGGGTAGCAACTCAATCCCGCGCAGTTGAGCCTCATACACCATCAGCAACGCATCATACACCCCGGACTCTTTCGGACTCTTTTCCTGCGCCGACTGAATCCCCAATAATCGTTTCTTTACCGCTTCTTTCCCCTTAACCACCACCGGCGCATCGATATTCTCGGTATGCCGCATGAGTGCTGCGGCATAAAACTCTTTCGGGTGATATACCTTAAACCAACCCAACTTTACCGCACCGGTGACGTATGCGGCGGCGTGCGCTTTCGGGAACATATACTTGATTTTCTTACAAGATTCGACGTACCAGTCGGGAATCTCACACTTTTTGAAGGCTTCATAAATCTCATCATCAAAGAACTTCGTTGCCCCGCCCTTTCGGGTGATTTCGGTAATTTTGAATGCCAGTTTAGGCTCCATATTTTTATGAATAAGGTAAACCATGATGTTATCTCGTGTCCCGATTACTTCGGAAATGGTGAGTTTGCCCGACGTAATCAAATCCCGCGCATTGCCAAGCCAAACGTCCGTCCCGTGTGAAAGCCCGGAAATCTGCAATAAATCCGAGAAGGTCTCAGGCTTGGCTTCCTTCAGCATCTGAATAACGAAAGGGGTACCCATTTCAGGCAGACCGTACGTCCCGGTCTGGAACATCGGCTCATTCTGAGACAAATTCAACGGCTCAGTCGAAGTAAACAACCGCATCACCTGCTTATCGGAGGTCGGCACATCGGAAATCTTGATTCCGGTCATGTCGGACAGATGCTTATACAGTGTCGGAACGTCATGCCCCAACTCGTCCAACTTTGTTATCGTGTCGTGCAACGCCCGATAATCGAAGTGGGTGGTAATCAGTTCATTCTCCGACTTATCGGCAGGGTGTTGAATCGGGGTAAAGTCATAGACTTCATAACCGGTAGGGACGACCAACATTCCGCCCGGGTGCTGCGACGTAGTCCGTTTAACCCCCACACATCCGGCAACAAGACGATTGATTTCGGCTTTGTTAAAGGTAATCCCTCTGCCTTCGGCAAACTTCTTGACGAATCCGAAAGCAGTCTTATCTTGAATCGCCGAAATAGTTCCGGCTTTGAACACGTATTCTTTCCCGAAAAGCTCTTCGGTATATCTGTGTGCCTGCGACTGATACTCCCCGCTGAAGTTCAAGTCAATATCGGGGGCTTTATCCCCATCGAAGCCCAGGAACGTCTCAAAAGGAATATCATGACCGTCTCCGACCAGTTTCGCGCCACATTCGGGACATGACTTTTCGGGCAAATCGAACCCCGAACCGGCGTTACTGCCTATTTCGGAAGCGAATTCGGTAAATCTGCACCCCGGACAGCGATAATGAGGCGGGAGCGGATTAACCTCGGAAATGCCGAGCAAAGTCGCCGCAAACGATGAGCCCACCGACCCCCTCGAACCTACCAGATACCCGTCTTCTTCCGACTTTTTGACGAGTTTCTGCGCTATTATATAAAGCACCGAAAACTTGTGTTTGATAATCGAGTGGAGTTCCTTCTCCATGCGGTCGGAAATGATTTTATGAAGCGACTCGCCGTAAAGTTCTTTCGCACGGCTTCGACAGAGCCGTTCGAGCTCTTCTTCCGCACCTTCGATATACGGACGATATTCGCCTTTCGGAATCGGTCTTACCTGTTCGATTAAATCCACAACTTTGAGGGGATTCTCGATAACGACCTCCCGCGCCGACTCTTCACCCAAATAGTCGAATTCGGCGAGCATTTCTGCGGTAGTCCTGAAAAACAGCGGTGCTTGATTGTCCGCATCTTTGTACCCCTGCCCTGTTTGAAGAATTTCACGGAAAATCGAATCGTCGGCTTGCATAAAATGAACATCTCCGGTAGCGACTACCGGTTTGCCGAGTTCTTTACCCAATTCGTAGATTTTCTTGTTGAACACCTGCAAATTCAACTCAGAAGCGACTTCGCCGTTTCGCACCAAGAACGAATTGTTCCCTATCGGCTGAATCTCAAGAAAATCATAAAGTTTCGCGATTTCGCATAAATCCTGCTTTGACCTGCCCTTCAAGACCGCCTGAAACAACTCCCCTTGCTCACAAGCAGAACCGAGCAAAAGCCCCTCCCTGTGCTTAACGAGTTCAGACAACGGAATCCTGGGTTTAGTGTAAAAATAATGCAGATTCGAATACGAAATCAGCTTATAAAGGTTTTTCAACCCGATTTTATTTTGAACCAAAATAATAATATGGAAATACTTGGATTTCTTTATATCAACTCCACCGAAAGCCGTGTTCAAATCAGCGATTCTCTCCAAATTCCTGCCTTTTGCCGCATCGGAAACGATTCTCATAAACAGCAACGCCGTAACCCGTGCGTCATCTAACGCGCGATGATGTTCAAAATCGCCGAGTTTATAATGCTCAACCATGAGATTCAGCTTATGGCTCTTCCTTTCTGGGACAGCAGCACGGCTCAGTGCAAGCGTATCAATTGCGGCGAAATCATGATTGATTCCGCAACGCTCCAACCCCGAACGTAAAAATCCCATATCAAACGGGGCATTATGAGCGACAAGGCACTTACAACCGCCGCAAAACGCCATAAACATACGAAATGCCTCGTCTTCATACGGTGCATCACGAACCATATCATCAGTAATTCCGTTAAGTTTAATCACCTCATCGGGAATTACCATTCCCGGATTCACAAGGGTCGAAAATTCCTCGACAATCTCCATGTTCTTGATTTTAACCGCACCTATTTGGGTAAGACGATTATCGGCGGGACTCAGTCCCGTTGTTTCCACGTCTACAACAACGAATTCACCCGAAAGCGGGAAGCCCCCGCCCTCTGAAATAAGCGGATTGCCATCATTGACGAAGTAGGCTTCTACCCCATATACAATCTTAAAATCGGTATCCGGATTAGATTTGAGAATTTTCTCGTAGGTATTCATCGCCTCCGGAAAAGCCTGAACATTTCCGTGGTCGGTAATCGCGATTGCCTTATGCCCCCATTTATGGGCACGATTAATGTATTCCGATATGGTGTTGGTCGCATCCATATCCGACATCTTGGTGTGGAGATGAAGCTCTATCCGTTTCTCCCCATCATAATCGTCCGATTTCTCGACAGGAGTAACCTGCATAATCGAAATCGGCTCGATTATGCTCGTCTTCTCGAAATCATCGTAATCGTATTTTCCGTGGACTAAAATCGACATCCCTTTTGTGATTCGCTTCTCGGCATCGACCTTCGCCTTCGAACTTGTAAAGAATTTGAGAATCGCCGATGAAGTCTTATCGGTGAAGCTAATCACCGTAACCGTTTTGTCATTCTTGAGCGTTCGGGTATCTTTGGCAAAAACCTCACCCGATACAACGACTTCACCACTGCGCATAAGTGAGTCCATCGAAATAGGCGGGGCAGTGATTTTCTTCCCCATTAAAACATCACCCGCCACCGCAGAAGTCGAATTTGCCGAACCCGACGCTTCGCGTTTTGTTGCGGCCTTGCCCGCAGACACTGCTTCCGTCGGTATTTTCTTTATAACGGTAACAACATTCTCGGCTTGAATCGGCGGGCCGTAATCAAACGGCGGAGGTGGCGGCGGTTCGGGAGGCAACTCATACATAGGCGGCGGTTCGGGAAACGTATCATAAACCGGAACCGAAGCCGCAATCGGCTTTTCTTTTTTTAAAGTGCTTGCTATAATTTTGACTTCCGATACGTCAAGAAAAGATTTCACGGCGTTTTCGGCCGCAGTCAATTCCGAAAAGCCTATATCGGTTTCGGAAACTATGTAAAGACTCAACACGCTTTTCTTGCTGTCGAAAACCGCTTTCTCCAATTTCGAACCGGCTATACTTTCAAGCAACGGTACACTGTTTAGAATTCCGCCTAATATTGGCATAAAAACATTCCTTTCCGACGTTGTATTATACTGCTTCACCGCCGGCTTTAGCCGACATCAACTGACGACTTTGTCATCGGTTGCGAGTTCCTCCATTAAAACAGGAATCAGCATCGATTCCTCTACTTTTCTTACAATTTCACCCTTTTTGAAAATCAATCCCTCACCGTTCCCCCCGGTAATCCCGAAGTCGGCATCTTTACATTCACCCGGGCCGTTTACCACGCACCCCATAACTGCGATTTTCAAGGGTTTATCTATATCGAGGGTTCGCTTCTCGACCTCTTCCGCAAGCGAAACCACGTCAATCTTACATCTCCCGCAGGTAGGGCAGGATATGACTTCTACTCCTTTTCGTAACCCGACCGCCTTCAGAATATCCTTCGCCGCGGCGATTTCCCGAAGGGGTTCGGCGGTCAACGACACGCGAATCGTATCGCCGATTCCGTCACACAAAAGCGAGCCTATTCCGATTGCCGATTTAATCAATCCCATTTTGGGGGTTCCCGCTTCTGTAACCCCCAAATGAAGGGGATACGAGACAAGCCGCGACAACTCCCGATATGCCGAAATAGTCTCAACAACGCTCGACGATTTGACCGACACGACTATATCATCGAAATCCAACCGCTCCAACAAGCGAACATTCTCAAGGGCTGACCGAACAATTCCACCATCGGAAGAACCGCCGTTCACGCCTACACGAATAGGGATTTCCGCCGACTTACACGCATCCACCACCGCCTTCACCCTATCGGGAGCACCGATATTCCCGGGATTAATCCGGATTTTATCCGCACCGGCTTTGACAGACTCAACGGCGATTTTGTAATCGAAATGAATATCGGCAACGACCGGCACGCTGATATTCTCTTTCAGCGCGTTAATCAGCCGAGCATCCTTCATTTCGGGAACTGCGACCCGTATAACATCACACCCCGCCCGAACAAGCTGTTTCGCCTGTTCAACGTTCCCGCTGATGTCATCGGGGGGGACATTCAGCATAGATTGAATATAAATCTTGCCGTCACCGAACGAAAGCTCCCCGACCTTTACGATTTTTCTACCGCTCATATCCCGAAAATCAACTTTCGCACATCATTGAACATAACGAATACCATCAGCAACATCAACAGGGCGAATCCGATAAAATGAATCATCGCCTCGACATTCTGATTAAGCGGCTTTCGCCTGACCCCCTCCACCGCCAAGAAAATAATTCTCGCCCCGTCCAAAGCAGGAACAGGCAAAAGGTTAAAGATTCCCAGATTAATCGTGATAAACGCCGAAATCGACAAAATCATCATCACGACTTCTTTTACATCGACGGCTTGTTTCGCTGCGGAGTCCACCACTGCGGCAATTCCCACCGGCCCGGAAAGGTCGTTCAGTCCATACGTCCCGCCGAGTATATCCACCAGTGAAAGCCAAATAATCCGCCCTTTACCTATAGAATCCTGCACCGCATAATTCAAAATGTTCGGAATGTTCTTCTCGGCAGGTTCGAACGAGAAATCCCAGGTGTAAATCATATTGCCGTTTTCGTTATATTCGATTTCCCCGCAAAGTCGAGGTTTGCCGTCTTCTTTAAGCAGAGGATTTCCATGGGAATTATGCGCAGGTTCACCGCAAAAAAGCGGTTTGTCAAACGTTTCTAAATATCGATAACTGCAGTACACCGGATTACCCCGAGCGGTCAAAAGCGGTTTGACAGATTCCGGAAGGGGGCTGTTTATCTCAGCCCGTGTGCCGTCTTCATCAAGCCACATCCGAAAACAGTTATAACGCCTCGGTGCGAACCCTACATTAGAGAGGACTTTACGCTCCCCATCGCGAATAACTACGAATTCATACACTGCTATATCGCCTTCGGGGTTTTCTTTCAGCAGTGAGTTTTGCATTTTATAGTAGACTTCGTCCACTGAAAAGATTTTCATGCCGTTAACTTCGACCACCTTATCGCCGACCTGCAAAGGCGTGCCTATCGTATTGCTGAATGCCGCCTCCCGAAAAACCGAGATGTTCGTAGTGGGAATCGGTTCAATACTATAAATGATTATACAGAGAATCAACCCCAACAAAAGATTCAGAATTGCACCCGCCGCAATCACGATGATTCGCTGCCAGACCGGCTTATTACGAAACTCACGCGGGTCATCACCCGGTTCTTCATCTTCGCCGAGCATACAAGAACCGCCAATCGGAAACATACGGAGCGCGTACTGGGTCTCTTTCCACTTTTTCTTCAGAAGAATAGGCCCCATTCCCAGATTGAACTGGTAGACCTTCATCTTAAACAGCTTCGCCGCCCCGAAATGCCCCAATTCGTGTATTAAAATGATGGTACACAAAGCAAGAATCGCAATTACAATAGTCAAACCACAATCTCCTTAATCAATTTTTCGGTATGTTCTATAATCTCAAGACTTATATTCTTGACTTTTTCGATTTTATTAAACGCCGATTCCACAACAAGGGGGATTTCATGAAAAGCAATTTCCCCCTCAAGAAAAAGCGTTACCGCCGCTTCATTCGCCGCATTAAGAATACACGGTGCGTTCCCGCCGAGACGAGCGGCTTTTCGTGCCAGTGCCAACAGCCTAAACACGTCACAGTCAGGCTCATGAAAAGTCATGTTCCCCACTTCGGTCAGTGACAGTCGCCGACAATCAGAAGGTAAGCGTTCGGGATACGTCAACGCATATTGAATAGGCAACCGCATATCGGGGACAGCCATTTGCGCTATAATCGAACCGTCTGTGAATTCCACCGCCGAATGAATCACACTCTGAGGGTGAACCACCACTTCAATTTTCGACTCATCCAGGTCAAACAGGTGCATAGCCTCGATTAACTCCAACCCCTTATTCATCAAGGTTGCCGAATCAACCGTAATTTTCGCCCCCATACTCCAATTCGGGTGACGGAGTGCCTGCTCTCTTGTGACTGTCTTCAATTGCTCATTCGTATAACCGAAAAACGCCCCGCCCGAAGCAGTGAGAATAATCTTATGAATATCTCGGTTGCGACTTTCCGAACTACCCGAAAGGCACTGAAAAATCGCCGAATGTTCGCTGTCAACCGGGATAACCGGGACTCTTTTTCTCCGAGAAAGCTCCATAACAAGCTCCCCCCCGGCGACCAATGTTTCTTTATTCGCGAGTGCGACGGGATTCCCCGCTTCAAGCGCGGCAAGGGTGGGTTTCAACCCCGCACTTCCGACTATGGCATTAACGACGGTACAATCGGGGATTGCCGCCAACCGACACAACATCTCAGGATTCACACTTGACAGGCACACCAATTCCGCACCGAACTCCCGCTGCTGTTTCTGCATCAACTCAATGTTAG